>Ga0325410_1000009_pt1 | contig 167559 bp, 83 predicted proteins | sample PopdelMetagenome_16_FD_206182 | JGI IMG/M metagenome (GOLD analysis project Ga0325410, IMG submission 206182) | Populus deltoides microbial communities from Bellville, Georgia, United States - Xylem-PdIQD-R3 | ecosystem: Host-associated > Plants > Phyllosphere > Stem > Wood/Secondary xylem... | reverse complement strand
GTCATTTAAATATGAATTTATAAAAACACCTCTTTAATATATATATATATATATATATATATATATATATATATATATTAACAAAAAAAAAAAACTCACGTATATCAATTTATTTATATCTTGATGTAAGGGTTCATACTGTATACATCAATGGTGGGATGTTGCTCCTCAAACATCTACACTCTCTTTACATGTCATTGGTTGATATAATCTATATGCATTGCCAACCAATTATCATCACTTCTACCTTGATGATTAATATTATGTAAATATCAATATAATTCAAGATATGTTGATACAATTCTTATCACATTATTAAGCTAATACAACTCAATAATGACAAAATAATGTATTGAGACCACTAAAAGGGTGTTTGTCTACGCGGCTGCGGCTGCGTTTTATTTAAAACGCAGTCCGTAGCCATTTGGTAATAACAAAAATCACTTTACTGTGCATGGGGTCCACGTGTTTTTTGCGTTTAAAACGCTGGAAAGGAAAAGTTACGAAAACCTGCTTTGCATGCACTGTAGCGGATTAAAAACCTGCGGACAGTGCAATTCACTTGCACTGTTTCGCAGGTTTTTTTTTTAAGTGTGTTAATTGGATTAATTTAAAAAAAAACTAGTTTAGAGAATTAAATTCATTCGCGATGTGAACAATTTTTTCTCTCGAAAAACTAGTATAGAATGAATTAAATTCACGCGCACAGTAATATCATTTTTATATCTGATAATATTTTATTTAATTTTATTACACGCTCAAAAAGTTATGAAAACTGTAGTTCTTATCGGATGAATTTTGGATGTAATGGAATTATAAATAGTTTAATGGAATAATAAAAAATATTTTATATAAAGTATTATTTTTTCATGATGTAATAAGAGTAATTAATTTTATAATATTTAAATTTACAACCATCAATATTAATATATTTTTAAAAAAATTATTTTATTACCTCAATTTCAAAAGCATTATTAACCAAACATATTAAACTACTTTTTCTTCAACCTCAATTTCAACCACAATTTCAACCAAACATCTATTTTTTCAAACCAACCTCAACTAAAAGTACTTTTTATAAAACAAGTTTTTTAAACCACAACTACAACAGCTACCGCAATACCAAACACGCTCTAACTCTATATATAATTGTTTTGGATGTAAATTAGAGATGCCAGTCACATCCTTTGTGTAGGATGTCCATATAACCAATTAAAATATAAAATTCATATATTAAAAAATAACTTAATTTGAAAAAAAAATATAAAAATAAATAATAGATGTCCTAACTTACACCAGGTGAGGCTTCTATGGATCTAACTTGTTGTATTAGAATGATTGCACGTGGGTTGGATTTTTGAGAAACCTTCTAAGCCCACACCACCTAATATGACAATCCACAAATCTATTATAATTTTACAAGCAATGTATTTTATGTGTTAATAAAAATTTCATTAAGAATTTGTATTACCAAGCTCTTCCTAGGAGTGATATCCCTAGATTTGTGTCTACTATCTATCCCCTTAAACCTTTTGACAACTAACATGCTAATGCTACGACCATAACTATGTGCTTTTACATGTAAACTATTAGTGGATATTTTTTTAATGTATTGCTATCATTTAATGATATTGGATAAATAAAAAACATTTAAAATAACTACACTTGTAAAAGTAACAAATAACTCCTAACTTATTTTGAGCTAGCCATGACTTTATGGTATGGTTGGCAATAAAGATAGACAAGCACTACCAAACCCTAACTATATCCTGGAATTCACTTAGAATCCTCTAGGAGTAGTAAAAAACATGACTCACACTACATTGTCAATCAAATATATGAATAACATGTTACCAACAAATGTGCATGAGGTATACTCTAGCATAGCTAATCAACATCTCATTCATTGTGTCATTTGGAGGTGGGCCCATAAAATTCTCTTCCAGCCATTTAAGCTTGTTGTGATTTTTCTTAATAGTGACGTCATTAGGTATTAGTCATGATAGATTTCAATATACTTCGTACCTGTTATATGCTTCTTTACTGGTCATATGAGCATCATTTATGGGCAACCCAAGTAATAGAGCAATATCCTGAAGTGTAGGTGCTGTTTTCTCAATATATATTTAGAACATGAAGGTCTCACACCTTCATCTCTTAACCAACACACTAAGTAATCCATGATCAATCTTGACATGTTGGAGGCAAGTGATCTCATAAAAATCAGCATCCACGATGAAAGAAAGAACACGAGGATGTAGAGTCATCAATTTATGATGATGATAATTTTTTATTGCCTGAAAATCAATATAATTACATAAATATGAGTTATATATAACATTCATAAGTAAACTTACACATGTAACCCATTTTTCATGGTCCAAGGTTAGTCTTGCAAGTGTAAAATTGAACTAAATCGAACTATCCAAGAGATTTGTAACAAAACTGCTTTCTAGATAGTTCTCCTGGTGATAGACTCCTCTAGTAGAACCTACAACACCAACTCTTTTATGTACCATGACTTATCATGTACCTATATGATGTATTTGTTAAACAACAAGTTGTTAGCGTTCCAACAACAAAAAATATAAAACAATAATGATAATGTAAAACAATAATAAAAAATATTAATGTAAATCAAAGAAAAATATTAACACATGTTTTCCAATCCCCCAAGTAAGTTCAACTTTTAGCTATTCTTTTATCTGTTTAACCTTCTCAATTAGAGCAATATATCGGGTTTCAAAATTTTCTTTTAATGATTTATAACATATCACAATCAAGGTTGTTTTCAAATTCTGCTCTTTAAACCTAGTTCTGAAGTTACTCTTAAAATGATATGAATAATAATGAAATCTAACCAACTTGAGCCATATCTCTGCCATGAAATTCTTAATTGCAACATGTCTATAAGATAATATACATAGTCTGGTATGACTAACTACAACATATTTAACAAGGTTTAAGAATAGCTGTAATTCACCCTATCATGCAGAGGTGATTGATTCTCATTATATATACAATGTACAACAGTTAACAAATCCTATATAATAAGAAACAAATAAAACGTAGTCAATATATATCCTACAAGATATGTATACAATAACAAATCATCTATAATCAAGGAATAGGATCAGATTCCTTATCACCCCCTTCAAGCTGAGCATGGAAGAAGGAACCACGTGAAGCTTGTTACGAAAAAGGAGGAACTGAGGTTTGGGGACTCCTTTTGTAAAGGAATCGGCAAGCTGAAGATGAGAGGGAACAAAGGCGACTTTTAAGGAACCATTGGCAATGAGTTCACGAACAAAATGATAGTCAATCGTAATATGCTTAGAGCGAGGTCGAGTGACAGGATTGACCGCCATAAATATAACACTTTTGTTGTCGCATATCAGCTTCGGAGGTGAAGGTAATTGTAGATGTAGATCACGAAATAACTGAACAATCCAAGCGACTTCAGCAGTAGGAACAGCTAAGGAACGATATTCAGCTTCGGCACTGGAACGAGAAACTGTGGATTGTTTCTTGGAGCACCAGGAGATAAGATTGGGACCCAAGAAAATAAGATAGCCGGTGGTAGACCGACGTGTATTAGGACAACCAGCCCAGTCAGCATCAGAATAGGCAAGCAAATCACGGGAAGGATTGCGATGAAGTTGAAGACCATGATGAACCGTCCCTTTAACATAACGCAATATACATTTGAGTGCGCGAAAGTGATCTTCTGTCGAAGCATGCATATATTGGCAAATTGAATTGACACTGAATGAGAGATTAGGGCGAGCAATTGTCAAATATTGCAAAGTACCAGCAAGAGACCGAAAAAGAGTGGGATTTGAAAATAACTTCCCTTCAGTGGATAGATGTTGGCCAACGACATAAGAAGTGGTAATGGGTTTGGCTTCAACCATGTCAGCACGGTGGAGAAGATCAAGAGCATACTTGGTCTGGCTGAGAAATAAACCGTAGGAGTTATGGTGGACTTCAACACCAAGGAAATAATGTAGAGACCCTAAATCTTTCATGGCAAATTCGGTGGATAGCCGTGTGATAAGAGTTTTGATCAAGCTGGGATTGCTACCAGTAAGCACCATATTATCTACATAGAGCAATAGATAAATCATTCCAGCTGCAGAGTGATGCACAAACAGAGAGGAATCTGCTTTGCTGATAAGAAAACCAAGTTGCAGTAAAAACGAGCTAAAATGTTGGAACCAAGCACGAGGGGCTTGTTTGAGTCCATAAAGAGCACGCTTTAGTCGACATACATGGCGAGGAAACCGAGGATCGATGTAGCCAAGAGGTTGATCCATATATACTAGTTCAGAAAGATGACCATGAAGAAAGGCATTTTGAACATCTAATTGATGTAGAGGCCACCCGAAACCGACTGCAATGGATAGAATAATCCGAACAGTAACAGGATGCACCACAGGACTGAATGTGTCTTCAAAATCAAGGCCATGAATATGTGAGAAACCCTTGGCCACAAAACGAGCCTTATGACGCTCAATGGATCCATCAGCACAGAGCTTGGTTTTAAAGATCCAGCGACAACCAACCACATTGTGACTTACAGGACGCTGTACAAGATCCCATGTGTCATTGTTCTTCAAGGCTTGTATTTCAGCATCCATAGCTGAGAGCCATGCAGGGTGTTTGGCTGCAGATTTGAAACCTCGAGGCTCTTGGAGAGCTAGAAGAACATGAAAAAACTTAGAAGAACCTGCAATGGTTAGCGCATGATAAGCCTTAGGTTTAAATATACCAGCTTTCCTTCTAGTAACCATGGGGTGAAGGTTAGTAGAGGTCGTCATTAGTGGAACAGGAACAGAAAGAGAGGGCTGACTGGAAAATGGGATGATAGACATAATAGGAGGCTGGGAACAAGAGGCTACAGGTTTATCATTGCATGGCAAACAAGTAGAAGTCGAAACTGGAGAAGACACCAATGGAGTTGGGGAGGTAGGACACAATATTATGAGAGTCCAAGAAATCAGAGAAAGTAATATACGGTGTGGAATTATGATGTTGTTGAACATTATCACCTGCATAAGGAAATATAGTTTCATAAAATTGGACATGGCGAGAGACATAAAGACATTGTGTCTTGTGGTCAAAAAAGAGGAAACCCTTGTGAAGGGGGCTATAACCTAAGAAGACACAAGGAGCAGATTTGAGAGATAATTTGTTAGGAGCATAATCTCGCAAATAAGGAAAGCATAAACATCCAAAAGTACGAAGCATGGTTTAGTCGGGATATTTACCAAACAGAAGCTCGTAAGGAGTTTTGCCAGCAAGAATTTGTGAGGGGAGTCGGTTGATGAGATAAACAGTTATTGAGAAGGCCTCAACCCAAAAAGGCAATGAAACACATGCATGAAACATAAGAGTGAGTCCTGTTTCGGTTACATGTCAGTGTTTACGTTCAGCAATTCCATTTTGACTGGGTGTATAAGGACATGCAACACGCAATACAATACCGTAAGATGTGAGGTGAGAGCGAAATTTATTATTGGTAAATTCAGTTCCACCATCACATTGGAAGGATTTAATTTTGGATGAAAATTGAGTTTCAATATACTGTTGAAAGTTGACAAATGTATCAAAAAAATCATATTTATGTTTGAGTGGAAAAAACCAACTGAAACAAGTACAATCATCAATAAAAACTGAATAATATCGAAAACCCGTAGTTGAACAAATAGGTGAAGGACCCCATAAATCACAGTGTAAACGATCAAAAGGCAAATCACAACGAATATTATTAATTGAAAAGGGTAGCCGATGGCTTTTGCCAAGGTTACATCCAACACATAAACTAGAATCCAAACCGATTAATTTATCACTACAGGAAATAAAACCTGACTTGGTGAGAAAGTCAATAGTATGAAAACTAGGATGACCTAGACGAGCATGCCATAAATGAGCAAAGATACACAATTGATTGGAAGAAAATGTGGAAGCAAGGGCATGATGATGTTTGTAGAGTACGTATAAGCCATTCTCACATCTGCCGACTCCCAGCACTACTCCTGTGACCCGGTCCTGTATTATGAAACCAGAATAAAAAAAGATGAACCAACAATTATTATCTTTTGTAAGTTGACTGATGGAAATAAACTTTTTAGTAATACCAGGAACAACTAAAACATTAGATAAAAGTAATGGGCTGTTGGGAACAAGAGTGGAAACGGAGCCAGTGTGAGAAATAGAAAGAGACTGACCATTACCAACCATCACCCGTTCGTTACCAGAATATACAGCAGGAATATCAACACCTTCGGGATCATTTTTCATATGAGAGGTGGCTCCAGAGTCCGGATACCAGGCAGGATCAGGGGAGGCCGGGATTGAACAAGCAGCAAAGGCTTTAGCAAGATTGGCAGACTGCTTTTTCTTGAGATTAAGAAATGTTCAGCTGCGTTTAGCCAAATGGCCTTCCTTGTCACAGAGTTGGCAATGGACTGGAGAGAAACTAGATTTTGTGACAGAGGCAGAGGGAGGTTTAGGCTTTCCTCTGTTGATGTATTTTGATCTGGTGGTTGAAGAATGACGCTGTTGAGCATAAAACGCCGAGTTGGCAGATTGTTGATACATTGATCGTTCAAAAATCTCATGGCTTAAAGCTTTCGGGATTATATCTGCAAAAGAAGGTAACGGAGACTGGGAAAACATTGTTGTTGAGAAGATTTTATATTCAGGACCCAAAGCTCTCAAGAACCAATGAACTTTGTCCAGGTCATCGATGGGTCAACCAATTGCTGTCAGTTGATCGCAGAGGCCTTGGAAAAGGCGAGAGAATTCAGCCACTGATTTGGAGCCTCGCTGCATCAGTTGGAGCTCGTCCTTGAGTTGCAGTTCACGAGTCTTTAATCTGTGGGAGAAGGAGGCTTCAAGAGCAGTCCAGGCCTCATGAGCATGTTTCAAACCAAGCACCTCACTCATAGATTCCTCCGTAAGGGAAGAATAGAGGAGACTTAATAGGGTCTGATCTGTGTTTAGCCAAGAAGAGTATGTTGGATTCACCTGAGTAGAGCCATCAGTACCAGTTATCTGTGGAGAAGGAACTGCGATACTACCATACAAAAATCCAAGAAGATCATGGCTTGTTAACAACGGTATAAACTGATTTCTCCATAACAAATAATTTGAGGAGGTCAGTTTGATGGTAAGCATATGCACCATCGTGTTCAGCGGAAGGGAAGGTGATAAGGATGGCACAGCCATGATAAAGAGATAGAGTAAAAGAAAAAAACCTAAAGATGCTCTGATACCATAACAAGGTTTAAGAATAGCTGTAATTCACCCTATCATGCAGAGGTGATTGATTCTCATTATATATACAATGTACAGCAGTTAACAAATCCTATATAATAGGAAACAAATAAAACGTAGTCAATAAATATCCTATAAGATATGTATACAATAACAAATCATCTATAATCAAGGAATAGGATCAGATTCCTTATCAATATTGATAAATGCAATCTAAGAACCATGTCTAAATCTAATTTGTCTAGTCTTCGATCAAAGAAAAACTTAGATAAAATATCTTATTATTAGCATCAAAACCAACTGGAACCAAAAACTTCCCATTAAATTTCTCGTGTAGATGAGTACCATTAATATTTATCAATGAACAACAAAGCCTCGATGCCTTAATCACAACTTCAAATAAAAAAAAAATCCCTTAAATATTATTGTGCCATTATTCATCCCTTATGATTCTATTGGATAATTTTACTGACATTTGATTCTTGATTTATTGATAACAATCTAGATAGCATTTGAAAAAAATTCCTGTATAAATTAGACAATAACTTAAGTACTTTTTATTTAGCTACCCATGCCTTGTAATATTAGACATTAAACTCATATTATTTTTGTGTTCTTGCTTGAATGGCTACAATGTTCACATATATGTCAACACTTATTACTGAAAAAAAATTGTAATAAACTTTGAATCAAGTTGACAATGGTCTTACATGACTAATAAATCGGTGTGTGTGTGTGTGTGTGTGGTTTTATCAGCTTTGAGATCTCAAATAAATTAGAATTCTTAGGATACCTCTCATATGTAAGTACCATTGAGATTCTAAAGTATATATGCATTATAATTACACATAAATTATGGTTGAACATTGCATATTGCATTATAATGAATGCACTGTATGTCACTACTTCACTGTATTAATTAATTCAAACTTATTTTGGAAGGTTTGTCCAACCTCTAACTCAACAGTTACTAAATTCCTACAACTCAAAACTTAATCATTACATATCATCTCATCAACCCTATTAGCATCTTAAATTCATGAACAATAGGTCTTATGAATTGATTTACTGGTTAACCAAACTCATCTTCTTCAGTAACATTACCCTGAACCTCCTCATCACTTTGTTCAAAGTCATTATTAGTTCATACACTATCAAAAATACTTGAATATTTTATTTTCATAATTTTAATAATCAATATTAGGTTTACTACACCACTACCTATCCTAAATAATATTCCATTTTCATAATTTCAAGAATCAATATTAGGTTTACTACCCCACTAACTATCCTAAATAGACTAACAAACTATGATACTTGTAGTTATTTGAGTATAATTTGGATCTAAGTATACTTGACGCTAAAGGAGAAGTATACTTGTTTAGGTATGCTGTTTAAGTAGAGTTCTAAATATCTCAATCTATATTCGGTGGCCTACCCAACCATAAATTTTAAATTGACATCACAAAAATAGCATAGCAACATAATGTATTGGACATTCCGTAACCTGCATTCTTCAAGTAATATCAACTTTAATTTCATTACAATTCCAACCAATACCTTCACATATAACTTCTTTTAATTCTACTAGTGAAATATCTAATATATCACTAAGAATGACAATACTTCTTCCAATATAAATGACAAGTATCAACAATTGCACCACCATAATAATATGTCATATTAGATGATAAATTCTATAAAATCACAAAATCCAATGTTATCATATAACAATCTAAAAACGATAATTAACTTATCTATTTTATAACAATTTGAACCATACTAATCTCTATCACTAACAAATTCTCTCCATTTTTTTAAAATACATAATTTAAAATTTTTTAACAGTTCTCATAAATTCTCCTAAAATTTATCAATTGCAGAAACAAATTACACAATTCACATAAAACCTAATATAAAAAATAACTAAATTTAACAAAATTCATTAATTATAAAAAATAAATTCTTCCAAAATTAAAACCTATTAATTCTCACAAACTCTCAACAAAACTTATCAATTGTAAAATAGTATACCATTACATAATTCACATAAACCCTAATATAAAGAAATTATAAAACTTTACAAAACTCATTAATTAACACAAATTCTCATAAATTCTCTGAAAATTTATCAACTAACTGCTTCTCACTAAAATATATAGTTTGACAAAATTCATCAATTACCCCAATTCTTTCAAAATTAAACAATTCACACTAATCCTAAAAACCCTAATTCATCTAATTTATATCTAACTTATGTAATTTATCCACCCGATTAATGTAATTTATACCTTATTAACATAATTCATACCTGGTTGATCTAAATTCAACTAAACCCTAACATAATAATTTAAATAAACTCTGACATAATTATCGAAGCCCTAATTTATCTAATTTATACCTAATTAATATAATTCACTCCTAATTGATTTAAACTCAACTAATCTCTAACATGCTCACTGAAACCCTTCTTCATCAAATTTATACCTAATTATTATAATTTATGTAATTTTTACCTAACCGATCTAAATTCAACTAAACCCTTACATAACTAAATAAACTTGAACCCTAACATAATCATCAAAGCACAACACATTTTACAAAATTAAGAGTGAGAGGTAGAGTGCTAACTTGAAATTATCGAGGGGGAGGTAGTGAAAGTCTCACTGGTGATGGGTGAAGGAGGAGGGGGCGGTGGAGTGGAAGGAGGTGGAAGGAGGCAAGGGAAACTCACGGTTGAGAGAGAGGGGAAGGGGCTGTTCGGGTGAGGAAAAAGGTGAAAGAGAGAAATGAGGATAAAAAAGGGATTCTGTAAGTAGTTTAGATCGATTGGTTGTGCTATTCCTGGCAATCAATTAAATTATTCTATTTTCTAAGTTTTATCATCAGGCTAGTTTGCAAAATATTTTTTGTTGAGTGCTTTTTTTTTCCTTAAAAAAAAAAAAAACTCTAGATATCAGGCTTCCAAAGTAAATGTAAAATTCGAAATCTTGCACGCATGAACAAACAGGCTATATGTTTCTTTTTCGTGTTCTAGCGATGTTCTTTGCACAGCGTGTGCACAACGTGGCAAGTTTAACCTTTCTGGTTTGATCTCAGAAGCAGACCGTGCGAGAACTGCTGCATTAGCAATTGCCTTCATTACATGTTGAGTAACTTATTCCTCAGTTCCTTGGTTTTGAACGCAATCATAAGTTCGTCCTTCGTGTTTGAAAAACCCGTAGGTTAATCTGCTCGTTAGAACTTTTTGATTTTTCTCCGACAATCTAAATTATCAAGGTGTACGATATTGGGATTTAGATAAAAACCAAAAGATATTCTAATTGAAAATCAAGAACGAAGCTCGTAAAATATTGGGATTTAGATAAAAACCATGAATGAAAGAAGCTTCCTATGGTTCACTAGTTGTGAAACCCTTGGCAGTATCGTTACAGGCAAGGGCTTCCTGTCATCAAGGGGCCCTAGCTAGGCAACACCTTTGAACTTGTTCAAGCAAGACTGGAGTATGTTCTGACGTTTCTGAAGAGATTGGCGTTCATTCTGTAGCACGTCAATGGCACCAGGGGAACGAACAAGTCCATGAATTTCTCTTCATTGACAGCAAACAAATCTAGCCCCAAGTTCCGACAGTATCAATTAGAAACAAAATGAAAAAGAATTACTGTAGTCAACTCATCTAAGGCAAAGACAATGATAAGAGTACAGAGCACTTAAAAAGCACCATGTCACTTAGTGGAAACAATTTAAACCCATATTTATACAGCTTTTCTACATATTACTTCCATTGCCATGCATATTAAGTCATTGGTAAAATGCACGTAATTTCCTGATTCCTAGCACATGCTTTTATAGCAAACCTGCCGCATGAGTCAGGTATGTCCTAGCATATTAGCTTTTTCTCTGCTAGCATATTTCCACCATTTCGAACTCTTAAATTTTAAGTGTTCGATCTCTGTATGTCCTGTCATTCTTGACACTCTCTTACTGGTCCAATATTTCATTGCAGGTCACGTTCTCCTTCCTAACACCAGCATACATCACATCACATGGCTGGTCTTGAGATGGGGTCTCAGGCACTGTCATTTGGCTCTCTTTAAGACCTTCTCTATCTTCTGCAAATTTTCCTGTAGTAATTTGCTCTACATTTTTTTTCCCGGAGGTATATCCTCCTGCCCTCTCATGGTTTCATTACGCGATGGTACCCCCACCATCTGACAACCAGTGATAGAATGGACGAGCAGAAACTTGATTGGATTTAAAATAAGATGTTGCACTCAAGCCAAAGCCTCCTGAAAGTCATTCTCGTAACAAACCTGAGTATATGGGCTTGTAGCTGAATCAAGGGTGGTGCCGAACTGGTTGCTCACACTGTTTGGCAAGATCCTTTAATTACGAACCTATTATAAGCATGCCTCGATGCAGCATGAAAACCAGCATACCCATCCATATTTCAATTTTTATATGTAGTTTCATCTTCATGATTATTATATTTTACAACTATATAAATAAAATCAATACCATTAGTGTTTTTTATAAACACATTAATCTATGATCTTTTTATCTTAATACCTTCTCATTAACTAACGGTGAACTCTTTTTCATTATTATTAACTATGTCATCATACATGTAAACTACTCAATTTTCTATATATTCCATAACTAATCTCAATACACTTTTTCACTCACTCCTGTAATGTTTTCATATCATGTTCTCTTTTTCCACATCATATTTTATCTATAACACATTTCATCTCATAATCATATTTAATTCATGTTGTTATTTCACTTTACAATACCCTTAATTCATGCCACATTTCATTTCTTAATTACCATCCTATGCTTTCTCGACCTTTCCAAGCATTTATTTCTTTTCAACTAATTAAAATCATTATTTCACCTTATTATCCATTTATATTATTATTTGCTTATCAATATCACTTTCAATCTCAATATCTATTATGTCCATTAAGGCTCATCCATATAAATTTTTAAGCTGAACATACTTCCAGCCTATTTCTAGCTTGTACACATATTTCTTCCATTCTCATATACTTCACGCCCATCTAGCTTTTTCAAACACTACCACCACCACTATCATCTTAAGTATTTCTCAAACTCATTTTCAACTAGAATATTTCTTCTAGCAATTGATGACAAGTTCCAATATTTTTCTTACTCAAATACTTCTCATGTCTATTAATGGTGAATTACAAAAATTCTATTTATGGCTAATTTCAATATTTTCCTACTCTAAGTATTTTTCATGCCCATTTAGTTCATTTACATAATAATTATGACTTATCCATACATTTCTAGATTTATCCATTTATCTATAAATTTTATTGACACTTTAATCAACTCATTTGATCCATTGTCATATTTGAATGCATATTCTTTATTGTTCATAATCACTAATTCTATTAGAAATTCTTAACTCTTACTTCAGGCTCGATAACCCTCATCGTTGCGGCTAAATTAACATTTAAAATACTAGTAGCATATTGATTCCACTATTATTGTCAATTTAATTTTTCATATGTCATTTTTCCTACTCTATATGTGTATCTCGCCTATCTTATATTTTCTTGCCCCATAGCAATATCTATACTACATTCGATTTTAACACTACTCTTCATTCCTGTGCTCGACTTAAATACTTTCCAAACCATAGCCCTTACTTATGTAGCTGACTCAATATACACTTGATCAATAGCCCCCACTCATGTGTCCTACTCATAAACATCTGTGTTATGAGGTCCACCGTTATGGATGATTACAATTTATATCCAATTATTTATGTTATCATGATCAATTTCTATTTTCAAAACAGTTACTATTGTTATGGTCAAATACAATTGCATATTGATTACCTTTGTTGCCGTTTATTACCATCATCTAATGGTTACTATCACTATGGTTTATTATAAATCACAGGTAAAATATTATTGCCTTCGTGGTCACTTACAAAACATATAAAATTTTATGATTATATGTGTTTACTTGTGCAGTGTTGCTGTAATTATCCTTCTAGTCGAGATAGTTGGGAATGATGTGGATGGAAAGGACAAGGAATTTTTGTCCTTTATCAGTATAAAAAAAAGGAATGGGAGTTGCCACCTAGTATTTTGGTTACTAGGAACCCTAACTGGTCTTAAAGTTTGAGTTAAGTGACTGATTGCATAAAAGAAAGATATTAACACCCCTAGTACATCTTCCTTGAGGTAAGCTGTATTGTTTTTTTTTTTTTTATTGTTTGCTATGGTCTAATGATGTCCATCTCTACCGACTTATTATAACGGGTTTGCTACGATAAACAAACCCTAGTTTTCTAAGTCAAGAACTCGGTTTGAGAAGGTAAAATATCCTTAATTATTGTTTAGGCTTCTTTCAGGGTAAAATTAGAATTTTTGCAATCGTGTCATTCCAAATAATATTTCAGATAATATTCATTGTAGATGTTATACTTATATTTGAAGTAAATGAGTTGCATTATTTATAATAATATTTTGAATATTAACCTCATGCAAGTTTTTTTATCCTTATATTAAAGTGAGTAATAGAATTATTATCCCTAATAATATTTTGGAATTAACCCCCTTTAGGTTTTTTATTCTTATATTAAAAGTGAATAATATTTTATTTCCAAAAATAATTTTTAAATATAGGTCAAAATCCTTTGAAAGTAAAATCCATACAATACTTTTTTTATAAAAAAAATGCCAAAGTGTTTTAAATTTTCTTGAAAAATATGCTCAAATAAATTTAGGATTTTTAGCTATATGCAAGAAAAAAGAAATATTTCTTTATTATTTTTTAAGCTTTGTTTTGTAAAAACCTATTTTTTGTATTAAAACTAACCAAAATAGACCTAAAGGTTGTTTGCCAAACACAACCTTAAACCAAAAGAAAATTAACAAAAAAAAAGGCAAAAAAATAGGGTATAAGCCCTTTGACCCATATGTTTTTGACCTAACATGACTGGGTTGACCCAAAATCTATAAGTTCGACCATAAACCAAACCAGAAATCCTGGTTTGACCCGAAAACAAATCAAAAACAAAACCACAATAAAAAAAATATATTAAACTTGCCAAAAACACAAGAAATGAAAAAAATTGAGCAAAATGAATCAAACACACCAAAAAATGAAGAACAATGTAGAACAATAAGAAACCAAAACGAAACCCAGCAACATGAAACCAACACAGACAAGATTTGGTCAAAACAAAAGACATATATGTTGGAAATCAAGCAATGCACAATAATCTAGCATCGAATCACTTTAATTTTCACTTAAAATTCATGATTTTATCAAAATGAGTTTCCGTTCAAAACCGAAACCCAAGGATTAAAATCTATTGTAAACATATTATTGATGAAAATAAAAACTAAATTATTTGTTAATCATGTCTAAATAAGTGTTTTGGGCAAAGAAATGGACTAAAATTGGTTCAAATCATAGAGTTAAGGTAATGTTTTTCGCAAGAACGCAAAGAAAACTGCCTAGACACCCAACAAACGTAGAAAAGGCAGCCCTTTTCAAGCCTCCAAAACTGGCATCTGTGGGTTTTAAAATATGCTTTCTTTATCCCAATAAGTCACACTAACATACATAAACATATTTGAATATAAAACACTAAAACAAACACCAAAACATCAAAATCAAGCTTGAGGTACTAAATCCAGAAAACAACAACTTAAAAATAATCAATATGTTCTTGCAACATGACTTTAAAATTGGTTTTTTGAACTCATTTTGTGCATGAACAGGCCTAACAACACCAAGGTAAACACCCTTGCATTAACATGCATACCTTAAGTAAAAAACAAATTAAAGCAACATTATATTTCAAAAACAAACTTAAAATAATAATTTTATATATCAAAAACATCAAAATAACTTCAAAATAACATCATTAAATAAAAATTACAGCAAATAAGAGGTGAATGCAACATTATTTGTTAAGCATTACAAACCTCTTTTTTATGCTTGTAAACATAAATAAAAAAAAACAACTAAAGCAGGCCTTTGGGATCATAAGGATAGCTAGAACAACTATTCTCTCCTTTTGTTTTCTTTTGGAAACTTTTTCCTCTCCTAAAATTGCTATCCTTTCCAAGCTTAGGAAAACCTTTTCTTAGGTTTTTGAACCCTCTTTACTTATGCTAACAGGTTAATATTTTCCCTCTTTCATATCCTTTCCTCCTTTTCTTTTCTTTTTCCACCACTTCATACATGCTTGATGGGGGTATTTATAGTTTTTTTTTTTTAAGGAGGGGGTTTGAATCTATTCTTGACCATCTGATCTTAAAGGAAGTGTTATGAACTCTTGATAAGAACCCATGAGAAGCCTTTGAGTGTGAACACAAAAAAAAAAGTTGGTTTATTACACAATTGTGTTACAGCCATGGCTAACTGAGTTGCCCACTTACAAGGTCTCGTTGGAGCAAATTTGATGTCATCATCGCCTGAGACCACCTGAAGTTGGTAGCACGGATGCAAACCTTTCATTTGAATCCAACCTTACTCAATTTCAAGATCTGTAGCTCCACATTCATTCATTTGAAGTTGCCAACTCGATCAGCCAAAATTGTTGAAAACACAAGCCAAGTTGACCAAACAACATGTCACTCACTTTCTCTTCTTTAAGTTGAATGACACGTTATCTAGGTGAGATTATGGTTTTTAATTTAGGATTTGGCAAATTTCAATTGAGTCTATATTCTTTCAGTTGTGGCACATAACCCTTAATTGCCTCTAAACTTTTAGTTTTTTACAATTTCACACCTGTCAAACTCAATTGCTAGCCCTTAATGTGGTCGTCTTTTTCATTTTGGTCATTGATTTTGAATTTGTGCATTTTGACTCTCAATTGATCAACAAACTTTCAATTTCTTTAATTTGGCCCCTGATTTGGTCAATTTCAACCCCTACATTCATGCGCCTTTTCCAATTTGGTCTTTAGTTTTGGATTTCTTCAATCAAGTCCCTAATTTCCCATCAAACTTTACTATTTATACAATTAAGCCCTTAATTTGACCAAATTTACTCTTAAAAATTACAATTTGACCCCCAGACTTTAATTTCTTCTAATTAAAGTCTGAATTGACTTAAAAAATCATTTTTTTCTTGTAATTAAGTCTTCAATAAATTCAATTAAACCTTGAAAAAAATCTAATTGAGCCCTTAAACATCTAATCTTTCTTGTATATTTGTTCCTCCTTAACCAATCTTCGCTGATTTTTTGGGCGTTCTGGTATACTCTTCTCTCTGATATATTTTTTTAATATTTTTTTTATTTTTTTATTTTTTTGTATTTTCTCTTTCCTCTTTTTTTTTTATATTGGGCCCAAAAAATAGGTAACAACAGTATACAATAAAATTAAATATTCATTTTAATTCTATCAACTATAAAAGTATTTTAAATAATTAAAAAGAGTAAGGGAAGGCAATCCCTTACTTTGAGCTCCTGTTGTGCAAATTTTAGAGAAGTCAGGTTCCTTTCCAGCTACTTCTCCTATAACTCCTAAACAATACAAATTAGTGCTCTTACCTTTAATTAAATATTTAAATATCCATATATCCCAAAATTCCAAATTAATGTCCTCATATTATAACCATCAAACTCATATTCCAATTTCTTGCTTAATATATCATAACCCAATAATTAAAAACTCCTCAGGCTTCCAAGATCCTAACAGATAAAGGACTAAACGACGGTTTGTACATATCTACAACCCCCATTAGGTGAGGGGTTCTCCTTTGTCCAAACAAGTATTGAACACTCGACTCCTTAAGCCATAAAAAAATAAGTTTGGACAACTATAATAACCTAGCTGACTCGAGGGAGCATGTGTAGAACGTGCATAGTATCCTAGAATTAGTCATCTAAGATAATGAATCAATGTGAAAAATCATCCCCACAACCTTCTAGGGGTCTGCGCATGCTTGATACAATAATTTGGAGTCAAGCTCCATTAAAGGGTTCAATGACTTCTGTGTCAAGCTAGTAGCACCCTTCAGCACCAACATAACTACCAAGAAAAGCTCAATCGAGCTATTTAGTGTTACCCATCAAGAGGACAAGCCTACACTATCATATTTGAGGAGTATCAATAAGGAGATGCTGAAAGTGGAATAGTTACGTGAGATAATAACCTTAAAGACTTTGATAAGAGGGGTAAGAGAATATACTATCTAGAGAAAACTTTATACCTTACCAGACAAAAGCTTATTCAACGTGAAACAAGTAATGAAAAATCACATATGAGTGGAAGAGATCAGTGTGCTATAACATAGGCATTTTTCTTATAAAGACAACCAACATGAAAGAACTTCTATGCAAAATCATTCTTTTAACAGAAATAAAAGCTTAAGGAAAAACCATGAGGGACATAAGTATTTGGTATATCCTAATAATTTATTACTCAATTGAATCATTTTAAATAAACAATAGTGTATCTCTGCATACATTTCCTATCTATAGATCTCCAAGTGATGCCTAACAATTTTTCACTAATTCATCGGGGTTGATCTTGGATTTCTCATTCTCCAATGTAGTCTCAGACTGACACATTCTTCAGGTGATGCCTAAGGGCCCCCCACCAATTCTCTAGGGTTTAATCTTAGATCTCTCATTCTCTAGTGCGGTCTTAGACTGACACATTCTACAAGTGATGTCTGAGGATGTCTTACTAATTTGTTAGGGGTTGATCTTAAATATCTTATTCTCCACTACGGTTTTATACTAACACGACTCTTTAGTAGCGCTCTTAGGCCTCAAACTATCTATTGGGATCATCTTAAATCTCTCATTCTCATGTACAATCACTCTCTAATGGAAGGCTCTCACCTCTCATGACAATGCTAGAGAGGTTACACATCTCCCCCATTCTAATTTGACTACTATCTAGTGAGGGGCTCTGAAGCCTACATGTCATCACCGAAGAGGCAACATGCCTCCCACTATTCGGTGAGATCTTTCTTTAATGGTGAACTCTTAAGCCCTACATCATTAGCTAGGAAGCCACAAACCTAGATCGGTATATGGCTTCTAAGCCTCGTGTTATCATAGAGAACAACCCTCTATGAGTTCCTCTTAGCCTCTTAGAATATTTTCTATGTAACACCCTCTATTTAATTTATGTCATATTCGTTAACAAATTAAGTAATATGTGTGTGTGTGTGTGTGTGTCATGATCCCTGATCCCTAACTATCCTAACAACATTTTAAGCTTATTATTATTATTATTATTATTATTATTATTCTAGCTACCAAAAATTCGATAGAGTCTCCTCTATAAATTGATCTTCCCAAATGTCGACATCAACAAAAAAACACAATTTTTCATATATAATTATGATCCAACCATCCTAGATCTTCTTCAACATAATCTAATTTCTCATCACTTCATCCACTTCGACTTATACCTTCTCCAGTTTTCATTTTAATAATAGTGTCATATATATTTTCTCTTCATACATAATGTCATTAAAACAAAGCATATTATAAAGTTATTTACATGCATACTAAAATTGTTTTAATGCATACACAAAAAAGATTTAATTATCTAGTGGTATATAACTTTACATAAATTACAAGCCCAATAGATAACTTCAAATCCTAGTGAAGTAGAATATTACATAAACCAAATACCAAAATATACCTAGTAAAAGTTACCCATAAAAGAAGAGAATCAAGGTTGTCCTGTAGTATGAGAAGGACCTGCAACAATGTAATGTAATTTATTTATTAAGATCAATTTAATTTATTTATGCATATATATAGTTTACACATTTTTTTAACACCATAATCTCTAATAAATTATCTCTAGACATATCCTACAACTTTAGTTACTTTTAGATGAAATCTTCATAGTTTGCTAGTAAAGTTTACTCTTCTTGCAACATTGGTCCCCATCTTAATAGAAACCAAGTAATCACACAAATAATCCAGGTCTTCCTCAATTTTTGATCAAGTTCATTACCACCTTAGCCGTCTCATACATAGATGACTAAGTTCTATAACCACACCTTAGTTTCCGTTCTTACGGATGACTAAGTCAATTTCTGCATCAAATCTCTTTAGTTCCTATCTTTATTAATAACTAAGTCATTTGACCATACCACCTTATCCCAGCCTCTACGAATGACTAAGTCAAACAATATTCACTTTAGCTTCCAACCACTTTGGAAACTAAGTTAAAATCAAGATATTTAGATCTCCTTAGTTTCTAACCATTTAGACAACTAAGGCATACACATTATCTTTAAATTAATTAAATTTATTCATCGAATAATTTTCATTCTTCACCATATATTCTCATAATTCTTTTACATTCATGACACAATTCTGTTCCACTAATTTTCAAGCGTATATAACAAAGACAACCCATTCACATATAAGAAAAAGAAAGAACAACTACAATAACTTGACATAGTTAAGGAGGGAAACACCTACCTGCAGCTCCAGGTGTTCGAGCTCGGTCCGCTGAAGTTCCAGCCACCAATGTTCCTCTTATAATTAAAAGGGAGGTATGCTTGTTAGCATATTCATATCCAAAATTGTAACACGTACATAATTTCATTGTCACGTTACATATTTCAACATTACATATTCAAATAATTCTCGTCTCAACATTAATTGCATTCATACTAATTAATTCTTCCGTTAGCATTTCTTATCGAATATATATATTTTCCTAACTTAATTTCCTTTAAAATGCATCGTCTTATTATCAGTAGTAAATACCTTCAATTCTCATTGATTTACACTTTCATACTTCAATTATTTCTTTTCATATATCCTTAACTTCTTTTTTTTTATTTGATTTTACTAAGAATGGCAAAATAACTATGTCATATGATCATCCAACTAAATCCTCACACCATTTCTTATACCTTTATAATTGACTAACTTGTTCATGAACATATAATTTAATACTCTTTCCAATATTTTGCATTGAAATACATTAAATTCTTTACCTATACATATTAGCATGCATTGACATTAACCATTTATTTGCTTAACTTTTCCCACTTATTATTATCTCTTTATACAACTTTATCATTTATGCATCAACACACCACAATCACACACAATTATACAAGCTTTATTACATTCCATGTTCATTATCTTTTATTCCTAACATGACCGGCCAATGTTGTCTCCATAACACCTAAATTTTTATCTTCCAACCTTCATTATTTTGCATCATTTTCAACCTATCCTATTACAAATGTATCAATTTCAATAATTTCACATTTTTCCCGAAATTCTCTCCTAAGAACCCTAACTAAAAAAATCTAAGAACATTGCATTAAATCTATTTCTTCCCATCTAAAATTGTTTAAATAACTTAGAACTCATTACCCAACACTAAAATGAACTTCGAAAGCTAACCTGATGATGTTTTTCCTCCCTATCCAAAATTGTTTTTCCAATATTTTTCCATGACTTACAACCCATTTTTCTCCCTTCTCCCTCACTTAGTTTCTGCTTAAATCCTTGCTTGAGGGAATGATTTGTGTTTTACACCTTTTAGATCCTTAATTCTACACAATTTCTACTCTTTCTCTCAAGGTATTTTTTTTTGTTTTAAGTGCTTTACTCTTTTTTTATTTCTCTGTTACGCCTTTGTTTTTTGCGTCAAAAAAAGGGAGAATAAATTGTTGGAGCTTTGCTAGCTCATCAGAATATTTATAAAATTGCCATTGATGAATTTTTATGTTATTTACTATCCGACTGTTAATAGCTTTAAAATATCTTCCCGAACTCGGATTGCCCAAAAATTATAATCAAATTTAGGACTATATGTTATGAGATTCGTCATAAAATTTCAATTCGATCCAACGGTCAAATTGAGCGTTATGCTCAATAGCATAAAACTAGTCAATAAGTGATTTTTTTTTCCAAAAAAAATCCAACCTTTCTCATTTTATTTTTATTATTATTTAACTATTCATTTTAATCACTCATTTTTTAGGGTTTCACATTCTAAGTAAAGGCTCACCCTCTACAGATTCCCTCCAGCCTTTTAGAATTTTTTTTAAGTATGAGCTTCTTCTCCATAAGTTTCCCCTGAACTCTTAGAATTTTTTTCAAAGTATTCCTTTATATCTCACCTAACCCTCCAAGAAAGTTTTCTAAAAATGGGTTCCTCCATGGTCCCCTTTTATATACTTGAAAATTTCTTCAAACATAGTGCATGCCATTACATATTTTTAGTAAATAATCTCAGAGTTTTCATCCCTCTTCTTAACAAAGATAATTCAATGAACTTGTCATGGTAACCAAATATTTTTACAAATATTTTCATATCAATATCACAAAGACTTGGTGGGCTATTGGTGAACCCAAACTTAATAGGCTAAAAAACCTTTGCCAATTGAAATGAGCCCAAACTATTGCCTGAATTAATTAGGTCGATGCATAATGCCTATACCTAATTAATTTTGGGTGGTGGGCGCTATTGGGTCTAGGTGTTACTTCTAGGTGTTGCATGCATACCCAACACCTATTAGGTCCATGCATAGAACCTGAACCCAATTATTTTTTGGTACTAGGTGCACTCCAACACCTTCATGAGCTCGGGCACACACCTCAAGCCCAACTCTCTTGAGCCCAACACTCTATTAAGACTTTTACAGGACCCTATGTAAGTCTCTTTTTAAGACCCCTGCATAGGTCCCCAAATATTTTATACTAATATAAAACGTATTATTTTGAGTAGAATACAATTTAAAATATCAAAAGGGTGAAATAACTTTTCAACCCTCCTCTCCACAAAAAAAAAAACAAGATTTATGGGCTATAAATACCCCATGAATTCTTCAAGCTTCAGGTTCACATTCTCTTCAGTCTTACTATTTTTATCATACATATTTCATAGCCTGCCTCTATAAAATATTATTACACTTTATTTCTTTACAAAGCTATTAACTTAACCATCTGAGAGTCTTTATATCAATCAAATGAGATTTTTTACAGGTACCAACTACCAACCATATTGGCTTACTAGACACCACTAGCTACCAGCTACCAACCACCTAGGCTTTCCACATCAAGCTACCAGACACCTTGGTTAGGGAGAATGTATTGGATTACTTGAACTAAAAGATTAACTTATTATCCAACACATGAGCCTTATTTCTAAGAATCTTGAATTTTAGGATTTTATCAGGTATCAATTATTTTTTATCAATTTTATGGTTTAGTTGAAAATTTAAGGAAAATTGAATTTGTGTGGAATTGATAACAATCAAGGGTTTAGTATATTTCAACTTATGAAGTGTTTGATAGTTATTGAATTATGAATTATATTTTTTGAAATTGGAGGAATTGAATTACTTTAGAATTAAAAAAATGATAGGTTGTTAGTTATTAGTTGATTTATGTAAGCTAATTGTTATTCATTTTTAATAAATAATTGAATTTGTGTTTGAAAGTATGTTTTATTTTTTTAATTGTGTTCATTGTTTCCTTTTAGGTACCATGCATTCGAGAGGAAACAAATCCAAGTCAAACAAGATCACTCATGCTTCATCAAGTAGTGTTGGTAATTATGTTATGAATTTAAAGGGTGATTATAAAGAGGTTACCAACTAACACTCAACTACCAAGGACAACATATTAGGCATTCCTTATATGATAAAGTCTATTAAAGGCAAATGGATAGGAGAATGGTTGAGCAACCTCTTTATGTAATTGTTTTATATGATTTTATTTAGTTATTTTAAGTTTTATAATTTTATAAAAATGACTCTCTTAAATTGATTTTCAAGTTTACCAATATTAAAGTTGTTCGTTTCATCACCTCTAGTATAAAATGGTCATTTAAAGAACCATTGGTTCAATGGAGTCAGTTTTATGATCATCCTTAATAGATGTACAAGGTAGATGCTTGGTGGAAAATTTTTAAGGTTAGATAAATAATCTATAATTCAAGTTACTAGATAGTTTATAAAATTTTAAAAATTAATTCATGTATGAAATCAATTAAGAGATTTTTTTGGTGAAACGAGAGCAACAAGGCGCTTATCAGAAAAGTGTGGTAAAGCAACAATGTGACTAGGTAAGTTTAAATCAATTAATTTTATATTTTTCTAAATTTGTATTCTTTTATTTTCTTACCTAATTTATTTTTAATAAATTTATGTACTAGGTTGTATTATTTTTGGTATGATGCCCATAAACAAGCAATTATAAAGGTCGAGTTTAATGACATAGTGAGGTGGAAAAGCTATATATCAAAGTATGTCACAAACTGTAATTGGATAACATCTCTTGAGTTTGTGGTTTCAGAAAGTTTTACAAAGCGCTCATGATTCAGTACATATATAGAAATTAAAAAAAAAACTCATGATTCGATGAACAAGCACATTGGAGGAGAAATTTCATTTATCCACCATGACAAGTGCCTACTAAGAGCTCATATTTGTATATTTTATTATTTTTCTTGAAGTTTTAATTACATGTTTATTAAAGAAGTTTTTAAAAAACTAATTAATTTATAGGAAAAACAACTTAGACAAGAACTAACTCCAATGACGTTATATAAGGAAACTTATGTAAAGAAAGGGGATAGAAGGAAAAAAAATTTATAAATAATAGAACGAAAGTGTTCATCGTAAGTGTTTTGATAGTTATCATTGGTTTAAGATGTTAAAATTGTTTATTTGCATCAATTATATGAAATGTAATTGGATTTTAAATTATTTTATTTTATTTTATAGGAGAGATGTAACACCAACATAGTTGATAGATTTGACAAAAATACTTAATTTCATCCATCCTCCTTATGATCCTCAAGTTTGGTTAAAGGTTGTTGCAAGTGATGGACTAAATGGAAATCATGATGCGATCCTAGCTACAACATCTAAAAAATCATTAGGAGTGTCCATTGGATCTCTAAGACTTAGAATGAAGTGCATCCAAGAGGAGTTTAATGAGCTAAGTCAAGAGGCTTGGGTTAAAAAGGTTCAAATCTATCAAGTTAGACCTTTGTCTACTCTTTGGGTCATATTTGAAAGCTACAAGTAGATTTTAGATATGATTATAATTGTTTTAGAAACTAGACACATGTACCTTTCCAACGATATATGTTAAGCCCGTTAATTCATCTAGACGAGAGAGAATGACATGTTTGAAGGTGGGCCTAGAATCTGTCAGCAAAGTGCAAAAAGAAAAAAAGACATTGTTTACTTAAAATTTATGGATTTCATTCACTATAAGAAGTCCTTAATGCTATTGAGAGCTTATGTGGAAGCCTTTGACTTACTTATTTTATAAGGATTCCATATCAAATAAGAAGAATTAATTGGTCAGAAATTAATTCTTATTTTACAATGCATTACGCTTTTGTTCAGTAAGGATTCTTTAATAATTAATTCTCTTGGGTATTTTTCATTATCATATATGGAAAAGGGTGAAAATTAATCTTAGACTATATATTTATTTATTTATTTTTATTATTTTAGACCTTATTCTTATGTTAGGATTTTAGGGAGTTAGTGGATTTTATCTACAAGTTATCTTATATTGTGTGCTTATTTTTCTTTGTGTGGTTGTAGTGATTCTCATACCAAGTTTTTTTTATTGAACTTGCAACCTATTTTAAGGATTGATCAACTTTATTGTAATTTATACTTCTCATTTACGTCTTGTTATAAGCATAGGGTGAGGATGATCGATTGCATATAACTTTAGTTCTCCAAAGTAAGTTTCTTATTGGGTTGAGTTGCAAACTTTCTTTAAACCTCAAATTAGCTATCTAAAGGACAATTCAACATCAGATTGGTATTAGTGCTCGACTAATTTTAGGTTATATATCCTTAATTTTCATTGTTACAAGTAATTATATGGTTTTATTTAGATCTTACTATATCTAGGGTTTGTTTCTTATTTTTCTTGGTTTGTATCTCTTTAGGGTTTCAACTATTACCAAAAAAAAAAATGAATCATGATTAATCTTTGTGGTGTTTTGGTGGAATCTTAATTAAAAATAGGAAGAAGAAAGAAGATAATCAGTTTTTGATAAGAAAAGAAAAGGTCTTGAAATTGGTAAAAGAAAATTAAATTGCATACAAACAACAAATTGTGTTCATCCTTATACTTGAGAAATCTGACACCTATTAAAAAAAAAGAATTAAAATTGCAAATCTTGAAAGGATTATTGGAGAAGCGATTATGAAATCTTTGATCTTGTATGAACTAGGGTTTAGTTGAAACTTGTCTTAGAAATTCTTGGTGATCTTGATTGATTTCTTGGTAATTTGGATAGAATAGAATTATCTTGCATCAATTTCTTGATTTCTTGCATCGATTTCTTTATTTTCTTGATTTTTGTAGTTTCTATTGTTTCCTAATAATAATTCTTACTTTTATTTTGTCTTTACTTTTGTCATTATATTAGCACAAATTTAAATTGCTACTCGAAAATTTATCCTCAAGTTTCATTTCATTTTGAAAAGTTTGAATAATTATTGATTCTTAAGTCTGTAAACATAAAATAAATTATTGTGTAGTTTGATTGATTGTTTGATAAGTTGTTACTTTACTTTTAAGAACCAAAGTACGAGAATATTATGGTAAAAGGTGTAGCGAGACTATTATGGTGAAAAGCCTAATAAATTGTGTGAAACACGAGAGGAGTGGATTTTATTGTAAGAGTAAACACATGAGTTTTTTTGTGAGGAAATATTTTCTTTGCTACTAACCTTTATTGTAGGTATAAGCAATGTCTTCAAAAGGTGTTGAACAAAAATAGACGAATATTGTGGAGGAAAGGCAGGATAGAATGAAAGTTATGATGAAGGTGTTAATGAGTAGTTTGATAAGATGATTAGTAGAAAAGAAGTTCCTGATCATAAGGAAAAGTAAGTTGAAAGTCTATCATTAAGGCTATAGTGAATCATGAGAGTGTGGGCGATATTATGAAGATAAAAAAAAGAAGTTTTTGAAGGTTGGTGATCAGAAAGTTGCTATGAAATTGGTAAATAAACAACAAAGAGGAAACATCTTTCATATTAGGTGTCATATTAGTAACAAGGTGTGTAATATGATTATTGATAGTAAGAGTTGTGCTAATATTGATACTTCTATACTTTTTAAGAAGTTAAATATAAACATTGTTAAGCATGATAAACCTTATAAGCTTCTATGGTTGAATGAATGTAATGAAGTTATGGTGACTAAACAGGTTTTGGTTTCTTTTTTTATTGGGAAGTATAAGGATAAAGTTTTGTGTAATGTGGTTTCTATACATACTAGTCATTTATTGTTGTCAAGACCTTGACAATTTGATAGGAAGGCCAAGGCCAAGCATGATGGATTTAAAAATAGATATTCTCTTGAAAATGATGGAAAGGTATAGACACTTGCATCATTATCACCTAGAATGTTTATGAAGACCAATTGAACTTAAAAAAGAAAAGTGAAGCTAAAATGGTAATACAATAATGTGAGGCTGTAGTTACCATTCAAAAATATGTACGAAAATTGTTAGTATGGCGTGCTTATATGATTTTATTATCATTTACTATTTTTATATGGTATTGTTAATGGTAAAAGTTGGCAAAAAAGAGAGTTTCGATGGCTTAAACTAGACTAATTAAAGTTGAAAAGAGAAAGCAAACTTCTCAATCAAGAGGGACCCATGGTAACTCTCCTCCCAACCTTGTTCTTGAAGGTTTCTCTTTTCTAATTAATGAGTTAATTTTGTGATTTATCTCTGCATGTCTTTTATTACGAGCTCATAGATGTTTCTTTTTCGAAAGGGAATCTCCTAATCCCTTCCTTGACCATAACCTACTCAACGACCCTTTTCTACTATAGTTGTTAGCAGCACATAACAAGAAAATAAATAGTCATGATATTGCAGCACACAACATGCAAGAACATAGGATTGTTGGGTTATGATACCAACTAATGTAGGTGAAAGCACAAAAGACAATAAATAATCGCATACTAAAAAAAACATTGATGAGTAAAAAGGGTTACAAATATTAACTCTAAATTTATATTTTTATTATCTTAAAATAAAGTTTAATGAAGTGTGCCTTGTAAAGAGATTTAAAATACCTTTAAATAGACTATAAAACTAACCTATGCTAGCTAATAAAATTAGAATCGTAAAACATAAAGAAAAATAACATAAAATCCAAAATAATATAAGAAATCCAGAAAAGTCAAGGAAAATTAGCCAAATAAGATATTTTAAGCCTAAATTCAAGAAATCTATATAGTGGATGACCGGCAAAAAAGAGTCCTTTATGGCCTCTTTTAGCAACTATATTGGTTTGGCACAACCAAATATTATGTTAGGCATATCTTTGTCTCACTAGAATATAAAAGCATATATTAGGTCATATATATAGTCTATTTAGGACAAATCATCATCTAGCTATAGAAGATTCTTATTTAACTGTTTATAAACTTTAATTTTGAATAACCCAGTTGTATTATTCTTTTTAGGTTAGAAAGAACTCATCCTTAAATTTTGTTCTTCCTCCAAATAAGACATCAAGTGTTGCACATTAAAGATATTTAAAAATTTTAGATGTCTAGAAAAAAAAGTATATAATCATTATCATTTATCATTTAAAACATCTAATAAGAGTATATCTTTTTTTCTTTTGACTTTTGACTCGTTATCTTTTCTCATTAAAAATTTATCACGAGTAATCACTTTCCGCACAAGATCACTAATCTTAAACAACACTTTTCTAAAATGAGTATCAATTATGGCTTTATAATTAGCATGGTTATTGGTGATCGTCTTCTTAACCTGCTCATGAATACTCCATAAATAGTCTACCACACCTTCAGCTTGGATGTTCAGTTGTTTGATACAAGAAATAAGTGTTAGTTTTAGTATTACAAAAGGATTCTTCCCATAGATTATAAGGTCCAATTTTAAGACCTGTTTAAGCAATCTCGTTTTATGGCAAGCTTAGATCCCACGTCTCCCACCAAAATCTACAGCAAATCTCAAATGTTATGGCTAACCAGTCATGGTTGTCTTTCTGTATAAGGAAAATGTTGACTTCAGTCTTTAGACATGTTAAGATATTGATATTAATTTTTAAAAAAGAATTTTCATAAAATTGATTAAAGTTAGTGTAATTCGCATTTGATTTTAAAATTTACACATCAATCCCTTTAAAAAAAATGTATGAAAATGGACATTTACCTATATAAATGATAAAAATTAAGTTTTGAAATTATGATACGTTGGGTTTTCAACCCAACAATTAGCTCTACGGGCGATTTGAGCTTTGGCATTTTTTTTTTTTTGGTTTTTTTATATTATTCTCTTTTCACAGTTTATATATATATATATATATATATATAATGTAAAGAAAAAAATCAATCGAGATTGAGAAAAACACCTGAAATCACTGGAAAACACCACTGGACCAACGGAGAAGAGAATGGTTAATTAAATTGTTATCGTCTTCTTTCCTTGAACAATGCTTTGGCTTCTCTCTCCCTCTGTTTTTTTTTACCCTCGGTCTTGTCTCTCTCTTCATTTTGGGTTGCTTTTATGGAAGCTATAGGGCTCAGTATTCCCCGTGGGTGGAAGGAGTACTGAGATAGTTGGGAAGGTGAAATGGGTCGGCCAATTGGTTTGTGTTTTTGGTAAAAAGAGGAGACCGGTGGTGTTGTGTTTGTTGATGGAAGTGTGATGTTGTGAGATGGAAAAATAGCGGTGGTGGTTATGGGTTCTTGGCCGACAGTTGGCGTTGGGACTGACTTGAGGAGGCTGTTGTTGGGACTGATTTGGGTTTAGGAGGACACTTGTTCTGAAACAGAGGAGATGAGGTTTTTTGTCTGTGATGAGGGTTGATTTCGGGACCTAGTTTCAAGGGTCACTATGGTGAGTGGCGGTTGAGGAGGCTGTGTGGGCTGAGTTGTTGGTGAGATATGGACGCTGGTTAGGGGCTTGTGGGAGATGACGGCAGGTTTGTTTTTGGGTGATGAGCTGCAACGGGTTCGGTCTATCATGGGTTGGAGAGAGAGGCTGGTGGTCTGAGTGGGCGGTGTTTTTCAAGCAGATTAGACCGGCTGCCATGGTGGATTTATGGTAGAGGGATACAGAGTCTGTTGGGTGGTTGACAGCGTGTTAGCTATGGGTGGTTGACAGCGTGTTGGCTATGGGTGGTTCATGGTCTTGATTAGGAAGATGAGAGAATCTCTGTGTATGATGGTTGTTGGATCATTTTTGTTGCTGGGGATAGTGGCAGATTTATAGGTTCACGGTGGGGATGGAAGCCTGCAATGATTTGTTAGTACTGATTTGGTGGCTTGAGAGGATGGGGATGAAGGCTTGGTTTGTTGGTGTGGTCTCCGGTTTTTTTGCCGGTTGTGCATTGTCTTTAGTGGGTTGAGGATGAAGAAGGAAATGGGGGAGAGGTGCGAGAGGGAGTGATTTTTGCTCTACTGGTTTTCCTCTGTCCTGTCTATGAAAAATGGAGACCCCCTCCCCTTGAATCAGCTCTGTTGTTGGTTTTTGAAGGAGAGAGATGCTTAGATTTGGGAAATCAATTAATGCCAGATTTGAAATCAATTTGGGACTTCGATTGAGGATTGGGGCTGAAAATCTGGGAATGGGGAGCCGAATTTGGGAGATTACTTAATTCGAGAATCTGAATTTGATTGCTGGGATTTTGAACAATTAAGGCGATTGAATTACGAATTAATTAGGGACTAAATCGAATCCATATGATAAACTTATTGGGCTGAATTGAATCAATTGGAAACAACTGGTTTTAATTGGTATTTAATTGGACTGAAATGATTGGAATGAAACAAATCGGACATGAACGAAATTTAAACCAAAATTTAATTGGTCCCCAAAATATTTTATCCTTTCCATTATAGTCCTTATCTTTTAAATCTTCCCAATTTCACTCAAATAGGATTAAATCTTGAATTCTTTCTCAATTTAATCCCTCAAATTAATCTTCTTAATTTAGTCATTAGTTTTTAAATTCTTGCCATTTCAACCAAATTTGTCCTAAATCTCCTATTTCTTTTCAATTTCATTTTTACTTATAGTGTTTGGCATTCCAGTTCGAAATTGTTTTTGAAATATTTTAAAGTTTTTTATTTTTTTTGTTCTAAATTAATATGTTTTTTATGTTTTTTATTATTTTGATGTGCTGATGTCAAAAATGATTTTAAAAAAATATTATTTTAATGTGTTTTGTAATGAAAAGTACTTTAAAAAACAACTGTTACCACTCTTAAACACCCTTTTAAATCAATTTAGACCTCCAAATTAATCCACTTGTTGTGAATTCATCATTGATTCCTAAAATCATGCAATTTTAACCAATCTATCTCTCAATTTTAATTTTGTTTTTCTTCAATTAAACCCTTTATTGATTACTAATTTAGTTATTTATTTCAGAATCATCATTTAACTTTAAATTTCTTTTACTCTTAACCAAATTAAATTAAATTAACTCTTTTTCTTGATTTTCTCTTTAATTAAACCATCAATTATGGCCCAAAAATTCTCAAACTTTATTTTCGCATGTGATGCTTAATTATCAACCCAATTTCAAAACCTAGCTACTTTTTATTTTTTATTTTTATTTTTTTTATGATTTTCTAGATTTCTTGACACACAAGAATTAAATAAAAATGAAGAAAAATTAAAAACAAGAAGAAGATCAAAATAGCTAAAGTTATTGGAAATGTATATTTTTTGGTTTTTTCTAATTTTTTCAAAATATATACAAAAATAGAGGTAAAAAATTGCGTTACAATAGTTGCTCTCCTCTTTAGAATACTTACGGTATAAAATCTTACAAAGAGCTTTATATAGCAAGCTTCTAAAGAAAAATGATGTTTGAAATGAAAGGAATCTGACACCTTTAAGTTTCAGAAGAGGGATCTGACATCCTCAGAGATATCATTTTGAAACGAAAGAGTTCTGACACCTTTAAGTTCAATAGAGGGTTCCAGCACCCTCAAAAATCATGTTGTTGGAAAGAAAAGGATCTGACACCCTTAAATTTTAGAAGAGGGATCCAACACCCTCAAAGATTTCATTTTTAAACAAAAGAGATCTGACACAAGTTTAATGGAGGGTTCTGACCCCTTTAGAAATCATGCGGTTTGGAAGGAAAGGGATCTGACGCTCTTAAATTCCAGGGATCCAACACCCTCGAGAATCACATGTTTGAACGAAAGGGATTCGATGCCCTTAAGCTCGATAAAAGGATCCAACACCCGCAGAGATCACAAGGTTGGGAGGAAATGGATTCAACACCCTTAAATTCCAAAAAAAAGAGATCTAACACCCTAAAATATCACATGTTTGAATGAAAGGGATCTAACACCCTTAAGTTCGACAGAGGGATCCGACACCCTTAAAGATCACATAGTTGTAAGGAAATGGATCTAACACCCTTAAATTCCAAAAGAGGGATCCAACACTCTAAAAAATCACATGTTTGAACAAAAAAGATCTGACACCCTTAAGTTTGACAGAAGGATCTAACACCCTTAGAGATAACATAATTGAAAGGAAAAGGGTCTAACACCCTTAAATTCCAAAAAAATGGATCTAACACCTTCAAAAATCACACATTAAAAAAAAGGATCCAATTTTCTTAAGTTCAACAAAGGTGACCTACCTCATTACAAGATTTGGCCTAAGATGTCCTTATTGCATGGTTGAGTCTGAAACTTCCTTATAGTAGGGTTAACCTCTTTTCCTGATGATGTTTCTTGATGACAAGGTTGAAAAACAATATTCTTAAAGATATGGTTGAATTTTATATATAATTATTTTACGAATATTTTTTTTAAATAAGAAAACATTTTCCTCCCTTTAAAGCTTGAGTTTTTATGTCATCAATTTTTCAAAATCAGCCAAAACATTTAATTTCCTTTATAAGTTAGAGATGAATCCAACTTCGATAATAAACTTTTTCAAATAATATTTTTATATATATATAATTTTTTTTGGATGGATGAAATTTACATAAAAGTCAAGAATTGACTTGGATAATAAGTGGATTCACTCTTTATGTGATTATTTCAAATTTAAATTAAAGAAAAAGCCATATATGAGAAGAATAATTATCTTTAATGCTTTTGGCATGAGCATAAATCATATGTCTAAAACTCAAACAAAGAAAGATCTTATCTTTAACAAGTGAAAGCCTGAACTCGGAGATACCAAAATGTTGTTTTTTTATATATAAAAAAGTACCCAATCTATTTTTAATGTACACTCTAGTACCATGATCGTGTTATGCCACGGGCTGGAAAACAAATCTTGGCATTAAAAAAAATTAAAATATCACAAATGTGTTTTAAAAAAGCAATAAAAAGTCAGGATTTGGGTCATAGACTCGACTAGATTGAATAAGCTTGCCTTATCTTACGACATCAGATGCATCAAACAAAGAAACAAAAAGAGTGATCATGGTAAAACAAAAATGCTAATTAAAAAGAAAAAAAATAGCAAAATTACATTTCGATCTAACCGAGAGCATAACAAAGGAAATAAAAAATTAAAAAGGAAGAAATGAACCAAGAGCGCTTTCTGGCACGTAACCCATCTATGAGGCTATGACCAATTTTTTTTATAATAAAAAAAACCTAAAAGAAAGATAGAATGCAAAGTGTCAAAGGATAAAAAAGATCAATATTACCCGAGTCAAACTTTCAAACTTTTAATTTGATAAAAGACCCTAAAAAAGGAAATTAGTAATATAAAAGAATGAGGAAAAAATGCTAAACAAAAAAATTTGGGTGAAAATAACATTGATTGATTCAAGGGTGAAATTAAAAAAAAAAACAGTTTACAAAAGAAATCAAGTCAAGAATCTAAAATCAAAAGAAAGAGGATCAAATCTCAAACCAAAACAAAATAAAAGGAAAAATAACGTTTCAATGTTAGAGGAAGAAAATAAGAAAAAAATTGATAAAAGACCCCAAAACAAAAAAAAAATAGTAATATAAATTAAATAATAAGGACTAAATGCCAAACAAAAAACTAAGAGGGTAAATAACAATCATAAATTCAATGGTGAAATTGAAAAAATCAAAAATTTCACAAAGGAACTCAAAACAAAAACCCAAAATTAAAAGAAAAGGAATTAAATCTAAAATCAAAACAAAACAAAAAAGAAAAGAAAAATAACATTTCAAAGTTAGAGGATGAAAATAAAAAAATAATTTGATAAAAGACCCTAAAATAAAAATAATAATAATATAAAAGAATGAAGACCAAATACTAAACAAAGAAATAAGGAGGAAATAACATTCATTTTTTCAAGGGTGAAATTGAAACAAAATCAAACATTTCACAAAAGAAATCAAAACATAAACCTAGAATCAAAAAAAAGTGGATCAAAACTGAAACTATGACATAATAATAGGAAAAATAAGATTTCAATCAAATGTGAAATTGAAAACAAACTTTTTAAAGTGTCTAAAAGAAATTAATACAAATATCATACAATTTAAAGGACTGCATCAAATATCAAGACAAAACAAGAGCACAACATGGATGTTCTAATTGGACAACATGTTTTCTAAAGCAAAACAAGAATGAAAAATAAAAAATGTTGTTGAAGTCAAACTACCTAACAGACCACCATACGCGCTACCTCATTTAAAAGAGAACGTCGTGATCTTTCTAATACTACCGTGGATGGACAATTTCCACCACCTAAATCCTTCATACGTGTTATTTGAAGTGTGCAGAGTAACCTAACACGCTGGTGCATGCACAGAACGCGCTAGCAGACTTCTTTTTTAAAATATTATTTTAAAAAAAATAAAAGATCACAATGAAAAGATGAATAAGCCTTTATACCCTACTTTAAAATTTTTTAATTGAATGAGTAACCAAGTAAATTTATTGTAGACTTTCAAAGCAAAAGTTGAACTCGTCCATGTCTTATTAAACAATCCAAAGAAATAAAGAGATATAAAAAAAATAAGAAAGGAGGAAACTAGAGTTTCATTGATACTGCATAATGCAATCAAATACTAAAGAGAAATAAGTTTTACCTAAATACAAAGAGACTATATATAGGCTAAACAAAGAAAATGAAAAGACTATTATACCCTTAATAAACAATAAAACAAAATAACCCTATATTTCTTAACATCTCCCCTTAAACTCATGATGTGACAACTACAAGCATCAAGAGTTTTTCAACTAGAAAACCAAAGCGAGAAATAGAATGCAACTTAGTAAATAAATTTGCAATCTGTAGAGAAGAAGAAACAAAGGGTAAAGTAATGGTATCATACTTAAGACGATAACGAGTAAGATGACAATCGATCTCAATATGCTTAGTTTGTTAATGAAAAACTGAGTTGTGAGCAATCTAAATAAAACTTTGGTTATCACAATACATAGGAGTGAGATGAGAAATAATGTATTGTTTCTTACTTTTTCAATAAATAAAAAAATCACCCAAAAAGATACAGAAAACTGTAACAGACTTTTAATCTGTGAGATCACTGTTATGATCAGCATCAGAGTATGCATACTGCTCCAAGAAAAAGGTGGATGAAAGTAAAAGACTTTGAAAGACTGTACCTCAAAGATATCGCAAAATCCAAAGAATAAATGCTCAATAAACAGTAGTAGGAGAAACAACTAACAACATGAATAACATATGTAATATCTAGATGAGTAATAATGAGATATACCAAGCTTCTAGCAATAGTATGGTATAAAGTAAAATCTGATAAAAGTAAATCATAAGAATAAAAATATTTTGTGCTAACTTCAATAAGAGTATATATAGTCTTATTATCAGTAAATCTAGCCTACTCAAGAATATATATAACATATTTTGACTAAGAAAGAAGATAACCTCTAGGTGAGTAGGTTACCTCAATATCCATGAAATATCGTAGATAACTCAAATCCTATATTTCAAACTATCTAGCTAACTATGTCTTCAAAACTGAAATATCATCAATATCATCATCAGTAATAATCATGTCATCAATATATAAAGACAAAATGATATGACATGCATTAGTATATTTAACAAAAAGATCAGAATCATGACTTTTAAAAACAAATCTAAGGGAAGAGATCATAACATAACATTTCTCAAACCAAGCACGAGGTGTTTGCTTAAGATCATATAACGTTTTTTTAAGCTTGCAAACATACCTAGAATCATGTGAAACACCAAGAAGGGGTACCATATAAAATTCTTTTTGAAGATCTTCATTCAAGAAGGTATTTTTAACATCAAGTTGAGAGATATTCCACTGAAAAACCGAAGCTACTACAATGAGAGTACGAATAGTAGTCATTTTTGTAATATAAACAAATGTCTCCTTATAATCCATACCATACTGTTAAGAGTATCCTTTTATAACCAACCTAGCTTTGTATCATTCAATAGATCCATCAAAATTAGTTTTGATCTTATATACTCAATGATAACCAACAACACTCTTACAAGGAGGTAAAGGAATTAAATCTCAATCATTTGTCTTATGCAAAGATGAAAGTTTCTCATTTATAACTTGCTGCCAAAGAGGATTAAGAATTACCTTTTTATAAGAAGAGGGCTCAGATATATAATGAATAGAAGCTAAAAAAGAAGTAAAAGATGAAAAATAACAAGAATAGGCAAAATCTAGTAACTTTGTAGACTTACGAATGCATATATATTGATGTAGATATGGATCCACAATCTCAGATGAAGCTTAAAAAACCCTAGAAGAAAAGGGAGCTTCAAGTGTACCATATAGTAAAGTGTCAGTACTTGCAGAATGACAATACAAATTGGTCGAGTTGAATATAAAGGTAATGAGGCAAGAACATAAGAAGGGGAATTTGAAGTACTAGGAACCTAAGACGATAAATTATCAAAATCCTTATAAAAGGGATCTATAAGAATAAGATCAGATCGAGTCAAGTTATGAGTAGTGGATGGAATAGGAAAGAAATGTATATGCTCGAGACAAACAACATAACGAAACACATTAAGTTTCTAAGTTATTAGATCAAAACAACGATACTTTTTTTACCTTCACCATAACTAAGAAAGACACAAATAGCATATCAAGAAGACAACTTGCTACGTTCTATATAAGGATGAAAAATGAAACAAGTATAACAAAAAACTTTAAAGAAATAATAATTAAGGGCATACCTATACAACTTTTCATAAAGAGAAAAACTTGAAATATTAAAAGATGAAATTTTATTAATCAAACCTATAGTAGTAAGAATAGTTTCACCCTAAAACATACTAAGAACAAAAGTAGACAATAAGAGAGAATTAGTAGTTTCAATAATGTGCCTATGTTCTCTTTTAGCAACACCATTTTGCTCAGGAGTATATGTACACAAAGTTCAGTGAATAATTTCATCTACGGCAAGCAACTCACAAAATTTATTAGAGGTGTATTTCCCACCTAAATCATACTTAAAACATTTGATAACAGCACAATATTGAGTTATGACAAGAGCGTGAAAGACTATATATATCTCAAAGAATTTAGAATGATATTTCATTAAATAAATCTAAAAATTAACTAGTATGATCATCAATAAGAAAAAAAACCTAATATCGAGACCCTTCTTTTGTGGCAACAAGAAAAGGTCTCCATACATTAGAATGAATTAAATTAAATGGAGAAAAAGAAATGGAAATACTTCGATTAAAAGGTAAAGTAGAAAATTTTGTTAGTTTACATCCACTATAACTAAAAATATTACAATTTTTAAAAATTTTTAAAGCTCTTGTGGATGCCGAAAATCTTAAACAAGAAGAAAAAATATAAACTAGATGAGAATGTCATAAATAAAAACTAGAAAAAGAAGAACTCAAACAGAAAAAAGACAAATCAACACTAGTATCAGCAGCAACTGACACTTTTAACTCATCCAAAATATATTGTCCCTTTCTTTTACAGCCTGTCCTAATTAGCTTGAGACTGCAGATCCTACACATAATAAAAAAAGAAGGAAAAGATGACTAAATAATTATCAAAATCACATAACTGACCAACAGAAGCAAGATTCAATGTGAGTTTAGGGATAAGAAAAACATTAAGGAGAGACAAGTGAGGTGTGACAACAGAACCAACATTTGCTAAAGGCATAAGAGTGTCATCAGCAGTCATGGTAGGAATAAAAGATGAAGGAGTCATAGAAGCAAAAGATAAAGAATCTGGAGATATATGATGTGAAGCACAAGAATTCAAGATCCATTCAGAATGTGATATACCTGAAAAACTATGAGGTAATTGACCTACAGAAGAAGAAGCAAACATAGTTTATAGCTGTAAGGAGAGAAACTTCTGAAATTGCTCAGTCATAATATTAGGGTCAGTGAAAGAACCTGATAAAACTACTGTTGTATTAATAGACTGTGGTGGTTTGTAACCCTGAGATGGTCTATAAGCTTTAAATTGTGATTGGTTGTCAGGCTTCCAAGCTTGAGATTGCTGGTGCTATTGATTATTATGTCTGAACTTAGGACACTAAGTCTTCCAATGACCTTTCTACTTATATAAATTGCACTCGTCGAAGGCAACTCTTGTGAAAGACTTATTTTGATTATTAAAGAGTACTTTAGAAAGTACTGATAGCACATAAGGATTATAAGTAGAAATAATTTTATTTTTAAAATAAGACTGAAGACATATTTCTTCAACCAATAACTTATTGACAACTGAGTCAACAGAAGAAAGTGGAAAATAAAGGAAAACAAAATACTAGATTGTAGAAACTAGATGGATACCCTCTCAAAATTGTACGTTTTCTTTGATAAAATACCTCATTTTCCTTCTAAAAATTATACAGTCACTCCAAAAAAAAAAAGAAGCAGGGAATGATGCAAAATTAAACCTCTAAGTTGAATACATGAAAGTTGTGTTTAAAATTAAGTCTCATCCCATGAAACCTGACTCTAATATCATGTTACACAATCCAAAGAAATAAAGAGAAATACAAAAAAAAAATAAAAAAGGAGGATGTTAAAGTTTTATTGATACTGCATAATGCAATCAAATACTCAAAAGAAATAAGTTTCATCTAAATACAAAAAAATTATATATAAGTTTTATGAGAATGAAAAAATAATTATTATATTATTCTCATTCGAATAATGATTTCACCATCCAATTTTTTATTTTTAATGTTCATATTAACTGACAAATAGCTGAGAGATTCCACCACAGGTGTGTAAACATGGTCTCTAGTCTCAAGATCAATTATGATAATTGCAATAACTTTAATTTCTTCATCAATCAACCACAAATTTCCCTTAGTCTGATGTTGTTCTAGGTAAAATAATAATATTTCAGCAATGTGCCATTGTTATTGCATCTATAAGAAGACTAGCAATTCATCATATACTAGAGCTCAGAAAACTAAAGAAAAAAAAAGTAGTAGACTATAAGTTATCGTGGCACATGAAAATGATATGGTAAACAGAAAACAAGAAAATACTTAAATGGTTATGGAGTCAACACGTTATGATCTCGGTTGGAGGTCAAAGAAAAACTAAGTAAATTAGTGGAACGAGGCATGTCAACCACAGATTTTTTAGGGTAGATATATTAAGATTTGTGCGATTTCCATTTGTTTATGAAACCAAGTAATCATATAATACCACACATACACACTTCATTAATTTCTTTGGCTTTGGTCATGTGTTGAGAAGCGTGTTCAATCGGTCGATTTCGACGCATTCGCCGCCGGGAAAGAAGATCCTTAACACGTTCACCGGCGATCTAGCCTTCATGGACAAGCAATTAGCTAGCTAGTGTTACCACGAGTGGCAAATGGTTAGTAGCCCGAACCCAATAATACTCCTAGCTAGCTAGTAGATGGACCCTGGTTTTTGCATGGTTTTACGTCATACGTCAGAAAAATCGCCTATACAGTATGATTTACGAAAAAAGATGAGGTTTTTTTTTTCCTGATTGAGAAAATAATTCTGAAATGCAAACTTTTACCAGCTACACACCTGCTTTGGCATAAATAGTTACAAATTCCAATGTCCATATTTTATCATAAATAAATCTTAAAGGGACGAGTTCTTAGGTGAATATATCATGCATGCATCAAGGTTTACATTAGCCTAAGAATCCAAGGGCTCGGTGACCATAAGCTGAAGAATATTATATTCGGAGTTGACTCAAATTTCGGAGTTAAAATGTAGAGGCCAGGCTTTTATAACGTGAATTACTAAAAGTATATTTTTTTAAATTCATAGTAAGTTGTTTTTTAAAGTATTTTTTTTAAAATATATTAAAATAATATAATTTTTTAATTTTTAAAATTTATTTTTTCATTAACATATTAAAATTATTTAAAAAATAATTAAAAATTAAAAAATTTTAAAAACATGATTTGATCTGATCGAGAATCTAGAGTTCCATTAAGAATCACTAATCATTAATTCTACTCAATTAATAGCATAAGAACTCGGTTGCCCTTACAAAGCTTTGAGGCATCACTTTCCTTATATATATTATGGAAAATACCCTCCCTCCACCTCCCTTACTGGCACTCTTGTAGACACTCTCCCACCTTTTTGAGAGAATGGCCAGTTCTTTACTCAAGCTTGCAGCCATTCTCTCCCTAGTCTTTTCCATCCTCCTAGCCTTGAGCACTCAGATAACCTTATCATCCGATATAGAAGACGATGACGAAGAGTATGTTCTTGACACCCCACTAGAAGGTTTCAGATCAAGAAGCCGGTTCTTGGCAAGTGTGATAAAGAAAGGTACACGATGCAACGCTGAGCGTAATAACATATGTAATGGCGTTTCAGCTAACAACGGCACGGGCCTACTTTATTGTTGCAAGAAACATTGCCGGAATGTTCTTGGAGACAAGAACAACTGTGGAATGTGTGGTAACAAGTGCAAATTTGCAGAGTCTTGCTGCAATGGAAGATGCACAAATATCATTTCCAACGTTAATCATTGTGGAAAGTGCAACAAGAAGTGTGCTCCGGGGGTTAGATGTCAGTATGGAACATGTGGGTATGCTTAAATGTATTTAATGGTACAAGCACAAGTGTTCTTGGGCATCACAGTTGAAGTTAACAATAAATGGAAGTTTTTTACAATTAGAGACTAGTTTATATGGTTTTGGCAGTATTTTCTTTTGCTTTATTTTCACAAAGGGAATTAGTGGGTGCATGTTTTATACTTAAATCGTTCTCCAGTTGAGTATACAAAATCATCAGTTTGTGCCACCAATAAAGAAAGCCGGTATGGAGGTGATTCTCTGGTCTTCGAGATCGTTTATCCATACGTATGTAGTTACCATAATTCAAAGTTCAAACCAGAGGGAACATTGATGTTTGATAATTGATAATTTCATTTGCCATTATTTTCCATGGTTTTTGCTTGATATTTCACTTTCCCCCCCTCCTATCTTTCGAATGAACTGTTTCCATTGTCTGCCCCGCCTCCCCATTTTGCAGACTTCTAATATTCACTTTTGCCCAAGGTTTTCAGGTTTTGAGTTTTCATGTTTGAGTTTGCAAGTAGCATGTATGGGAAAGGGAAAAGGACAGGGAAAACCATGCATGTATGGTATTTTGCCATCAATGAATCCTGGAACAGCACAAGAGTTGATGTGTTATTCATCCAGGAGTTAGAATATGTAAATGATTATCGTGTAAAATTGCAGTATATCAATAAAATATCAAGCTGAGAGCACTCATAATCCATCTTAGAAACATCTTGGACAGAGAGTCTCCAATTTTAATAATACATCTTGCATGCTATTCCTGAAACATTCTGCTTTTTATTGTAACAGATCACCACCGCCAAACCCATTCTGGCAAGAAATGTTTCCATTGAATGCATCTGCTAAAGCTAGCAAATTCCCCATTAACAGATATATTTTATTTTTGGTATGCTCCAGTTGTTTCAAAGCCAGGAGCAACTGGAGCTCGAAGATATTGATTGATATGAGGACTAACTTAAAAATATTAACGAAATCGATCATGCATCGCTCAGTACTACACGCACATACACATCTAGAAATATAGCTTTCATACACGGCTCTCGCGCTTAATTTCAACAGGTAAATAATTTGTAACAAGGATAAACAGAATTTAAAACTTGGAGACGCTGAAGAGAGACTTGAAATTAGAAAATTATCATCCAAGGAGCGCATATATCATGGCACGATACTGTTAGAACTCATCAACAAAATTGCAAAAAAAAAAAAAAGTTACACTTGGAGCCCTTGAACATTCTTCGATATTCAAAACAAACTCGAGAGAATTAAAGAAGGCCTTCATCAAAATGTGGTAGACGGTAATCATTATAGCTCTTCTGTTTCATCAGTAGATCTCCAACTCTTTGGTTTCAAGAGTCCTGGCTCTTGGAAATTTCATAGTAGGAATTTTCAATATTTCCTATTGCATAAAAATCATTATCATTACGACAAAATAAACAAAGCAAGCCATTATAAAAAACCTATCACCCCAGCTGACATGTTTGGATGGCTAAATTTGGTGTCTAGACGACTCGCTATGGCATATCATTATTTCTGCCAAGGCCGGCCTGGAGCACGGTTTGAACTCATTACATACCGACTGTTGTTCTTGGGCGAAATCACATAAACTCCAGAGAAAAGCAACCTGCTGCGGGGGTATCTTTGAGACGTACGTGAAGATGAGAAAACTAAGGACTCGAGAGAAAATCATGCCAGAATTTGCTAAGGAACTCGCACTGAATGATTTTGTTGATTGGAATAATTTGGAGTGTCGATTGTATATCAGCAAGGATGTGAATTGGCAGATTGTATATAAGTTTACTTTTCAAGTTTTTATTCCAAATAAGTTTATATCCTATTATATTTCCTTATAAAATCCTACCAATACAATTGAAATTTTTTTTTTTTGCTTTAAAAAAGCTCCACAACAAATTTTATTATATGACTTTTTTACTTAAATGTTTTTCACCTAATACATTTTTTGGAATTTTTTAAATAAATCTAGCTATAATTATTAGAAAACATTTAGAGCACCTTAATATGCTAATGATCAATAATCTTTTTATTTTTAGAAACAATATTTACAAATATGAAGAATTATATTCTCTACTCTTACAATCATAAGTTCATTTGATTATAATCAACATTTACAGCAATGGTAATACAAGAAAAAATAGATTATAGACCATTTTACAAGCTTGAAAGTTGAACATTCAAAAAAAATTATTATTACGTAAGTTTTTTTTTTTTAAGTGAACTCTTCATAGTTCATAGCATACACACAATCTCCCCGTCATTCCATTCAAATACAAATCATATGTCGGCTCCAAATTGCATGAACTAGCAGAAGTCTTCCACTCTTGTTTCTACGAGACGGGGGAAATTTCATGATGCCACTACGACTTTAGAACTTGAAGTTGCGCAACTTCAGAGGGGTGCAGATCTAACCAGTGCCTCTAGAGAACAGCAGCAAACAGAAAACCCATCCATCAGCGATCGTTTATGTAGTGAAAAAAAAGATAAGCAAAAGAGTGCATATGAAATTTACGTGGTCCGGCAACTTAAAAAACAACTTGCTTCCTGCATTACTGACCAAGTTTTCCGTTTGAATAAGAAAGTTGATGCCTTCTCACTATAGAGCAAATCAGTCGATACAACTATTAGTTGCTCCTTCTGTGGACGAAATTTTGTACAATGATCTGTATATCAAGTCTGTTGTGAACAAATATTTGTTCGGGAATCTGATACTGACAATTATTTTTAGATAACAACTCCCTTTTTTGCTTGTGAGGAAACGTTGAATGCCAATCACAGAAGTTAAATTGACAAAGTGACTGTGAAGCAAGCCCTTGGCAAGGTGACACTCGCATTCACTCCCGGAGAATGAGTCTTCTGACTAGAAAACTCAAAGGCCCATTAACCCATTCAACCTCCCTTGACTGTGCTTATCCACTGAGTGCTTAAAATCCTCAAAAGAAAATAAACACACACACTTAGCCCAGAACCTTGCACATGCTTCCAACTCAATGTTGGAGCTGTGAACTCAAAAAATCTCAGATGTACATATCTCGACTCACCAAGCAAGTTGCTTTCAGCGTCCTGATTGATGATCTCTTCGAGTCTTCTCACCTGAAATTTCAGTTTAAGGTCCACAGGCTAGTCTAGCCTTTTCATTTCCTTCCATGAATAATTCTATCCATTAAAGTAAAAGAGCTTAACAAAAACTATATGCTGAATATGATCCTCCCCTCCCCCAGCAAGCGCTTTCAACATTTATGAAATTTAACTGATGCCAAAATTTGAGAAAAAATAATAATAACAGCATAAAACAAAACAAATGTATTTAGCTCTGTCTAAACCTTTAAACTGACTGAGCTACCAACAACATTATGAGTTTGGAGTCCATCCATCGACAGGATGAAAGAACATAAAAAGGATTAATTCTGCTACAACAGACCTTGCCACTCACATGCTCATCAAGCAGAAAACTGTCCATAACTCTTCTACTCAACCCTAGTTTTAACTCTTCAGAGAAGATAGTAGTAGTACCCGAGCGCTAGAAACAAAAGAACTACTAAAGCAGCAGGAGCAGCCCATATCCAATAGTTTGTTGACTTTTTCCTTCTCGGGATGACTTTGGGAAGTAAACCCGGGCCTCTTGGACGATTCCTAGGCCTAACAGTATTCTCTTTCCGAACTTTTTCCTTCACTGGAACAGGAACCTCATCATTCACTACAACCATTTCAGGTTCTGCCTCTGCAACTGCTTCGACAGGTTCCTCAGGCTCAGTAGCTGCAGCCTTCTTCTTTATTTTCTTTTCTCGTTCCTGAAGTGCATCAAAGAGTATTTTGAGTTTCTAAATACATATAGTAAACCAAGCAAAGGCAGAAGTTAAAAAATAAATAGATAAATAAAACAAAACCTTGAGCTTTTTCTCAGCATCCTTTTGAGCTCTTGCAGCTGCTTTTGCAGCAGCTTTCTCAGCCAGCTTCTTCTTCCTTTCCATGGCTTGCTTAGCTTTTGCTATTTCCTCTTCTCTTTTCATCTCCTTCAATTTCGCTTCATCAACTTCCTTTTCTGCAGAAGGATTCTTTTGCAGATTTTCCAACCCAGAGACCTCCTTGTCAATGATGTCAGAGTGCTCTGAAGTCGTCTTCAATTCTGTCTTAGTAGTTTCCTTCTGGACCTTTTGGGGGGGTAGAGCATCTTTTTGAGAAGTGGGTTTTGGATCTTCTTTCGGTCGCTTTGCAATAGCTTTTACCACTGGCACTGGTTCAGAAAGTTTCTGCGTCTCCAATATCACCAATGGCTTCTCATCAGGGTTCCTAATTCGTCCATCCTTGCTCAATTGTCGGCGGTCAAGGGAGGGCAAAATTCTTTTCTCATAATCATCCCTAAAGGCTTTGTTATGGCTCCAGAGGGACATAAAATTTTCAACCTAATTATGGATATTAAAGAAAAATATTAGAATGTAGCAGCAATAATTAAAATATTGCTGTTCCTATCATCAGATAGTATTTGTCTAACAAACCTCAGCATGTGCAAGTTCTTCAAGAGCCGGTACATCTTTCCTAGCAGCAAGTTCTTTGGCTTTGGTCAAGAGCATACGGCATTGGTAAAAGTTGGCATTCTGATGAAGTCATGAAAGATTATTGAAGTTATGTCCAAGAAAACAACTCACAAGCTTAATCGAAAATGTAATAGAAAAAGCTAGCAAAATGATTGAATATCTATTCTACAGCCAATAATAAAAAAAGAAGCCAAATTCAACAATGTCAAAAGGAAAGGAGAGGGGAAGGAGGGAGGATCCAATACAGCTTGTTAGTTTAAGCTTTTCTAAAACTACTCACTCCAAAGCAAAGATTCTAGAGAGGTTCGTAAGAAATACAGTCCTCCAGGAGGCACTGCAAGGTATGCACAAAGGAATAATATGAAATTCAAAAACAGCCTAACAGTGCAAAAGTAAAACCGTCAAGTCTACCACATCAATTTGGTTATGAATTGATTGTCAATACAGGCTCCCATGCAACCAATAATCTCACTAAATTATGGTGTCAAAAAATGATTTTCAAGGCAGACTCCAGCTAGACCTCTGAAACACCATCCTTTTGGACCTCAACATTTTCACAGCATATCAGAGCATGCTTGCTTTGTAGTTTGCTTTTTCAGACAACAGATTTCTGGCAAAACTAACCTTGAAGTAGTAGATGGAAGTAGAATCTGTTAAGGGTAAAAATTAAGGACTAGAAGTGGTACAAAGCTTTTGATTAGCGCATGCCTACACACTCACACAGACAGCTCCTTTTTAAAAAAATAATTATTCGAATTAATAAACATACTGCCTCATCACGTTGTTTCCGAAGTTCCTGAATAGTTTCATATGCTTTGTCCCTCTTCTGGGTCACAGCTGTCAACTCATCCTGTAAAGTCTTAATTTCAGCATCCAGTGCCTTCACTTTCCCATCTAGGCCGTCAACTTTTCCCCAAAGTACTTGTTGTTCCTTCCTTACACCATCCAAGTCAACGCCTATAAGCTACAATAATCGAAATAAAGTAAATTACTGTTACATACATGAAAATAACAACCATACAGGCACAGAAAGTAAAGTTGGTGAAACTACAAACTTCCAACACGTGATATTTCAGAAACAGTTCTTACTTTGACCTGGTCTTGAATGGCTTCTTTCTGACCCATTGAATCCTGAATCTTTGCTCTCATAGCAGCATTAGCAATTACTTTTTCCCTTGTCCCCTCAAACTGTTTGATTTCTCTAAGTATTTGCTTCTCCTCTGTCAATGGGATGCTCTCATGTTGTATGCGGTATTGCAAACTGTAGATCTGAAATCACCATACCAATACAAAAACTTAAAAAATGCAATATCACACTTGCTAATGCACCATAACAAACTGGCAAGTCCCAATGTGCATGCAAAGCTAGCAGCTAAGAACATACAAGATCATTAAGTTCTTCCTCGGATGAACATAAACCACCTCGACCAGCACTATTTGTGTCACGCAGCTTGCCCAGTGCCTGCTGCAGAGGCTCTATTTTCTTTTTTTTCTCATCAAACATCGATTTATACTGTCGACCCTCATTCTTCAGGGTCCTTACCTGGTTCACCAACTCTGCCCGTTTCGCCTGCAGAAGAACAAGTAAAAAATAAGTAGAGTTTCATTGGAGGTGAAAAACAAGTAGAATTTCATTGGAACTAGATTGGTGCAATCTTTTTCGAAAAATGTGAACTCTGAAATGTGCTAAGCATATGGTAGCACATAATGGAAACAGCAAGCAATTAATATTGGAATCTTTGGAATCTACATTTTAAGAGCAAATAATTCTAAAGTTTTTTTCTTTCTTTAACTCAATAGAAGATAGTCATTTCTGGAACTTGAGCAAGGACACCTCCATGGTTCAGTTTTCATCACAATGGTTGCTAGCTAATTGTATCATATGATAAAGTTCTTCATAACCAGAAATCTTAGTTTCGAAGAGTACCATGAGAATGTGTTAATGGAGTTTGTGTGCAACTAGAATGAAAAGTGAGAGTAATTGCTTCCAGTAAGGTCAATAGCTACAGCATAACAACCAAAATCATAGTTAAAATATCAGGAAAAAAAAAAGAATATATTATAAATCTGAAAGCAGAAATATAAATATTAACTATTGGGACCCTCAAAATTTAGTGATTTCAAACTAAAAATCTTTGTACAGAGTGATCAAACACCATTCCAGAACTATTTTGTAATTACTAGTGAAAAACTTAAAGAAAGGCTTTACATACTGTGCCATTGAATTGGCATAGCACGTGTAAAAGGAAGACTTTCTTTGTCATTAACATTATTGCAATGGTATTTTCACAGACATCAATACATAATTCTAATATTTGCAATGTACCAAAAAAATTTGCTATGCACATTTATCAGACACGTGCCTGATTCCATCCATTGACATACATGGTTTAAAACTGAAACACTAATAAGGCCAATCAGTAGTATTAAGATCCTCATTTCTAAACTTCATCATTCAAAGGTGAATAATAGTAAAAACTAAAACAACTTATGATAGAAATGAGCTTTCCTCTCTTTAGAAAAGAAACATATAATTGTTCTGTTAAGTTCATTTAAAAGGGGACACAAAGAGAGACTAATTCAAAAGGAAGACAGGAGATTTATTTCTTCTTGTTGACTTGGGGAAATTGCAGGTAAAACTAAATACATAAATGGCTGTACTTTTACTTTGCCCTAAACCTATCATCCCTGCTTTTCGTAAAGAAATTCTCTTCGAAATAGATCCAAAATAAATGTTCACTATGAAAAAGGAAGTTCTGCACGGGTCTTTCATCCTAAGAAGAAACTACCCTCACTAAACACATGTTCAGATCAGGATTTCCCCAGTTTCACAACAAAAGATTTATCATATTTGTCTTGTGCTCATAAGTAACTTGCAATTTCTTTCCTTTTAAAAAAATTTCCAGTTGGATTATTTTAAGAACCCTGTTGACCAAAATAAATGTGATGAAAATGAACAAAAAGAGCTGATTACCTGCATTATTTCTGCGTGCTGCTATGGAATTATTCAGACCAATCATGATAATTCACAAACATTCTTAAAACCCATAACTTTCTAGTAATTTATAATTTCTAGAACAGCTGAGACGTGGCAAATAGCATATCTAGTAAAAAAAATAAGCTTCCAACATACCCTTATAGCTTTTAATTCTTCTGTAATCTCAAACCGGGACAGATTCCTCTTCTGAATCTCCTTATCAGCCTGATCAATTTTGGATTTTATTTTCGGATCATCATATTGCCGGTACGTTACAAAGTAAAAGGAATGGATCTGCTTAGGAGCAGGCCACTCGTCAATGGCATCCTTTGGCAAGTTGGCATCTGTAACATCATTTCCTTCTGCTCTAACTGGCTCCTCCCCATGTGAACCAAATTGTATGGGCTCGGTAAGCCCTGATACCTCATCCAGTTTCACGTTTTCCTTTTCATGCAGAATTGTTTCATCTACTTCACTTACACTGTCAATAGGGGCCTGAACCTTCTCAGGTGCCACAACCTCAACACCCATTGCTCTTAACAAAGATCAACCTTACAAATGAACAATCCTGATGTACAAACAAGCACATGTTGAGAATATGAATCAAGAAAACCCATTTTACAACAAGATCAAGACGTCAAGCAAGTCCAAATCCATTTGTTTTACTAAAAAACAAGATCAAAATTAAGTAAATATATGAATCATATCGAGCTTATCATTCAAGTAAAAACCAAAGCAAACCCAGATAAAATCACCACTCATATACAACGCAAAATCCATAACACAACAGTAACAACAATCAAAGAACACTTGGATGAAATAAAGATATCAAAATCACACATTTACAAGTAAATCCGATAGATAAAACCATCATAAAAAAACAACACATCAAATCATTAAAAAACAATACATGTCCTTCACAAAGATCAAATCTTTTTCAACTTTAACACACCATTCCAATCATGCAATAAAGAAAAGAAATCCCAACAGAAGCAAGAAATGAGATCAATACATATCAACCAAGAAAAAATAAAAGGAGAAGAACCTTGGGATATGATAATAGAAAACAAGAAAGGAAATTGTTACCAGAAGTAGAAAGAAACGGAAGCAGAAAAAGAAGACCCTCTTGACAAGCAAAGGGCCCTCAAGTTTCGAGTTTTAACCAAACGAACAGGGTGGGTCGTGACTTAGATCTCGAAGTCTCTTCTCCTTCTCCCCTTCTCCCCTTCTCCCTGTCTCTGATACAAAGCAGGAGTCACTTCTCTTTCTTAAGCAAGAGAGAGGCAGAGTAAAACGGGACCCTGGCACCCTGCTATATAGACACGCATTACTTAGAGAGGTGAAGAGGATATCTCGGTTATCTTTAATTTCTACTTTCTATAATTTTATTTTTTAAAAGTTTTATTACTGATTTTTCATGAATTTTTTGAAAAAAAAATAAATTATTTTAATACATGGATATCAAAAATAAATAAATAAAATATTATTTTAATATATTTTTAAATAAATAATACTTAAAAAAACACTTTCACACAGTTTGTAAAAACAAAAAAAGAAACCGCCCTTTCCTTTTTTCCTTATAAATTACCATAATTTTTTTTTTTTTTTGAAATTTGGCATGAATTATAATCTCTTTACTATATGGACTTTAGTTCCTCTGAGTATCCAACAACTCTCCCAATAAGTGTAATTATTTAACAATGTTGTTCTAGCTATACATGAACCGCTTTGCTCTTTTCAGTACAATTAACAACAAAATCAACCCACAACGTTAGATATACAAAGATAATTTCTAATTCAAAAAGAATTACATAAAACAACATGTCAAGTAGGTATCATATTCCAACTCTCTAAATGAGCCAACAACACTAAACAATATATCAAAGCTATAAACATAATTATCTCCATCAATCTTCTTCTGAGTCTTAGTCCTCTTGTTAACAAACTCCCCATCACAAAAAACCTAGGCTTGATGTGCACGAGACTACACCAACCCCAACTCTTGCGCGTCATTCTCCTAAAGTGAAAGAGTTTTTATTTTGTCACAATGTGTTGCATATTCACATCACTAAGGATTGTATCGTTGTTAAAGCCAATTTAAACAACTATAATGGCTTTACATAGTTATATATAAGAAAATTAATTTTTTTAATGTTTTTTTTTTCATTTGAAAAAAAAAACTTGTAAATAAATTATGAAAAAGCTCTAAAATGTATTTTTTAAACTTAGTATAAATTTAAAAAAAAAACTAAAAATGCATAACAGTAATACTTTCTAGTTTTTTAAATAAGAATATATTATATTTGAATAATAAATATAATATCATTTATTATTAAATATAGTATTATTTAAATATAACCTCTAAAATGTATTTTTTTTAGTTTTTATTTTTATGACTCGGGTTTTTGAAGGGAAAAAAAAAGAAAGTATTACTGTTATGCATTTTTATTAATTATGCCGAGACATTTACTACTGCCAAACCACAACTGATGCAAAAAGGCAATTTAAAAGCCGTCGAGTCAAAGCGAATTTCCTGCCCCCATCAATTTTCCTGCCTCAATGCCCCTGTTTAACCTGTCAATAGTAAACCTCACTCTGGAAGTATCAATTTTTCCGGTAGGAACGCGTATGCCTCCATGGATTTTCCTTGGCCTCCACACGCTTGGCCGATGATTACAAGAGCTGCTTCTAAGATTTGGATAAGTACATCAGTACCCCTGACACTTACGACAAATTACCCCACTAACTTTAACGTTTTTACACGTGCAAGGTCAAGTCTGACAAGCACTTAATGTTTTGGCAGCACTAGATATTTTGCTGTTAATGGGATGGAGGAAGTAAAGAATCGGCCCCAAAATGGAGTTCCCATTCCTTCTATGGTAGATTTCCCATTCCTTTCGTGCTTGGTCAAAAGGTTTATCTTCTTTTGCTGATATCCGATTCGTCAGGAGAATTAGGGATTGGAATCTCAAAAGATAGATTGTGTTTGGTTGAGATTTGGGAAGAAAAAAAAGGATAAATGTAAATATTGTGTATTATTTAGGTAATATTTGATTATTATCCTAAGATAGATAAGACGTAAACGCTGAAGATAATGGTGGTGTGTAAGATAGAGTAACAATATATTTATCATGTTTGGTTGATAATGGATAAAAAAACATAAAATATAAAAAAAATTAATTTTATTTTTAATATGATAATCTTACTGTAAAACTTATATATTTTAAAAAATAATTAGATATTTTTTTTTTACTTTAGTTTATATTGAGTGTTGAAATTAATAATAATATAATAGCCATAGTTATAAAACTCGGATTGGCCCGGCTCAGCGGGTCAACTCGAGACTTGAACCAATCCGGGTTTAAGAAAAATAGAGGAAGGATTAACCCAACCTAACCCAGTAAAAAACCTAGGTTGATCCACGATCCAGTTGACTCGTGGTAAAACCTGTTTAAAAACCCATTGACTTTTTATGGATTTTATTTTTTTGTCAAAACAACTTTGTTTTGATCCTTTTAAAAAAATAGGATTAACTTGGGTTTGCTCTCCCGACTCACGACTTAGGCCTTACCTTGAATCGACCATTAGATCGAGTTTTAAAATTATGATAATAACCACTTTTATCATTACATATCTTAATTGAATAATTTTGAAACTAAACTTTTTTACAATGATATTTAGGGATAAAAAATAATAAATATTGTCTCTAAAGACATGTCCCCTCTGTACTTTCTGTTTTGAAAGTACAAAAATTCAATTCAAAATTATCTCAGAAACATTTATTTTTATGTTTTTATCTTTATCTTTTTAACTAAATGTAGTTTTGTTTCTAATGTTTATATTATTTTTGTCCTCAAATAGTAATAAGACACTGAACAATTTATTAGATTAAAAAAAATGAACTTAATTGAGTTAATTCCCCTTTATAAAAATGAAAATGAACTTTATTATAAATAAATAAAAATACCATGTTTGATGTTTCTTTTTCTAGTGCAGTTTTACTAGGTTATGAGAACTTAGTTAACAAAAAAAAAAACCATAGAATCTGAAAATTTATATATATAAAAAAATTCATAGTTATAATCCAACATTTATGATACCTTTATTTCTCATTATTATACCTAAAATTTAAACACTACAAATTAAAGGGCAAAACTGAAGTATAATCCTAATTTATCAAGTCAATTTCTACAAATTAGAGTTTGTTTGGTACATATTTTATTGTGATGTGTTATTATATATTTTGATTTTTGGATGTGTTGTACTTGGGTAACGCTGAATAGCAGGCTAACCTCCTAAGAGGTATTTGGAAAGAAAATGGTTTTGGGTATAATCATAAAGTTATAATTATAAAGTTTACGAGTCGCCACCTAATATTATAGTTACTAGAAAACATATGGTTTGCGAGAGTGTAGATAAGAGATAGGTTATGCAAGGGAAGGCGCATCACTCTCATTGCACCCTATATAAGATAAGTTGTATTATTGTTTGGTTGTTTTTCTAGGTTGTGTTTCTATCCATTGGTCTTTTTCTTAGGTCCAAGGCAAATCTCCTTTCATGAGAGAGTCTTTACATTATTGGGTGAAATCCTAACCATTCTAAAATCCAAATTATACCATCTTATTTATTTCCTAAATATAACTAATTCCTAACATTGTGAACAAAATAATTGTTATAAGTTTTTTGTATTTTGGTCAAACCCTAATGGATAATTATAAACTAGTTATGATATCTGTTTTTTTTTTTAAACAAAACATGATAAAAATGTTGTGATTTTTATCTTTTAGAAAATATGCTTGGAAAACTTTTAGGATTTGGCTATATGTGAAAACAAAACATTTTTTTTAATGAAATTTTTTTTTGAGTTTTTGAAATTTTTCTTTTTCTGAAATTTCAGGGAAAACCAGTTATTTTTTTAATATTGGATTTGTATCTTACAGTGTAAGTCTATAGCTCGATATTATACAAAATTATTGTGAAAACCATGCGAAGGACCCACAAATGCCCTTTTGAAAAATTTAAAGTTTTTTTTAATATTATTATATTATTAAATATATTGGGTTGGGTTAGGCTGGCAACGGCCCAACAAACCTACTCCTTTTTTTATGGGATGGGCTGGCTCAACCATCTGGGCCAGACCTAACCGGGTTGGGCTGGGCCGAAAAAAACCCAATAGACCTAGCCTCTCTTTTTTTATGTGCTGGGCTGGCCTAACCATCTAAGCCATACCCAGTCGGGTTGGGTTAGGCCTACAACGACCCAACAAACCTGGCCTTTTTTTTATGCGCTGGGTTAGACCCGACCTAGCCATCTCGGTTGGGCTGAAACGAGTCCAACCAAACTTATGAGTTAATTAATTTGTTTCATGCATGTAGGATGAATTCTTGTTCTGCATGTATGACTGACGTTAGCGGGGAAAAGAACAAGAAAGAGAAAAAGAGAAAAGGGGATTACCTAGCATGGAAGGGGAGGTTGATTGTTCCTGTTGTTGACTGGTTGTAGAACTGTGGGTGGAGACACTAACGATTAGTGGTAGAGCTAGATGTTGGAAGAAAGTCTGTGGTGGAGAGGAAGGAGTGTGTAGTGGCTACTCTTAACGTAAGGGTGGATAACTGGTGGTCATGTCGACGCCTCACAATGGTGCTAAGATTGTAGTGGCTAAGGATGCAGCAAAAAAGAAGGGGAAGTGGATGAGATCATAGTGGAGAGAGAGATAGAGTAAAATTGTAGAAACAAAAGGGGAATAGATGATTTTTTTGCCAACTTTGCACATTGATTTCTCCCTCTTCTAGCCATGGAATCCACCCCTATTCATAGGAGATGGAAGAGGGATATTTTGTCTTTAATGGTGTCAAATCTTGATCTTTGATTCGACCTGGAAAGATCATAACCATTGGCTCAAAGTTTTCATCATGGCCTGAAAATGTTTTTGCAGAAGGGCTGGTTAGGTTGACCACTTTAGGGCAGTCCCAAAGCAGTTATGGTGTCTATTAGGGGCGAACTTTTTCAGTTCGGTCTAGTTTTCATCTAAAAAAATAACCAAACCAATTTATATTTTTTTAAATCAAAACCAAAATTGAGCCAAAACCGGTTCAAATCGACCAGCTTTGGTTCGGTTCAGTTAATTGAAAGGAAAAACCAGAAAAAACCTATTTCATCTTTGCCAAGCATATCAAGCAGGTTTTTCTAAAATTGAAAATAAATAAGCTAAAAAGGACAAGTGTCAGACGAAGATTTGGAAAAAATAATTCTCACAACATCCATGACAGTAGTCGCAGTATACTATGGTAAACCAACAATCTCGTAAAGAACCCGTGCATCTAATAGTGAGTGGCTGTAGATGTCAGTTTGATTTAAAAAAAGGGATAGAAAGATTGAGAGATGAAGATTTGATCTAGAGATTAAACAAGAGGGGGTAAGGGGGGCGGGGGCGGCTGGGTTTGCTAAGGTTAAAAGAAGAAACTAAAAATTAGATGGGGAGAAAGGTACCCCCAGTTTTTTTATTTCTATTTGAACCAGTTTGGTCCGGTTTATTTGGTTTCAGCTTTTTAAAACCAAAACTAAAACCGAACTGAGTTTTTAAATTTTTCTAATTGGTTTAATCTGTTTTTTTCATGATTCAGTTTTTTTGGTTTTTTTTTCTGGTTTTCTTGGTTTAATTAGTTTTTTGGTTTTTTTGCTCACCTCTAGTGTCTATTGGTCATATAAGATCATACTAGGGTGTAGTCAAATGTCAAGCCATCGTTTGCATACAAGTTTTGTCAAATTTGGTAGAGAGATAAAACATTAAATGCCTTGAAAAAACGACCACTCGAGCAGCTTTTGAGCAAAACCAATGATGAAGAAGATGAAAAGTTTCAAACGACACTGTTGCGATGTTGCGGTCGCACAAATTAATTACCCTAGCTTCAAACACAACACACAAGATAGTATAGAGCAAGCAAGGGGTCGATCCCACGAGGAAGATTCAAGTTAGATTTTTATGCTATATGATATGCAGTTTGAGGGGGGGTTTGGACGTTATCTAGCTAAAGCAAAAGAAAACAGAAAACTATCAAACAAAATTTAATAAAATCAGAAAATTATCAAGAGAACAAACCTTGGTTGCAAGTACACATCCACCTACAGAAATCAGAACTGATCATGGAAACGAAATATCAATTTATGTTTTGAATATTTATCTCTTCTTAACATTGGTTAGTTAACGGATCCGCCGTATAACTAATCCTAACCAACAAATAATCAAAGTGTTCGCACTAATGATTCAATTTAATAGTAGCTTTAAGACCTAGATAATTTCATCAAGATTAACATACAAGTTGTCCGCAGCTTGTGTCACTTTGTTCAAATGTTCTCCCTAAGTTCAATAACGTAGTTCCGCCACAATTATCAAGCTTAGTTGCTTCACAAGTTCATATATCACAACTCCGATTTTGATATTAAACTTAGCAATAGATTGTTCACAATAATAACTTATAGTCTGCTCTAGCAATCATCAACAACAATCATAGGAAATATGTATAGGAAAACAATCGTACTCATTCATAACATAAACTGAAAATAAAAGGAATAATAAATCTCACAGTTCTTGAAATCTGAAAGTTTTTGCATCCTTGCAACCAAGAAAAGAGCTTAGCCTTGCATAACTATTGAACAACTACTTCTAAAGATTGAAGAGAGCATGATTTTTGGGTTTGTAGAGGAGAGAATTTGTGTTTATTCTCTCCTGGCTGCTGCCTCCTTCTCCTCTCCCTCTTTTCTGCTTGTATTCTAGGAAACCCTAGTCTGTATTTTACAAAATAGTCCTCCCTTAAGTAGACTATTTACATGCCTGTTTTTCGGTTTTTTTGCTCACCTCTAGTGTCTATCGGTCATATAAGATCATACTAGGGTGTAATCAGATGTCAGGCCATCGTTTGCATGCAAGTTTTGTCAAATTTGGTAGAGAGATAAAACATTAAATGCCTTGAAAAGGCGACCACTCGAGCAGCTTTCGAGCGAAACCAATGATGAAGAAGATGAAAAGTTTCAAACGACGCGTTGTGTGGTTTGTCTCTCTTTTTTTTACTGTTTGGGTCAAAACGGTGTTGTTTTGGTCAAACTATGTCATTTCATTTAAATGCAATGGATTCATTTTGGCTTTTAGGGTTTAATTTAGGGATTTGACAAAAACTCAATTTGATCTTCTGTCTTTTAATTTCTTTCAATTGCACTTCTAATTAACCCTAAACTTTCAATTTTATACAATTTTGCCTCTACCGAACTTCAATTTTAGCCCTAGATTTTGAACACCTTTTTTCATTTTGGTCTTTACTCTTGGATTTCTTCAATTTAGCTCATAATTGACCATTAAACTTTTAATTGTTTTTAATTTCACCCTTGATTTCAATCAATTGAGTCTCCATAGTTCGACGCCTTTTGCAAAATGGTCATTGGTTGCAAATTTCTTCAATTTAACCCTTAATTAACCCCTAAAACTTTGATTTTCTTGTGATTTTACTCCTAATTTGAACCAATTGACTTTGTAAAAATTAAGTTTGGTCTTCTAAAATTCTAATCTTCTCAATTAAGCCCAAATTGGGCTACTAAACTTTATTTTTCACCAATTAAGCCCTTAATATAATTTATTTGACCCATTTAAAGTATAATTAAGTCCTTGCATCTAATTAAATCCTTCATTTGGACCCAAATTAATTCTCGAACATAATTAAACTTTAATTTGGCTCATGATGAAATCAAATTGGCCTATTAAAAATCTAATTATGTCTGCAAGCTTAATTTTTATATAGATTCGTCCAATGATGATTTAATTTGACATTGAATCTGTATTGTCTCTTCAGTTTTGAGTAAGAATGAGATACAATTAAACTCCTAATTCCATCCAAAATTGCATCTTGATTTTTTTTTCTAAATTTGAAATTCTCTCAACTTGTTTTAGTCAAAATATCAATCTTCGTGCTACTATTATTTTATTTTATTTTGGAAAAAAATATGAATTTAAAAAATAACCCAAAAATAAATTATGACAGTACTTATTATAGTGGATTGTGTCAAGATAGTTAAATAGTAATAAATTATAGTATTGCATTGTTAATAAACATGTTGTTATACTATTTAAATTAAAATGATCATAAAGCAAATATATTTATTATAATAATTTTTGTAACTAAATTAATAAAAAAAAAATCAACCATATTATCTAATTTAATATAATTTGTGTGCTTGTATTTATTTTGATTAAAAATCCTATTAAATTTACTTATTTTTATATTTCATACCATGAATAATATATAACAAGGTAAAACATTCATTATTATTTATAAAAAATATTCTTAATTATGAATATATTTATGAAAAAAAATAATACAAGGTTTCTATAAATATAAATTATCTAATACTTATATTTGTAGATATAAGGTTAAGAAGATGAATAATAATACTCAAAATATTGAAATAAATATCAATATGAATATGTAATATTGACAATTTTCTAACTTAAAAACAATTATGAGATGATTTTTTTTTCTTTTTTTAAAAAAATAACAATATTTTATCTCATATTTGTCTCTAAAATCTTTGAAGTGAAACATTGAAAGAACATGAGAAATTATAAGATGCTTAAAAAGTCTAACTTAGATGCCCAATATCATCTCGGCAGCCATCCCTAGTTCTAAATTTGAGGAAATTAATCTTCCAATTAGGGATACCAAAATATTTTAACCAAGTCATATCATTGTTTTCTCTATGGATGATTAGATTGCATAGACTAAGAGACAACTTCAAATGCATATAAAACCATGTTATAAAGTCGTCTTGTATGGTTATGCATATAAGAGATGAACAATCAACTTTGACACTTTTTTTTCCTTTTAACATAGTGTTAGGATTGGGTAATAATTTATTCTTCAAGGCAGAGCATTGACAACTTTAGAGAACATTTAACAATTAATTTGGAATAGTAAGAGAGATAAAGAAATTTCAAATCCATTCAGCTTCCTCTCAGCTTTATTAAGAGCAATAAATTTAATTCCATCGTGGATCTAGTGATACATGTTTGTTTAAAGGATTTTCATGACATAGCTGCTCCACCAAGTGTGAAGATATATTAACTTGTGTATTTCAAATCTTTAGTGTCAGATATCAATAGCATTATTATACCTGTTCTAACATTGTTAGGTGATCAATATAGTATAGTTCATGGTTCAAGGTGTACCTCAAATACTTTAATATTCTTTTTATTACTTTCCAATGATTCATACTTGGATTTTTTATAAATCCATTTAGTTTACTAACTGAGTAAGCAATACCAAACCTTGTGTAGTTTATAACATACATTAGGCTTCCAATTATATGAGAATATTCCAATTGGTTATTCTCTTACCTCGATAACAGACGTATATTTATATCAATTGGTGTTTTGACAATGCTATTGTCATCGTTATAAAATTTTTTGAGAACTTTCTCAACATAATAAGATTGAGACAATATCAATCCATTAGATATCTTAAAAATTTTATTCCTAGTATGACATTTTCAACACCTAAGTCTTTTATGTCCAACTTGTTAGTTAATATTTTCTTAGTAGACTTGATCATATGATTAATGCTGCCTAGAATTAACATATTGTCCATATAGAGATATACAATGACATAGCCTTTATCTATGCTTTCCATATAAACACATTTTATCATCTTCTTTTATTTTGAATTAATTTGGAAACATAACCTTATTAAGATTTTCATGCTATTATTTAGGTGTTTGTTTCAAACCATATAATGATTTGACAGACTTATAAACTTTTTTTCTTGTTCATTAACAACAAACCCCTTGAGTTGTTCCATGTAAACCTCTTCTTCAGAGTAGATTTGAGGTTTATTTTCTCATAAGTATCTTAAAACAAAAAACCTATTAGTGTAATCATTTATGTATGGTGTTCGGTTCGCATGAAAAATAAAAAAGATTGTAAATTTCATTATTGTTTTCTAAAAGTCCGTAAATATGTGAAAACAATAGTTTTATTTTACCTTAAGGGATTTGTTATGGTAAAAAAAGTTAATTTTGTCTAAAGTTTTAGGAAGGTGGTATGCATACATTTCATTATATTGTATCTTATGCTTTGGTTTTAATATAGGTGCTGGAGTCTCTTCAATTATGAATAGGTGTCAAAAAAACATTATTCTTTATTGATTTGTGTGACAACTTCTTTATTCACTCATTTTACTTAAAAATAGTACTATATTTTTTATTTACTTTGAAAAATAATTAGCCATGATGTCTTTATTAAACTTTTTTAATGTAATTCTCATTGTATTTGATATCAATTATAACATCCAACAGGTAGTTGTGTGACCATTATAGTGAGAATCACAAACAAGGATAGAGATTGATCATGCGGTTTCATTCATATGTTTAGTTGACTTTAACAATAGCATATATCATATTTTTTTGGTGAAAAATATCTTAAATATAATAAATATGCATCTTCTTAATTATTATTAATTAAGAAATTATAACTAATTTTAACTAAGATTTTTTTTTGTAAGAAGTGATTTGACTAATTTATGATTCGATAAAAAAATTAGATCAAGTAGTTGAAAGAAATGAGAGAGTTTATACAAATACATAGGAAAAATCTAACATCATGATGGCATGCTATAGAATAAAAAAACAAGAAGGCTACTTATAATTTTAGTAAGGTAAATAAATCTTGAATTAATCAAAGAAAAGTAAATATGATGCATTAATTTGAGAACATCTAAAAAAATTATTCATGTTCAACTACCATCATGACATTAGGTCCGACCACACAAATATATAATTTTAGTAATCTTACTTGTTTAAAATTATTGATATCCTACTGTTTTATCTTTAGTTTTTATAGTATATAAAATAGGATGTGACTACATTGATTAAGGGTACCATGACACCCCTAAACTTTAAAATATTTTATTTTTAGACTTAACATTTTGAAAGTTTTTAATTATACCTTTCAATTTTACATGTTTACACCTCAAGAATCAATTATTTTCTTATTCATCCTTAAATATGAAGTTTCTAGTTCCAGATATAGATATAGATATAGATATAGATATAGATAGATTATGTAACCTTAAGTAAATTGTGTAGACAATATAATTTTTTTTCCAAATAAATTTAAGATTATTTGATTCCTATATAAATTATAGCATTGGTTCTTCCATTTTGCTTAAAACCACAGCCTAGTAGTTTTTATTAGGCCACCAAGCTCAAATTGAATTGTTCATATGGGGTATATATTAAATATAGCCTTTTATTTTAGGTCAGTTTGAAATTAAATTAAAAAGAAAAAAACTAAAAGGTATCAATATTTCATCGTGTCATGTGAGAGATTTCATTATGGATTCACAAAGTGAAAGCTTTTTTCTATTTGTTTCTGAGTATTTTTTCACTTTGGTCCCTTAGTTTTTTTTCCTTAAATTGGTCCTTAACATTGCGTTGGTTTAGGATTGGTCCTGGTGAAATTTTTTATGCCTATGTATGGGGACCTCTCAGTATCGGGAAATATTTCGTCACTCGATTTATGTTTGGCTTGACAAAAAAAATTAATTTCATTGATTTTAAAAAAATTAAAGCTTAGAAGAGGATGAAATTTGAAGCTTAAAAAAATATTTAGTCTCTTTTATTTGCTAACATCAAGGATTGATCTACACAATCAAGAGAAGATTTTTTTTTTATGAGCACTTAACTTTTCTTTTCTAATTTGATCATTTTACATTGATTTTTTTAGGATTTGACTTGATTGTTTATTTTGGTTGCCTAAATATGAGGTTTTTATAGTGTCAAGGGGAAATTATAGCGCTAGATTAATTCTTAGTTTTGTAAAATAAATTAAAATTATATTGATGTAAAACAATAAAATGTTAATGGATCAAAATTAAAACTTAAATGAATATGGTGGGTTAGGGTAAACAGGCATAAAAATTTGAATGGTGCATTTAAAGTTTGACCATTGCACTCTAGAGGTGCATCCAATTGCCTCTAGTGACGTAACATTATCGTCCATGATTGCATTGGAAGTGGCACAACAAGTTCTTCACAATGATATGACACGTCACTATTGGAAGTATGTGACAAACACTTTTTTTTTCCTTTTCTTTTCTTTTCGCTTTCTCATTTCATCAGGATTTGTGCTACCCTATAAAAAAATTTCTTGTCATTTTGTTTTTGTTTCAGATTTGACTTTCATTCTTTTGATTGCTATTTTTTTTTTGTTTTAGATCCTTTTTTAAATGAAACTTTTTTTTTAATTTATTCCTCGACATTGCATTGGTTAGGAATTGGACTTCGTGATTTTTTTTGATATAGTGATCTTGGTCCCCTGACTTAGCTTACGAGTTTGAAATGATAATTAGGGTTGACATCGGTTTTTTTTGAATTTTTTTACACTAATTTTCATTTTCAATTTCATCATTCAACATTATATTTATCAAAAGTTGATCTTTCTTATTTTCTTTGCTTTCCTTCTTAGAGGTTTATCTTAATCTCATGACCTAAGTCGCAAGTTTGACAAGTTAGCCTAGGTGACTCAAGTTGATCTTAGAAAAATAACTGAAATTTTATTTTTAGACTTCACATTTTGAAAGTTTTTAATTATACCTTTCAATTTTACATGTTTTCACCCTAAGAATCAATTATTTTCTTATTCATCCTCAAATCTGAAGCTTCTAGTTCTGGATATAAATATAGATACACATAGATTATGTAACCTTAAGTAAATTGTGTAGACAATATAATTTTTTTCCAAATAAATTTAAGATTTTTTGATTCTTACATAAATTCTAGCATTGGTTCTTCCATTTTGCTTAAAACCACAACTAGTAGTTTTTATTAGGTCACCAAGCTCCACCAAGCTCAAATTGAATTGTTCTTTAATATGGGGTATATATTAAATATGACCTTTTATTTTAGGTCAGTTTGAAATTAAATTAAAAAGAAAAAACTAAAAGGTATCAATATTTCACCGTGTCATGTGAAAGCTTTCATTATGGATTCACAAAGTGAAAGCTCTTTTCTATTTGTTCTTGAGTATTTTTTTCACTTTGGTCCCTTATATTTTTTTAATTTAGTCTTTAACAGTGCGTTGATTTGGGATTGGTCTTGGTGAATTGTTTTATGCCTATGTATGGGGACCTTTTAATATTGGAGAAATATTTCATCACTCGATTTATGTTTGGCTTGACAAAAACATTTAATTTCATTGATTTAAAAAAATTAAAGCTTAGAAGAGGATGAAATTTGAAGCTTAAAAAAACATCAAGTCTCTTTTATTTACTAACATCAAGGACATCACTATCAACAGAAGATTTTTTTTCCGAGCACTTAACTTTTCTTTTCTAATTTGATCATTTCACATTGATTTTTTTAGGATTTGACTTGATTGTTTATTTTGGTTGCCTAGATATGAGGTTTTTATAGTGTCAATAGGAAATTATAGCACTTGATTAATTCTTAGTTTTGTAAAATAAATTAAAATTATATTGATGTAAAACAATAAAATATTAAGGGACCAAAATTAAAACTTAAATGAATATGGTGGGTTAAGGTAAACATGTATAAAAACTTGAATGGTACATTTAGAGTTTGACCACTGCGTTCTACATGTGCATGCAATTGCCTCTAGTGACGTAACATCACCGTCTATGATTGCATTGGAAGTGGCGCAACAAGCTCTTCACAATGATACGACACGTCACTATTGAAAGTATGTGCAACCACTTTTTTTTTCCTTTTCCTTTCTTTTTGCTCTCTCATTTCATCAGGATTTGTGCTACTTTATAAAAAATATTCTTGCCATTTTGTTTTTGTTTTAGATTTGGTTTTCATTCTTTTGATTACTATTTTTTTTTAGATCCTTTTTTAAATGGATTTTTTTTTAATTTAATTCCTCGACATTGCATTGGTTAGGAATTGGACTTTGTGATTTTTTTTGATATGGTGATCTTGGTCTCATGACTTAGCTTACGAGTTTGAAATGATAATTAGGGTTGACATCGATTTTTTTTAAATATGTTTACACTAATTATCATTTTCAATTTCATCATTCAACATTATATTTATTGAAAGTTGATCTTCCTTATTTTCTTTGCTTTCTTTTCTAGAGGTTTATCCTAATTTCATGACCTAGATTGCAAGTTTGACAAGTTAGCCTAAGTGACTTAAGGTTTTTTTTTTGCGTTGTTTTTTTAGATTGAATATTTTTTTGGGTTTCGTCCTTCAATATTGGATCGGTTTGAAAATTAGAATTCATGATTTTTCTTGTTTTGGCTTTTGATAGGTTATCATGCTTACATGATTTGACTCGCAAGGTTTGACGACTTTACTTAAGTTTGATGGTGTTTTTAATTATTTTTTTTTAATTTTTCTCTATATTTGGATCGTTAAGAATTTAACATTATAAATTTTGTTTTATTTTATCTCCTTTATATGGAGTTAATTCTATTTTATATATATAATCATTCCACTTATGGGCTTAATGACTTCTCGATTTCATGGGGATTTCATTTATTTTTGAATTGTGAGCTTAAATATACACAAAAGCCCAGTTGCTTGGTTTTTGTGTATATTCAAATTTTTTACTTGGTATTTTTTTTTTACTTTATTTTTGCATATCTTCCTTGAAAATACGTAATAATCTTTAAACATTGCAAGGAAGATATGCAGGACCTCCTTAGAAAGGGAGATGGTCTTCAAAGAGAGAGAGAAAAAAAGATTAATAAATGGGATATTATTGTATTATTACTTTTAATTTTTTAATTCACTCATTCCGTTAAATACTATTTTTTATAGCGTAAAAATTGCCTAATATAATGAAAGTTAGTTACTTTTATTATTAATAATATGCTTTGATTTGGAAGGTACCGTTGCTGTTGACTAAAAATATATATCATCTATTTATATATATATATATAATCATTATATATATTTGGAAAAGAATCAAAATCAAAATCTCATGGGGCTCCCCTCCCGCCCTAACCTGGATCCGCCTTGTTAATTTTGATTAATTTTAATTAGAGATAATTATTTTTGGTTCGATTCAGTTTTTATTAAAAAAATAATTAAATTGAAATGTTTTTTTAACCGAAACCGGTTCAAACCGACCGGTTTCGGTTTTTTAGGATAAAAACTGGTTCAAACCGGTTTGTCTCGGTTTTTTTGATTTGACTCAGTTTGGCTCGGTTTTTTCCGGTTTGGCTCGGTTTTTCGGCTTGACTCGGTTTTTTCCCAATTTGGCTCGGTTTTTTCGGTTCGGGTTCGGTTCGATTCGATTTTTTCAGTTTTAGGCCTATAAAACCGAAACCGAACCGGTCAGTTTTTTCAAAATTTTAATCGGTTTTTTTTCACGGTTCGGTTTCAAAATTTTTTTCAAAATCAAAATCTCATGGGGCTATGCCCCTATCACCCTGACCTGGATCCGCCCTGTTAATTTTGATTAGAGGTGATCATTTTTTGTTCAATTCGGTTTTTATTAAAAAATAAAAAAAACCAAAATTAAAAAAAAACAGAAACCGGTTCAAACAGACTGGTTTCGGTTTGGTTTTTTGGACAAAAACTGGTTCAAACCGGTTTGTCTCGGTTTTTCGGTTTGGTTCGGTTTTTTCCGGTTTGGTTTGGTTTTTTCCGGTTTGACTCGGTTTTGGCTTGGTTTTTCCCGGTTTGGCTCGGTATTTTTTGTTTGGGTTCGGTTCAGTTCAGTTCGATTTTTTCAATTTTAGGCTTATAAAACCGAAACTGAACCGAACTGGTTGGTTTTTTCAAAATTTTAATTGTTTTTTTTCATGGTTTGGTTTTTTTAATTATTATTTTTTGGTTTTCTCGGTTTTTTTACTCAACCCTGATCTTGATCATGGGTCTCAAACCCTTTGGATACTTGAGTGTTTTTTTTCTATACAAAAAATATATATATGATCTATCCCCAAAATCATTATTTAGGGATTTTAAAATAATAAATGAGTAACTAGCTACGAATCACCAATAAAGAAACACAAATTCAAAATGGAGAAAGAAGGTTATTTAAATTTAATCAAAAATGGTAAGAATATTATCACACAATAAAAAAATATTGATGTTTTTAAATATTTTTTTTCTATTTCTCTCTCCTTCTTAATGATAGTAAATAAATATTATAGCATTTTCTCTATCATATTAAGTAAATATTAATAATTATTCTTTAAGTGCTATAAATTCTTCCTTTAGAAACTTGTTATTCCCACTTCATTATTTATTGTAGGAACGAAACAACCTTATTTATCTATTTGATGTGTTTATTGTATTTAAGTAAAATCTTCCAAGTACCAAATTTTAAAATATTCATTTTTAATCTTATAAAATAAAATATATACAAGAAAAGGAATCGATTATGCCTAAATATTTCTAATTTTAATTTCCAATATACAAGTTATATAAAATATTTTTTTTATTATAAATTTAAAACTGAGTGGATAGATATTGCAAATTTATGAATAAGTTACTCAACAAATCATGGATATAAAAAATCATATGTTATAAATAATAAATTATTATTAGTAATTTAGTAATGTTTTATGACATAATGACTTCGCTATATGAGAGACTACAAAGTATGGTAATTATATATAAAAATCTATATTTTATTATTTAATAGATATATACTATAAAAGACAAGGACACCCCTGTATTGAGCTGGGCAATGCATTCATTATACGTTTGAAAATTTACGGTTGGAATTCCTTGTCATAAAAAAATGTGAGGGAGAGAGAGACAGATAAAGAGAATGTCAAAGTCAACCATATCAACTGGAAACCGCCATCATTAAGATTTAAGTAAATTAAGGGCAACGTGCGGCCCTTTATAACTATGGGACCCCTCTGGAGTGGAGACATCATGTTATTTTTTTTTCAATTCTGTCTTAATTGCGTGGGTGCTTCTGGATACCTAAAAGGATTAAGGAGACTCTTTATAAAATATATTCATGTTATTTATAATAATATTTACATGTTGTATTTACAAATAAGATAAAAAATTTAAAATATCAATAATCAAAGATTATAGTTATCAGATATTAAATAGTAAACTAGACAAGAAAAGTAATATGTCATTCCTTGAATTTCTGTGTTTTCTAAGGCTTGTATATATCCTGTCTAACACCCCTCTACAAGTTGATAAGGAGAGATCGAAGCATCAATTGGTGTCGAAATAGGAGGAATCGTGAAGAAGACATACCATTGGTAAAGATGTTTAAAGGTTGATCAAAAGTAGAAATATAATCAGCTTGTAAATCCATGTTCAGAATCTTCTCACGTATGAAGTGATAATTAACTTCGATGTGTTTAGTCCTAACATGAAACACATGATTTGAGGATAAAGCTAGAGGTCCAATTTTTTCAACCTAAAGACAAGGAGTTGTGGTGAGTGGAATATAAAGTTCACAAAAAAGCATATGTAGCCAGTAAAGTTTAGCAAAAATGATTGACATAGAGTAATATTTAGCATCAGTATTGGACTTGTCCACGACAAGTTGCTTATTTGTTGCCCATGAAATGAGGTAAGGTCCAAGATAGATGGCATATCCAGTTGTGGATTTGTGATCATCAGGACTACCATCCCAAGTCACATAAGCTATTTAGTTACAGAGAATCCTTGGTGAATTGGAGACTTAAAATAAGGGTGCCCTTTAAGTGCCTTAAAATTCATTTAGCAGTAGTGAGGTGGACTGTTGTTGGACAATGTAGGAATTGACAAAATTGGTTAACACTGTAGGGGATGTTAGGTCTTGTAAGGGTGAGATATTGCAAAGTTTCTACCATGGAGTGATATTCTGTCGAGTCAACAAGAGGACCACCTGAAAACTTTAATAACTTCCCACCAAAACTACAAAGAGTAGACACATGTTTGGCACCCACCAACTTAATACGATGAAGTAAATCAGTCACATACTTATCTTGATGAAGATGAAGACTAGGAACTATTCTTGTTACTTGAATGCTAAAAAAAGAATGATAGTGGACCAAGATTTTTTTTATTGCAAATTCATTGCTCAATGCAAAAATAAGCAAGGAAATAACAAGAGAAGAGTTACTTGTGACAATGATATCATTCATATATACAAGCACATGAATGCATATATTATGATGATTAAAAAAGAATAAGAATGTGTCCATATTAGAACCAACAAAACCAAGCTCCAATAAAACTTATGAAAGGCGTATAAACCAAGCTCTAGGAGCTTGTTTTAAGCCATATAAGGATTTCTAAAGCTTACAGACATGATATGGATTTTGTTTGTCGTCAAAGCCCTTAATTAAATTGCTCTAGAAATAACTCTTCTTCAAAAGACCCATGAAGAAAGGCATTTGAGATGTCTAGCTGATGAAAATACCAATTATAGTGGACAACAATAACAAGAACAAGTATAATAGTTACTGGTTTAATAACTGGGCTAAAAGTCTTATGAAAGTCACTGTCATCCTCTTGATTAAAACCTTTAGCTACAAGCCTTGCTTTGTACTTATCAACATAACCATTGTATTTTTGTTTACTCTTGAATACTCATTTGTTTCTAAACACCTTCTTGGATGTTGTACATGGATATAAAGTCCAAGTTTTATCATGTAAGAGAGCATCGAATTCAGTTTGCATAACATCACACCTATTTGTATTCTTTACTACTTGAGAGTAGTTTGTGGGTTCTAAAGGAAAGGTAATGGTAGACAAAGCTTGCAGAGGATGCGTAGTAGAGTAGGACAAACAATAGTCTGGAAACTGCTTTGGTTTTAAGGAGTTAGTTTAGAACTTAGTAACCATACGAAAAGGTAAGGATAAAGCATATGTTATAGGGACAACGATAGAAGAAGGAAATAAACTATAAGGTCTAGATAAGGTAATGGATAAGGGTTTAGAAGATATAGAGGAAAGTGAAGAATCAGGTGTGATGTTATCTAATGCATGGGAGGGATGTTAGTGTAAGATGGTATGTATTGGAAGGAATTGAAAAACCAAAGGTTTGAAGACACAAACCTAAAGTTGTTAAAATTCAAATTGAGCAAGCAAAGAGGCGTTATCAAAATTCAGTTCATCAAACATCACAAGACATAAGATGTATACACGGTTGGTGTAAAGATCGAAGCAACAGTAACCTTTTGATTAACATTATATCCTAAAAAAATACATTTTTGCTACAATATTGCAACTTATGAGTGTGGAATGGACATAGTATGAGGGTAACAAGTGCAACCAAAGGTTTTGAAAAGGGAGTAATATGGTTGTTGTTTAAATAGCCTAAGATAAGAAGATTAATTTATAAGAACAAATGTAGGGGGCGATTTATAAGATATGTGGCTATTAAAAAATCATCAACCCAATACTTAGATGGAAGGTGAAACTGAGTAAGAAGAGATAAACTAGTCTCAGTAATATGGTGATGTTTTCGCTCAGAAATGTCATTTTGTTCTAACATATATGGACAGGTTAGACGATGAAGAATCCCATATGTTTTAAGGAAAGCTTTGAAGGAGTTTGAGGTATATTCACCTTCATTGTTAGTTTATAATTTTTTTTATTTTACATGAGAATAGGTTTTCAATCAAGCAATTGAATTTAATGAAGCACTTAGTAACATCTGATTTGTGATGTAATAGAAACAACGATGAGAAATGAGAGAAATCGTCAATAAAAATAACATAAATTTGCAGCCACTTACAGAAGGAATATGTAAGGTCCAAACATCTAAATGAATTAATTCTAAAGGTGAAATAGACCTATTAATGGATTCTATAAAAGGAAGTTTATGACTTTTAGTTATTGGATAAGATTCACAAAGTTTTTAAAGTCTAGATGAACTAGACTCATGCAAGATAGACTAAAGGATAAGTTGTTGAAGGACAAATTTAGAGGGATGGCCTAATCTTAAGTGTCAAATTTAGATTAGTGTCTTGACTCTTAGCAGTGCAGTGAAAGAGAGAAGAAGATGTGGATAAGGTATTAGGAAAGCCTTAGGGGACTAAAGATGTTGCAGATTAATGGGATATAATCGTGCTTTAGTCAAACCTTATAGAACTGTCTCTTATGTTTGCAGATTCTTAACAATAAAACAAACAACTGTAAAAATAATGTAGCAATTGTTATTAGCATAAAACTTTTGAATTGATAGCAAGTTATATGAAGCATTAAGACATATAAGGATATTTGTGATGAAGAAATTAGTGGTGAGAGAGGAAATTAATGAAGAACCAATATGTGTGATGTGCAAACCTCCTCCATTACCCACTGTAACCATGTTTGTACCCTTATATTGTTGCAGATATAAGTGGTTAAGATTAGTTATGATATGGTTGGTGGCACCACTGTCCAAGTACCATGAATGCTACATATCATAAGAGACATTTGACTAGGTTGCTAATGCTGCAAGTTGAGATGGAGGATGTTGCCCTTGGTAACAAAAAATCATTTGATTATAGCAGTTTAGGGCCCGATGATTTGTTTTTTCACAAACTTGGCAGGGTTGCTGAGGTGTGGAGAAAAGCTTATTTGGAGTAGAGGATTTGGAATCATTTTTAGTTGAGTATATGAAAGTATTGGTTAGGAATTTAGCTTATTAGGGAAATGATTGATGGTATGGAGAAAATTTATTTATATAGTGTGGTGGTTTTGTGTTATTAGTGAATAAGTCAATGTTATTTTTGGGTTCAGCAAGCTTGATTTATGTGTAAATAATTTGCTCATAGTTAACTAACTCATCTTGAAAATCATTTAAGCTGATATTGGTGTTACGTGTTGTAAAATTCAGAGAGGCTATGAAATGATAAAATATAGAGTTGAGCCTCTTATAACACAGGAGATTAGATCCTCATCATCCACAGGTTTTCCAACAGTGGCAAGTTGTTAGACCAACTTTTAACTGTCAATAAATAATTAGAACAACTTTGAGATCCCTAATTTAAATAATGAAGTTGTCTTTTGATATGAGAGATATGGGAGCGAAAATAAGATGCAAAGTGATTAACCAAGGTGGTCCATACTTGGCGAGAAGAATTTAGTCCATAAATAATGGACATAACTTTCCCAGATAATATGGCATTTATCCATATAAGGATAGATTAATCATTTTTTTACCATTAGATAGGCAGGGTTGAGGTTAGATGTGGTCTTCCCAGTATCATCAACAATAAACTGCGAAGCACAAGGGTTGGAATCATCAACAATGCTTGAAAGATCATGGCTACGCAGGTCAGGAGTGAACTTAGTAGTTCAGTTGATATAATTAATGTCATTTAGTTTGACAGAAACTAGTTGGGTGATGTTGGGGATAACAAAAGTGGTGGAAGATTCACTTAAAGAGGCCATATAGATCGAGTAGGGTGAGCTAAAATGCTCTGATACCAGGTTAAAGGGATTAAGAAGGTTGGTTCTGCATATACTAGTATGAAGTATATTCATGTATTTATAAGAATATTTATATGTTTGTATTTACAAATAAGATAAGAACTTTAAAATACAAATCAAAGATTATAGTTATCAGATGTTAAACAATCAATTGGATAAGAAAAGTAATTTATATGTTTGTTTCCTGAAGCTTGTATATATCTTATTTAACATAGATTAGTTCATTCGGCCAAAATTAGGTATGGTAATAAGTACATAGACATCAATTCATTATCTGGATCAATCTAGAAAATATATTAACATAAATAAAAGTAAAAGTAAGAAACTAATATAAAATCAATAATAGAGAGACGTATAAAAGCTTTAATTTGTGCAAAAATAAAATACAATGAGGCCAAATGGTCATAATTTTTTTGCAAATGATTATGAAAAAGATTTAAATGTTTCATTTTAGTTCTAGGGGTGAGCAAAAAAACTAAAAAATCAAACTGTGAAAAAAAAAATCAAAATAATTAGAATTTTTAAAAAACTGACTGGTTCAGTTTTGGTTTTATAAGCCTGAAACAAAAAAAAAGAAACCAAACCCAAATAAAAAAATAAAAAAAACCAAGCCAAACTGAAACCAAACCCATTAGAAATTACAAAAATAACTATGAAAAACAATATAATTTTTTGTTTTTAATATAAAATAACAGAACCGAACTGGAACCGGTCGGTTTGAATCGGTTTTTGTTCTAAAATAACAAAACCAAAACCGGTTGGTTTAAACTAGTTTCGTTTAAAAAAAAACCAATTTGGTTACTTTTTTATATATAAAAACCGAACCAAACCGAAAATGATCACCCCTATTTCTTTTTTTTCCTTTGTTCTTTTTTACATAGTGATGACTACTTGTAGTCTTAATTTATTTTATATTATTTTAATGGAATTGACTATTCTTTTGTTTTGGGTTGGTTCAAGTTCAATTGGTTTAATTTTGAAAATTTGTTAGTGATAGGTTCAGCTCTAACTCTCATTGAAAGAAGTAAAAAAAAAAAAACACAACTACAAGTCATCTGGTCTATTGTGTGGTTGAGTAAATGCAAGTCATTTGGATCAAGATTGTCAAAAAATAATTTTATATGACACAGAAAATGCAATATAAACTCAAATCATAAAAATGAATGATAGAATCGAAAAATCATAAGGAACTTCAAATTAATGGCAAGAACTCGACAATTAAAGAATAACATCAAACTTATCAACTTAAATTATTAGGTTAATAACAAAAAGGGATTTGGCAATTTGTTTTCTGAAAATAAAATATGCATAATTGTTTGGTTTTCAAAGTCCTAACTTCTAAGCAATAATGAAATGTTCTGGTATGAATGAAGGATGACTAGAAACAAAGATCCAGTCCTTCTCTAACCAAACAATGTAAGAAAAAATTTAAAAGGAAAAACTTTGTAGTCATCACTATGTAAAAAAGGACAAAGGAAAAGAAAGAAAATGAAACACTTAAATTTTTTTCACAATCGTTTGCAACAAATTTATGACCACATGGGCCTTGTATTTTTTTTCACAAATTAAAGCTTTTATACATCTTTCTATTATTAATTTTATATTATTTTAATGGAACTTAATGTCAATTTATCTTCTTTTTTTGTCATACCTAGTAGTTATAGATTAAACACCATAAAATTTTCTGAGATATATGATAAATTGTTATTTGATTCTATAGTTTTTCATTCTTTTGATTTGGGTAAGTTCAAGTTTAATTGGTTTGATTATGAAAATCTATTAGTGATAGTTTCAGCTCTAACTCTCATTGAACGAAGTAAAAAAAAAAACTACTACAAGTCATCTAGTCTATTATGTTGTTGAGTAAATGCAAGTCATTTGGATCAAGGTTGTCAAAAATATATTTTTTTATATGACACAGAAAATGCAATATAAACTCAAATCATAAAAATAAATTATAGAATCATAAAATCATAAGGAACTTCAAATTAATGGCAATAACTTGACAATTAAAGAATAACATCAAACTTATCAACTCAAATTGTTGGGTTAATAATAAAAAAGGATTTGCCAATATATGTTCTAGACATAAAAATATGCTTAATTATTTGGTTTTCAAGGTCCTAACTTCTAAGGAATAATGAGATGCTCTGTTATGAATGAATGATGATTAGAAACAAAGATCTAGTTTTTATCTAACCAAACAATATAAGAAGAAATTTAAAAGGAAAAACTTAAAGGAAGAGGTTCACTTCTGATATAACCAATCATGATTCTATAACAAAATCAGCAACACAAACTCATTATATAAACACACATAATATCATAGAAATACATATTCAACTTTTTGTTTCCAAACAAGATAGGTATACTTCTCAGCATTCACTCTAGCTATAACTATAGGTTTCTTCAATTCACAAGAATGGGAGCCGTCACATATAACTGTAACAAAAAAATAAACTGATTAAATAATATAATAGGCAGCATTGCCAATAAAAAGAAAAAAGAAACCCTAATCTTCTTCACTTCGAGCAATAAAAATTGTGATTAAGCAAAATTTAATACATAAAAAGATGACATCAAATCAAAATAATATCTAATAAGGCTTTGTTGATGAAGAAAAAGAATAGAGAAGAAAAAAAATTCTTTTGCAGCCGTTTTTTTACAAAACTAAAAAAGGAGCAAAAGTAATTATAAGAAAAAGAGATCGATGAGAACAATACATACCTTTAGAGAAAACTGGGGTTTGGCCACTGAGTTGTTCTAAACTTCCAGCACCTTAGCGGCGCGAGCGAGACTATGAGATAATATCTTGATGTCCACTTTTACTTTACAGGGTTTTGTTTGCTAACTAGGGGAGAAAGAGAATTAATATTTATATTTTCTTTTTTATGTAATTTTACACGATAAATATATGTTGACTCAAAAAATCATACGATTTTACAAGTCAACTCATGATTTTAACAGCTTCGGTTTCGATAGTAATAAATGGAGGGAAATTCAGTCATAAAAATTGTTATAACATGTATTTAATGAAAAACTTATTATAACTTAGATGTTACATATCAATGGATACCAACATTTGTAAATAAAATTAAATATTAGATGTTAAGTGGAATGACATATTAAACTATATGTTAGATATATTTTTTATATTTTTTTATTAACTTTAAATTGAGATTTGAAAAGGTTTTCTCAATTTTAGTTTAACAAAATCTTTATTTTTTATTAAAAAATGGCTCTAAAAAATCATCAAATCTACCATAAAGCTAGTTATCTTAGACATGTGAGGTCAAAATCATAAAAATAAATAAATAAGAGGAAGATAAAATTTCAATATATATGCACTAAATTCCCACATATATCATTCAACTATATATTTAGTAAATTTTACTATTTTTTCATAAATTTATTTTTTATTTTTTAATTATTGAATTTTGTTATCCTATTCTTAAGCAATTCTAGAATTTTGATAGTCAAAATAAAATTTGAATAAATTAATATATATATATATATATATATATTAGGTTTATTTTAAAAAGTTTATTTGAATTTATTACTACTCGTTGAATGGAAGCTAAATATTTTTCTTTCTTGGTAAAGTATATTATGAAGCACAATAAGTATTTTATAATGATTTTTTTAAGAAAATTAAATTTTGACAAAATATTAAAAGAAAAAAAAATATTTATAGTAGCAATGATTGACAAGGTAACAATTTGAAAATTTTCATTTGGATGGTCAAATGTCTCATTGGATAAGTTTACAAATTAATCGAGACCATAACTTATTTTAAAATGATACTATATTTGGAGTTGTTTAAAGGAGAAAGCAAGGGAATAGGCCTTCTTTATTTGGATTTATTACTTGGTGAATGTAAGCTAAATGTTTTTGTTTGTTGGGTTGGAGAATGAGAATGAGTAGAGAAATTACCATTTTTAGTTAGTTTGGAAAAAAAAAAGCTCATTATAAACTAAAAGTGAGAATAATAATCTCTATTTATTGTTCTAGACATTGCAAGTTTGATGGTAATATATATAAACATACTTTTCTATAGTTTGTTTATCCTTGTCCTTCATTAATCAAACATAACACAAAAATATTTATTTTGTCTTGTATACTATTACCAAACACAATCTCGTCTCCATCTTTTGTTTCGTCTCATCTCATTTGTCATAATTGTCTCTTTTATTTTGAGACAATAATCATATATTATCTAAAATAGTGTTTGGATATTGTTTTAAGAAGAAAAAAAAACAGAGATAGTGGTGACAAAGAATCTTTATCCCTTAAACCAAACATGTTTTTATACCTTTCGTATTTGTCCCTGCTATCTTGGAAACTAACCAAACACAACTTGAGAGACATGTGGTCAAGGGGCATGCCTTTATTTAATGCATGAATGTTTTGTCTCTATAGTTTGTGCCAAATAGATCAAGTTTAACTAGAGAATATTACATCCAACATCCAAGTGTAATAGTTGATCCTAAGAGTATTAGCTCATCCGGGGTTCGATCTTCAAGAATCTCAATGGATATTCTATATGAGGATGTTGTCTTGTTAATCCTTATGGACACCCTATATTCAAAATAATAATAGGTTTTTTGGCCTTATTGAGCCATCAAAGTTTTTATAGGCTAGATTAATGACCCTGGTTTTAAAAGAGCTTCAGGCAACATGATAAAGGCAGGCCTTAATGGATATATGTTATATTTGGATCTTAGGTGCCTAAGTGATTTTTATGATCCATCATAACTTTGGTTTCGTGTCTTATGTGACTTTTATTTTGAACACTTAGACACATTATCTGCTCATCGATAGCTTTCTTCATACTTGAATTTTTTTTGGAAAACAAATATGTCCTAGCTACTTAAGCATTATGTGCCACTAGATTGGTGTTCGTACTATGCCACGAGCCAAGTTAAAATTTTTCTAACATAAAAAAGATGTTTAAGCGATATCAGTGCTTTTAAAGAAACAAGAAAGATGTGATACACGGGTCATTCATTTGATTGGGTTCAATAACGTCAGTTTATTTAATAAAATGATTAAAAAAAGCATTAACAATAAATAAAGCGGAAAAAATATGGTAATAATTAACTATAAAAAATGAGTTGGTGATATAATACTCAGGAGGAGAAGGAAGAAAAGCTCGTTAGAGACTCATCGTCACTTTATTGTGGACACCGCCCCATCACCAGAAAAAGCTCACCGAAACGGTTTTAACACCATTGCAAAAGGCTACACGATGACTCTGAAAGATGTTGCACACGTCATCAAAGCAACAACCCGAAAAGCAAACCAAGCAAAATATCATAAAGTGAGCATTTAATGCTTATATTTAATCAATTAATTTAATTCAAAACATAAATTCTTATAAAAAGATAAATTTAAAAAAGACCAGAAATAACCCATATTATTTTCAAATTCAGTGAGAAATCCCATATAAACAAATATAAAAGAGTAATGGAGCTCAATCTCTAATTAAATAAATATTGACGGGTGAAACTAAAAAAAAATAAACTTTAAAATGGAAATAATAAAAAAAAGGCTACTTTGGACAAATCTCTTAAATCTGAGTTAATCTCTCAAACTCATAACCTATGAAATCTTAGAACTTATGATTTATAGTATTTTTTTATGTCATTAATGAATTAAGATTTAATTCAATTAATTTTCATTTTTTTATTTCTTTTCAAAAGATCTTAAATTCTTTTTTTTCTTTTGCAATAAAAAATAATTGTTTTTGCAAGATTCAACACCTATGAGATCAACTATTAAACTCCAAACACTATTAATATATTAGACCCATTGAATTTATGAAAATCTAGATTAATTAGACACCAATAATTAATATATTATAAAAATTTACAATTAAGTTCTATCCTTTTTTTAGCAATAAAGGTTAATCTCTAATTAAAAAATATTGAAGGATAAAATAAAAAAAATATTTAAATCTAAAAAATTGTCAAAGTAAAATAAATAACAATCCAAAGAATAAGGGTCAAATTTGACATAAAAATAAAATAAAATTAAACACTAGAGGATGAAATTGAAAAATAAATTCAATTAAAAAAAGGATTAAAACAAAACAAATAATAATGAAGAGAATGAGGACCAAATCTGATAAATAAAAAAATTAAAAGAGAATGAAATTGAAAAAAAAATCAATTTTATAAATCATTTCAAATAAAATAAATAATAATCAAAAGAACATGGACTAAATGTGAAAGAAAAATAAATTGAAAGGCTGTTTTGAAAATATGAAGGTTGAGGCGAGAAAATTAAAGAGGAGAGAGAAAAAAAGGTCATCGATGTCAAATTAAAAGTCCATACACCACATGCGCCACCTATAAATGGAGGGGTTGCAAAGACGATTTGAATGCCGCCCTGGAAGCCATCATTTGACCACTGCACCACCTCGCATAAGCTACTAGAATGGCATGGTTTAGACCCACTTATGAATGGCATGATACATGTAATGCATGCTTCAACCATCTTTTTTTTAATAATATTTATATTTATTTTATTACAAAATATTCATCATTCAACTTGAAAATAACAAAAACAAAATAAGATGAAAAGACAAAAAAGCCCCCGAACGCCAGTTAAAGAATTTGTAATTTTAAGAGTAATTAAGTTATTTTACCGAGCTTTAAAAATAAAAAATTTTAAATAACCCTTATACAAAAATTCATTATTTCTTGCTTTTAATTATAAGTTATTAATTTTATTATACAAAAAAATATGAAAAGATTCTATTATCTCAAAAGCCAGGTCAAATGTATATGGTGAAAATGACAAAATCATTGTTACACTTCATAATACAAATAAGTTTAGAGTTACATTATTTTTATTATTCGAAACACCCTTTTGTTTTAGTTTTTTTTAATACTAAATTTTTTAAAAAATTTACATAATTAAAATTTTAAAATGTAAAAATAGATAAAAATAAGACATTATAAAACCCAGAGGAGCTAAAATATAGTTAATGCAAATCTTTATTATTATGAATTTACAAGGCCATATTTGAGAATGTGGTTGAACTGACTTTTCATCAAGTTTTGAATTTTTTATTTTAAATTAAATTTTTTTCAGTATTTTTAGATTATTTTAATATATTAATATCAAAAATATACTAAAAAATATATTATTTTAATATATTTTAAAAATAAAAAATATTTTAAAAAACATCATTTCCCATGCTTTAGATAAGCACTAAACAAACAAAACGATCCACTTCATGCTTACACGTCCTCTTAAAAAAACCAGAAACCACCAAATTTATTTAATGCGCATCGCTCTCACTGTAGAATCTTATTGTTTATAAATACGTGGTCTCTACCTCCCTATCTCTCTATCTCCACGTTGTCTCCCCTGAAAGAGCATAAGAACAAAAATACTGTCTTGAAGTTCTCTCTATCTCTATAACAGGTTTATTCTATTTTTTGTTTTTTTATTAACAAAACTAATTATTTACGCTAGTTATTGTCTCTTTTCTTGTTTCTGTCTTTCTTTAATTTGTTCTTGTATTGGTTCAGCTGTGTTTGTGTGTGCCATCATCCACGCCATGGCCGTTACGCTATTCTTTTTGTTTTTTTTTTCCTTTTCTGTTACAGTATTTTCTGGGTTCATTTGTTTCTTTCATTGATTCAATGATTCAAATCCTGAATTTCCTCTTTTGGGATTTGCTTCTTATTGTGTGATCTCTGTTTTTTTTTTAAAAAAAGAATTAATGAAAGAATGAATGAATAAATAAAGGTAGGAGTTGATGTGGTATTTATGATAACAAAAATGATTTGAGTGGTTTCTTTTTTATCGATTGTATCATTGAAATGAACATGGTTTTCAAATGTGAATCAAATGTTTTTTTTTTTGGGGATTTAGGATCTGTAGTGACGTTGCTTGCCAAGATTTTAGCATTCTAGGCAGCTGAATAAATAAAAATAAATTTAGTTGTCAATGACTTGCTTGATAATTTATGCACCTGATTAAAAAATGTGAAGAATTTTTAGCTAATTTGTTTGATTCACTTGTTGATCTTTGGTCGATTTTATTGATGCATCGTTTGTCTCTTATAATTCTTGGTGTTTCTTTTATATATATAACTGTTTCTTTGTCTTCCTATGTCTATGTGGTGGTATTATATTTTATTTCTACATCATTTGATGCGTATTGTGTAATTTTTTTATTGGTTTACGCAAGCTGCAGTTTCTTTGTTAATGGATTGCTCTGTTGTTTTTTTGTGATTTGGCAGCCTAGACTGGTTAAAGGCCAGGTTTTGGGTTTTTTTCCCTATCGTAGTATCCGGTATATAAAAGATTTTGTTCATTGTTGAATACCAATTTCTCGTTTCTGTTGAGTGAGCAAGCACAACTTGGGAATCCCAATTTGGGATGCTGTGAGGATCAGTCACTGGAACTCATGATAAGGTCTTTCAATGGGGTCCCTAAACGTGGAGAAGAGATGGGCTTTCCCTCTTGTTATAAGCTCCCTCATATGTCTGTTCCTTTTAGCAACTTGCTTCAACATGGGTCTTGTTTCTTCATTGCACACAATCAATCAAATCTTCAACATTTTCCAATTCCGTACCAACCAGACAACCGAAGTTTATGCTGAAACAAAAGTCTCGCAATCTCCTCCCCCTCCTCTCCCTTCCCAAATTCCTCGATTTGCTTATCTGGTTTCTGGGTCTAAAGGTGACTTGGAAAAGCTTTGGAGAACCCTCCATTCACTTTACCATCCCCGGAACCAATATGTTGTTCATCTGGACCTCGAGTCCCCAGCAAATGAAAGATTGGAGCTTGCGTCCCGAGTGGAAAAGCATCCGGTTTTCTCCAAAGTTGGAAATGTTCATATGATCAGCAAAGCCAATATGGTTACTTACAAAGGACCCACCATGGTTGCTAATACACTTCATGCCTGTGCAATTCTTCTCAAAATGGGAAAAGATTGGGATTGGTTCATCAACCTCAGTGCTTCTGATTATCCTCTTGTAACTCAAGATGGTTAGTCTGTGATTTGAATTTTATATGAAACTATCCGTTTTTCTTTTTTGGTGGGTGGGTGGGTGGGTGGGTAGTGGAGGTCATGGTGAAATTGTTTGCCTTCAAATATCTTTCTGATTATTTTGCTCTTAATATGCACAGATCTTATTCACACATTTTCAACCATAAACCGAAATCTGAACTTTATTGAGCACACAAGTAAATTGGAGTGGAAAGCGTAAGCACTCTTTCTCTCCCCCGCTTTGATTTAGAATCTGTTTCCAGAGAGTGATCTGATATCTGATGTGGTGTTTAGGGACAAACGGGCGATGCCTTTGATTGTAGACCCTGGGCTTTACTCAACAACTAAAGCAGATATATACTGGGCGATGCCAAGAAGATCTTTGCCAACAGCATTTAAATTATTCACTGGTTAGTTTTCATATTTAACATATCCCTAATCTTTTCACGGATGCATGCCAGTAAGGTTGATTATTGATGTTTAATTCCCTGCAAAATAAAAATAAAATAAATACTAATTAGGATTGAATTGTTGACATCTGCAATTTTTTTAACAAATCTGTTAGAGCTTTACTCAGTTTCTAAATGAATTTAATGGTAATCTCTGTTTCTTTGATAGAGTTTAAGGCTGTCTACTGGCAATTGCAATTTGCAACTTTCAACTGGCAATGCTTTCTGTAACTAACATGTTTGTAGTTTCATGCCATAAAAGTTCCTTTTTCTATATTCTTTAGTTGCTTGTGATCTATAGTAACTGATAGAGTTAAAGCTCTATGTATTGATTACAACTACAGCTTAATCTGATGCATTAGGAGTTTGTTTCAGGAATGCATGGCGTCTCTTTCATAGGTTATCATTTTTTTTTCAGTTTAACAAACCAATTGGTGTTTAGTCCAGTCAGCTATTTTGTAGAATTCAGAACAGGTGTTCAATTGTAGCCATTGCTTTACTGAAAATCGAAGTCCTGAGGGCTTCCAACATGTGCTTTGCAACTGAAACTCTAAAAATGCTAGGAACTACGAAGGCCTGCTGTTCTGCTTTCAATGAACTTCATAAATGGATTCCAATTTGTTTATGCAGGTTCAGCATGGATGGTTCTCACCCGCTCGTTTGTCGAGTACTTAATTTGGGGTTGGGATAATCTACCAAGAACCTTATTGATGTATTACACAAACTTCGTTTCCTCACCTGAAGGATACTTTCACACAGTAATATGCAATGTGCCAGAGTATGCTCAAACAGCAGTCAGTCATGATTTGCACTACATTGCTTGGGACAATCCTCCTAAGCAGCATCCTCACACCCTTACCCTTAATGACACAGACCATATGATTGCGAGTGGTGCTGCTTTTGCCAGGAAATTCAAGAGAGACGACCCTGTCTTGGATAAGATTGACAAGGATTTACTTCACCGGAAGAATGGGAGCTTCACTCCTGGTGGATGGTGTTCTGGTAAACCCAAATGTTCTGAGGTTGGGGACCTGGACAAAATAAAACCAGGTCCTGGAGCTCATAGACTGAAACGTCTCATAGCTAGGGTAGCTTTGAATACAAAGCTTAAACAAAACCAATGTAAATAGGTTTTGGAAATGTTTCTTGCTTGCAGATGGAAAAGAACTCAACTTCAATCTACATGCCAGAAAAAGGTCTAAAAAAAATGTTCTGAGAAATGAACCTTGATGCTGAAGTTCCAGCTAAGGCTTCATTCTATCTTTAGAATCTAAGGTATGCTAGTTTTTCATTACAAACTTGGTACGATCACAATCTAGTGTAGCACATTACCTTTCCTCAGGTTGAACCCTCCCAGACCTATTATACCACACAGCTCGGAAAATTTCTGGAGTACTTTTTTTTTTTTTCCAATTCCTTGTGTTGCTGTAAAATTTTATGTTCCAAATAATTTGATCATTTGTTTTCTGCAGTGTAGTTATATGATAAAAATCCTAAACACTCAATTACCACAGAAGAAATTACTTTGCATTTTCTTAAGTACTGTCATGGAGTATGTTGTCCTAAGCATGGAAGAGGGCACAAGATCTGCCTCTAGTTTTCATCTTTCGGATAAACCTATGATCTAAATTAAACATTTTGTGCAGAATAATGTTGTCATTATTTGTTAAGCCTTTTTCCTTGTATAGCATAATAAATTAGCAAGACTTTTATAAGCACTAACAGTATTTGATTCACTTGATCCCATGTTGAGAAGAATGGTCTCCGGTTTGAATCATTCTTGGCACGCGGTCTTGTATTAATGAAGATCCCCAATTAATTAAATCTTTAAAAATAAAAATATCTCTCGACTATATAACTGGCTTCAGTTTTATCACCAGAACAATCTTTGTATCCATTTTGCATTCAAGATTTCAAAAATTCTCGATTAAGAACTCGATCTTTATCTATTTTTTAAAGCTTTCCATTTATATTTCTATGAAAAAAAATAAATTTTACAAGTAATTTAATGTGGACATCCAGTTGTTCTAACAGAATTCCTTAATCAAAATAAATTAGGGATAAAATTAATATAAAAAAAATATTCTGGGAGTAAAATTGATATTATCTTAATAGTTGGATGTATATTTGAGGTTTGCTCTAGAATTAATATCCATCTGGGTATAAGAAAAAAATCCTATTTTCAAAATATGGTTTTTTTGTGTTTTTATATTGTTTAATAAACTTTCTTTTTAAAAAAAAAAACTTGATATATTTTTAAATAAAAAATATTTTAAAAAATAATTATCACCGTATAATTTGGTCGAGGCTAGTAGAGTTGATCCATTGACATAATTGCATGTTTTGACAATTGCTGGCAAGTAAAATGTATTATAATTTCCTTGGCCAATGACGTCTCAATTCCACCAACTCATTTTTTAGCTACAAACTTCTTGTGCATCTAGTCGTCGAGTCATTAATAAAATGAACAGATAATTGCTAGATCTTCCATTTTCCTTCCGGCCCCTGTGATGCCTTGGCTTGTTTTGCTAGTCAGATATAAAGAGGAGGTGCTTAAATCAAAACCAAGTTTATTGGACCAAGGTAGTCAAAACATGGTGATTGACTGCTGAATTTAATGAATTCCCCAGCAGTCACTCTCTGTGATGGCTACCTATTTGGGATCAAACACCAAAGTCAAGCAATGTATTGTTTTTTTCTTTATTATTATTATTGTTGTTGAATCAAGCAATGTATTGTTAAATTATCAGTCATCCCTCCTCATTCCTCATGATGTGCTGGAAAATATTTCTTTGAAACTTTGTTAATGGGAATTAGGGTTTTCTTTTTTCTTTTTTCCTTTTTAGATGGGTATTTGGGCGGAGGAAGCAGGTGGTTTGTTGTTTGCAGAGAGAAAAGGTAATGCTGACATTGAAGAGGTTTTGTTGGTGGGTAACCTACAATTTGCCTCCACATTTAAGTGGGTTCATAATTCAGAATTTAGGTTCTAGCTTTGAAGCCATTTCTCAAGCTTACATCATTTAAACAGGCACAAATCACAAGCAAGGAGGCTTGGTGTCGAAAGCAAGGGTGTCCACTACAAAGAATAATAGCTGAATAGGGTTGAAGTTATAATGTATAATCAAATGGAGTATGATAGTATTATTTGTCAATTGTCATGTCTGTCTCTAAGGAGATGTTGACATAAAAGGACATGATGCGACTTCTGTTTCATGCCTGAGGAGAGACACATTTTGGATATCAGGCTTTGTTGGGTGATGCTATTGGCTGAACTTTTTGGTTAAAGTGCTACTATTGATTTCACTGTGGCTGTAGAATAGTGTGATTATGTGTTGCTGAGAGTTATTCTCCTGTTATGAGTAGTAAAATCCTCAATTCTTCAGTATTGGTGTGGGTATTTTACTTCTGACTGAATCACAGAGTGATGTTCTTAATCTTGGGTGCATGAAATATTCCAAGAGGTTTTAGTGTAATGATTCTGAAGTAAAAAAAGGTTTCAGACTAAACGCATCTTTGGACACTAGTCACGTTTTCAAATTCTTTCTTCAGAACCATTTTTCCATTAACCAGCAATAGCCTTTCTAAGGCAAAATATTTGGCTCCAGTAATCAGCCATAGTGGGTCGAGCTTTCATAGCACCAAGAAAAAGTGTCTGCACTTGTTTTGCAACATGAATATGCTCGATGAAGTTTACTCTTCATCTGCTACCGCTCCCATCTCACCTCGTAACATTATTTGTCGATGTTTCTAATGATCAATGGTCTCTTGACCAAGTGAGGTGCCCTTCACAGAAGAAAAAGAGTAGTGAGATTCGGAACTATCATCCTTTGGCTAGAGAATTATAAGTAGAAACAGGCAAGATCTACTTCAAAATGGCAGGCTGGACATCACTGATATTGTTAATGCATAGTATAATCAAAATTATACTACTTCAGCGCATTCCCCTAATCTGACAGTACATTCATAATCTTCTGGAAATGTTGTTGCTATAAAGGTTCGCGTCTTTCTATTGAGAAAGCAAATGCAATTGCAACGAAAGGTGACTAGAGACTGCATCTAAAACATGAGCTACTTGATTATGCTTGACAAAAACTCACGCAGGTCTTACTCTAAGAAAAAAAACAAAACAGTAGCTGATGTTTTTATCTTGTTCTTGTTCTTATTTCATGAATGTTCAAGGTTGCTTTAAATATCCTTACAAATCCTACTAAGCTAACACTTATCTAACCATGAAGAAAAGTACTAACCATCTCCTAGCTATAATAAAACTTACACAGATCATTGATCTTAATGTTGCAGAATTCTAATAATTTCGGAACTCTTGCAAACTCTAAATCCTATTAGACATAAACTCTAAGCTAATTTTGAATTCTAAAACTCTTTTTCAATATTAATTGTCATTCTTTTTACTACATTAAGTTGACGCCAAAAGGATTCAAGTTTACTAGTGCTTAAGCCTTTTGTAAATAAGTTTGCAACTTGCTTATTTATCTTCATCAATCTCATCGCAATTTTCTGTTGCAATATTTTTTTCTTTAATAAAATGATAATGCACTTCCACATGTATTGTTGGTTATCTCTTACTATACCAAGAAACTATTCACAACCCAATCTTAAACACATAATCAATTGTAGATCATCGAGTGCCATGAAATAATCAGCATCACAATAACCAACTAATTTGCATTTTGCACCTTTCTTGTATAGAATATCATAACCAACTATATTATTCACATATCTCAAAATTCTTCTAACCATTTTCAAATGAGACCTCTTTGGATTTTGCACATAACGATTTATTACATCAAATGCATACAAAATATCAAGTCTAGTCAAGGCTAAATAGATCAAACTACCTATCAATTTCTGATACATTGTTATTTCTTTAAGTCTTTTTCTTCATGGGCACACATCTTGATGTTTAGTTCTATTGCTGTTAAAAATGGCTTGTAATCAAGCATCTCAAATCTTTGTAACAAATTTCTTGAATATTTTTATTGACAAACAAATATTTCTCCTTGTGTATGATTAACCTCTAACCCAAGAAAATACTTGAGTTCTGCAAGTTCTTTCATCTGAAAGCAAATTGACAAGTTCTTCTTTGTTTGGAGAATTTCTAATTCATCATCACTAATTATAATCAAATAATTCACATAAACTAATATAATAGCTATCTTTCCTCCATTGGCTTTCACAAATAGGTTGGAATTTGTAGGTGTTATTAGATATCCTCCTTGAATAAAGAATTTGGTAATCTTGCCATACAAAACTCTTGGTTTTTATTTTAATCCGTAAAGTGTCTTTTTCAATTTACATATATGTTTAAGATAATCTTTACTCTAAAAACCCACTGGTTAATTCATGTAAATTTCTCGATCAAACTTCCCATGAAGAAATGCATTCTTTACATTCATTTGTCATAGTCTCCTGTTCTTGTTTGCTATAAATGCAAGTAGAACACGCATAGTTGTGAGCTTTGCTATTGAACTAAATGTTTCATCATAGTCCAATCTAAATTGTTGTGAGAACTCATGAGTCACCAAATGAGCTTTATACCTTTCAATTGATCCATCTACTCGACATTTAATCTTATAAACCTATTTATAGGATATAAATTTCACATCTACTAGTTTAGGCACAATATCCCTGGTTTAATTTTTCTCTTACGCATTAACCTTTTCTTTCATATCTTTAATCCATTTAGATTTTTGTGATGCTTCTTCAAGCATTTTAGGTTTTTTCTCACTTGTTTCTTCAACCATGGTGGCGTTGGCATACTTAGAATTTGGCTTTCGAACTCTAGTTGACCTTTTAAAATGTGATTGTGAAGATGATACTTTTATTATACTAGGTCCACCATCTATTTGTTGTTGATAAACAGTAGTTTGCCAATTATTTTGGTTAATTTTTAGCTCCTTGATAGCATTATTGTATACTCTCTCATGTTTTTCTCAACTTGATTGGACCTTTATAGATTGTCCATCATTCTATTGTTATAGCTTTTTTTTCATACTCTTTGGAATTTGGAATCACCTCTTTTTCCAAATACCAACACAATGATGTTTCATCAAATATTATATCTTGTTATGTGTAGCACATTCCTGTTATGAGATAACAACATTTCCATCTTCTTTTTTTGTTATCATTTCTCGTTAATATGCATTTAACAACTTTCTTGTCAAATTTGTTGTGTAGTTAGTTAGGGACAAATATATAACAAAAACAACTAAATTCTCGAAAATAGCCAACTGTAGGTTTTATATTCTATAGTTTCTCCTAGGGTGATATAAACTCTAACTTATTTTGAGATAGTCTATTGATTACATAAGCAGTAGTCCTCAACACTTCAGCTTAAAATTTTTCTGATATATTCTTTGCATATAACATACTTCGACAGATTTCTATAAGATATCAATTTTTTCTCTTAACTACTCTATTTTGTTATGGTGTATTGGCACTAGTGTATTGGTGACATATTTGAACTTGTGAGTACTGAGAAAACTCATTTAAACTATATTATCCCTTGTTGTCAATAAGCAAGCAACGAATCCTTCTTCATATTTTCCCTTCAACTAACTCTTTATATTTTTTAAACTTTGTGAATGTATCTAATTTTTCTTTCATAAAAAACCCATATAAACCTTAAAAAATCATTAATAAATGTCACCACTAAATTGGTAATCTTTAGTTTTTAGATGTCACCACCACACGATTTTTTTTATATTCTGTTAGATGCTATAACTTTTTTTTATCACCTATCATGTGATTAGAACACCTGAATTCAATGATCCAATCACTTTCATAATTGATTTGATCTTTAAATGCTTCAGCGTCTCATTCATCTTCAGCCTGTATTTCTAAACTTGAAATAACAGTATTGCTTTCTGAATGCTTTTTGAACTAACAATCTTTTTTTATGTGACCATTCTTCTATAATTATGATATTTTCCTTCAAACTTTCTACTGTTGTTGTAATTTTTTTGGAACTCCTCCTTAACAAAAGCCTTTTTTTGCTTTGATAATTCTTCTTTTTTTATCACCATTCTTATTAGATTCATCATTAATGTGCTAACTATGGATTATGTCCTTGCGATTATGCTATTGTTTACTCCTGTCATTGCTAGCGTGTGGAGTGATTCCTCCCTACCCTTCAACAAGACTTATGTAATCTATTTAACCATATTTTTTTAACCAATAAGTAGGTTCTCAAACTAAATTAGTGATGGTTGAGTAGGCCATCTTTGTAATACAATAACAAACTCTGGCATTCGGCCTTAAATCATGGATGATTATTCTTTTCATCCTAGTTTCTCCATTAGTTGCATTAGGTTCTGATTTAGAAATCTCATGAGATGTTGATTTCATCTTATTAAATAATTGAGGAATCGTTTTGTCTTATTGTGTCATCAATAAAAACTCATTCTCGAGAAGTTACAATCCAGTATCATTTTTCTTTGAGAAAAGACTGGGTATCTCATGCTTCTTTTGGCATTGAAACATCCTGAATGTGCTCAAACATCTTCAATTGTTGTCTTCAATACAAACATTGCTTTGTCATCTTTAATCTTTCACTTGCGCGGAATTTTATTAGTGTCTTCGGCTGGTTGTGTGTCTTCACTGACATGGACTACCTTTCACATATCCTGGTCTTACATGTAAGATATCATGCATGGTGACGATGCACTGTAATTTTGATTGTTAGGCTTCTTAATCCCTCCAACAATTTGGATATCTCCCATGCTATTGCAAGAACAGTACTTTAAACTACTACTGAACCTGAGATTGGTTACAAACTGCCAGTGCTACTCAATCAACTTGGAAGCTGTTATTCAAGCTGCTTCTGGCGCGAGGAACGTCGCTGCTGGTGCTGGAGGAGTTTTTGCGACTATTTTGTTGCTGCAAAGTCTGCAAGCTTGTTGCTGCAAAGTCTGCAAGCTTGCTAATGCTAGAGAAGTCTAATCGCTGCTGCTGCTACAAGCTACTGCCACGAATGAGGAGGTTGTTGCGTCTGGTGCAAGCTGCTACTACATCTGGTGTAAACTGTTGTTGTGCATGCGTTTTTTCGTTTTTGTTTCTCAACTATGATTACTTCTCTCCTTTTCAGCCTTGGTAGATTATACTTCAAAAAAAAACAAAACAGCAGCTACGTTTTTTCTCTTGTTCTTGTTCTTATTTTCTGAATGTTCAAGGTGGTTTTAAAAAGCCTTACAAATCCTATTAAGCTAAGACTTCTATCTTTTATCTAGAAACTAATCAACTATCTCCTAACTATAACAAAACTCTAATAAATCATTGATCTTGATGTTGCAGAATTCTAACAATATCAGAACATCCTATGAACCATAAACTCCTAGCTAATGTTGAACTCTAACATACTGGCCCCATCAAGTAGAAGGTGAAGGATGAAGTCAACATCCATTATAATTACAAAAAATGATCAACTATAACCATTGCAGAATATACAAGACATAATTTTTGCTCTTCCTTTCCCCTGAATTCTATCTATAATACAGTGAATCGAGACCATTATTTCTCGTGTTGACTATTTCTGCTATTATCTAATTCCAAAACTTGTTTTTGTTTTCTTTTTTTTAAGAAAAAAAAAAAACATCCGGTTCCTATACAAGTAAGCTACACAATTTCCTTTGGTGAAAGATTATCGTCTTCGTTCCATTTTTCCTGCACTGAGACCATCTTTGGTCCTTAAGCTAAAACCATGTTGTCTGGAGCGTAGACCAAATCAAACCATCTCCAAGATTTTGATATTCCCAGTAGAATTTGCAGCAACCAAAGTAGATGACTGGCCACGCCAACAGACAGAAGAAATAAATTGTGCAGCGTCATCCATTTCATGGCCAGAAAGCGGGTCCGTGTTGTTAAACTTGAAGGACAGCACTGGCATAGGGAAAGCCTTGTGATAGACAAAAACCTATTCCACAAAAAAATATTAAACTTAATGATGAATGAAACTTGCATTGTACTATAATGTGCGCTGTAGAAGTCACTTCACTAGCATAGTTGCTTGAGTTTTGATGGGTGTTAAGAGTTAGGCAAAAAAAAAAAAAAAGGCACCATCACAATCATGAAAATAAAAGCAGCTTAAAGTTAATACAATATCATGATGCGAGTGAAAAGAGTATGGCTATTGTGTTGTTTAACAACTTAATTATGACTTCCATTCAACTCAGTCTCCATTCCTCCCTTTATACACTGATATAAGCTTGTTGAACAAGGTAAGGTGAAGGGGATAGAAGTTTTGAGTCTTGTGTCACCCAAAAGTCAATACAACCAATGCAATTCATGTTACATGGATTAAACTCTGGAGCTCGAGGGAAAAGATCATGTGCAGCCAAAAAGAGCGCAGGTAAAGTGTTGGGATATGTCTTGAACTAGCTCACTAGTTACTAGGCCCCTTTTCCTTTTTGCCCACTTGGTTTGCTATGCATCTTAATTCTAGAACTAAAAGGGTTGGGGTTTAGAAAAAATCAAGTTGAGCTTCTTGTAAGGAATGGGTGTATCGGGGCCAGGGTTTGATAAGCAAAATCCAATTTCATAGTGAAGCTTGACCTCAATTTCAAACAAACCGTATAAAGTTTATTGTGTTATTGTTTCCTCCTTTTCTTTCCCTTACTTCTTGCATTAAAAGTCCATCAAATTCAGTCATATATCTTGTTTCCTAAACATTAGAGGTCAGAAAACTAAACTGAAGAAGAAACAGATGCTACAGTCTTTTGACGTGTATGAGAGAAAGTAGCTTGTAGTGCTGTAATATGAAGAAAAGGTGAGAGAGTAGCTTGTATTGCTGTAATATGAGGATATTTGGTTTATGAAATTGTTTCCTATTATGGATGCTGGTTATGTTTCTGTGTCCATTAAGGTTGGTCTTCTTAATTTTCAGTCAACTTTTCCAAGGTGGCGAATCTAATGAGTTAACCTAGTTAGATGAACGGAAAGCTCCACAAAGTTATCCAAAAAGCAACTGAACATTTGAAAAGGAAAAGTTGATTTTCTAAAGAAATTCCTAAGTTCTCATGCAGCTCAAGTAACAAGGCTTGTCAAACAAGAAGAGAGAGGCCACGAGTTCTTGGATGGTTATGCCATCATAATAAAAGTCAGGGGATACAGTTAAGTTTGTTTTGCCACTGAAAAGAAACCATAATTTTATCCATTGAGGAAAGGCAAGGTACCTCTAAATACTAAAGTAAGATATATAGTACCTCATTTGTTTCCGAGCCAGTTGCAATGTAACCATCTGATACAGACAAACCCACGAAGTTCTACAACATAAGCATACATAGACAAGATGTCAAGCATGGACAATTTTCCACCACCAATAAAATACACTTATCACTGTGAATAGTACATCTAACATATAATAAACTATGAAATTGAAGCAACTTAACATCAAATTTATATGCATGGTGTAGTACCTAAGCCAGAAAAAAGACTATTCTAGAACTTTGTATTCAAATATAAATCCATGAGAATACTACTATCAGAGCTTTCGGCGTAGCTGATAGAACTCGACAAATTTCACAGTAGATCAATACAAAGAAACATGAAGATACAGTAGTATATTAACTTGCAATAATGAATTTCAGTCACCTCATCTGCTGCCAGTAACCCCCATTTGCAATGCTTAGCAGCCCTAGTTCTGCCAACTATATAATTAGCATACATGAAGATCAATTGTGCAATTTTTTATTAAAACTTTCAGAGGGTCATATGCATTCTCCAAAACATATACATGATAAATCTTAAGCTAACTTTCCAACCAAGCGAAACATGTTTTGAAAGAAAATCAACTTCGAAGGCACAGGCTTTCATGACTAGCAAAACCATAATGTTTTCTTTGTTGCAAATCCTGATTCCAGTGCAACTTTAAACTAACCACAACTGTGACAGACCAGGAAAATTAACAGCTAATCGAAATGAGGCCAATTCTCATCCAATATCCCTCGCAAAAAAGGTCAAAAATAGTACACAGATGCTAATTATTGTATGAGAACTGAACATACCTTTACATTCATGTGGCCTGTGAAGGATTGAAGGGGGCTATCAATAACCCTAGACGTGCCCATTGACAAATCCCAGAGCTTCAGCGTGTTATCCGTGGAAGCAGAAACAATATTGGTTGTATCTACAAACTTCACATAACTCACAGTTTTATTGTGTCCAATCAATGTACACAGAGGAACTTTTGAGTTACGGAGATCATAGTAATAAATTCTATGATCTGCTGAACCAAATGCAATAGAACGACTAGAATCCATGGGAAACTGAACAGAGCAGACATTGGCTTTTGTTTTGATGGAACCAATACTTACTCCCTGCATAAGAAAATCAAGTATGAGGATCAGCTTATTATATGTCCAGAATTAAATTAGCACATTAAGAAATTCTATAACATTAGCACGTTCAGTTTCAAAGCTGACATCCACCAAATGCAAAATTAGCATTGCCTGATTGATACTCCATAGCTTGACTGAACCATCATCACTCCCACTAGCCAGCATTGTTGGATCTGCTGATGAAAAGTCAATGGACCACACACGCCTCTCATGCTCTCTCATTTCTGTCACCACTTGACTCCTTGTAACATCCCATACCTGAACATGTTGAGCAACTGATTTACAATCGAGTGAAATAAAGACAAAAGCCTCATCAAATATTAGGTTTGAGCCATTACCTGCACCACACCCTCAAAGTTACTTGAAGCAATTTGGCTTGTAATATATCTGTTCCAACATATGCTGCTTAGCTTTGACCTACTTACCATTTCAACAACAGGATAGTGGATATCACGAGCTTCATTTATAATTGTGTCACATTCAAATACTTTTATCTTTTTATTTACACCAGCTGTAGCGAAAAATTCTCCATCACGGTCAAAACTAAGAGAGCAGACTAGGTTTGAAGAGTTCAACAAATCCCCTTGCTTCAGGTCAGCCTTCACTTTTAACTTACTATAAGATAGATACTTGCACAAACCCTCCAGGAATGGACTTATCCATCCACTTTGTCTACCCTCAATAAACCGATCCTTCAGTGCTAAACTATTTATGGAGCTTCTTTCAGTCACAACAATGGAACTTCTCCCATCACCACTTACTGGTGAATTTCTAACAAATGGTGGTTTCCCTGGTGGCCTGACTGGTCTGGATCTTGTCAAAAAATATGCTGACTCTAATTTCTTAAAGTTCTTCATCAATCGAGAACTTCTAAAAAGAGGACTTTCCTGTGATTCTACAAATGTATCTGAGTTCCGACCTTCATCGAGATTATCATCACATCCCTCTATGTTGAGAATCTGAAGACCTGAGCAAAATCGTTTTCGGGAACCCAAGCTAGAAGAATCGTCAATATCATAAATGTTCAGGGGAGGGAGATTTGATGCTAAATGATCACCCTCTCCTCTTTCTTTACATGTGCTTCCCTTTTTCTTAAGAGAAGTTTGATGCTTTGTGACTTCTTCAATATCAGAACATAGATGAGAAACAGTATCTTGCAACTTATTAGCTGCATCCTGCTTTCTTTGTTGCATTGGTAAAAGGAATTCCAGCAACAATTCCTGCTCCTCTATTCTCTCTCTAAGCTGTATTGCTGCTTCACGCTCTTCCAAATAGTCTCTTGGTTCATTAAGCAACTCGCTTTGCAGCAATTCTCTGTCATACAATACATGAGAGTAAGACAATGAAAATTTGATTGAATAGAAATCGGATGAAATGTCAATCAAAAAAGGTACTCTGCTCAGGGTGCAGTAACCATAAGCACACAATGTACTTGTTTGAAGACCTCGAAAAAACTCATCCACATATTAAGGCAGATGCTACCATAAAATGTAAAGTAAACAAAGGTGCAGGAAATTAACATTCACCCCATTTTTGGCCGACTACTTGGCTCAGGGTGCAGTAACAATAAGCAAAATGAAGCTTCTTTTGGCCACTTGAGCAGCAATTGAGGAGGAAGAACCCGATGTCTGAGACTAGACATAGTTCTGCTCTTGTCTTCCCTTGAAGTGAATGGGCTGAACAGCTGTTCACAAGTAGAACTATATCACATCAATGTAGACAGTAAACAGCAGAAGCTCTTAAGACATTATTACATGCCATTTAGATAATGAAGAACTTTCTGCTTGAAATAGAAGTCAAAAGTTCAAAACACATACAAGAAAAGGTTTTGAATCCACTCTAATTTTGATCGTTAACATCATAAATGCAACATTATCATTACGAACCTCGAAAAGAAGAACTCCCAACTGGTAGATGTCTGAAGCACAAGAGCTTGGTGAACCAGCAACCTCTTCAGGGCTGGAATACCAACTGGACTCCATCAGCAATATTTGCTTCATTGGAAATGATTGTTTCCTTTCTTCTTCATGTTCAACGTTCCTCGTACCAAGGACTTTATTTTCTTCTGTTTCTTCCCCTAATGGTAAATCTACTGCATAAAGCGAGCTGGACTGCATGCAACTGGCTTCCGATAAAGCATTTGTTGGAGTAGATGCAGGTAGAAAATCTTCACTTTGTAACCTACTTCTCTGCTGGCACATGTCATGGAGGAAAGAAGAAGAATTTTTAACATCCACAGTTTGGCTATTCAATCCATCATCCAAAGAATCAGACCCAGAATCCGAGTAAGAAGCAGACTCAATGAAGGAGACATGGTTAAATGATGACATGACAAAGCAAGAAGGCCGGACATTGTGAACAACAATTCCCTGTGAATGTGCCACATTTACAACTTCGACTATTTGCCTAAATATGTGCAAACATTCAAATTCATCAACAGACCGTTCTGGTTTGTTCAACCAATGCCTCAAGCTAACATCGTTCCACTCCATGTTTTGGACAAAATGGTCAACTGCAGCTTCATCCTCACAAACCCCAGATAAAGTATCAGCCTGGTGTTTTAGGTTTTGACGAGCCAGAACAACCCTATCAGTCTCCCTTCTAAACCCAGAATTGTAAGATGCGGATCTTAGATTCCTGTTGGTGACTACTGAAGTATTAAATCCCCTACAACTACCAGACTTCTGCCAAGCAGACTCGGATGAGCCCTCCATGGTTACCCCCCTTGGGCTGCATGTAAGCCAGAACAAACACATCCAAGAAATGGAGGAATTCGCCTGCTACCACCACACTCGCTAATTTCCACCATTACCATCTTCAATCAATACCTTATTTCACAGAAATAGCAAAAAGAACCTTGCTTCTGATCAAGTCAAAGCTCAATAACTCAGCTCCTCAAATAAAAATACTAACCCTTGCAGGGCAGCGGACACTACAGAAAATAAGATGAAATCTTTTAGCAAGCACACTTCTCCTGAGACAACCGCAACCAGCCTAACATCAATAAACCAATAAGAAAATTTTAAAAAGTAGAGAAAAATCAACACTTACATTATACTACACACATTTTTCCTTTCCTTTCTTCATCCACCGGAATTATAAAACTAAGTCCTCACACGTGCACTGTTCAACACCAAAACAACACAAGCACCAGCACAAAAAAAAAAAATCAAATTATATACAGCCATTTAAAAGAAGAGCTGGAGAGAAGGAGGGAGGTATATGTACCTGTAGCAGCACCAAGAATGGATATTTCTGATCCTGCGAGACCAAAAGAGAACCACACAACACAACAAGACTTTAGTTACTACACTCCACTAAACACTACAGCCTCATAAATTCCCTCATTTTTCCCTCACAACTTCAAAAATAAAATCAAACAAAACCCCTCCACAAAAGAAAAAATCATGTTTCAAATAAAAAAAGGAAAAAAATACCTCTCTCTCTTTCTCCCATGCCCTGTTTCACTCTATATATTATATAGTTCTTCATGAAATTATTATGATATTCTTTCTTTTTTAAGCCACAAGCTCATGGTTCGCTCTTTGGCTCATCTCCCCGCTTTATTCCATTTGAGTTACGTGGCACCACCATAGCCTCAACCTTGTTTGTTTATTTCTTTGCAAAGAAGCCAAAAGGGATGGTAAATTTGAAAACTTTGTGGGCCATCAGTGCCAAAAAAAAAAAACACTGTTCTTGATGAAAATAAAGATCCTGGCTTTCTAGAATTGGAAATCAAGGTGAGAACATGAAAAGCAAATAAGAGCATGGTTACAGGTGTGAATCATTAAACTAATCTGATGATGTGATTCTTGTTAGAACAGCACGTAAGAAACAATTAAGAATACTATAGTGGGCAGTTCTTGTTTCTTTAATCCGATTAGTGACACTAAAATAATATGTTACAAGAAACACACATCACATGATAGAAAAGAAGCTAATAAACTATTGATTAATGTAATGAAGCACAAACAATGAAGCTAAAGAAGAAATAATGGTGATAAAATCAACCTTAAAATGTGGGTTTGAGTTTTGTGGGTCTCCCCCCCCTGCCCACTATAGTATTCTTAATTGTTTCTTACGTGCTGTTCTAAGCACAAACAATGAAGCTAAAAAAGAAATAATGGTGATATAAATCAACCTTAAAATGTGTGTTTGAGTCTTGTGCGCCCTAATGTTGGTAAAAGAAGGCATAAAAGTATACAAGGAAGGAAAGAGGATAATAATATTAATAATAATAATAATAATAATTAAAGATTGATAAGAGAGGATGTGGACTGCTGTCAGGTAATCTAAGAGGATGTTCGGTATCGTTTTTGTTTTTAAATGTTTTTAAAAATCAATTTATTCAAAAAAATATTAAATTAATATTTTTTAACATATTAATAAAAAAATAAATATATATATTTTAATAAATTTTCAAAATAAAATTATTTTAAAAAATACATTACATCCCCATCTCAATTTGATGTAAAATTAGGAGCGTGTGATCCTTCCTCATAACAGTGGTAATGCTTGTGGTCCCTACATCTGGCGGCTATTAGCACGATACTAACCAAGTACTCGAATTCGCTGCTGGGAGGATTCCATTCCAATAACGTGCGAACATTGTGAATGCATTTTCTAGAATAATTATAAAAAACAAATTAGAAATTAAGAAGTTAATATATGCGATGAATTAATTTTTTATCAGTATATTTTTATCAAAAAATATCAGATAAAAAAATTATAAATATAAATTTTCAAGAAAACAAGCACACGCGTTGGGCTGGCATAAATAAATTCAAGAAAAAAGTTATCAATGTGAAAATAGAATTAAGAAGAAAAATTATAATTATAATTGTTAATATAAATTCATTTTTTTTATTAATGCATTTTTTAAAACAAAATATATTTTGTTATATATATATATATATATATATATATATATATATATATATATATTGTTTATTGCATAGAAACTGCAAGCAATTTATTTAAAAAATATTAATGATTTAAAAAAATAAATATTAAAAAATATCTTTTTAATATTGCATGAAACTGCAAGCAATTAAATTTAATATTAAAAAAATTTAAAAATATATCTTTTTAATCAAAATCTCTTTCCATGAAAAGATTTAATGATTTAAAAAAAAAGGACTTCTTTTTTACAAATTTTTTTTATAAGAAGTAATGTTTTTTTAAATAAGAACTTATTATAATCTTAATAATAAGTGTTAATAAAAATAATAATAAATTTATAGTTTTGACATGAATGTATTAAAAAAATAACAATGATAATAACAAACTTGAAAAAAAATATAAAACAAATAGATATTTCATTCATATTTAGAAAATCATGCACATTAAATTTATATATAATTATTCTGAAATAAATTATTAATATTATCATAAAATACACTAATATTATTTGAAAATAATGATATAATTGGATAATTATTTAAATACCATTTAAATAAATTTATTTTAAGATAATCTAATTATAAAATGCAAAAAGAGAAAGAAAAAAAAACTACACGGTTAAGAGAGCATGGGCTGGAAGAATGAGCTTATATGTTTGGTCCACATGAAAACCTACGAGTTCTTAGGTCTAGAAACTCAAGCTCGCATGGATGTGTTACGCCTCCATGGTTATTTCCTTGATCAATAATCCATTGTCTTTTAAACAACCATTAATTTTATTTGTGGTGTGCAGGTACTGCAAAGCATTCAGTGAACTTGAAATGTGTTTTCAAGTTCAATGAAACCTTGTGATAGAGAGATCTGTGAAATGATGAGATTTGTTTATGAATACGAAGATGATAGTTGGGCCGTCTCTTGACCACTGGTTCACCTTCCTAAATATAGACCAAATTAACATAATGTGAAGAACAGATCCCATTGAATGTGAACTCTTGGAAGATGATAATCAAATCCACTTTGAAGGTCCCCCTCAAAGTTTTGTGATTTTCGATAAGATTCCCAGTAGATGCACAGAAACCCACATACATTTCATCAAGAAATACCTTAGAAAGGTCTAGAGGAACATTAATCAATGGCCTCACTGTGTGTGTGAGAAGGAGCCATGGTTACGCTCAACTCTTGGAAAGACCAATTAGTCTTGCTTTGATCGTTCTTTGCACAAGACCAATATCGGGCTTCCTTGGCAACCAAAGAAGAGAGTGCGCGTTCATGACGTGTTTATCATTAATATCATTGAATTCTTGATTTTGGAACACGTCGAATTCAATGCCAAAAACATGGTTGTTGGGGGTAACCATCATTGGTGCTGTTCAAGAAACCAAGATGCCGTTGTCAAGAGGCGCCTTCAATACCTAGAGAAGGCACGAGAATGAATGCAAAACCATGACCAGGGGGAGATTTGTTGCAAGGGGTGATGGTGAAGGTGAAAGAGGACGAGAATGACAGGAGCTTTGAGGAGTTCGGCTATCTTGTGGGAATCCTGGAGTGGTAGAGGGCTCTACCACCAGAAAATGTGGCGTCTCCTGTGAGGGGAAGCGTGCCAGATTGTAGCTCTGCAGCGCCATAAAGTAACAAGCTCGAAGAGCTGAAACTGTAACTCGACTGCTATTGTAAATTGGAGAAAGGAGTTATTTAAGAAGAATAGTACCACATCCCGAAGCTTCAAGAACTGGGTTCGTTACTGTCAAGCGTCATCCATCACCGGTCTTGTAATTGCAACTTAGTGCATGCACCGCACCACCTTGTTTTGGAAGGATAATAACGCACTCAGCAGCTTCTTGAAGACGGCTCAACGTTGGATTTTCAAATTGGAACCTTTTCGGACCAGGACCTTTAAAAGGTCAATATGGGTGCGTCCCAGCGTCACACAATCTTAATCATAGGATACTTCACATGAGGGGCTGGCCATCTGGTCAGCTGTGCAGAAATTATGAGCTGAGGAGAATAACATTTCTAAGCCTGTGGGAAATGAGAAGCGACCCTTTAGCACGGGTAAAGGTTCTAAGCCTGTGGTAAATGAGAAGAGACCCTTACTTCAATGATGTTTGGAAATGTAATAACAATCTTAATCATAATGTTTTTTTTTTCTTGAAAATACATAAAAATAATGTTTTTTTATTTTTAAAAAAATATTTTTGACATCAGCACATTAAAAAATCCAAAAACATCCAAAAAAATTAATTTCAAGCAAAAACAAATTTCAAAAAATCATAAAACACGTTTCAACAGCAAAAACAAACAGCGCCGATGGGTGGTGGATGCAACATTTCTCTTTCCACACCGTGGAATAATTTCACATCATCTAAATACTCTACATCTTATCTAAATACTCTACATCTTATGGCTAATACAAATGCTCTCCAAGAATGGTCAATAATTTTGAGATTGCAGTAATAGTGGAAAGTAAATACATGTGATAAATTGCAGAGAGGGGAGATTTATCAGTGAGCTATAATCTTGTAGCTAAAATGGCCACTAGCTATATCTTTCTAAGAACATATACAAAAACCCCAACCAACGGTTTTTAACTCATACTTCACAGAAGGAAACCACCAATCAAATTACTCTTAAGAGTCCCAGCAATACTTTTCATTTGGGGCTTACCTCATCGACCTGAAACAAATAATGAATTGGCTGATATTTGGTAGCTTTCAGCCTGGACTTTTCTAACCCTTGCCTTGTCAAAGCGTGCTCGTCTAACAGCTTCTTGGATCTGGCGATCATGATCCTTCAGCATCTGATCCATGTTCCCCGATGGAACTATCAATGGACCAGAATAGTGGATTTTGTGAGCCTTTGACCCATAGCCAAGCTGGATCCAAATTAACAAGAACCATGAATCAGGAAACACAAAAAAAAAAAGGCTCCTCAGAATTCAGGAAACATGAAATTGTAAATCAATCAACTTAGAAAAGACGGTTTATAAACAACTTGCATGATATGATACAGACCAAGAAAAAGCAGCCACAAGTGGTTAAAAAATTCACTGAAAGGTTAAGCAAAAAAGCAAAAAAAAAATAAACAAACAACAAAATAAAAGAAAACTGAATTGTGAAGTGACTTACAAGGACAGGATCTTTACTGTTATTTCTCCCATCTTCCTTTTGGTGGGAACCTGCAACACCCTGTGACAGACGCTGTGGATCCTGTTGGGCAAAGGATTCTGAGGTTTCCTTGAAGGATCCTGGAAACCGTGCCATTAGTTTTGGAACTTCTGGTTGTGATAGGCCAGACCTTTCTCTGTGATCTTCAGATAATAAACTCCTCCGCGCCGCCTCTAAGCTTGAAATTGTTGACAGGTCAGCCCCCGTGTAAATCTTAGGAGCATCATCAGGGTTTCTGCCAGCCTTTGCCCATCCAGAACGGTGAGACAGTGGCCCAGAATGTGAGGCTCTCTTATGCTGATGACCCTGAGGATCCATGTTTGATTCTGCAGCTTGTGATGGTCTAGGGGGATCAATTGGAAAGCCAGAAGCAACTTCCTCAGGATGGGGATTAAACTTCTCACTCCGGCTCTTGGAATTTGGACGACCATGTCTTTTCTGTAATTAGAGCGCAATCCATTGATATAAATTTCATTAGTAAAATCAAATTTAATCAAATGGAGTGCCAAAAAATAAAGGGAATCAGCAGTAAAAGAGATAATTCATGAAAATAGAACAGCAAGAAACAATCAATTATTTAGGTAATAATGCTTAAAAGAGGGCTGGAGCAGCTCAAAAGGACAGAAGTCTGATGTAGTTTGATAAAAAAAAAAAAAAAGGTATGACTTGCTGCTTTCAAGGCATAAGGAAGATGGAGAGTGCGAGAGAGAGGACAAAAGAAAGAAACTAGATAAGATTTCTTGTGTCTCACAAAGTGCCTTTTGTACAAAGCTGTTTTCTGTAGTGGAGAATTGCAATTTCCATGTGATCAGAATGGCAAGATGGCACATTACTTTATACTTCATTGTTCTGAGAAGAGTGAAGTAAGAAGTGTTCTAAGACTTCGTGTTATGACTGGCTTGTTTACTAGTTTCATCTATAACAGAGCTAGCTTTAAAAAGAACTTCCTTTCTCTTCTGACCAATCTTTCAACTCAGCAATTCTCTGAACCTCACCACATGGCCCAGCAAGCCTACATACCCATCTCCTAATCACAATACTTCCCTAACCGTACACCCACACATGCAAAAAAGTGTCCTGCGAAAGCTAAGGTTATCTTAAAGAAATCACCTGCATTGATAAAACTAGCTCAGCATTGGCATCAGGTGCTGGAACAGCTCGAGATTCTCTTTGCCCTCTTCTTTCCATGTCAGGTTTCTGGCCCTTGCTTCCTGCTGCTCCTTGTCTGTTTGTGTGAACAAAAAATGGGATTGTTAGCAAACCACACTACATTTACAAGTCAAGGATTCCATCAGTGATAGAAGTGCAAAGGATAGTTTAGTGGATCAGTAAGAAACACACAATAAGCAATATGAGCAAGGGCACTAAGGCAACTGTCACAACCAAAATACAAAATTATGTTAACAGACACTGCATTCATCTGATTCAAATTGATTCCTACTTCAACAATTTTTTCTCTTTTCTCAACTAGTGCACGCAACTTCTATATTTTAACAATGCCATTAACTGCAGCCAACATGCCAAAAAGGAAATCTTTTAAAGCCGTTTTTATGGGCCTTTGCCAGAAGCCTTACAACAAAAGATTAAATGAACAATATATAGGAGAAAAACTTTTTTTTCTGTTCTTTTACAATGTTTACCTTCTAGCTTCTTCATCTCGCATTTTTGCATCAAACTCTTTGCTAGGAGGATAATCAGGCAAACTTGAAGGATCACAAGGAAGCGGCTTGGTCGTAAAGAACTTTAAACAAAACTAAACAAGTCAAATACAAATTAACAGAAAGCAAGAGAGAAAATTGTAAAATAGAACTATAAATACTAGAAGATTATACTCATCTTATGATTTATTTATTTGTCCAAAAAAAAAGTTAAATGAACACTTGCTACCAACTGTTTTGGACCAATATGTTACATTAAATGGATGGAATTTCTCCAAAATTATGTTAAGATTACAAAAAAAATAGCTGTGCTGCATAAGAAGCTATAATATCAAATAAGGAACTCAAAAATAAAAATATAAGATCAGTTACCAGAGCTACATCAAAAAGGTTGACAAATTGCATGGTGAAAAGAAAACACAAAAAGAACATACACACTCTTGTACAAGATGCAATTTTTTTTTTCAAAGAACATGTTACATAGAAGGAAGCATAGGGAAATGAAGGACGGTTCTCTTTTAATTGATCATAGAAAAAAGAAGACATACACAAAAAGAAGAAAAAACAAACATAAGAAAACATACACAGAAAGAAAACATCACAGAAAAAATATATATAAAAGATCAGTTAACTGAGTTACATCAAAAAGGTTGACAGATAGTAAGGTGAAAAGAAAACACAAAAAGAACATGCACACTCTTGTATAAGATGCAAATTATTTTTTTTTCAAAGAGCATGTTACATAGAAGGAAGCGTAGAAGGAAGCATAGGGAAATGAAGTTCTCTTTTAATTGATCACAGAAAAAAGAAAACACTCATCAACCATCAACTAAAATTCAAAACTGTTCATCGTTGTCGAAAATTCACAAACGAAATGCGATACACCAAAATATACAAAGCGCATAAAAGAGTGATTGTAGGAGTCTTCAAGTGAGATCAAGGGACAGAAAATAAATCCTAAAAGCAACACATCATTTGGCGATAGATTATTGACGAAAACTCAACCCCGTATAGTTGCAGGCTAGCAGTGACAAAATGTGATTAACAGAAACATAATCACCATTGAGAAAACTGGGCTTGGGTGCTTTTGTGAAGAAACAAAGTGGAATGAATCAAAGGAGTAGCCACAAACGTTTGGTAAAGTTGATTAGTTGTGGACAATACAATGAAGGGAGATAATAGAGAGGTCTGAAACCTAATATATGCAATGAGATGGCTAAAGACCTGTCCAACCTCATTAAGCACAATCTAAACCCCTTATGATACAACTTCAGAGTGGTGTGAATCGCCTGCTATTGTGTCTTTACTGATGGCACCAGGTGAACTTGAATGTTTAACAGGATTTACCTCTGTCCAATTACATAAACACAAACTCTTCCAGTGACTTTTAGATTGCAACAACATGGTATCACATGAGTTGGAAGGAAAGCAGACTTCAGTCTCAAAATGTATTTCAGTGACAATAATAACAAAAATCCTAGACGAAATTATTAGAAAGATCGAATTAAAAATGAAAGAAATGTTAATGAGAGTGATTTACTTATTAGGTAAAAAGAACTGAAATATATGCACTATCATGTGTAGCAATATAGATCTTCTAATTGAAGCCAATATGTATCTCTGAACCAAAAAATACCAAGAAGACCATAAAACACTTTCCAACATAACACCAAATCCCCCCACCCCCTAAGGGAAAAAAAACACTCACAAAAAGGGAAGGGGAATTTGAGATACATAGTTCATGGATACTTCATACCTCACTCCTCAGAGCAGAAGCTGCAGATCCACGATCTGCAGGATCAATGGCAAGCAGGGTCTCCATAAGAGCTAAAGCTGGTGCTGGGAATTCCTTAAATGTTTCTGCAACACAGCGTCTATAAGGCTGTTGAGGCTTAAAGATAGTCGCATGAGGCAACTTTGATTTTCTCCAATAATCTTCAGAAGGTGAGCCACACAGCTTGAAAATTTTATGCAGCTGCTCCACCTACAAGGCAGAGGCATGCAAACTAATCATCAACATTTGAAGTAGCTGCAATAATGTTTTTTATGACACTTACATAGATTATAAGAAAGCAGAAAAGGGATACGGCATCTTGCAATAATTATTCTCTCTTTCAATCTTTTCTTCTTGATAAATCCTTTTTCTTTTTCATATTATAAGATTTTTGCAAAAGGATAAAGAAATTCAGACAGATCAGACTGTGTTAGGTCTTTGATTGCGGTCTCTTTTTAAATAAACTTTTACAATAGCTTGCAACACTGCTAAAACATATTCTTACTCGAGTTCCCTTATTTTTACCTTAGACCAAATTTATAGAAAAAATAAGGCACCCTCCAAGGTTAAAGTAAACATCAAGACAACGGTTACCTATGATCAACACCCATGATTTGTCAAAGGTGAGAACTCATAAGGTATTATCACCTAGTGTTTGTGTTAAGTGTTATAGTAGTAGAAAGTGCATGACTATGTTTCTTGCATTGCCCAACAGCTTGGAATGTGGAGTTGAGTTTCTAAATGCTGAAAAGAATTAGGCACTTCTGTGTAAGGTGTAGAAGATGTCAATGATCCATTTAGCGGGTTTTTTGCTGACAGGATGTAATTCGACAATCTTCAAAGCAATAACTATCTAGAAGTTAGCATGGAATAAAATTTGTATCTGGCAATAATTAGTTCAGCATTGTACTTGGAATGATGGCCCATGCAAAATAATCTGCATTGCAGTATATTATAACATGAAATAGCAAGCATCTAAGAGAAACACTCTGTTTGGTGGAGAACCCTAAAATATATTTTTTTGTCTCGAGAATAGAAAAGGAGAGCACCTCAGTTCTCCCTGGCATAATAGGCTTGCCAGCATACAATTCCGCAAGTATGCAACCTGTACTCCATAAATCAACAGCTATCCCATAGTAGGTAGCTCCAAGTAGAAGCTCTGGAGGACGGTACCAAAGAGTCACTACTCGGCTTGTCAGTGGTTGAACCTGGGCAGGATCATAAAAACTTGCTAGTCCAAAGTCTGCAATTTTCAAGATACCATTGTTGTCAATTAATAGGTTGGAACCCTTTATATCACGGTGTAGAACACCACGGCTGTGACAGTGATCAAGTCCTCGTAAAAGTTGTTGCATGTAACATTTCACCTGCCAGCATATACATATTAGACCATAACATCCAAAGCACACAAGCATGAGTCAAATATCAAACCTGTTCTACCTTTTAAGATTGACAATTTACACATGGATGATCTTGGAGGATAAGGAGCATGTAAAACTAGCAGATGTTAACAATAAAATACGTATGAATTTCATAGTTAGCAGCTGATAGCCTGTCGCGGCAAAATGCAAACACCCATTGAATTAGAATCTATTAGAAACAAACTGCCAAAATTACCTGGGCTTCTGTAAAATTCAGACCAGGGTGTGAGGCAAGCCCAGCCAAATCATGCTCCATGTACTCAAACACAAGGTACAAGCTGCATGACATCCTTGATGTAACTAGGCCTTCTAACTTTATTACATTAGGATGGTCAAGCCTGCGCAAGATGTGAATTTCCCTGGCCATGAAGCGAACACTCTCAGGTTCCAGGTTATCGAACCTTACTTTCTTCAAAGCAACAATCTTCTTTTGATCAAGGTCACGAGCCCTATAAACATTACTGTAGGTTCCCTGGCCAATCTGCATTATAATAGAAATCATCAGATGAGGGAACCAAATCCCAAAAGCAGGTCATTTCAGTTCAAAGAGGACAGCAGCAGATAAAAATAACAGGGCAAACCATTCTACAAGAACTTGTGGAGCCTGAATAGAATGATCTGCTGTTGTCAACTACTCAAAAATTATACACAAAAAAGTGCAAATAGAAGTCCATGATATCCAAACAAGAAATGCTCAACAGCAAACCTGGCCCCTAGGCCCTAGCTTAAAGAGTAAGAAAATACAGTGGTCAGGGACGCAGGATACAGATTTGCACATTCAGACCAGCCTATTCATGCAAATTGCTTCATCCTTCAAGACTAGAAGTTTGAAAAAATTCAGCCAAATTAACCAAAACGGAATACCAAAAGCAGGGAGCAGGAAATTCCAGCTACTGAAGTTGTTAACAAGCATCCATTTCTTGAATTATGCTGTAAAATTAACAATACATGTTCAGCTAAAAGTTATAAGCTATCTGTCCATAGAATAGCAGCTCCCTCACACATCTTTAAATGCTATTGTAAAATTTAAGTTTTTTTTCTTTAGGTGAGAGGGGTAAGACATGAACTCGAGATCCTGCCGCCTCTCCCCTGATTCTTGTGGATTAGAGCATTTGGGCTAAACTATCTCAACAAAATTGAAAAAGACCTGTTACAAACAATGTTCATTCATAGCACTCATCTTCATGGACCCAACTACAATTCAGATATCACATACACACAATGCAAGTTGAAGATTATACCACACTTTTAATATTCTGCACTTTGTTTACTGTTCTTCCCCCACCATATTTGTTTCAAAGTTCCCTCCTTCCTCAGCACACTAACGCTAATTGACTGGCAGCTTATCAAAATTGGATTCATTTTAGACCCATTATATCTATTTTGATGGATAATTATCTAAATGTTATGGGTATTCCACTAACTATAATAAAAAGGGCACATTATCAAAGAATGGTGCTTCTCGAATATTCCCCTGATACTTAATAGCCTCTTACATTTTCTCAAAGCTCTTGGACTCAAACATGGAGACTTCCTATTTTCTGATATGGTAATCTCTCTAACCAAAAAAATGGGTCTAACTACAAGAAAATCATTCAAACCTTTAAAGCATCACTAATTCCTACACTGTGATTGCAGAAACATGGATCTTTCTCTGGTGTAATCAGTATAAGCCATTCAAATTCAAGCTCTTTCATATCCATACTGTCTCAAGCCTCTCAAAACTCTATGCTTCTCAAGCCTCCAGGCTCTGACAAATAAACTGAACTTCTAGCTAACATTTATTTAGAAGTTATCAGGTTCAAAGAATCCGTCATTACTTTTAACATGTTAAAAATGAGTTATGCAGAGCTCTTATGCATGTTATAAATGGGCCTTACTAAATGTATTTTTCACCATCTTGCTTATTTATAAATATAAATATAACAAGCATACATACAACACAAATCTCAAGGAAATGTCACTTAATAGCACCAAAAAAATGTTCCATAATTTTGCTAACTGAATTCAAGCTAAAGCTATAAAATTTGACAACACACCATATCCAATTCGTGCACAAATGAAAATGCTAAAAAATGTAACAGTCCAAAAAGGTTCTATTTCTAATTAGCAATCGTCACTTTGTTCATTGCATTATGAACCAATCGAGGTGTCATAAGCATGTTCTTCAACCATTAAGTTTGAATTGCTTAATTTTGAAAATCATAAAACAGAATCTTGCTTGCAATGGAGCAGAGCTTACAAAAACACATGTCAACGTTGAGCTTAGAGATTTTTTATAAAGTTACTTTAAAAATGGAAAAAAGGATCATCAGTAATTGCAGGACGTGTTCTAAACAAAAGCACATGTCAACGTTGAGCTTAGAGATTTTTTATAAAGTTACTTTACAAAATGGAAAAAGGGATCATTAGTAATTGCAGGACGTGTTCTAATGATTAAAAATGAGATATAACAACAAAAACAAAACCAAAAAAAGGGCATACTTTGTCCAGCTTCTCAAATGAATCCGCACGCCTTGGCAACCAACCTTTGATTGCCTCTCCAGCCACAGCAGCTAGCCAGGAAGGCCACCCAGCTGCAACCTGCTCCCCTTCAGTGGCTTTCGGTATGCTGCCCATACCTGGGTGGTGAAGAACTGCATACTCTGACTTGTCCCTCTTCCTATCAACATGCTCACCCCCATGCACTCTAAGAGACCCATTCACTTGCTTATCAATCAACATTGTCCTACCATCATTACTATCATATTGATCTTTCGCTCTATATGCTTCCTCTCTCCTTGAAGAGGTAGCCCTTGATACCCTCAAGTCAGACGAGGGCTTACTTGAAAGTCTCTCTCTTGGGCTCTCCTTGCTATCCTCAATTGCAGAGGGTTTACAACACATGCAACCCATTATGTACCTAAACCACCTCCAAAAAGACCCTTCTCCTTTAGAATCAATAATTACCCTTCAAAAATCTCATCTTTACACTTCTATCTTCTTCTTCCATTCCCATTTTCACACAACCAAACTATACTTAATCGAAAATAAGCAATTAAACTATGCATCTCAAAATCAAGCACCAGAAGAGCATAAGCAATTCCCACTCAAGATTGAAACTTTAAAATAACCGAACAGTAGAACCACACAATTTTGCACACTAACGTAACTGTGACTCAATGACTGCTCTTTTACTGTGACACTTCCATTTCCTTATCAAACCCACCGACTCCTAATCCAAAAAAGGAAACCAATTTCCTCAACCTACAACGCTAAAAATGAAAAAACTAACAACAACAACCACCACCTTTACTCCAACAACAAATTAAGAATCACAACCTGAAAACTAAATACCTTTAAAATGCCATGCCTAATCTTTTCAGCTATCGAATCAGGTGATTGAAAACCCTCCACCAAACTCACAATTCCACTACAAAACAAACCCTAAAAACCCAATAAAAAAATATAGAACCCAAATTACCAAAACAAACAAACAAAATCTAAAGAAAGTAAAGAACTGGAAACACTTCAATATAAAGCATGCACCTTGAAAATGGAAACCAAAATGGTAATAATAAACAATATTGTGAAATGAGAATTGAAGGACCTCCTAGAGATGGAGAGATCTAGGGAAAGAGAGAGAAAGAGAGTGGAGTGGTGTAGAGAAGATGACAAAAAATGAAAAATGACAATAAATATGTAATAAAATAAATAAATAAATGTGAAAGTTATTACTATATATTAATATTATTAAATTAATTAATTAATGAGATGGCGCGTAAGAACAGACAGGCTTTGAGAGAAGACTGAGAACTGAAGAGTGAGTGAAGACCCCAATGCGGCAAGACATTCTTGGTTTGTGTCTTCTTCTATTCCCACGCGCTCTGTTTATATTGACACATGTATTATTTTTACTTTTCCTAAAAAAAAACATTATTTATCATTTGATGAATAATGTCTCTTTGGATTTTTTACTGCCAGTTTATACCTGACTGAATAAAGTAAAAAAAAAACTATATAGAATAATTTAACAAAATAAAATAAAATCTATTTCATTAATTTATTTAACTTGTAGTTTAACCGAATAAAAACTGAACGTTACTGTATTATTTTCAATAAAAAAAACTTGTGTATATCATAAAATTTTCTCAATTTTATATAATATTATGATAATACATAATTATATAATATATGTGTCAAATATACAACATTAATGTTGTTTTATGAATTAAACCCTAGTCAATATTCATAATAAAAACATATCTTATAATGGTATTGTAGCTTCACAGTATCCGTTTTCATCTATGGTAAAATTTATGTGTTTCATTTTTGTCCATGCTTTATTAAAAGAAAAACTATGGCAAAGGTGTTTATGGTTTTTTCATGATCTATATACAGTGAAAGCATGTTTTAATCTTATAAAAGATAAAAGAAAGTTAAGTTTTTTTCTTTGAGGGTGTTTTGATATTTTCACAAGAGTATTCTGTGTAATTAACATATTCATGAGGGTGTTTTGGTATTTTTCACATTTTCTTTTCAATTTTTTATTCTAAAATCCGTTGATGTGTGTTTCAAGCATTTTGGAGAGTGGGTGGCGTTCGTGTCATTTAGGTGATGATGATGGTGATAATTGTGATAATAATATTTATGATAATGATCATCATCATCATCATCATCATAATAGTAATAATAACAACAACAATAATAGTTTATTATGATGGTAATAGTGGTTATGATATCCATAATTGTGGTGATAATGGTAATAATAATTATTATTATTATAATAATAATATTGGTGGTGATGGTGGTGATGCTGATAGTATTAATGCTATTAATAGTATTGTAATAGTAATAATAATGATGATAAGAATAAAAATAATAGTAATATTAATTGCAATGGTGATGATAATAATTATGAAAATAGTATTAACCATAATAATAATAATGATAATAATAATGGTAACAAGGATAATAATACTAATAATAACGATAATGATATTACTTATTGATAATAACAGTGATGATGACAGCTGTAATGCTAGTGACAGTAGTAGTGATGATAATAATAACGATAGAATACTAATGGTGATAATTCATCATTTGATATTAGATTTGTTAGGAATTGAGTTTCACCACTTTTCCATGTATGGTATTTTCGATCTGATATCTCGGGTTACTGGTTTGAAAAGTTTAATTGGAAACTCGTATCAGGCAAAGATCAAAGATAAGAGATTTCGAGATTCATCTTCTTGTCCGGGTTTATAGCATTGCAAAAAAATCTATGTGCTCTTGATAATTCTTTTCTGCATTTTTAAAAACATGGTTTGGCTCGTGGTAGAGTGTAAACAAATGAACTAGTACACTTTCTATGTATTGTTGTTTATCGTTGTTTAGATAACACTTTTTTTATCTATTATTATTGAATTATTTTTAAATTAAAATTAAAAATAATATGGATCAAACACCTTTATTCAAAGTTACTAAATTTATGCAACAATCACTTTCTTTATTGTATTAAAATTTCTAAAAACCAACAAATCTTAATATTTAGAAATTTTCCTAAACAAATATATACCAAATGTATTTGTGATTTGAGTATTTTTTTAAACATAGAAATTGACGAAGTCATGAAATCTTCATATTGGATTATGCTTTTCACGGGTTGCGATTTTAAGCCAGAGAAGTAACCGGCTTCACTACTGGTCAATAAGATTTTCCTGCAAAACAAGTCTCATGTCGAAACAAGAGGTCCTTTAATACTTAATAAAATACATGAGGGAGACAATGTACATGAAAGTAAAGAATGCAGGAGAGTATATTTGTGAATGTTGGATTGGGTGTTTTATGTAAACTTGTTGAATGGTTGTTGGTGGTTTCTAAAATTGTTGTCTGGTTACTTGTGTTTCTGGAAGTATTGGGTGGTTGCTCATGGTTATTGGGTTGGATGGTTTCTTTTGATTACTAGATCGAGACCTAAATAATTTTTCAGGGTCGAGCCAGCCAAAATAAATTGAAAAGCAATTTGTTTGGGTTGTGGCCCAAAGGGATTGAAGGTAGTCATTTTGGTTTGCTGGCTTAAATAGGTTATTTAATTATTATTATTTTAAATTTTAACAAATTTATCGTGCCATCATTTATCTTTTAAAAAACATGTTGTTTGGAAGACTTTACCGAAAAAAGTAGGGGATATAAAATACTTATTGTTTTTATATTAGTGATGTTACTTGCTTTTGTTAATGTACATGCATGAGAGTTCTCTTAATTGCTTTTCATCATTTATGCGAAGAGAAGAGATTTAGTCAATTTTATGTGTTCCTCCTAGAATAGAGAACATTATTACTTAAAGTGGAGAATATTTTATGTGAAAACAACTTTAAAGTATTGTGTAAAGAGATATTGGAGAAGTGGAGATTTCACCAGAGATCTCACTTGGAGATCTTTATTGGAGACATCGGAAACACATTTAAAGACATAGAGACTTCGCTTAGAGATGTGGAGATTTCAATAGAGATATGAAGATCTCATTATGAAAATTTTTTATTAAAGACATGGAGATATGTTTTGGAGACACGAAGATCTTACTTTGAAGATTTTTATTAAAGACATGGAAACATGGAGAAATATTACTACTTTTATTCAAAAGTTTAAAAAATAATGGGGATACAATTTCTAAAAATTATTTAATATCAAACAGTCCATCACATGAATTTTTTTCAGTTTGTTCAAATTCTTTTTTTTTCTTCATAAATTATTAGAGGTATCCTTTAAAGATCAATTTTCCCTCTTCTTTTTCAGGGTATGATATTCCTCAATGTTGCGATCGTGATCATGGTAAAAATAACATGATTTATTAGGGTTCTTTATATTTGTGCCGCTCTTTTTCGGGGTAGGTATCATTTCCTTGATTAGTAGCCAACACTTTAATATATGTAGTGATAAAAGGTGTGGTTAGGAGCTCGAAGAATGTTGGGCGATTAGGAATTGATCTCTCAATGCTCTTTTTGGATGCCCTAGCAGGAGATCGATAACACTGAAGAGATTTTGCTCTCTCTAGAAATGATGGCGTCCCTATTTGGCAACATTTGCTTCTTAAACAATAATAAGAATAGACATACATTAAATTGATTGAATAAAATAAAAAGAAAAAAATAGTATGCTATACTGCACATATTAGAAATATTATTTAAAAATAAAAAAACTTATTTTAAAAAATAAAATTCATCTATACAAAAGATAAAAAAAATAGATAAATAAGAAAAATCTCGTAAAAAATTAAATGCATAATAAAAAAATTCATCAATTAAAAGAGGCTCTCTAAAAAAAATAAAAAAGGGTACTCATCTAAATATAAATATTTAAAAAATATATAAAAAAAGCATTAATTTAAAAAAATAAAAAAAAAGCCAGGTGCGATAGCTAACGTGTCTTCTCGAAACTTCTGGCACGTCATCTATGTTTGATATTTTTTCATTCTGGTCCTTGTTCTTTCAATTCTTTCACTGACTAAGAAATTAAAAATAATTGGCCTTCAATTAGGATTAAATAGTTAAAAATTAAACTATTTTTGTGTATGAATCCAAAAAATAAATACTCTACTTTTTTTTGTTAACGAATCACATCATGTGCAAGGACACGGCAACAATTGCAGGGAAAACTTGATAATAAAGGATGGATTGATTTGCTGAATGAAGAAGGTTGCTGGCTTTTCTTTTCCTTTTGCCTTTTTATCAGTCTTTTTATAAATTGATAATAAATATCGTTAGGTGGGTGAATTGGACTTGCCCCTCATCTGATGACCCCACTCAAAATAATCATGATCCTAATCTTAGTGAGTTGAATAATCATTTGGCTCTTCAATGATTAAATTTTTTTTTTGGGTAATGCTGATTTTAATATCATTTTCATCTATCAATTTGGTCAGGTGGGTCCTTGTCGCTGACATTTTTCTTTGGATGATTGGAGACTTTTTTGACCTTCATCCATGTATGTATGGGTTTTAACCAGAAGTGAGAAAAATAGTTGACATTTTTTCTGCTTTTGACATTAAATATATAAAGTTAAAAGGTATTGGAATACACTTTTTTTTATATATCCATTGATGGATAATAATAGTAATTTACAGTATTGGTTTTTTTTTTTGGAATTTTGAGCCTTTTTTTTCCTTTTAAGTATTGGTTTTTTTTAATTTATTTCTTATATGATGTGTTTATAGAGATTTAGAGTTAATAATTTATTTTAATTTGTTTCTTATATAGTTATCGCAATACTAAAAATATATCCTAGCATCAAGTTGGTATAAAAAAAATCTCGATATTGCAATATAATCTATTTTTAAAAACATTTAGCGAAACAAAAAATGATTTAGAAAAAAAACTAGGATAGTGAACTTTGTGAAGTTAATGACCCTGTTTGCGAGTTTGGCGAGGTAATCCTGATTGCCCCGGTTCGCGGGTTTTGTGGGGTATCTTTTTTTTCTCCTAATTGAACTTGATTATATAATCATCTATTTTTCTTTTTATCATATAGTTAAAAAATAGTTTCAGAAAAAAAACATGTTGCTATATTTTAGAAAGTCCATAGACCTGTTGACGGGTTTAACTTTTCTGTTTTTTTTTAAAATTATTTTTTTATTTCATCCTTCGATATTAGGTTGAGTGAGAATTGAGTTTTATAATTTATTTTGTTTTGCTTTTTAAGAGGTTATAATATTCTTAAAAAAAAAGTCTTAGAATTGGTTTGATGCTTAATTTTGCGATCATCTATTTTTGTTATCATATAGTTAAATAAACAATAATTTAGGGGAAAAAACAGGTTATTAATCCCAATGGAGTCCATTATCAAGTTTGCGAGTTTGAAATTGTGACCCGGGTTACCCGATTCATGGGTTTAGCAGATTTACCCATCAAACCTGATATTTTTTTTAAGATTTTGGTCCTTTAATTTTTCTAATTGTCTTTTGTTTTCACTCTTTTTTAATATTGGATTGTTTGGGAAATGAAATTCATGGTTTATTTTTTTTCTACTTTTTAGAAGGTTATCACGATCTCAAATAAATATTTTTTTTAGGGTTAATGCTCAATTTTGCAAGTATCTAATGTTATCATAAAATTAAATAAAAATAAGTTACAAAAACAACAAATTTATTAAACTCATTGAAGTCCATGACCTAGGTTACAAGGCGACCGAGGTCGATTTCATTTGGTATCGTCTCAAAATTTTAAAAAAATTATTATCTTAAAGTTTTTCTAAAAGATATATCATGTTTTTACCCGTCATCCAAGTTGTATTTAGACCCATTAAATTGAATGATTCACTTTGGATCAACTCCCACGTGATTTAATTCAAAACTCGAGTCAGGTTGGCAGGTTTCAAGATCAAACCGCTTGATTGGATTTAATGACACTGCAAAAAAAACTCCCACGTGATTTAATTCAAAACTCGAGTTAGATTGACAGGTTTCAAGATCAAACTACTCTTAACATTTTTTTAAGTTTAGAAAAAGAATAGTCTGATCCACAGTGAAATGCAAGCAAATGTATAAAAACAAGAATGTGTGACATAAGCTCGTATATTTACATTGCCTATAGTTAGATTATTGGGGAATTACAAAATTGTCAAGAAAAGTGATAAATTGATAGTTGGAGGGTTAGACTTCAGTTTTTATCTGAAAAATGACAGTAACTAGATAATTAACTCACATTACATAATTGGTTGGGGAAAAAATTAAACTTAAAAAAATGTCAAAGTTGTAAAGAATTTCTAGGCAGTGCCATTAAATTTGGCTTAAATCAATTTTAAAATCTTCTCATCAAACTCATTTCTTAGTCTAGGTTTTAAATTAAATTGTATAAGAGTTATCCCGGAATGATTCAATTGACCTAATGAGTTTAAAGTGACCCAAATAACCAGTAAAAAGTGTAATTTAACTTTTTTAAAAAATTTCAAGATAATATATTTTTTTAAAAAAAATATTGATACGTCAATATATTAGATTGACCTGAGTTTTGCGGCTTAACCCACTAAACCCACTACCCGGGTTATGGACTCCACTTTTAATATAAAAAAATTTAAACTACTTTTTATCTAATTATATGATAACAAAAATAAATGTTTGTAAAATCAACCACTAACTTGATGTTGGGAAAAATCATGGTGTTTGTTTGAGACCGCAATAAATATATAAAAAGCAAACCAAAATAAATTATGAATGTCAATTCAAAATCAATCGAAAGTTGAAGGATGAAATTGAAAAAAAGTCAATAAATATTCAAAAATGAATGATGATATTGGGAAAAATCAAAGGAAAAAAACAAAAAAAAAAGGCTAAATGGACTGAACTACATGGTCCAATACGCCTCGACCTTCTTTATTTATTTTCTTTTTTATCATCCACCCTTTGTTTTTTGAAAACATATATAGTAGGTGATATGTTGTATGTTTTTATAGATTCTGACCACCACAAGTGGCTGGAAAGTCAAGCTTCGGACTTATAGGTAAAAAAAAAAAAAACCAAGTTCAAATAGTTTTCAATTAAAAACATCTAAGAAACATCCTAGGGATCTCAATAAATTTATTTTTTTAATCTTAAATTAGCATTTAATCAGTTAAAAATGAAAAATCATTTTAATCCATTTTTTTATGTGATCTACTTTTTTTCAACAAGATAAATAAATAAAAAAGATCTAAAAAGAACTCTCATTGTCAAATGGGACCGGTTAACAGAAATTGATCATTCTCTAACTTTCTCTTCTTTTTTTTTGTGTTTTCAGCAACTTTCCCTTTTCTGTCACAATCACAAGGCCTAAATATGAACAAAATAAAATTTAGAACAAAACCTCTCAATTCCCAAACTAAATAGACCACAAAGAAAATTAAACAAAGTCCTAAGACACAAAGGTGCTAACATAATTTTTTTTAATAAAAGATCCTTTTTTATTTTTTTTAATTGTGGTCCCTTGATTTTTTTTACTTTTCTTAAATAATAAAATTAGATTCATTTTCAAGAAATTGAGCATCAACCTAATAGTGAGACTTTTTTAAAATCGAGATAACGAAAAAAAATGAAACAAATTATTAACCTCAAACCTCAATAAACACAACATTGAAGCATCAAATTGAAAAGAAAAAAAAATTGATGATCAAAGGCATAAAAAAAATAAAGATGACCAAAGCTAAAACCATATGTTTTTTTTTTTTAAATGCCTCATATTGTTTTTTTCAATTTTGATCCCCTCATTTTTAATCTCTTGCAAATAATAAAATCAAATATATATATATATATATATATATATATATATATATATATATATATATATATTTTGTGAAACTTAGCACTAACACCATGTGAGGATGTTTTTCTAAGATAGCGCTAAGCATATAAAAAGTGAATCAAAATAAATTATCAATCCTAAATCCTAATCAACACAACATTAAAGGATAAAATAAAAAAAAAGATAAAAAAAAGGTGTAAAACAAAAAACAATGAAGCAACATTGTATGAATATATGGTGTTTTGCCTTTTAATACACAATGATTGTATAATGCTTTTCAATTTTTAACTAGATGTAGACTTGCACTGCACCACATGGCCATATTATTATTATTATTATTATTATTATTATTATTGCTTAAAATGATGTTCAGGTGATGGAAACATTTTAAAGAAGAAAGAAAAATATGTGACACGAGTTATAGACCCAACTGGGTTAAATAAATTGATTTTATTTTAATTAGATGATAAAACAAATAGGCAATGGCAACAAATGGATCGAAAAACATTATCACGATAATTTGAAGAAAAGTTTTTTAAAAAAAGGTGAAAAACGTTATAGCTCAATTATCAACCAATTAAATACAAAATGATAAAATTAGGTGAAAATAGAACAAAGAAAATTGGCATAAGTCAACTCAAGTTAGCATGACAAATCTATAACCCGGGTAATATAGACTAAGTCAACATGGGTTAACCCGCCAAACTCTTGGCATAAATTATGAGATTATGATAACTTAATAGAAAAGAAAATGAAGAAAAATTACAATGCCTATTTTTTTTAAGAGGAAAACAATGTCGAATGATGAAATTAAAAAAATAAGTAAAAAAATATCAACCCACTTTAACTTCTCAAACTCGTGATCCGGATAATTAGATCAAAAGCACCCTATCTTAAAAAAAACCATGATGTCTAATTCCCAACCAATCAAATATTGAAGAATGAAATTGTAAAAAGAAAATCAATTATACAAAAGAATCCAAAATAGACATAACAATTAAACAATGAAGAACTAGATTGAAATAAAAAAAAATTAGAAAACAACTACAATTTTTTTATTGAAGGGTGAAATTGAAAAGATAAGTCAATTTAACAAAAAGGACCACAAAACAATTAAAAGAATAAGGATCAAATTAAAAAAAAATAGCTTATCACAAATTAGGATTGAATGATGAAATTGAAAACAAATCAAAATTTTACAAAAGAACAAAGAACAAAAATTAAAAATAAAAAATCAAAAGAATACGGACCAAAGTTGAAGTCTCAATAAGTAAGAGGACAAGTCTGAAATTTTGAATGCTTAACATGAATTTCAAGGAGAGGAGGGAGAAAAGAGAAAAATAAAAAAAAAGCATTATTGTTAACAAACCGCCCCACTACTGTTGCTTTACGCGGCCCCAATAAGGAGAAGATATCACGATGATTCAATAAACACCGTAGAAGGAAATGTTTTGTTATTGGGATACGCCGTATGCGCCGCTAGAACACCGTGAGAACCTCCTATATGCCAACCATGTTTTTTATTATTATATTTTATATTTATTGAAATACCAAATTACCCCCATTCAACTTAATTATAACTAAAAAAAACTAGGTTGAAAATTCAAAAAAGCCCTCAAATGCTAGTTTTAGAATATTTGCTTTTAAAGGTATTGCAGTCATTTTATTGCACTTTAAAAATATGAAATGACCAAGTTATTTCTGATCAATTTGATAATGACTAGTGGACCTTGTGAAAAGACTACATTACCTCTAATAGTCAATTTAAAGATTTTTTTAAAGGAAGGGCAAAATCATCATTACATTGTTATAATTAACAATGTTTTTCCCTCCTAAATTAGCTTTTGTTAATTTTAATTTTAATTTAATTATAATTTTCCATAGTAGTTCACTTTTGGCCTATAACAAGTCAACTCGTTATCATTTGTGGCAAAGGATAATAAGATTCTAAGAAAAAAAAGGTTCAATTGAGTCCTTGATATTACTCTTTTTTAGCTTTCTACTTTAAAAATAATAAAACTAGGACTTATATGTCTTAAAATGGTATTTGTTAAGAATCACATAAATGTAAGGGGCACAAATATGTCATTTTCCCTCATATTTATTATTGTCCTTTTCCTTTATATTTATTATTGGATAATGTTATTATCATTTAGTGCAAAGCTAAAAGTACACGGTGAAACCATTCAAGTTCTCTTGTTTTATGTTATGAAATCTCCCCACTTTGATTTCAACTAGATAAATGACTTGTATTTTTTCAAGTTCTCTTGTTTTATGTTATGAAATCTCCCCACTTTGATTTCAACTAGATAAATGACTTGTATTTCACTGTGGGTTGAGTTGATTTCTTTAGTAACCTAAAATATAATATTAAAGCATTGCAAGTATGTTTTAAAATAAAAGAAAATTATGTGCCTCAAGTTATAAACCTTAAAGTTAAAGGATAAAGATAAAAAAAAATTGAAAAATGAAAAAAAAACCATGATCCAATCTAAGTTAACATGATAAACTAGTGACCTGGATCATGAGGTTGCGATATTTTCATAGAAAGAATATAGAAACAAAAATAAAGAAACTCAATATTTAATAAACTCAAAGTCTAGGGCTAAAATCTAGAAAGAAAATAAGTGTAATAAAAAAATTAATAAAAAAAACTGATATCAACATGGGCTAACATCTCATACCCGCGAACCATGTCATGAAATGGGGTTGACCACATAAAAAACAATAATGAAGCTCAATTCTCAACAATCCAATGCTAAAGGCTAAAAATAAAAAAAAAATTTAAATGATAAAAAAATAATTTAAAAAATAAGGAACAAATTTGACATATAAAAATAAAATGATGTAAAAGCCTCGAGCAAATTTGAGCTAACATGGCAAATGTGTGCCCTAGACTGCAAGGTCGAGTTATCGTCATAGGAAGAAAATGAAAAAAAAATAAAGATGTTTAATATTCAATAAATCCAATGTTGAATGATAAAATTGATAAAAAAATAACATAAAAAAAATGATATCAATCTAGTTTAAAATTTTATACCTATGACTCAAATCATATGATTGAGATCACAACACTAAATTAATGAAATCCAATTATAAACAAATCAAATATTCAATGATGGAATTAAAAAGAAAAAAAATTAAAAAAATAACCAAGACATAAAAAAATAATTAAAAGAACAAGAGTCAAATCTGATATAAAAATTAAATTAAATCAAATGATAAGGAATAAAATTGAAAAACAATTAAAAAATAACAATTAAAAGAATAATGATAAAATTTTATATAAATACCAAATAAGACAAAATGCTTAAAGATAGAATGGAAAAAGAAAATGATAAAAAAAGGATTCAAAATAATAAATGGCAATAAAAAGAATAAGAGCCAAAACTTAAATAAGAAGAAAAAAAAAGGATAATTTCTTAATTTTGGTTGGGTTGTCATGTTTTTTTTTTAAGGTAAGAGAGAGAAAAAGAAGGGGGAGAATAAAAATTCAATTGCAGCCTAACCATCTCGAGAAGCCTTACATGCGTTGCCCCCGTTGATGCACCTTCATGTGCACAATCGATAGAGACGATGCTTGCTCGTTTTTTGCTATTAAAAAGCACCACACGCATCACTCAAATGATGCAGATGTTTCCCACATGCTGGTACATACGTAACACACATTAATAACTTTTCTCTTTTAAAAAAATAATTTATCAAAAGATCTAAACACCCCTAGCCCTATATGATATTAATGAGAAATCCATGACAAAAGGACAAAAAATTATCTTGACATAAGCTATAGATTTTTTTGCTTTTAGGGATATCTTAATAAGAAAGATAAAAAACCAAAAATGTTCTAGCCTAAAAAGTTAATGAAATTTAACTTTTAAAGTTATTCTAAACATTACACTATGTAAATAAAATGTTAAAAGATAGTTCCACTCCATTCAATCTTGTAATGACAAATAAGTTTTGTAAGAAGATAATTTTGCTTTATACGGTTTAAATTGTGAAGGGAGAAATAATAATTATATTGTGAAGATCTACAGTAAATTATTAACGTGTTTGTAATGTATTCTTGATTTGTTTTTATTTTAGCTTTTACTTTAGGCTCCGTTTGTTTGCTGGGAAATAATTTTTTTTTGGAAAGGGAATTCCGGGAAAATAAATTCCGGAAAAGTGAATTATTTTCCGATGTTTGATAGTGTAATGAAAAATAAGTTGGAAAACACTTTCCAATGTTTGGTTATGTTATAGAAAATGAGCTGAAAAATAACTTATTAATGTTTTATTTTTTTTCAAGTTTATTAAAATAATGGGGAACAAATCTTATAAATTAAAAAGTTGAATGAGAATGAAATTGAAAAAGAAATATAATTTCATAAATTATCTCAAATAAAATAAATAATAATAAAAATAATAAAGAGTAAATCTAAAAAATAAAAAAATTGAAAGATGAAAGATAAAAAAATTAAAATAACAATAATTAACATTTCATAAATCATTTGAAATAAAATAAGTAACAATCAAAAGAATGAGAGTCAAATTTGATAATTAAAAAATTTCAATTAAAAAAATGATAAGGAAAAAGCAAATAATAATTATAAAATTAAGGACCAAAATTAAATATAAAAATTAAATTCTAAGGGATGAAATTGAAAAACAAATATAAAAAATTATATATATATATATATATATATATATATATATATATATATATATAGTAATTAAAAGTTTGAGGACCAAATTTGATATGATCAGTAAATAATATGATATTTTTAATTTTTTCACAACTTCCAGAAAGTGTTTTCCGTCCAAAATATAAAACATAGATTATATTAAAAAGTTAGGGGTAAATATTTTCGGTTCATTTTGGTTTTTACTTAAAAAAATAACCAAATCGAAACTTTTATTTTTTTTTAAAAGACTCAAGATCGGCTCATGGAAGAAAGCAGGAACTCATGGAGGCCATTGAACGTTGGAATACAATGAAAATTCCAACTTGATTCAACGTTGTTGAACCGACTTGACTCGGTTTGGTTCAATTGGTTTTCAACTTTTAAAATCAAAACCAAACCAAAATAATTTTTTTTTTGTAATTATTTAATTCAGTTAATTTTTTTTTATTTTCTTGATTTTTCGGTTTTTTTCCCTCTAAATAAAGTAATAGAACATAATGAAATTACCATGATGCAAGTCTTGGTCGGTCCATTGAACGTGCACAATATCTACCAATACCATCTCACCTGTTAACGAACGATAGCTGTCAATGTCCAATAAATAATGAATAGTTTATCCATTTGATAAGGCATTCATGAAATTTATGGCAGTGTCTTCTGAAATCGAGACAAGAAACAAGTCAATGGGACCCCTTCAAGCTCAAGCATGGTTTCTAGTATGGTCCATCTTTTTGGCCTCTTGAGTTCTTCATGTCTCCACGTAGTTCAACACTTTGTATTCTAGTTACAAAACTGTATTATTATATTTGGCCAGCTTTGATTAAATAATCAAGTGAATTCACATTATATGTGTTTGGTAATCAACTCTAATTTTTTTTTTATATTTATTATATATATATATATATATATATATATATATATATATATATATATATATATATATATCAACACATCAAAACTATTAAAAAATATTTAAAAATAAAAAAATCTGAAAAACACTTTAAAAAGCAGGTTGAACCACATTATCAACCTGGTTTAACTTCGGTCTTTTTTAGGCCATTGATTTCTTTTATCAGGGGTTATCCCGATCTTAGATTTTAGATCGCAGGTTAGTTAAGTTAACCCGAGTTGACCCAAGTTTTTTTTTTTACATTTTTTAAATTGATTTTTTTAGATTAGTCTTTCATCATTTAGTTTGTTTAAGAGTTGACCTTTGACACGACCAAAAGATTGATGTCTTTTCCCAAGTGTAGGAATGTCGAGGTAATAAATCACACGGCAAGACCGGGGTCGAACCACAGGAAGGTTAATTGTATAAATTATAGACAACAACAACAACAACAACAACAACAACAACAATAATAATAATAAAGATGAAGAAGAAGAAGTTGATGAGAACTTTGAGATGAAAAATTAACGCAAAGATTAAACAATGATAACAACAAATGTCAAGGTTAGAGGATCCACTAATAGTATTTCAAATAAGTATAGTATAAACTCTTATTATTCAATTGGAAACCACACACAAGGAGGTTACAATCAGATTATAAATTGTTAAGATGATTACATTAGTTATCTTATTCGAATAATGCTAATACTTGTAAATGTTGCCAGGCATTCATGATTATAACTTATGTTAACAACAAATCAAGTTCCTTTCATAACTCAGGTGTTGGTTATACCATACAGTATGGGCTGTGAAAGTGCCAAGTATTTGTTATACCAAGTGTTATGCAACATAAATCTAAATTAACCATTTAACAAGCAAAGTATTAAAAGTGAATAAGATAACAAATATAAAGCATGTTAGTATCCAACATTAAGGTCCATGTTAAGTTTATATTATACTTATTCTTACACCATTAATGTACCCTTTTCACCTTGACATAATTAACCTAGCTAGACATAATGAAAGAGAGAGACATAAATAAACAAGGAAAGGAATGAAAAGTATAAGCAAAAGATTAATATAAGCAAAACTTAAGCATTACAAAATATAAAGAGAAAGCAAGAGCATGATCTTGATCTAAACACCAAGATGCCTAAATACATGGCAAATGCCTCCTTTTATAGGCCACAATTCAGAACTATTGATTTGTTGACTAATTGATGAATGGGTGGTCACATCTTGACTTGGTGACAATTCTTATCTTCTTGTTTGCCAAAAACATCATTGATAACGTCATAATTTGAACAGACTTAAATCATGAAAGTTCTAGGAAATTGTCTCATCTTTCCAGAGTAAAATTTTGAGATCATTTGGACTTCTAAAACTCGAGATATGGGCTGAATACTGAACAATGTTTGGGTTTTAGGATAGATTCGGACTTCTTCGTTGTTGCTACAATTTGGACTTGAAAACGGCCTTGTTAAATATTAGGCTCCTATAAAAGTTATAGGCCTATGTCTTACCTTTGCATCTATATAAAGTAGAATTAAATCCGAGATCTACAGCTCCAGATATGACCCGATTACCGAACAATGTTCCAGTTTGGACTGCACTAACATCTTTTTTCTAAGTTTGGCCATCTTTTTGTCCTTTCAATTTTAGTACTTCAACTCATCAATCAATTCTTTCATTTACGTGATAGGCCTGCATTTAAGATGAACATTTACCATAAATTAAACGTATCATATATTATTAGATATGTTATTATAAAACATGTTTTAGTTAAGGAGTTATTGATACTTCAAGTGCAAAATGATGATATAAAACCTTGATAAAAAATACACTTTTAAGTACTAATCAACCTTCACCATTTTAGTCAATTTTTTATGTGCGAGTTTATCCATATCTCATGACCAGGTCGTGAATTTGATATGCTGACTCGAGTTTTTTTTTATCCTTTTTAAAATTAATTTTCTTTCTAGATTGTCCTTCAATGTTTGCTTTGCTGGTAATTGAGCTTCATATTTCTTTTATTTTCTTTTTATGAGGTTTTCCCGTTCTCATATGATTTTTTTTGTTATCAAATAAGATCATTAAGATTTTTTTAATAATATTTAGAAGGTCTATTTTTGTAATATTTATAAGCATTTATTTTTTTATTAGTCATTATCATTTTTTATTGTTATTTGATTTTTTAATAATCAAATTATTAAATTAAGAAACTTTAATGAATCCATTCAAATCATTGATCCGTCTCAATTTTTTTTTTAAAACACTATCATTATCTAAACATTTTTTTTTTAACAATAGAAAATATTTTGTTAGGCATGCGTCATAAGGTGAACTACCTTTCCTATTTTCTTAAGAGATATTCATAGAAGAAGGCTAATATTTAGAAATTGATGTTAGTTCATGTAAAGTTTTTTTTTTTAATATATATATCGGGAATGTAGTTTATGGGAAGTTGTAAATGTATCAATGCTGAGGCTATTTATCCTAAACCAAAGCATAATTTTTTTTACATGTAAGGTTGAAGTGTGATTATAAACCCTTTTGATTTGTACTAGAATTTTTTACATGCGCTACATTGTGGGATGGGTTTATTTTTTTAACATAAAAAAAAGATATTCAAATAATGATAACATGAGTGAATTCAGATTAACTTAACTAACCAGCGATTCGAGTTAACCGCAGAGAAAGGAAAGGAAAAAAATAGAAAGCTCAAGGCTCAACAAAATTAATTTCAAAGGATAAAATTTAAAAAAGAAACATGAAAGAAGAAAAACTCGAGTCATCCCAAGTTTACTTTACTAACCTACCACCCATGACATGAAATTGAGATAAGAAATTTATTTTTTTAAAATAATGACTTAGAAAAAAAGGATCAAAGCTAAATAAATAAATAAAAACATTGAAAAAAAACCAAGTCACACTAGTTTAACCCCATAGAAAGAAAAAACATAAAAAATAAAAAATCCCAAGGCCTAATAGCCCAACATAAAAGGATAAAATAAAATAAAAAAATTCAATGCAACTTGTATTAACTTGACTAACCCACGACTCAGGATAACCCAAGAAAAGAAAAGGAAAAAAAATAGAAAGCTCAAGACTCAAAACCTTAAAGTAAAAGGATGAAATTAAAAAAATTAAAAAACCAAAGTAAAAATCAGGCTAATTTTCAAAACCATCAACTCTTGTCATGAGATCGAGATAACCGTACAAAAGATAAAAACAAAACTCTTCACCATAATATTTTTTTTTAAAAATAGTAATCAAAATAATGAGGACCTAATTTGATATATAAACTAATGAAAGAAAATAATATGGGACTTAATAAAAAAAAAGGATAAAAAAATAATTAAAAGAATGAAGGTCAAAACTGGATAAAAAATATAATAAAATGTTGAAGGATAAATTGACAGGAAAAACAAATTAAGAAAAGGATAAAAAAAGAAATTATGAGAATGAAGACCAAAATTTGATTAAAAAAATAAAATGTTAAGGGAATAATTGAAAAAAAATAAGAAAAAGGATACAAAAAAACAATTAAAAGAATGAGGAATCAATTTTTTAAAAAAAGTGAAAAAAAATTTTGAAAAAAAAAAGTGAAATAAAATTTCAAGGGACAAAATTGAAAGAAAACAAAACAAGCCAAGAAATGAATAAAAAACAAAAGTAAAAAGAATAAAACAAAATCAAATGAAAAAAAATGATGAAATTGAAAAACAAATCTAAAAAAGAATCTAAAACAGTGAAAGACCAATCAAAAGAAAGAAGATTATAATTGAAAGACAAAATAAATTAGAGGACAACTTTGATTTTTGATTGACTTAACATGAATTTCAAAGAGTGAAATGAGAAAATAAAAAGGCAGAAATAAAAGTCAATTGTCGACAAACCACCATGATTTGAGCAACATGCACGACCCCATAAGCTTTGCCTCCGCTAGGCACTTTAGACAACATGTCGGTTGGGAAATTTTGATCACTGCTCGAAGAGCGCAGACAGCGTCCACTTGCTAACACACGCTTTTCACGTGCCAGTAGCCTTTTTTAATTTATAAAAATTAATAATTGGCCCTAATCCAAATAAAGTATAATAGAAAAAACCATAATAAAAATAGTAAAATATTCTTTGACCCATCCTTTTATTTATTTTTTTACTTTAAAATCGATGAGGTAATTGTACTATTTGTAAAAACAAAAGAAATTATACAAAAGTTCTCTTAGCCTTTCATTTTTTTTTTCTCTTTTAAAGGCATTTAGCCTCACAAGTAAGGCAAAAACTTTATATAAAGAAGGGCAAAATAGTAATTATACTATGCAAGTCCATAGTGAATTACCTCACCATCCACAACGAAACAATGATCAATTTTACAGTTTTTTTTATAATATTTATAAGATAATATATTTTATGGCTTCAAATGCTTAATGATAACTCTAAGAAAAAAACTCATTTGCCGACAAATTAAGCCTGCAATAATGTAATTCTTTTGTTTTCTAAATTAAGTGTAAAGGATAATTTTGTCCATGATCTATTACCCCACTTTAAATATGATCCTTAAAAACAAAAACAAAAATATCAAATAATTAAATCAAGTCGACATTTGTTTAACAGCGCAATAACTCAATGGTAATCAAATTGATACAAATTATGAGACATAGTCTATAATAAACACAATGTCAAAAGATTAAATAAAAAATAAAAAAATAATGAAAAAAATGAAAGCAACAGCCACTCTAGATTCTTTCTTAATGTTTGCTCTTCATAGTATATTATTCCCATTGAATTGAATTTTATGAAATTTATTATGTTTTGCCTTATAAATGCATGAATTGAAGTTTAATAATCACATTACTACCTTACACACTAAAAACAACTTACTTGTAATAATAATGGCATCATAAACTCTTTTGGTAAGGGAATGGTTATGGATGTTAAGTCATGACTTCATCATAGTAGAGGACCCTGTAAAGTTTATGTTTGTTTGTTGATGTGTCTAACATATACCACCAATCGATCTTGAATCTGTGTTTATAATCGCAACTGAAATTGTATTTTTTTTTAATTTTCAATTTTTTTTAATTTTTTTATGTTTTTGAATTGTTTTGATGTACTAATATCAAAACAATTTTTTTAAAAAAAATATTATTTTAATATATTTCTGAGTAAAAAATATTTTAATAAACAACCACTAATAAACTTTCAAACATCATCTTAACCATACATTTGAAAGGTCATTCAATATTTCTTAGTGTTTTTACTTATTGGTAAAATGATGATGCTTCTACAAAAATACCAAAAAACAAATAAGGTTTTTTTTTAATCATAATTGCTTATTTTTCTTATTTAGACTTTTTATGATAAGTGATGTTTATTCAGTTTACGCTTTAATTAAGATTAATAATTTCTTCTAAACAATTTTAAAGATACACTTTCAATATCTGGATCACTAAAAAATAAATCAATCTTAAAAAATAATTTTTTAGCATGCATAAAATTTAACTCATTAATAGTTTTTTCAATTTTTATTTAGTATTTAATGAGAAAACTTAAAAAGATATTTATTATACTATATTAATTAAGTTTTTTTGTCATGTTTCATAACCCATTTTTGACCCCCAATTTTCTTTTCATGTATTTTCAAACATATAATTATTTTGAAGAATAGATTTTAAATGAAATTCAGTCAATTCCCAACATTTTATATTTTTTCTTTTTCATTTATTTTATTTTAAGTGATAAGGAAAAATTAAAAAGATTAATATATATATATAGTAAAAAGAAAAATATAAAATTTAGGGAGTGAAATGAGAGGCAAGGAAGAAAAATGGAAGACTATGAAATGAAAAATAATAATAATAAATAGAGAATCAAGATGGGATTGGAAAAACTGTTAAAAAAAAACCTAATTCAATAAGGAGATAAAATAGAATCTTCCAATATTATTATTTTTTTTGTTTTGACAAAAACCCCTAACAATATATGTCACACCCGACATCACGGCGGCCTTAAAAAATAGTTCTCTAATTATGGAAAAAGAACAGATTTCTGGCATCTGTTTCTTTTAAGGTAAAATTTCTTATTTTAGGAGTCGCCACCTAGTATTATGGTTACTAGAAACCCTAACTGGTCAACAGAGATTCTATAGTTCGGGATTGGTTACGTAAAAGGAAACATATTATCACCCCTTAAACGGTCTACCTAAGGCAAACTGCATTGCTGTTTTTGTCTTAAATTGCTAAATCTTTATTGGTTTACGTTCTGATGATTTATTCACAATATTCCTGACTCTTGTGTAAGTAAATATTCAACTACGGATAATTCCAACTCTGGCGTTGGTAACTATTACGTAGTTATAAAATAAATTTGGATCAATATTTTTATTCCTGACTTTGACGTCAGTGAATAAACAAATAAAATAAGTTTATTTTTACGCATGCACATATTTTTTATTTTTCTAGTTAAATAAAATAAAATATAAATGAATAAAAATAATATAAATTTAAACCGGTATTTTTATTCCTGACTCTGGCGTCAGTGAATAAACCAATAAATTTATGTTATTTTTATTCATGCATGCATACACATCTTTTATTTTTTTATTTTTTCTACCTTTTATTTTTCTGTTTTTTTATTCTTTATTTTTTAATTTATTTTTAATTTATGTTGCATGGTAAAAAAAAAAGGGTTGGGTCACTAATCCAAACCAGTGACCCGGCTGCCACTGTTGCATGCGTGAATCACTTACGCATGCATGCAAACGGTAATTAATTTATCAAAAGAAAGAAAGCTGAAGAACTTACCTGGCAAGGCTGAGGGAGACGGTGCCCACGATTGGCTATTCAGCTTGGGCGGAGAAGAAACCTCTCACGACTGAGGAACCGGTGAATGTTGGCCTCAGGAGCACGATGGGGGGGAAGAAGGTTACTTGTTGGCCGGACACTCTCCCCTGTTTCTTCTTATTTTCACTGGTTCTCCTTGCTCTGGTTTTCTCCTTCGTGTCCCTTCTGTTCTGAGATGAGACAGCTGCTTCAATGGTGGACTACTAGATGTTCACCGTATGGAAGAGCTGTTGGGGCTGGTGCAGCTGCGAGGTCAAGATAAAGACGAAGGTGACGACCGGTTAGCTCTGGCCGGACGATGTCTTCTCCCTCCTGGTTTTTTGTCTGTCAGTCCTCTCTTTCCTGATCTCTCTCTCTCTTCTCCTTCTTCGTCTGTTCCTGGAATCTGCTGCTCGCAAAGGAAGACGGCGATGTGGAAGGGTTGTTCCACCAACATCGCTTCCTCTCCTCTGTTTTAGCTTTCCTTCAGTCAGCCCCCAGTCTTTTTCGTCCTCCCCTGGTTCCGCTCTCTCTTTTTTTCAGTTCTTCCCCCAGTTTTTTCTTCGTGTTCCTCCTTCCTCTCTGGTCTGCTGCACTGCTGTTGCTAAGACGCTGCGTTGATGGAGCAGATTCTCCACTGCTACTTCTAGTGCGAAGGAGATGAAAGGACGATGGTTGACAAGGGAAACCTGTTGGGACTTAACATAAAAGCCTGCTGCAAGAAGACTGGATAGTGAGCACCAACCTGACAGGAATTGATAGGCACCAAAGAGCATGGTGCAGAGAACGTTGCGTTCATTACTGCAACATGTTGTTCAGGCCCATCCGGAGATCCAGAGGAGCCTGAGAGCAACGAGGACTTGATCACTCTTTGGGACTGCTCTTCCCCTGGTTTTTCTTCTTTGATCATAAAATCCTCCCCTCGCACCAGTCTTAGGTGGATAGAGGGGAGATCTTGGGGAGAGGCCTGACGGCTCTCTTCTTGATCGTCTTCCCCTTTTTTTTACCCTCTCCCTTCGTTCGGTCCACTCTCCTCCAGTTATTCCCCTCTCTCGGTCTCTTTCCCCCCACGTTTTTGTCCCCTGGGTCTCTCTTGTTAATGCCTCTACGCTGAAACATAAACATTGTCTGTAACTGTCAAAACGGAAGCTGAAATGGGCAGTGAACAGTTTGTCCAAGAAACGGCTCCGTTTTCAATTCAAATTGCTATTTTTGATGTGGTCCTTGAAGTTTTGAACTTTTTGTAAGTAAACCCCTGGGTAAACTTTAATAGGACCCCTGCATTTCATCGCATTTTAAGAAACAGTCCTTGGTTTCAGAATGTCTCAATTCAGTCCTTAATTGACTCTTCAAACTTTGGTATTTCTTTAATTAAGTCTTTGATTTCATTAATTAAATTAATTCCAAGTTCAATTAAGTCTCAAAACTTATCAATTTTTCAATTAAGCCCTTGATTTGATTAATTAAACTAGTCAAGAGTCTAATTAAATCTTTAAACTTTCAATCATGTTGCCTTTAACCCAAATTTTAATTTATTTTATTTTTATTTGTTTTTCATCATCATCATTCATTTTTTTTTATTATCATTTTTCAGTAAATAAAATAATAGTAATAATAATAATAATAATAAAATAAAAGGGTCAAAAATTGGGTTATGACAATATAAATAAACATAAAAAAACCTAGATGGAGATAAAAAAAAAAAAGAAAAAACCTTAAGGGAGTCAACTTAAGAAACACATAGACCAAGAGAGAGATAAAAAAAAAGAGAGAAAAGATACAAAAAAGGGAAAAAGAAAACCTTGCCACATCTTTTTTATTATCTCCCTCCTCTCACTCACAACTGCCAACCATTGTTCTTTTCTCCCTCTTCACCACCAATACCTCCACAAACATCGACCATGATAGTTTCTCCGTCCACCACATTTTTATCTCTTTACCCGATCACAAAACATCCTTGTCAATTACTATAACCTTGGAAATCATAGCCACCACGTTAGCTAAAATCGCACTCATCTATCTTATCATCATAAAACACTTCATGGTAGCAACCCAGTGGCATTCAATAACCATGATCATAACCAATAAAGAGAAAACTGACAAATAAAATTTATCTTTTTATATCAACCTTCTTTTTCAGATCACGACAAGCTTCATCATCAACATAGAAAGGAAAAGAAGGAGCATGAGAACTTGATCTAGTAGGTTTAAGGTTTTTAACCTTGTTATATTATACAGTTTATGTGTTACTTTGTTTACATGCTTGTCTAGCTCCTACACATGACTCCCATGTGCCACGACTACCTTTTTTTTAGTATCTTTTGTTCGATTCCAATCGCTCTTGAAGGTCAAATTTGAATCATAATACATTGATTCACTTGTTTTTTTTATCAATTTGCGATATATGGTTGATTTCCTCTTCATAGATGTTATATCTGCCTACATTGATTTGCTTGTGTTGAGTAATTTATAATATAAGGTTGATTTTCTATGTGTGGATGTATTTGTTTTTTTATTGTTAGATTTGTGCTTTAATTTTATTAAAATGAAAAGTTATGTTTTATTTTTATTGAAGAATTGACCTTAAGTATGGTAAAATCTTTAAAATGATTTTGTCTTCATGAAGTTGAAACTTTGCTATTTTCATGAAAAAATCAAATCATATAAACACTTTCTTTTAAATGTTATTTGATAATTTTTATATGTGAATATTTGGTCTTGCAACACGTTTCACTCTACCATTGTGAGCATACTTGGGGTAGGTCAACATTACCCTGTAAAAGACCATCGAGTATGAGTGGCGGTCTTTGGACCCATTTTAGAACACAACCCAAAGAGATGAGATAAAGCCTAATTTACCAGTTTCCATCCTTCTATGTTCAATGCCCATTCTTTAAAAGTGAGGATTAGACCATGTTGTTAGATTTAGATCTCAAATCATTGTTTTAATTAGTTTAGGTAAATTCTTAGCATATATGAGCAATATGTGTCCTTTATCATTTAAAAACAACACAAAGCAATTTATCTTATGTATGCTATTTTATGGTGATTTTCATCTTCTTTTAAGCATAACTAATTTCTTATCTAGAACATCTAAAAATCATTTAGTGTTTTTAGTTACTATAAAACTAGGTAATGATTCTTATTATTTTATTTTATCCTTTTTTATATATAGTTCACCACAATGTTCCAGGCGATACAATGACGACTCTATCGGGGATCCTTTTATAGCTAAACTTTTTTTGCATGATTTTTTTGATAATATGTATTTTTCTGCTTGGATATGTGCTCTATAATGTCATCAGGGAAGCCTGATGTGTATGAAAATCTAGAGATTGATGACAAAGACAATCAAGATCTTCAGATATATCCAAGAACAATTCCAATAAGAGTTTGAATACTAAGGAAGAATTAGAGAGGGGTTGTCTAAATAGAGGATTTCAACATAGAGATTTGAAGCTTTGTTTATAATTTTAAAAACATGGAGTAATAAGACATCCCTGTCATTATAAGCTTTCAGGGTCCATTTGATAAAACACCATGATTCGATAGAGTTTGCAAAATGTAAATTGCTTCTTAAGATCTTGTTGATTAGAATTTAGAAGAAATAGGGTTGGTTTGTATGATAAAATAATAGATCATTTTTTTTTACATTATCCCATTATTGGATGAATTAAAATATTGAAGATTCAGTATGAAATAAATGAATAAATAGTAGGAATGATAATAAATGTGTCATGTGAGAGAGAGAATAATCTCCATAAACAAATTTAAAGGTATCGTTGAAGTCGAAATGAGAGTCATGATTCTTAGTTTAAAACTCGTAACGTTGGCGAAACCAGTGACGAGTTTCATTGGATAAAAGAATAAGAAAAATAAGAAGATATTAAAACCTGATAAAAAAAAACTTATTTTGACAAATTAGTGATAAATGTGGTAATATTAAATTTATTGAGCATAAATTAAGGAGAAATGTCATGAGAATCTAAGTAAATAAAGTAATGCATGAAATTCAGATGTTAGCGTAAAAGACACTAATTGTCTAGTTTTACAGTATCAATAATATATCTCAATCCAACCGTTGGATCGGACTGAAATTTTATAAGAAATCTCCAGACTTATTGGTTTATCTTAGGTTACAATTTCATGTCAATCAGAGTTTGGAAAGGCTTTACGAGAGTACTCAAAATTGGGTGAATTGAAGAAGATGGCACAAGGGGCATTAATAAGGGCATTTTGATAATTTTATATAAAACAGTATTCCCCTCTCCTCCTTTAAACACAACTCATGTCCTCTACAAAAGGAGAAATCATGAGGGAGACCATTTTTCTCCCATTTTCTTTATTTCCTCTCCATTTCTTCAAGTTAAATCAAAAGGGAGAGTTCTTGGGAGGATTATATCGAAGAAAACAAATTAAGTGACTATACTTAAAAGAGTTATAAAGCTTGGGAAAAACAAAGAGTAGGAGCTGGAACTTAAAAGAGGAGGACATGAGTTTTGTATATTTTTGCAAGAATTCATTGAAATAAGTTAAGGTAGCAAAGGTAAGCAACATAACCTTTAGTAATTTTGTTTTTCTCTCTTGTTTTTGCATGAGGAGAAGAAAACCCCCAAGTTTAAAATTCTAGGGTTCATGTAAATATTTTGGGGGAATAATTGTTCTTGTGAATTTTGAGATTAATTGCATGATAATGGCTTGATTTATAGAAAAAAATAGAAGGAATAAGTTGATTTGAAACTATGGGTTTTGGGATGGCAACAGGGCAGGAACTTCGGCAGCCATATCTTGGCTTTCCATCGTTGGATTAAGTTAATTTTTGGATATGTTATTATGCTAAATTGCACCTACATTCTGACTGGAGGGATTGGTAATAGTAGATTTCCTTTGAGGGCTGTCGCTAGAGGAACATTTTTGGAAAATCACCCTTCAAGATAGCCTCGTTTAATGGCCGTTTTATCATCTTTCACTATTGGATTGGTCTGGATTTTGGATATGTTGTTCTTCCCAATATTGTATAAATTCTAAACGGTTAAGATCGGAAACCAACACTCCTACTAGAAATTGTACTTCCAAAACAGGAGGTCTTCAATTTTCAGGTCAGTTTGGTATTGTTATGATATAGAAAGATTCAACTATTGGATGTATGTTAATTTTGGATATGTTATTCTAATGATGATGATGTATAATTCCACCGTTTGGATTTATTGAAATCTAAATTTACAGAATGATGTTTTAAATTTGGTTTGAAAAATATTGAATGAGAATATGATGTTTAGCATAAAAAGTATGTTTTGGGACTAAGGATAATTGTAATGGGTTTAATGATGAGGGAGTGTTTGAGAATTGTTTGTGTTGTGTTTGAGTCATGTTTGATGTGTTGCTAAGTGATGGTATAATTAAATTCTATAAAAAATAGTGGTGGATTAATACTTTGGTTGTGTTGGAATGGGAAACATGATATGAGAAAGTAGGTTGGGATGAATTGAAACTAACTTTGAAAAATTAACCTCTATTGTGGCTGGCCATGTTAGTTAAATATGTGCTGGAATGTGTGGTAAATTACGTGTCTTGATGAAGAAATGAATGGGAAATCATGGTAAGGGATGTTGTAAATTGAATTATGATATAAGGAATCATTTTGAGTATGCTTTGGAGAAAAAAACAAAATGGCATGTGTAGTCATTGCTGGAATTTAAGTTAAATTACATTGTTTGGTGATAGGTTAAATATCTTGGGACACTAGAAAAATATTGGTAACAAAAAGTCATGTCCTTTGGACATTGAAAATTATTGATGAAGAATTGAATTAATTGTACGTTTAATATTAGTGTAAATACATTCTAATGTAAATGAATTTAAATGACAAGTAAGAAAATAAGATACATCCATGGAAATTTTTACGGAAGTATTTGATGTTGAGAATTTATGAATATTATGAATAAATCGGGAAGATTCAAATATTGATTCAGGATGTTATATTGAAATGTAGGAGAAACATTCACTCAACTTCTCTGGAGCTCGTATAGTAGGAGCTTAAGGAGGGACTATAGGAGGGGCACAACCACAACAAGGGAGCATGAGTCGAGCTTCTGCAGCTGATAGGTGTTCTATACCTATGGTTTTTACGTAGCATTAATTTACTAACTTATTAAATTCTTGGTCTTTGCATCTATGGGTGAAACTATAAAGAGAAAGTATAAAGTGAAATAAATGAGAAATTAAAATGGATTTGAGTCCTTGATTGGGTTAAGATTATGAATTACATCAATAGACTTCGTAGATGATCGTTCCATGAAACTTGATTAGCCAATCCCGAATGCGGAGGCTAATGATGTTAGTAAGGTTTACTAACATTGGCATAATCATTCCTGCAAATGAGAGATATTGAACTTGATTAACTATTCGAGTAAGAATAGTTGATGATGTCGACCGGTGCTGTCGATATCGGCAATCACACGAAACTTGATTAGCTCTTCCTGAAGTGAAAGCAAATGATGTCAATAATCTTGACATTAACATTTCCAGAAATATTCCAAGGTATTATGGAAAGAAAAATCTGATTGGCTATTTCGGGTTAGAAATAGTTAATGATATCAATCGGTGGCATTGATTTTAACATTTACAATAAACTTGATTTGTCGGTCCTGATATCCTGATATGGGCGACTAATGACACTAATGAAAATTCATTAGTGTTGGCATTCCCTTTGAAGTTTTGGGGGAGAGGTATTATAATGATATTTCTGATATGGAATAATTAAAAGTGTTAATGAAATGGGGATTAACATCTTGATAGGATTATTCATTCGGCCTTGAAGATGTGGATATTGATTAAAAATTATGGAATAAGATGGGTGAAGGAACTAGTTACCCGGTAATGGGCTATTGACATCAGTTTTTTTCTAATGACCGGAATATACAACTTGAGTTAAACTTACTTGTATGGTGTTAATATTGTCGGGATGATTGACTTGTCAGATTATAAATGGAATGTTGGATGATACTTTACTGTTAAACAAAAATGGTAAGTTGTGTTTATGTAATGGATTATTGAAGGAATAAATAAAAGAAAAAAAATTGTTGAAGAACTAATACTTGTGAAGGATGGAGGCAAATATCGTATTGCTTAGGACATAAAAATAGAAATTCATTAACCATGATAGGTGATTCGTCACCTTAATTTATAATTATTAGTTTTCCCTAAATAACTATGTTGTTTACTTAATTGATGTTAAAAGAATGAAACAAATTAATAAAATGAGTGATTATTACAAATGATAATTATTGGTAATTTATGTGAAATTACCGGGATTATTATTTGGCTAACAAAAAGGGTTAGCCAAATGTTGGGTAATTCATATGGAATTACTGGATTGATTTTGGCAACCAAAATGAGTTAGCCGGATTTTTTGAGTAATTAAGAGAATTACCGGGTTTATTGGTTAACAAAGAGGTTAACCGAATATAGGGTAATTCATATGGAATTACCAGTAATTGAAATGAGTTAACTGGATATTTAAGTTTTGAAAAGATGATGAAATTAATTGATTGGAGTTAGAAGTATTAAATTTCAAAGGTTAAGAGTAAAACAATTAATATTTGACTAAGATATTGAGTAAATTGATTAATATGGTTATTGTTGAAACAATTACACCGCGATGTGACGTAGATCGTTAGATATAGGATTTTTCTGTTTATGAATTATCATTTTGGAATGTAATATTTATGTCTTTATTCTTTTTTCTAAAAACTTTTATGTTATAAAAATTAAGTAGAAGATGTATAATATGTAATAGTACTCCTTTTACATTAAGTGTCGGTACATAAAAATATACTATTTTGTATTTGTAATTTTAATGTTTGTTTACTTCCAATTATTATGAATTATGTGTGTCAATGGAAAAGAAATGAACATGCGAAATGTGTATGCATGCACAATGAATGATGTGTTGTTGAGTTTTACATGATTATGGTATGATTGAGAAATGAGTATAATTGTACAGGATGATTGTCGATAACTTGGGACCTCCAGGTTTAAGAGAAACTCTGCTGAAATTTCGACAGGAATTTCAACAAGTCTCAGATAAGTTCGATAGAAGAAAAAAAAAATACCCATTTTTTTTAAGTTAAGACTCAAAGTTCTTTTACGAATGCATTAAATTACAGGGTGTTACAATACGAGTTAATGCGTTAAGTTGTTTTTGTATTTTTAGATGAAGGAAAGTTTCAAACTACTTTCCAAAAGTATATGGACAATATGTTAAATCATTTCACATATTTTTGAAAGAATAAAGTTTTAACTTTTAATTCCAAAATTGATGAATTAATATATTTTAAGTCATCATAAAACAAAGTTCAATAATTTATTATGCACCCATTATGCAAATGTTGAGCACATGATGAAGTTGCTCATGTTTAGACATAAAATGAAAAAGGACTCAGGAATACATCAGATCAATAATAAAATACTTGATCTGAGATCTTTATAGAACTCATCTCTAGACTTAGCTCGCGATAAAATTCCTATATATAAAAAGGATATAACAAGGTGTCCTAGTCTTTGATGAGTGAATCCCATTGAAAATCAAGAACACCAAAGTAATTATCAAACTTTTGATCCTTATTAAAAGATTGAAAATTACAATTTGCCGTTTAAAAGCTCAATAATTCAAAGAAAAATGGTAAAAAACAAGGAGCGGAGAGGGTTAATCAACTAGCTTGTTTGAACAAACTTTTCAATCTAGATAATTTAAAAGACCTCATCATATTGAAATAGCTCATCACCACTCACATTGGTGGTAGCTTCTTATTGCTTTTATATATTAGTTGAAACAAAATCTTTAACAGTTATTTCACCCTATCCTACTTAGTATCTTTATAAACAAAAAAAAAAATGTTTGAATGCATATTTGATTGATTGAGGCTTACCTTTCACCAATTAGAATGTTCATTTTTCATTATAGGTTCCTATTGCCATGACATATGATTCTAACCTTAAGTTATTGACCTTGCATATGATATTACCTTGAAAGAAAAATAGTTGAAAAAATGAACTATACAATTCCTATTTATTTAAAAAGCACTTTTTTTTTTTGAATGAGAAGACCTGACTGATCCTGTTTAAGCAATTTAAACATGCCTAACGCTAAAAGTTAGCATTTTTAAAGTACTTGAGATTTTTAAATTTAATTAAAGCTTGAATTAGGAATTATCAGAAATCCATCATTAAGGTTTTATTGACATCAGGAGATGAATTTCAAATGGGAAGCCTTAGCCGTTCACTCATGTCAACTATCATTGAGTTCCATAATATCATCAACTTTTTAAGTGACATTGTCCGAGATTGACATATCTTTTTTGCTCAACATTTACTTGACACATTACTTTAATACCTAATAAATCCCATACAATCATTGCACCATAGGCGACATGATTCAAATATGCAATGTGTCCTAAGTGTTTCAATTTAAAGTAGTAATGTAGTAAAGTCTTTAAGTATCAAATTTGAAAATTGGTAAATCAGGATCATATTCCATTTGTTGAGGTAAATAACACATATTATCATCATTAATCCATTGTCAACATGGTAGATGCTTGACCAAGATTATGAAAATAGCATATGATGAATGTCACCAAACCTAAAATGTTTAATGGAAGAAACTAATGTGAAAATAAAAGGAATGTTGCACACTAAACTCATTTCTATGACTGAACTTTGTAAAAAAAGTCATTTATCTTTTTGTTCAATAAAAATTAGAACTTTGATTTGTTTTTCACCTTTTTTTATCGAACAACATATTTTAATGAAATGTGCATGTTTTTAGATCTTATTATTGTTATAAAATGAAAAGATGTTAGTTTAAAAGTAACATAAAATTCATTCAAAATTGGTCAAACTCTAAAATATATTATGTAGATGCTAGGGGGCAACCTCCTTTTTGAATTCTAAAATCTCATTTTCCATTCCTAATAAATCTTAAAGATAAAGTCTTGCATAGAATCCCTTTTGGAACCCAATAAAACTCAAAATAGATATCTCACTTGAAATAATATAGATATTCTCAAAATAGAATCAAATAATTTGATGACTTAAATAATAATAAACAATGCATATTCAGGTCATAATCCCACCATTTTTTATTTGAGGTTAACCTTATTGTTTTTCTAATTAATAACGATATTTGAATAAAGTAAGATTTATCAACTTGAGTAGCTTTATATTTGAGATAAAAAAAAGATCATTTTTTTATGTATCCTTTACAAATAAAAATATATCCCTTATTGTTCCTATTAAGCTTTAAATATTTTTCTTGGATAATGATCTAGACCAATATAACCCCTCATATTGGGAGTATATTTTAAAAGTTTTTAGACAATAAATAAATTCTTCAAATGAGAAAAATATGAAAGGGATGAAAACTATTACAAAAGAGAGAAAAAAAAAAGCATCTCCCTAAGTGTCCTTTATGATAGTGAAAAGTCCAGAATTAAAAATAAAATATCAGTGATAAAGAATGAGATTGAACTTTGAGTATCGAGATTAAGGTTAAATCGATCACCAAAATATCAAAATCAAGGTTGTAAGCCTAAAAGATATCCATACAGAATAAATGATCATATGTCTTTAAACTCTTAAACCTATTTTAGGTCTTGTACATCCTTTTTTTCATAAACAAAAACCTAAGCTTACATTATATGCCTTTAAAGAATTTTTTGATTTAAAATAGTTTGTTTTGTTGAAAATCTAAAAAGAGAAGAAAGATGTGTTTAAAGCAAAATAATGACGTATTTGTGTATTACATATTATTTTTTGTAACATTGAATCATGAATTTTTGCTAATAAATGATCAAACTTAACATAAGATGAAGCAAGGTGCTCCTCTATTGAAAGCCAAAACACTTATCACCAAAATAAGCTTTCATTGTCAAAGAATCCATTCAAGCCATTTATTTTTTTAAAAATAGCTAGAATTTTTAGATAACCATATTTTTTTTTCAATTCTAACTAGCACCCATTTCACCATGTGCCAAGAGAAAATCCAATATTTCATCATAACACTTGAATGATATATCTTTGATCATTGACTAGGAAATCTAAATTCTTATGTGATTGAAGATGTGTGTCTTATAATGGCCGTAAAGAAAGATGAATAGAATTAGATCAACTAAGAAAATTTTGTTTGAAAAAATCCATGATAATCACGATAATTAAATGATGATTTAAAGAACTTTATCACAAGCTGAAAGTAGTAGAGATGACAAGTTCTTCACGGTGATGGTAAAAAATGATTTTATAAACAAGTACTCTCAGAATACACTTAGAGGCAATGATAAACAAAGTCCATGTATACTAAGCTAAAATGATAGATAAGCCATACTTATTTAGTGATAAAAAATGAAGAACATGAGAGGAAAAACTCGTAATCAACATTAAAAGCATTGTGGACGCTTAAACAATTCAAACAAACCAGTGCTTGACTCCTGGCAGTTCTAAATGCAAAGGTTTTCAAAGATGCAAATGACAAAAAAAAGATGGAACTTTAAAAATATACAAATTTTATTTCCCCTTTAAGCTTAGAAGATATCATCTAGAGATAAAATCAAAATTGGTCGTTGTTTTATAAAAGGAACCCAAGTCTTTTCTTGTCGATTCGTGAAGTTCTCATCTTATATCGCTTCAACAAAATTCTCATTTCTCTTTTAAACTTGAGGTTGGTAACCTCTCTATTAGACCATTTTCAAGCCTATCAACCATGATAGCCTTTCTCAAAGCCCATTAACTCAATGCCACTTTTTCTTTAACAAAGCCTATTAGTCATGATATCATTTTTTTTTCCCTCAAGCTCATCAGTCCAACAATAATTTTATATTAAATAAGCCAATTAATTCCATGGCTTTTTTCTTTCAATTTAAATCCATTAGTTCGAGAATTATTTTTTTTTAAATGAATCCCATTAATCCCATGAGATTCTTCTTTTAAGCAAATCCCATTAATTCAATGACATTTTTATTTCAACTAATGCCTATAAGTTTGATGATAATTTTCTTTCAAATAAAATTTTTATATTAAGTCAAAACTTATTGATCTAATGATAATTTCTTTTAGATGACATTTTCAAGTTAAATATTTTAATGTAAAACCCATCTATTCGATGATAACTTTCTTTCAAATAACATTTTTTTTTCAAGTAAAGCTCATCAATCTGATGACAATTCTATTTCAAAAGGAAAAATCATTTTCATATAGAATTTTTATTTTAAAGTTAATCACATCAACTCAATGATAATTTTCTTTTAAGAACATTTTAATTCAACCAAGGCCTATTATTTTATAACAATTTCCTTTCAAAAAGTAATTTTATTTAAAAGTGAAGCTCATCAATCTGATGACAATTTCCTTACATGAGGAACTTCTATTTTAAATAAGCTTATTGATTTGATGGTAATTTTATTTCAAACAAAACCTATTGATTCAATGATATTTTTATTTCAACCTAATCATATTTTTATTTCAAGAAAAAGCCTATTAATCCAATTACATTTTTTTTTCAAAGTGAAGCCTATCGAACAGTTGATAATTTCCTTTCAAGTGTCCATCCAATTAGATTTATGTTAAATTTGATCACTTAACAATTTTGAGCCATTTTAGATTTAATGTTAAGGCTGGTCACCTAACAGTTTTGACCATTTCATATTTCATGCCAAAGTTGGTCAAACAATTTTGATCCATTTCAAATTTAATGCTTAGGTAGGTTGCTCTTCAATTTTGACCCATTTTAAATGTAATGCTGAGGTTGGTTGCCTCTCAATTTGACCTGTTCAAATTTTCACACGTTGGTTACCTTTAAGTCAACCCATTTTTATTTGGTATTTACAAATTTACTATACAAATCAAAGAAAAATGATTTTTTTTAATGTTTTTATACAATAAGTATTGTAAAGAGAAGGAAATTGTCTTAACCCATTTCTTACCACCATTTTTCTCCATGTATTTTCAAACACATAATATTTTCAAAAAAAAAAAAATTGAATGAAATTTAGTCAATTTCCATCATTTTATAATTTTCCTCACTTTCATTTATTTTATTTTATTTTTTATAACAAGATAGAAAATAAAAAATAAAGAAAATAAATTTCAGTCAATTTCCTTTTTTTATTTCATTTGCAAATTGGGAGAACATTTTTTTTAAAGAATCAAACAGGGCGTTGTTTATTGTGACAAATAACTCGTTATCTCCTTACCTAGATTCCGATCATTGTAGAGGTTATCGAAAAATTAAGGAGTTTTTTTAAAACTAAAAATATATTTTCAACTCATTTCATCTAAAAACACATGATAAACACCCTTAGAACCTCAAAATACAATTTATAAACCCAAAAAAACCTTAAAATGATAAAAGAAACATAAAATCAAACTACAATGAAAAACCTCCCTCAACTCGATCTACTTTTTTTTTGGCATCATGAAAGCCTAAAAACAAAATGACACTCCTCTTGCCAAAGAACACTTTGACACTAAATTTGACAACTTTTGTCAACATAATTCAACCTATTGATCCTTTTTTTTAATTGTGTTTTAATGATTCTATCTCCTCTTAAACACTATTTAAATGTGAATAAAATAAATTTTTAGACTAAACTATATAATTATCAAACTAAATGGACCAAATGTAAATTTGGAAAAGTAGTCCGACTACATGTCTTAAAAAGTGCCAAAACATTTTTTTTAAAGGATGTCATTTTTTTTAAAGGTTGTAATAACCTTGTGAAAAGCAAACTAAAATAAATTATAAAGTCCAATTCTTAGTAAATGCAATGTTGAAGGATTAAATAAAAAAAATGAAGGACTGAAAAAAAAAACCAAGTTGCTATGCAAATTCACGGTGACTTGTGTTTGTATGAACAATAAAACAATGAGTTATTTTAGATTTCTTCTTAATAATTTACCCATGACATCCACACATATTTCAAAGAATTCTTATTGTATTTGTGTCAAGGAGTGGTGTCATTATAATTTTTTTTTTCTATGGGCTCAATAAAAGATCGATCGCCTTACAAATTAGATAATTAACTTAAATTGTTAAATTGTTAGCTACAAACCAATTCATAAAAGTAATTTAATAGGAAAAATTATTGTGACACTCCTATAGTTTAGTAATTTTTCTCACTTTGTCTCCATTTGTTTTGGAAATTACAATTTATATCATGGGTCAAAGCAATTTTTAAAGTTGTATAACACTTTACATCCTTATAAAAAACAAGTCAACAAAATAGTTTATATTATTTATAGGATTGTTATTATATTCTAATTAATCTCTAAACAGCCATTGAGTGTTAAAATTACAAAATTATCATCTCTCGTTTCCTACCGTAGTTGCCACCTCTTCTCCCCTTTTCCTTTTCCAGGGAAACATCATATGCCCAATAGGAGCGTAACTAACTGAACTCATCTTCTCTTCCATAAATATCAACACAACCCCTATAAACAATGCTCAATATTTTTATATAAAAAAAACAAGACATTCATCATGTTTCAAAAATCCAGTAGAATGCCATATTTTAGCCAATCAACAACAATTTCAAGTTTGTAGCTAATTTGAATGATGGTAACAAGAAATCCCATGCTATGTTAAATGTTCTACACATGACCATCTCATAGTGAATAAACCTGCCAAACAAATTGCAAGAATTTAAGACCAATAGGTAAGAAGAATGATATCTTTAATCATAGTTTTATGAGTCTCTCTTGCCTTGGTGAATGGATCTTCGATGTTCTCTTTAAATGTTGTAGCTATAGCTAATCTCATCTTCTTCAATCTCCTTCTCCATAAATATCAACACAACCCTTACAAATAATGCTTAATATTTTTTTATATATAAAAAAGACAAGACTTTCATCATGTTTCAAAAATCCAGCAGAATGTCATGTATATTTTGGCCAATTAAAAATCATACCAAGTTTATAGCTAATTTGAATTATGGTAACAAGAAATCCTATGCTCTTTTAAATGTTCTGCATATGACCGTCTCATAGTGAACAAACCTGGCAAACAAATTACAAGAATTTAAGGCCAATAAGCAAGAAAAATGACATATCTTTAATCATAGTTTTAGGAGTCTCTCCTGCCTTGGTGAATGGATCTTCGATGTTCTCTTAAAATGTTGTAGCTATAGCTAATTTCATCTCCTCCAATTTCTTCATGATGTCAACTCTTTTTTTGTCAATCACTAATGTTTCGGTCAAAAGCTGGTGCAATTAAGTTGGGTCTTGTTGGAACTTCACTTGGATTGGAAAGCTTGGCATCATGCTCAAAATTTGCACATCCATTAATTAGTTTTACTTTCGAACCCGATTTAAGTTTTTTTCTTCATAACCTTTTCAATTATGGACTAAAAAAATAGATTTTGAAATCAATTTGGGGGATTTTTTATAGGGTTTTGAAAAAGATAAGAACAATTGATTTATAACTTGTAACTTAGGCAAAATCACATCACAAGTAAAGAGAAAACAAATCAATTAAATATGGAAGACCAGGCTTTAGTTTTTATGATGTTTTATGTTCTTAGATAGGAGAGAAGAAATAGATTAGATTTTTAAATCAATTTGAGATTTTTAGGAGCATATTTTGGATATTTATGTTATATTATATAGGAGGGTAGGTTTGGGCTGTTTATGTTCACAAGTGCCTTTTCAAGATATTTTGCTTGTTGATTTTTTTTGCCCCTTTAGTCTGACAATTTTATGTTTTGATATAAAACTTTATTTAATTTACATTCCAATTCCCGGGTTGAAAAATAAGAGTTATTGGAAAATTATGAAGAGAGAAAGTAGTGGATTGATGAGATTTCGTTGATAAAAAGTTAAATTTGGTGTCAATGTGTTTTTCTTGGCATAAAAAGTGTCATTGAGGTACTTTTAAGCTTTCATGTTGTTAGAAAAAATAGATCGAGGTTAAGAGAATTTTTTTTGTGCTTTTGAGTTGATTTAGAGGTTTTTAAATTGATAAATAAATTTATCGTGATTTAAAAAAATATTTTTAGGAGCAAAAGAATTGAAATTTGATTTTTTATGTCCTAAAAATCCTAGCTTGATTTTCCACCACCTCTTTAATGGGTGAAATTTGAACTCACAAATAACACATCATCTACTTCCTTTTTTAACTCATTAAAAAAGTCTAAAGGCATGAACATGGACTACTTTTAGTTTTCCTTTTAATTTCTTTTTAATTGAAATTTAATTTTTGTAAAATTAAATATTTTAAAATATTTTAGATATTATTTTATTAAAAACTTTTAAATTTTTACCTTGTTACCAAAAAAATATATCAGTCTTTTTATAATATTAACAAATGTTTTTTTATAATTTATAATGATTTTTTATAATTTTATTCGGTTTCTTTTCCATGTGCATGTATTTTACTATCATATAATTAAATAAAAAGATAAATTTTAAAAAATAAAGGTATTAAAATCAATAAGATGTGTGAACTTGAATCATGATTTTAGTGAGTTAACTCAAGTCGATTCAAGATGTTTTCATTTCAATATTTTAAAAAAATAATGTCATCCTGAATTAATTTTAAATCAAACTGATTTTTTATTAATTGCCGAGATTACCTTTGAACCCTTTAGATTGAGCAGGTGATATCGGATTATCCTCCATATGATTTAATTTGAAATCTAAACTAGATAAAAAAATTAAATTAAAAGGTTTTAATTATCAAAGAATCCATAATAACAATTCAAGAACATTGTTTTTTCGGTTGCCATGTATTTTAGTAAGGAAACATTTGAGAATGTAAATGATATTTTTTAAAAATTTAATTTTTTTTGTTTAAATTTAATTTTTAATATATTAAATTTTTTTTGAAATTTTAATATTAAAAATAATTTAAAAAATTAAAAAATATTTAATTTATTTTTCAAAAAAATTATTTTTAAAAAAACCGCCACTTATATAATCTTAAATATTATAAAAAAATGCAAAAACAATATAAAACACACTGTATCCAGAAAGAAAATAAGAAGACGACTCGCACGCGCACAATGAGAGAGTCAGAATCAGATATTTACCTGCAAAAACAGAATGATGAACAAAAAAACCCATTTTTGATAAGCTAAGAAAGAATTCAAATCTCGCTCTCGTTGGGTTTTAAATCTCATTTTCGGAGCCAAATCCATTTCTAAAACTTTTTCTTTCTTTTGTTGGCTAATGTAGGTTGCCTTTTGTTAATGTTGAGGTTTTGTTTTGTCTAGTTTGGTATCATAATTCTCTTATGAATCAGTTTCCCATGGAATTCCATTGATTTGATTTATTAGAACAGATAGGTAAGAATTGAATTCCCTTTCGTTATTTGAAAGGATGAATGGGTATTAGTGCATTTGGGATTTGATTGAAATTTAAAAACTGGGTTTTGTTTTCAGGAGTAGGTGCTGGTGGGTTTTGCGACTTAGACCCTGATTTTGAGGAAACAGAGGGTTTCTTTCTTTTGGTTTGGCATTGCATAAGGAGAGGGGAAGTAGAGTTGTGGGTATTAAAAATCAGGAGAGAAGTGGTTTTGGCTTTTGAGAGAGAATGATTTGTATAGGAGAAAAGGTGACATGAGAAGTAGAGTTATTGTTGGTCCAGAGGTACAATGAATGGAGGGTCATTCGGTCAAAGGGGGAGTTATGGATCATTGCCTTGCTACGGAAAATTATCAAATATTGCACGAAAACAATCTTCGAAAATGCCGCCAGTGAGTTCAAGGGACAAGGAGCGGGTTCTCCTGGTTGTTTGCCGGTGCTTGGGGCGTAGAAGAGTTGCAATGTTGCTCTTGGTTGCACTTGCTCTCCTAGTTTTCATCTGGGGTTCCCTTACAGTTAGCAAAGGTATGGTTCAAACATGTGTCCTTTCCTATGATGTAAAATGTTTGAGTGTTTTATGTATTCTTTTGTTCTACCTGTCCTTGTATTTTGGTACTGTTGCAATGAGTTACAGGAGGATGAAAGTTTTCTAATTATAAGGAAATAATCACTTAACAAAGGAATAGTTTAGGCACCTATTTATTAGTTCATGCTGGCTATTCTATATTTAACAGAAAAGATAAAATGCAATAGTGTTTTAACTCTATGAGCATCTTTTAATTTTTCCTGTTGTTTGAATGGGAATGTTTAAGTCATGTATTATTCATGTCTTGAGAGCAGCTGTATCATGCAGTGAGAGGGGGGGGGGGGGACAAGAAATAAAGAGGTGGAGGTTGTACTTCATGAATTTTGGTTTCCATATAGGTGCTTGAATAATGGCCTTGTTTCTATTAGTTCTCATTCTGTGCTAAATCCTTGATAGGAAAGCTGACAGCCAGAGAGTCTTCTTCTCTCTCTCTCTCTCTCTCTCTCTATTTTCAATCTTGAATGGAAAGCATAAGAAGACAAAGTTGTCTTCTTGAATTTAAAACAGGAGATAATCAATCGATTACAAATATTGATCAGAATGAAAGATTCTGTTATCAAGTTATTTTTCTGCATTTAATTGATGATGTCAAAGTCCTGAAATACTTGGGATTTTTACTGCTATTTGTTTTGCTTTAGACTGGTTGAGGCAATAACTAATGTGCATTTTGTGTTATGGATGCCCCAGAAACCACAAGTCCAACTGTTAGACCAATGGATAGTATACATTTTGACAACAGTGATATAATAAGCCATCCTTCTGTTGCTTGTCGTTCTAGAGCTAATAGCATATTGGACCATCCATGCCACAAGTTTGCTCTCCCTCCTCCCCCTCCTTCTGGTGGACGACGGTTTGGACCACGCCGTAAGTTTTGGGTTATTTCAGTTGAAGTGTTCCTTATTTTCTTGTTTTTATGATCATTCTATTAATATATTGGATTGGACCATAAGTTTGAGTTGCTACATCTGTGCGTCATTTGGAAGTAAAAAATGACTTCTGGCCTGAATGTTACTAAAAGTCATTAATTTTTCTTGCACCAAGAATGTGCTCTCACATTTCTGTACAGAAAAAACTGGCATGTTTTTGCAATTAATGTTATTATCTTTCTCATCAGTGTTTGCTACAGAATACCTCTTGCATGTTCAATTGTAAATTGATACAAAATAACCCTCAATACCTTTGTATAAAGTATGCCAAAATCTATACTCTTAGTTGAAGCAAAAAAATGCTCACATGCAATTTATTTCTGTTGGTGTGGTATTTACTTTGTTGTCACTCATTTGTTATGCAGCTTGTCCAGTATGTTACATTTCTGCAGAGCAAGCTAGAGCTAGCATTCCATGCTCCTCATCTGCATCACCAGTGCTCCGCAACTTGACATATGTTGTTGATGAAAACCCAATTAAAATTGAATCACATGGAGGTTCAGAATTTGGTGGATATCCTTCTCTAAAGCAGAGGAATGAATCTTTTGATATACAAGAGTCGATGACAGTGCACTGTGGGTAGGAGTCCTTCTCACCTATCATCTTTCTGTAAAATTATAAGCATTGAAGACACTGTTTTGCATGGATCTCATGATCTCTGTCCTCCATTATTATACAATGTCCTGTAACAAATACGAATAACTTATTTCTTATAAACACATATTTTTCTGTTGGCTGTATTTTTTATCAGATTTGTTAAAGGAAATAGACCTGGCCGCCAGACTGGATTTGATATTGATGAAGCTGACCTGATGAAATTGGAAGAGTTCCACGAGGTCATTGTTGCATCAGCCATATTTGGTACTGTTTAGCACTGGACATTCTGCAAAGATTTCTTGTTTTATCCATGTTTTCTACTTTCCTCATCATTGCACTTGCCCAGGGAACTATGACATAATACAACAGCCCAAGAACGTTCGTGAAGCAGCTAGGAAAAATGTTCCTTTTTATATGTTTATTGACGAAGAGACAGAAACATATTTGAAGAATTCCAGCGCCCTAGATAGCAATATGAGAATCGGACTGTGGAGGATTATTGTCGTCCATAACATCCCCTACACTGATGCAAGACGCAATGGAAAGGTCAGTTTGCATTTGTTTGGTTGCTTTGCCTGCTTCTTTCAGATTTCTCTCTTTAATTTCCTTGGGCATCCAAACCTGGGCTGGATTGCATCACACTTTCTTAATTTTTTTTCTTCCCCTTGTTCTCCTGCTTCTCTGTTAACTCATTGAAAACAAAGCTATCAGTTTGTTAACAAATTTCTGTTTATCTCTTGGTGAGTCTTCAAGGAATTTCAATTTTGGTGCTACTTCTAGCATGGCAGAATTTCCTGAATAAATTTCTGTTGATATATTAATCTAAAAGATTTTCCTTTTTTTTCCTTTTCATTTCTGTTTTGGGCTATGATATTCAATAGTACCTCATCCTTCAAGTCATTTTCTTTTCAATTACTGAAAACCTAAAATGTTGCTGCAAGAAGTGATGGATGCTGTCGTTGTGCTATGTAAATGGACAGGTTCCAAAGCTTTTATTGCACAGGCTCTTGCCTAATGTTAGGTATTCCATATGGATAGATGGAAAGCTCCAGCTTGTTGTGGATCCGTATCAAGTTCTTGAGAGGTATATTGTTTGTGCTTAAATTAAGTGGTCATTGAATGGAGTCATTCAGATATGTAAAATGGCTTGTGAATGCAGTGCATCTTTTTTTATAATTTTTCTGGTACCTTCAAATTGAGATGTATGGAAATTTTGTTGTACCTGTGTGTGTATACTCATTTTCTTCTGTCATCTGTCACTGTACCAATTTCTGGTCCCATCATGGCATCACTTCAAAAGTTATGAACCATCATAAGTTTCATTGGTTCATCAATAGGCAACTTATGGGATTCTGGAAAAATGCATGGAAAATATAATTATAGCTGTATGCTCTTTTTATCAGCTGTCTTGCAATGTTAACATTATTACACTGTTATTGATCACCTACATTTTCATTTAAAGCATTCAAAAAAGGAACTGCTTTTCTTGCTTGGAACATGGGAATGTCATCTTTCTGTTGGTTTACAGTAACTCATGCTTTGGCAATGTGTTCTGGATATGTTGACTCATGTTAAGACAGTTTTTTAGTGTTAGCATTTACCATATAGATCTTCATGCATATTGCATTTCTGGCCTCTAGAAGCAGGGAAAATAGGTAGATAATTTTAGTATAATTGCATAATCTATGTGTTTAAATCATGCCTGAGCTGTCCTTTGGTTCAGATTCTTGTGGCAGCAAAATGCCAGTTTTGCAATCTCAAGACACTATCATCGCTTTGATGTGTTTGAAGAGGCTGAAGCTAACAAAGCTGCAGGAAAGTGCGACAATTCATCCATTGATTACCAGATTGAATTTTATAAAAAAGAGGGTTTATCGCCATATTCCAAGGCTAAGCTTCCAATAACCAGTGGTAGGTGTATAATCCTATTGTGCGCGCGCGCTTCATGTTCTTGAAGATTTGTTTTTCTTATGTTTTCTGCTCAATGACTGACCTTTTGCAGATGTTCCTGAAGGTTGTGTTATCATAAGGGAACATATTCCCATCACAAATCTGTTTACCTGCCTGTGGTTCAATGAAGTTGATCGGTTTACTGCCAGAGATCAGTTAAGCTTCTCCACTGTGAGGGATAAAATAATTGCTAAAGTTGATTGGAGCATCAATATGTTTTTGGATTGTGAGAGGCGTAATTTTGTGATTCAGGTACATGTTTATGTGTTGTCTTTCTATTATCAGGGGAGATGAAACCAGTGCATCTAAAACTAAGCAATTTGTTATTGTTCTGCTCTAAATGAACCTTATAAGTGAACTTTTCTAATGAAGTTGGCCAAAAAAGCTGAATGACTTTAATTTTATTGTTATATTAACTTATGTATTTTTTTCCTTCCATGTTTAACACTGAGCAGCACCTCTTTCCTCTGTTGAAAGAGGAAAGTATGACAATTTATTATTGGTCTGCTCTATGTTGCCTGTTTGTCTTATTTATTATTGGTCTGATTTTAGCGTCAAATGTTCCTTGTTTCCCAAACACAGAGTTCTGGCAACTAAATGGATCCTCTGACAACAGTGTATTGAACAAAGCCGTCCAGCTACTATTTTACAGTGCACGAGACTGATCTCTATGGGTGTCTTTGATCCCTTCTCTATTTTTTGATCCTCCAAGTGTTTCTTTGGGTGTTTAATGTGGTTACTCCATGCATTTTATCATGTTCTCCATACAAGTGACATTTGAGGCTAACTTCCGTCCTGGGAGTGCAGCTAGTATGCTTTGACCAAATGATGCTAAAAGCAGGAACGATCAAATTAAAACAATCTTTATTGGGGATAATTAACTTGGATTTAAAAAATAAAACTCCTATGCTTTGGGATGCTAAATCCTACTACTATTAATTTCTCTGTAACAAAATGCGACTGTTTTATGGTACTTTAATGCTTAGCACTTGATTTTTCTTTTGACTTGCAGGCGTACCACAAAGATTTATTGGACCACATGCCACCTCCAGTTGCTCATGTTATTCGACATCCACCACCATTACATCGTGATGGTTCAGCTGGGAGAAACCCAAGTAAAAATTCAAGGCGTGGAAGAGATAGGAGATCTGGTTCAAGGCAACACCGCAAGGCTGCTGCGGGTAACAGGGAGAAGCAAACCTTTTTGTAGGAGGTAAAAGTAGGTGTTTTTATTTTTTCCTCATTATACTGCATGGGGAAGATGGTTTTGGTTAGAAGTATTTAGAATGACCCAAAAACAAAAGCAACCGAAATTTTGTTTGAAATTATTGATATCTCATATTCTTTCATTGTTGTAAATACTTCATACCAAATAAGTCCACATCAGCTGCAATCATTGAATGCTTCTTGATTTTCATTTACTTGGTGCACGAACATGCATTGGCCATCACTTGTGTATCTTGAAAATGTCAGCTTTCAGGCTTTATGCGTTGTCCAGTTGTAGAAATGGAAGATATACTTTCTATCCTCTATACAATAAATACCGTGCCATCCTGAGTGGGGAGCGACTATTCCTTGTTCTTAGGAGTGTTGTTCATCTTCTCTTTTGAGCTATTAAGATGCACTGCTTATTCTGCTTTTCTAAGCTTGAATCTAATCTCTTTCCTTCATGTGTTCTTCCAAGGTTTTGGAATGCGTTGTTTAATTCTAGGGCATTTGTAAGAAGAGAAAATCTTAGTGTTTTCAGGCCTACGGAATGTTTCCAAACCTGTGACTGTACAAGTAAATAGGAAGATTTCTGAACTGGCCGCGTCCATGCTCTTACCTCAATACCCAGATTGAAAATTTTGGTACCCTATATGTTGAATCTCATGTTTCTCCACTCTTATCAAATCCTCAACTAAATTCAAAAGCAGGAATTGAAAGTGGAAGGATAGATTATCCTTCAACCCTACAGACAGCACATAACATGAAAGGGTCTCAAAGGAGAGGAGAGGAGAGGCCTATCAGCAAGATACAAGTTCCAGTGTTCTCTTCTTCCATGAAAGCAAATTAATAAATGGTGAGAATCGACCATACACTTAAAATAACATACAATGAAGTATACCTGCAAAATATAACAGCTGTATTGGATACAATGATGGCTTCTTCTCTGTGATGATAATATAATAATGTGGTTTTGTCATTGATTTGCATACAGAGCAGAGCAATACAGCTTGAGATATGTTAAAAGTACTCTATGGATCCATTTTTTCAAGTGCATGCCGAAAGCACTTTTGACAATTAAAAGCAACCTCATGTTTTAGCAAGTTCGAGTTAAACTATAAAGGTTCACACTTTTTAGGCATTGATTCTCATTTTCTGTTAATTATTTCTTACTCTAACAGTTCATTTTATAAGCAATTTTCTTAATTCGATGATAAAAAAAATATCTTCCTAGTATCAATTAAAATTTGATAACACTTGCAGCTCAACTAATAAGATGCATCGAAGATGATGTTGAAGTTAACTAATAAAATGCATCGATAGAAGTTATATTTATTTCACCCTCTGGAGATTTCTCGTGAGGAAGAAAGGTCGTGTGATCTTGATCCTCCTACATGACGATACATGGATTCTAACTTCCAAAAAGCAAAAATAAAAAATTCCAAGAAGAGCTTATCTTCTACATTTAAAATAATAAGGAACGCAAAGGGTAGAGGGTAGGCCAGTGAACATGTGACCCACAAATGGGGGATTGCTAAGCACAAGAAGCAAAGAAAGGCATAAAAAAAACAAAGGCATTTTGTGCATGGGAGGAAGGTATGGTAGGGGATTATTGAGAGCAAGAAATCTCCATGGATTGCCACTTAAAAGAATATCAAACACCAAATTATTGCTTTCTCTACCACCTCTCTGTCCAAATCTACATACCTTAATTAAATAAGTCTGAGCCCACAGAATTATTATATCCATTAATTTAGCTCAATTATTATATCACCCAAAAATGTCACATCCAGAACAGCACCAAGAATTTTACCTTTTAAACCCCTCCCCGTTCCGGTTTCATCTCCCTTCAATTTGTTTACAGCTTTAGGGTTTTGGGATGCAAAAGGGTTTCCTGGATCTGTCTCTCAACATCTTGAATTTGAGGTTAGGATCCTATAGTCTTTTCTTGGTGGATTAAAGGGGTCATATATTGAAAATTGAGATGGGGTTTATGTGGGTTTTCTTGTTTAATACACTTTGATTCAAGATTTGTTTTCTTGGTACAATTGGTGGGGGAGATCAAGTTATGGTCTTGATTAATGGGTTTATCTTGGTTTTTGAGTCTTGGGTTGCTATCAAATTCTGGGCTTTAAATCTTGATCAATGATTCGATCGTCTTTCTTCAAGATCACACATTTAAAAAAGTAGGTTTGAGGGCTCTTTCAATAGGGTCGATGTTACTCTTTTCTTGTATTGTACTTTGGTAGCTATGGTTTAAAGGCCTCTTCTTGTTGGGTTGAACCATTGTTTCTGATAGAGTTAAAGAAAGGAGAAGGGAGAGTAGTTCTTTTTGGTGCTTGATTAAATGGGATCCTCTGGCTTCTTTCTGATATGCATGCTTCATTCTGTGATAGCTCTAACTTGTGGAGCTTTGATGATGTTTTACACAAATGAGGCCACTGTGTTTGGTCATGGCATTGAAATAGCTACAAAGCTTAAAGGTTCAACACCACATGACCAGCTCCTGGTCCAAACCTCTGATTCCTTTTCTGGGTTGCTATTGTTTGCCATTGGGTTCCTTTTGTTCATGGTGGCATTTGTTAAGGACAGAGAGTTCCAGAGTTTCTTTGCTAAAGGTTGTGTCTTGCTACATATTTCAATGGCTTTCTGGAGGATTTACTTTGAGAGGAAGCTAGAAGATCTGGCTCGTGATTTGCCTAGACTAGTTGTTGGTGACATTGCATTGGCTCTTTCTTGGGTTTTCTTTCTTATTTATTCTTGGAGAGAGAAGTATGATTAGCAAGCTACAATAGTCAGATAGCCTGTCCATCTTCGAATAAATTTGAGCTGTTATTGGTGTAGCGTTACGGGTTCTGACAAGTGGGATCTTTTTCCCTGGCTCTGTTCTGTAAATTACAGGGTGAATCTGGAACTTTAAAGAAATGGACGCAAAGCATGGATCGGATTCTTGGTTAGTGCGCGTTTTAAGTTCTTGATTGGATCTTGAACAAGCTTGGATTCCAAGAAAAGCTGGAGATGAGATCTGGGGGCTGCCATTTTGTTTTTAATTGAGAATCTTCAACTTGAGAAGTTTCTTGCACTTATTACTGTGGTGCCTCTGTGGGCTTCTTGTATTGAATTTCAATGGCATTTGTAAATCAACCTTCTTCAAATAGATATTTGATAATAATTAGAAATGTGAATCCCATAAAAGTTCACTCGTTCGCTGCCATCTCTTACTTTCCTGGCAATCTGTTCTTGCTTTTTTTCAAGTCTATTTGATTTACTGATATTGCAATTTGCACGCATCTGCAGATTTAAGTTTGGGACAAAACTACGCCAAGACATTTCCAGGATTTTGTTAAGCAATCCGAGTGAGGAATGATTTGTCTAATTAATCAAACGGCAAGAACTGTAAATGGAGTCGCACCAACTTTTATTTTTTGATTTCTTGGTTATATATATTATATGAATTCTCATCATATCATATCATATTATTCCAGCTATTTCCTCTTTGCATTTCATGAATAATTTTGAAAAAAATAATTTTTATTTATTTATTTTAAATTAATTATTTTTTAATATTTTTATATTATTTTGATACGTTGATATTAAAAATAAATTTTAAAAATAAAAAAAATATTATTTATCTTCCAGCTCTTTTGTTTTTTGTTTCAGGAGTATTTTAAAAAAAATTATTATTTTATTATTACTTTTATTTACTTCAAATTAATTATTTTTTGATGTTTTTAGATTTTTTAATGTGTTAATATTAAAAATAAAAAAATTATTATTTTAATATATTTCTAAATAAAAAATATTTTTTAAAAAATTATTATTACAAAATCAAATTGGCTTTTAATATCCTAATTTATTAAAAATTGATCTTGATTTTGTAGCAAATATATATATATATATATATATAAAATTATTATTTCAATATATTTCTAAATAAAAAATATTTTAAATAATAATTATTATTACAAAATCAAACTTGCTTTTAATATCCTAATTTATTAAAAATTGATCTTGATCTTTGTTGCAAATGTTAAAAAAAAAACAGTTACCAAGAAGGGGAATAGAGGACTCTTTCAATGCTGAAATTTTATCATTCTAAAAATAATAATAATTATTCCTACAAATTTTTTTTTTTGAAAAATAACCCTTAAATTTATTTGGAAGGAAAATTAAAAACTGCTGAAAATTATTTTTAGTTGGTTAGAGTGTGATTATTTTTTAAAATATTTTTAGCTTAAAAATATATTAAAATAATATTTTTTTATTTTTGAAAATATATTTTTTATATTATCAAATCAAAATAATCTAAAAATATATATATAAAAAAGAAAGATTTAGCTTCTGTTTCAGCCGCAATCCGAGTGCTTATTCTACGTTGAAAAGAAAAGTATATGCTGTTATTGGACCATGAAGGCTCGGCCCACGAACGTCACAACATCTTGTCTAGGACCCGTTTCTTTCTTCTTCTCCTCTCTCTCTGAAGTTTCTAGCATTCAACCACAACAGAAACCCTGCAGAGCCCCAACTCCTGAAACCTTTGACAAAATTCTAACGGTAACTTATTCTTCTCTTTTGCTCTTTCTTTGTTTCCTTGTGTTCATCTGTTCCTTTATTGTCTTTTAAGTTGTAGATGGTCTGTTATGGTTTAGTGTTTTGCTTTGTTTCTGGTTTTATTATTTGAATAAACTTTTTTTCTTTTTCTTTTTTCAGAATTGTTATTTGCTTTTTTTTTCCTTTAATTCTAATTGTTATGAGGAAAGGTCATCAAAAGCTCAAATGGTTTTATCTTGAAGATGAATTTTTAGTCAAGAATGCAATTTTGTAATGGCAAATGATTATAATTGATATCATTAATTGATTTTGGTTTCTGGGTATATGTTTTGCATAAATTTCAATATTTAGGTTCCGTTTTAAAAAAGATATTGTAGTTTTCAAGATAGTTGAGAAACTGAGAACATGATAGACATGATCGTTCACTGCTATGAAAAGGATGATCATGCCGGAGTTCTTAGAGAAAAAGGTCCGATTTTTACTCGAGGAAAATGAATTATTTATTTTTTTTAAAAAAAAAAGTTTGGTTACTTGAAGTTATTGATTGGGAAGCTTTCATACTGTTGGTTCTGAACTTGGGTGAAGCGCAATTTTGAACTTTTCAAGTTTCTAATTTCTGTATGTTGATTTTGGGTATATAGTTAGTCAGTTGCATAGAGTACTGCTATATAACACATAAATAAGTTAGCGAAAAGTTCACAAGCAGATAAAGTGGCCAGAGAAGTGATTTCGTTCAACTTTTGGGCTATTTATTAGTTGTGCCTGTTCGTGTCCTATTTGTTACAAAATATTCGTGTTATACAGCTTTCTTCAATTGGGTAATTGAGAAGCTTGGTTGAGTTAAGTTGATTCCTCGATTTAAAAAGAAATAGGCTGTCTTTTTCGAGTGGTTGTCTCTTTCCCTTGAACCCATATATAAGTGCATTTATATTAGGCTTTTGTGCTACATTGCTTCTCATGACTGTGTCAGAATCAGATTCATCGGTTTGATTGAGTATAATGTTGACAGATTTTTGGCCAAATGTCTAATTTTTATGCGGGCAAATGGGAATATGAACAAAAACAAACCTTTCATGTTGTTGATTTAGCACACGGAGTACTTAATCAGGTCTTAAGTTTCTGTCGTAGTAAGCAAAACAGCACTTAATGGTATGGCAGTGTTTCAAATTGTTTGATGGAGTCGGATATCATACTGAATTGCTTGTGCTATGAGCTGCATTAGAAGGATGATTAGTGATCCCTTTGTAGGAAAACAAATTGGGATATGAGTAAATCTCATATGGTGGAGGACAGTCATGCAATGGAACATCTGAACAAAAATTTTGAATTGTTTTAGTGGATTTGATTGATTGGACAATTTGTAGAACAAGGACTCCAGGTGGCAAAGGCATTAATTGGCAAAACGAGAGAAAGGAAAAGGTGCACTTTTTTCTGATGAAGAAAAGGATGTCTCTATTCACAACAGAAAAAATCTCCTCTTTTTTTTCTAATGAACCAAGCAATTGCAAGCAGCTAGTAATGAACAACAAACAATACAGTAATGAAGAAATAGATGTCTCTCTATTCACAACAGAAAAACTCTCCTCTAGTGAATTGTATAATCATTGGAATTATAACAACGAAAAAAAAACCTATGTAATGAGTTTATAAATAGAGTAGAGGCTCTTGAATGATTTTCTTCATTCCTTTCTTTATTTCTTTATGCCTTACATGTGTTTTCTGCAGATTTGTGATGGGTGGACTGCCTTTGCAAAATGCTTCCCCTGCCCCAGTTGTCAGCCAGGTGTCAGTAATTACAAATTCTACTAAAGAATCAAAGCCCAAGAAGAAGATCTGCTGTGCTTGCCCTGAAACTAAGAAACTAAGGGACGAATGCATTGTGGAGCATGGTGAAGCTGCATGCGCAAAATGGATTGAGGCTCATCGACTGTGCCTCCGTGCTGAGGGCTTTAACATTTGAGTTTGGTAGATATGGTTTAGTTCATAAATCAATACCATTTTGGAATATAGAATACTTGTTTTGGAATTACACATACTGAAGAGGAGGAATAAAGCTAGAAAACACAGGTTTTCTTGACCTTTTGTACTTGCAGTCATTTTTATCTTCTTGAATTATGATTTCTTTCCTTCCTCTGAGACAATTGAAAATGATCAGAATCCTTGGATGGGGTTGATATTGTGTTGTCTCTTCTCTTTGTCAGTGTTATCTGATTATTTTTTGAACCTGTGATTTTACAGGCAGAGGAAAGTTGTTCCTCTGATGTATTGCATTCCTTACATGCCAATAACTCTCCCATTTGTGATTCCTTCTTTAAATTCCATTACGGTGTTATGTATTGTTCTGAACTTCTGATGATAGTTTATAGACTCTCATCTCGTACTTATGCAAGCTTATCCTCACATGTTGATTGTTATCCTTACAAGTAGCAGTTGCCGAGGATGAAGTGAAAAGTTATAATCTGAAGTGTATTGTCCATAATTAGACATTCTCATCAACTTTGCTGCAACCTGAATTATTCTCTGTCACTTTTGAGCCATTATATCTCCCTTGAACTCAAGTGAGCTTGTCGAAGGGCTGAGAAGCAACTCTGAGAGGATAACTCTGGGTTAGAACGTCTAACTTGGACAATGCATCTTCAGACAATAACATCTCATATCTTCTCATTTCATCTTTTGCAACTTCTAATCACTGCATGCCAGGTCAGTTCTATCTTCTTTGTCTATATCGAGAACAGATTCTCCGAGTTTTATAACTCGCGAGTTCTATCTTTTTTATTCATTGCTTCGTATGCTAATTGTCATTTAGTTCAGAGAACAGATTCTCCTTTTTTTTTCCTTCCTTATCTGTGTCCATTAGCTCTAAAATGGAAAATGTAAATAAGAAGAGAAATCTAGACGTGTGAGTTCAAAGAGCTGGTTGATTGCAAGAATTTCAAACTGAAAGACATATTAGGTCATCTTTCATGCCCTTTCAAAGCTTGTACACTACATTTCAGATTGTTTGCCAAAACTTCAGTGATGAAACAGGAAAATGGAAAAAACTCAGTCTTCTTCTCATGTTTCTTTTCCGTTTTATGTATGTAGTCAAGTGATAAGTTTATGCCCCTCCTTTATGGTATGTGCACTATTTTGGTCGTTCTACATGCTGCGGTTGATTTTCGATTCTATTTGGTTTTTACTCCAAAAAAAAATATAATAATAAGTAAACCAAAAGTTTTTATTATTTTAAATTAAAAACCGAAACTGGTTCAAACTAGTTACTTTTGGTTCGGTTCAGTTAATTGTTGGAAAAAACCGATTTAATAAAACTATTATGTGTTAAATCCCCTGCTGCGAATCACTTCATTCTAATCCAGAAATAGCATGTTATCCCGAACGTAAATAATAGGAGTTATAGCATAAAAAGAAAGGAAAAAAAAAACATATTTTCTCCCGATGGAAGCGTAAGTTCCTTCAATAGGCTTTGTCAATTGCAGAAGTGTTCTTCCAGAATCCAACAATAATGCATCATATGCTTTTTTAACAGACTCTATTGCTCCTGTAATGTAAAGAAACAAAGTGAACGAATCTGATCTATTGAAATAGTGTACGCATTTATATATATGTACTAATAAATAAATAAATAAGGCACCAATTAGAAAGGAAAAGTGACCAGACCAGCAGAGTGGATGGCAATGGAAGAAGAGCTTGATAGCTTCAATTTGATAGGTTTTAGAGCTTTAAGCAAATAGTTCCCATGAGATTGGCCAAACGGGAAATGGAGATTTAGGAATGGAATTGAGCAAAATAAAGAAAGATATACCTTTAAAGATTGCTAGATACCTTAGTTTTTTCTCGAGACTTTGAACCTTAAAACTGGAGAAGACAAGAAACCAGAGAAGGGGAGATGCGAGAACTGAGATAGAGAGAAAACCTGGAGGAGGGCGGCGGCTGGGTTTGACTTGGCCTTTAGAGTTAGAAGAAAAGTTTATATTTATACTGTTTTTCTTTCAGTGGTGGTTTTCTTGCTCACCCCTAATTACCATGTCGTGGAACAAATTAGGATAAGAGTTGTATTGATCTCAAATAAGCTGATGCCGTCGTACCAGAGAGCTCTTGAAGAAAAAATTTGAGGAGTTCCAGTGAAGATGATACGCAGAATAATCTTGAATTTAGAACAGTACTAGTTGGCAAAGAAGGAACAAAACTGAAATGCATGGTAAATGATTTAAAATTGTGAGAATGAAATCAGGATTCAATGATTTTGTTTTGAATCTGATGTTCTTAATTCCTTTCTTCTTCCCCCGTGTCTCCAACCCAACGGTGTCTTGTTTCTGAGTGTGAAAGCAGGATTCAATGATTTTGCTTTGAATTTGCTGTAATCAAGCAAAAGAGGAACTGCTGGCTTGCCCTGAAACTAAGAAACTAAAACACGACAGCATTTTGGAGAATGGTGAAGCTGTTCGTGTGAAATAGGTTAAGGCTCATTGTCCAGTGAGGACTTCAACATTTTGCAAATGAATATCACTTCGACCATAGAACAGATACGAGGAATAAAGCTAAAAACCGCAACTTTGCTTGACTTTTTCATATCTTCAATCATTTTTTCTTGGAACTCCACTAACAATTGAAAATGGCCAAAATGCATGAATGAGGCCTTGATACTGTGTTTGTCTCATCTCTTTGTCGATGCTTTATTCTTGTCTGTACATGTGGTTTAACAGGTAGACTAAAGTTCCTTTCTCCAATATATTCCATTCCTTAAGATGCCATTGAAGTCTTCCATTCATTTATGATTCCTTCTTCATATTCCTTAATCAATGGCGTTTGATATTGTTCTCAGCTTTTCTTACGATGGTTATTGACAGTTTATCATAAGGAGATCTAATTGCTGAAAAGCAAGTAACCAAGGATGGATAATTATTCTACACGCTACTATAAATTGATCTAAAGGTCTTCAGACAGTAACCCTTTCCCTGATTTCTTCTGTTCATCTTTTACGACCACTAATCATTGCATGCCTTGCTAGTTGTATGATCAAACAATTGCTGGCCAGGTTACCTACTTTCTTGTGATCCTTTTGAGTATTCTCTTTCGCAATCACTTGAACATATTGCTGGCCATGCCGTTTCTCTTCGAGTTCAGAGATCTCAGATTAGATTCTTCCAATTTAACTTTCTTTTGCTTTTGGGTTTATCTTTTATGACTTCTGATTGCTGCGTGACATATTTCTTGTGGATTCTTTAAGTGTTGTGTGCATTAGCGGAAAATAAAAGGAAAAAAATAAATCTTGACACGATCCCAACGAAGAAGAGTTGATTGCAAGATTGTGGTCAGGGAAAAAAACTGATTTCTTAAGCAATAACGATCTCAAATTAACTTGCCTAATTATTGTAATGCTATCTGGTTGTAATTCGCTGTGGTGAAGCTATGCTTTCATGCATCAAATTTTATGCCATTTGATCACAGAGCATACCGCGCTTGATAGGCTATGAACTCTAGATTAATGAAGTTCAGCAATATTCTTGCTCTGGTAGTCTAGGTCTACTTTAGCCATGGAGACAATATAATTGTGAAGTAAATGATTAGAAAGATGAGAGAAGCAGAGTACTACACTAATTATAAGACTTCATTAAAACCACACCAGAGGCCACAGACATGGCCAATACATAACAATGAAGAAGACACAAACATAAAGACACTCACGGACACTTTTGTTTGTTCACTCCACACCCACAAGTACAGAAGAACACAGATTATTTATCAGAAATTACATTACTAATCCACTCCCAATCCCACATCAAACATGATAGTTGATGTGCTTGCTTAATGACCGCATGTGCAGGTAGTGCAAGTGCAGCCAGTACCGCACTTGCACTTGCCATCGTTCTCATCTGCAGGCACCTCCATGACTACGGAGGAGACATAGCTGCAAAAAAAATCAGACTCCATTGTATGAGCATCGTGTTCCCATGTCCTTCATTATCAATCTTTACTGACGAACCAAAAATGTTTAGGAATAAAGCAATATATATTATTCATTCTGCTTATTAATCATCAGTGCATACTTAAGCTTCAACCATGTCTCTCTACGCTAATTAAGACTACGACAACAGGACTTTAAAGATAGAGATGCGAAAGTTACTTCTTCTCAGTCTCGACGATGCCAGCAGTGTAGCTGCTTCCCTTCTTGCTGCAAATTAATCACAAATTGCATGGCATGAGAGAGCAGCTAGCATAATAATGTAAGCACGAAAGCCATGCAGAAACATGAACTACCTACTATACAGCTTGCACAACATATATAAACCATAAACAAGCAAGAGCTGCTTAATCAGGTTTGCAAAAGAAGGGGAAAAAAAGAAGAAGAATTCTTACACACACTGGGTCTTGTCAGCGCAGTCGCAGGTGTCGCAGGTGCTAGACATGATGATTGATTGATTAAGCTTAAATGGATGAACTAAAAGACTTGGGGTATGAATGTGTTCTCTGTGTAGCTTAATGAGTTGTTGTATCTTCAAGCCCTGCTCTATTTATAGAGGGAGAGAGGCGCATCAGTAATGGCTGCGATGAAGAGGAAGGGCAATTGTGGGACCTTCTTAAGGCATGAGAGAAGCACACTCTTCTCGAGGAAACGTCCGAAGGAATCTTGATAATGGAGGTAGGGGTTGGCCATCTTTCCTCCTCTCATGTCAACCTCATTTCTCTTTTTCTATATATGTAAAATTATCGTGAATCTTCTGTCATTTTTCAGGGAAGATTTTAGCCCCACGCTTAAAAATCTTCTTTAGCCTAGCATTGGTTCTAGGCGCTTTAACGGTCCATTTGACAATTTCTTCCATCTTTTTTTGTTTGTTTAACTGACTGATTTCTCACTTATCGTTGTAATTTGCTTGTTTTTTCTCTTCTTTCTGGTTTACAAGCTATATAGATGGCCTATGTTACACCGCGTGCAAACATGAAAATAAGATATTCAAGTGATAATAATTCAAAATAAATTAGGAATATGTTTATTTGTTGGAAAGTAGTTTTTTTTTTTTAAAGTGAATTCCAGAAAAATAAATTATTTTTCAATGTTTGGTATTGTAATAGAAAATAAGTTGGAAAACACTTTCCAGTGTTTGGTTATGTCATGGAAAATGAGCTGGAAAATAACTTATTAATGTTTTATTTTCTCAAGTTTATTAAAATAGTGAGGAATAAATCTTACAAATTAAAAAGTTGAAAGAGGATGAAATTGAAAAAATATATAATTTCATAAATTATCTCAAATAAAATAAATAATAATCAAAATAATAGAAATCAAATCTAAAAAATAAAATAAAAATGAAAGATGAAGAAATTAAAATAATAATAATTAACATTTCATAAATTATTTCAAATAAAATAAGTAACAATCAAAAGAATGAGGACCAAATTTGATAAATAAAAAATTTCAATAAAAAAATGATAAGGGAAAAGCAAATAACAATTATAAAAATGAGGACTAAAGTTAATATAAAAATTAAATTTTAAGAAATGAAATTGAAAAATAAATATTCAAAACAAAATATATATAGCAATCAAAAGTTTGAGGATTAAATTTGATATAATCAGCAAATAATATGACATTTCTAAATTTTTCACAACTTCCGTAATGTGTTTTCCACCCAAATTTTCCAGGAAAACACTTTCCTGAAAACTAAGTCAAATTTTCCTTTGACTAGAAAATGTTTTCCGTTGACCAACTTTTCTAATAATAAACAAATATAGGAAAGTTTGGAAAGTCATTTTTCAAAAATTACTTTTCAGAAAACAAACATGACCTAAGTTAAATTTACTAAAACATGACCTACAATGTAAGACCAAAATAATTAAAAAATAAAAAGGTCTAAATAATGCACCACCGAGTAATGCTAGCTTAGAGTATAGTGACTTTGAGTTCATGCTTTATTGAATTAAAAAATATAATGAAATATAAAAACAACTTTAATTATAACTAGGGATGATCATTTTTGGTTCGGTTCGGTTTTTATAAAAAAAACCAAGCAGATTTAAAAAAACCGAAACCGATTCAAACCAACAGGTTTTGGTTCGGTTTTTTATTAAAAAACTGGTTCAAACCGGTTGGCTCTGTTTTTCAGTTTGGCTCGGTTTTTTTCGGTTTGGCTCGGTTTTTTTCGATTTGGGTTCGGTTCAGTTTTTTCAGTTTTAGACTTATAAAACTGAAACCGAACCGAACCGGCCGTTTTTTCAAAATTTTAATCGGTTTTTTTCACGGTTCGGTTTTTTCGGTAATTTTTTTTCCGGTTTTATCGGTTTAATCGGTTTTCCAGTTTTTTTTTATCACCCTTTACCATGTTTCATTGTGCCATAAAAAATGGGTTGGAATTTTTTATTTTAATTTCAGTTCCATTAAAAAAAAAATTACAAAAGCTTAACATGTAACATGTAAAATGAAATTCATTACTCGGATGGTTTTTTAAAATATAAATAATTCTACAAGTAAAAATAAGAGTGAGATGTTTTAACGAAAAAAAAAAAGAAGAAAAAAGGTACTTATGATGAATGATATATTAACTTCAAAATAGTTTAAAATAGCGTTATATAAAACACAAAAGTGAAAAACGTCTCTTACTACTCAATAAAAAAAAATTTATTCTTTATGTGATGTCAAATTCGAGTTTTGTGGTTACTCATATGATGGTTATTGGAGATTTATATAGTTGTTAATTTCAGGGCTCGTGGAATTAATTGAGGTAAACGCAAGCTAACCTGGACATTTACATTAAACTTAAAAAAAAAACAAAAAGTCATCATTATAAATAAATTATTTAATATAAGTTTGATTCTAAAACAATAAATTTATTAAAAGGAACAACTATAAATTTTAAACGGGACTAATTTCGTTCTTTAAAAGAATTAAAGAATACCTAAATTAAAAAAAAAAAAACAGCAATAAACATCATGGAAAAAGATTTTCTTTCTTGGGAAAAATAAAGTCATTTTCAAGCCTCTCGTTGATTGATGCTCTTCTGGGACCTTACGACTCTGCACAAGTGGATAGAAAGTCACTCTCTTTAGGCAAGTTTCTAGCTAGGAGAGAAAAAAATAATGAAATTAAATCAAAGATGCCCTTATTTAATAGATTTAGGTTATTTTATTTAAAATCGGTTTAAGTTATGGGTCATTTAAACAATAATTTAAAGTGCTCACTAAACAAAAAATTTCAAAAATAAATAAGATATATTTATCAATTATATTTTTATAAAATAAAAATTGCCCCAACATAACCAAAAAACAAACTTCAAGTAAAAAATAAAGATTATTCAAAGCTTCACTTGTTAAATATACATTTTTTAATACTTTTTTCCTTTTCTTTTAAGTTTCATATATTTTCTTTTCCTTAATATAAAAATCGGCACAAACATCCTCAAGAACTTGTTGAATATTTGTTTTTATACAGGGACTCTTCTCACTTTTTTTTTTACATGGGGTATGATATGATTTTTTTAAAGGAAAATAATTTTACTGTGAATTAAGCTACAAGTTCATTAGCAGTAGCAGAGACAGGGGGTTGGCAGGAGTCCCGGTCCTTACAAGGAAATTATTTTTTTATCCCTTTCTTTAATAATATTTATATTTTTAGTCCAAATAATAAAACGACTAAAATCTTAACATCCTTTAATTTTATTTACTAGCTCCATCCCCGCTCGTTAGCTATAATATAATTAGATAATTCTAAGTCCACTATTTATTTTTACTTATCATAGCCATAACTTTTCTTGAGAAATGCAATAGTTTTACTATTATCTATATATATAATCTTTGATCAATAATTTCTTATAGATCTATGGGCATGTAAGATTATCGTGTGTCTATATATATATATATATATATATATATATAAAATCAACTAAATATAAAGAAGGACGGGCCATTGGCTAACACCTGCAAGAGCACATTAGACCTTAGTTTTTATAAAAAGTCTAATAAAATCTTAATTATTTTAGTCTTTAAAAGTTTAACACACATATTGATTATTTTTTTTACGTGATTTTTCCTTAGTTTTACGTGGGTGTGTTAAATTCTTACAGGAGAAAATATATTAAAAAAAAACATTTAAATATAAAGAACAATCCATGTTGAAAAGGATATATATTTATGATAATAGATATGGATACACATCACCAGCTTCTCCAATATATATATACACACACACACTTTTGAAGTGACAACGAAGAGAGAAAAAGACGAGAGAAAAACCAATGGATTGTCTTGCAATTGCTTCTCCGGGTTGCCAACTTTATTCTCTCTCAATTTTCTCGGCGAAGAACCACAGCCTTACATGCATGTTTCCGATCTTTTTATCCACAAGTTGGAAAAGAAAGCAGGCTTGTCCTCTACATTACCTCTCCTGTACGTGTCAAAATCAAGATGTTTTGTGATGGCGTCAAAATCATACCACTGGTCAAATTTGGGAATTATATTTAGGGTTCTTTTCTGTTTTTTCATATGATCGATTGATTTTTTTTTAAAGGACGATCGGCCATGGTTTCTGATGGAGTCGTACATCTGGCCTTTTCTTGGAATTGTATCTTAGGCTCAACTATATGTGTGCTTTGAATATAGATTTGATATGTTTTTGAAAAACAAGTTCCTTAGGATAACAATGAAACCTCTGATATTTAAATTAATTAATTATAGAAGAAAAATAAAGTGAAAAGGAAGAAGAAGAAGAAGAAGAATGAAGAGTGCATGAGAGTATCTCTTGTGATCATGTTTATTTGCTTGATGATTCTATGTATTTATACACCTAGATTACATGAGCTTATATTGTTATGGGGTGGAGTAAGGAAAGAGAGTAATTATTTTTTCTTGCAGGCAACTTCAAAAAATAAGTTGTTGATTATTGTGTTATTGATGGAAAAAGTTGGTGCTCAAGGGTGATTGGCGTGAAAGGTCAGCATCTTATAAGAAGACAAATTGACGAGAGAGCCGTTAACAAAAGAAGTAGGCACTCCTTGAGGAGATATATTGGAGAGATAGCTATTAATAAGAAAGCAGGCACCTTCTAAGAAGACATGTTAAAGGAGATAATCATTGCTAAGAACAGTAGTGTTGCACTAACAATTTGTGCGTAAGCATAGGAGAGTGTGGCGGTGTACTAACTTTCTTGGAGATAGTAACTATGTCTTATGATGTGTTGTAACCTAATTTTTTAACCCTATTTTTTATATGTACTTAAAAAAATTAGAAAAAAAATCCAAAAAATACATCTTTTCAGTAATTTTCGCTAATTTTAATCATTTTGTTATTTCTTTCATTTTTATTTATTTTTTATGTGTCAAAAAAAATCTAAAAAATCATAAAAAAACAAGAAAACAAATAATAAAAATATAGACGGGTTGAATAAGCTCATCTGTATCTTCTAATTGATGATGATTACTTGAGCTAGACTCAATCATTCTCTTAAATGTATGATTTTCTTTTATGGAAACACATCCTTAAAGAATATAGCATTCATTGATTCCATATTAGTATTAAGATGAATATCCTCAATACCTGACTTGTGTACAAGAAATCGATATGCACTACTATTATATACATATGTGACAAATACACAATCCACAGTCTTATGTCATATCTTAACCTTTTTAAGATCAAGTATTTCTACCTTTACAAGACACCCCCACACTTTGAGGTATATGTTAGAAGGTCTTTTACCTTTACATAATTCATATGGTGTTTTTTCTAACTTTGTATGAAGTACTTTGTTAAGTATATAATTGTTAGTTAGATTTGTCTCCCCTACAAATTCTAAGGTGCTCTCGAACTTATTGATATGGAATTCATCATTTTTTTTTAATGTTTGGTTTTTACATTCTGCAATGCCATTTTATTATAGTAAATAAGAACTTACCTTTGTATTTTTGTTAAGTTGATTTTCAACTTCATTCTTTAATGTTTAAATATTTCAAGAACTCCATCATTTCTCTTAAGCAAATAAATATAACAACACCTTCTGGAATCATTTATAAAAATAATACAGTGCTTTCTTCCATATCTAGTTTTCACAAACTTTAAATCACTATTATTTGTGTGAATTAAGTCTAGAGGTTCACTACTGCTTTTTAATTGTTTGAAAATAAGATTTTATGAATTTTGATTCTACACAAATTCCACACTTGTGATTTTTCTCAAAAATCATACTCGGTTTATTAACCTTTGTATAGAATTATAATTTACATGATTTGACCTGCTATGCCACATATCATAAAACTCGAGCAAATAAAAAAATAAGAAAATCTTATTATTATTTTTATCATTGGCTATAATATTGATCATTACATTCATTTTAAGGAGGTCAAGGTCATTACAAAGATATAATTTTTTTTTTATAAACATATCAATTTTAAAAAATACAAATTTATCAATTTTAAAATTATTTTTCACTCAACAATGAGCCGCACACTAAACTAAAAGAATGTTGTGGGTTAGGTTCCATTATCATGGAAGTTATATCCAAATAAAATCGCATGGATCTGAGTGTGATTTATCGGAAGCACAGGAAGACATGAATTTGACAGGAAAATTGAAAGCACTTAGATTTTATGGCCACGCCAAAAAGTTGCCATGTGAGCTTGCAGCTATGTTATAATTAATCACCGGCCTTCCCTGTCGACGTAGATAGGACCAAGCTCCCTTTGTTGAATTATACTCCCATGCGCTATGGTGAACGTTGACCACATACAGACCATGGAATAACCTGTTTTGCATTCTGATAACTTTTGTTCTTTTTTTTTTGATACTTTTTAAATTATTAAAAAGAAATTAGCTTGATGTTTTTATGTTTATTTTTATAGTTTTGA
>Ga0325410_1000005_pt1 | contig 188801 bp, 95 predicted proteins | sample PopdelMetagenome_16_FD_206182 | JGI IMG/M metagenome (GOLD analysis project Ga0325410, IMG submission 206182) | Populus deltoides microbial communities from Bellville, Georgia, United States - Xylem-PdIQD-R3 | ecosystem: Host-associated > Plants > Phyllosphere > Stem > Wood/Secondary xylem... | reverse complement strand
ACTAACCAATGTTAAGAAGAGATAAATATTCAGAATATAAATTGATGTTTCGTTTCCATGATCAGTTCTGATTTCTGTAGGTGGATGTGTGCTTGTGACCAAGGTTTGTTCTCTTGATAATTTTTTGTTTTCTTTTGCTTTAGCCTAGATAACGTCCAAACCCCCCCAAATTGCATATCATCTAGCATAAAAATCTGACTTGAATCTTCCTCGTGGGATCGACCCCTTGCTTGCTCTATACTATCTTGTGTGTTGTGCTTAAAGCTAGGGTAATTAATTTGTGCGACTGCGACTTCGCAACAATGGTGGTAGTATTGGCCGAAGGAAAAAGAAAGGGGAGTGAGGGCTGCTGGTTTTGGCAGTGACCACGGTGGATGGTGATAGTAAGGATGAAGAGGTCTGCTCTGGTTGAGGAAGATAGCCTTTCTTTTTTTGTTCTACTCAATATGGGTTACGAGGATTAGCTGAGGGAGGCCCGCCTTCTGGGGTTCTAAGCCAAGGAAAAATGGTGAAGATGAGGGAGCCTTTGCTCTGTGAAGATCTGGAGGCCGGGGAAGAAGAGAGAGAAAAACCGCCCCACCTTTTTTTATGTTTTTTTAGTAATGTGTTTTGTTTTTTATAATGCCTTTACCTGGTTTTTTTTTTAATGGACTCCTGGCATGCGTGCATACACTTAGATTTGTGTTTATAGTGCAAGATTCTCATCACGTATGAAGAAAAAAAAAATCTCAAACAAACTCATTTTCTTTTTTGAAATTTGAATTTGATTAAGAATCAAATTTAAAAGCGGATAACTATCCTTATCTTGATAATAAGAATAAAATGGCAAAAGCACATCGTAGTCCCTAGTTTTCGCGCAAGTTGACATATCATACTTTTCATCAAAATAAATCCCTAATCTTTTAATTTTATATTTTAACCCCTGTAAAATTAAATTAAAAAACAACAGGCAAAAAATTGGGTTATAATAGTTGCCCCTTCTTTACAATGCTTACGATGCAAAGACATTGAAAAATTTATTTTCTTTTGACTTTGAATAGTAAGTTTTGTAAAAAAAAAAAAACATAGGCGTGAAAACCCTTCCTTTTCTTTTCTTTCGATGTTTTTTTTTTGAAAAAAATGGTCTAATTATTCTAGGGAAGACCTGGCCGATGCTAAAATGCAACGAATCTTGCAAGTGCTCTGATTGTTCCAGACAGCCTTTCCGATGCTAAAATGCGAGGAAACTTGCAAATGATCTCATTGTTCCAAGTAACCTACCCAATGATAAAATATGAGGAATCTTGCAAGTGGTCTCATTGTTCCAGACGACCTACCCGATGATAAAATGCGAGGAGACTCGCAAGTGGTCTATGGGTTATGGGGATAAGTTGAGGGAGGCCCGCCTTCTGGGGTTCCAAGCCAAGGAAAAATGTTGAAAATGAGGGAGCCCTTGCTCTACGAAGATCTAAAGGCCAAGGACGAAGATAGAGGAAAAAAAAAGGGCTAAGGGGGGGCGGCGCCTAGTATAGGGTTCACCGCCCCACCTTTTTATGTTTTTTTCTTTTTTAGTAATGTGTTTTTTTTTCTTATAATGTCTTTCCCTGGTTTTTTTAATGGCCTCCTCCCCTATATGCATACACTAATATTTGTATTTATAGTATAAGAGTTTCATCACGTGTGAGAAACAAAGTCCCAAACAATCTCATTCTCTTATTTGAAATTTGAATTTAATTAAAAATCAAATTTAAAAGCGGATAACTATCCTTATCTTGAAATTTGAAATTTGATGATAAGGATAGAATAACAAAAGCACATCGTAGTCCCTAGTTTTCACGCAAGTTGACATATCACACTTTTCATCAAAATAAATCCCTGATTTTTTAATTTTACATTTTAACCCCTGTAAAATTAAATTAAAAACCAACAAGCAAAAAATTGGGTTATAATAGTTGCCCCTCTTTACAATGTTTACGATGTAAAGGCATTGAAAAAATCATTTTCTTTTGACTTTGTATAGTAAGTTTTGTAAAAAAACCGTGAAAACCCTTCCTCTTCTTTTCTTTTGATGTTTTTTTTTTTAAAAAAAATGGTCTAATTGTTCTAGGTGAGACATGGCCAATGCTAAAATGCAAGGAATCTTGCAAGTGGTCTGATTGTTCCAAGCGACCTACCCGATGCTAAAATGCGAGGAAGCTCGCAAGTGGTCTTATTGTTTCAAGCGACCTGCCCAATGATAAAATATGAGGAATCTCGCAAGTGGTCTCATTGTTCCAGACGACCTACCCGATGATAAAATACAAGGGGACTCGCAAGTGGTCTATAGGTTGCGGGGATGAGCTAAGGGAGGCCTGCCTTTTGGGGTTCCAAGCTAAGGAAAAATGTTGAAAATGAGGGAGCCCTTGCTCTATAAAGATCTGAAGGCCAGAGATGAAGAAAGAGAGAAAAAAAAGGAAAGGGCTGAGGGGGGCGATGCCTAGTATAAGGTTCACCGCCCCATCTTTTATTTTTTTTCTTTTTTAGTAATGTGTTTTTTTCTTATAATGTCTTTCCCTGTTTTTTTTTTTTAATGGCCTCCTCCCTTATATGCATACACTAAGATCTGTATTTATAGTACAAGAGTCCCATCACGTGTGAGAAACAAAGTCCCAAACAAACTCATTCTCTTATTTGAAATTTGAAGTTGATTAAGAATCAAATTTAAAAGCCGATAACTATCCTTCTATTGATGATAAGGATAGAATGGTGAAAGCACATCGTAGTCCCTAGTTTTCGCACAAGTTGATAAATCATATTTTTCATCAAAATAAATCCCTGATCTTTTAATTTTATATTTTAACCCTCGAAAATAAAATTAAAAACCAACGAGCCAAAAATTAGGTTATAACAGTCCATTTAAAGTCACAATGGTGATAAAAGCAAACACCTACCATTTGCAAGATATGTAAGAAAAGATTCTCTCTCATGGCTAGTACTCTGATCATTTGAAAATGTATCATAGTCAATGGAAATAAGAATGTATGTTTTTAATACATGAATGACTTATTCAAAATGACATTATATGTTTTTATTTTCTCTAAGTGATGCTTCAGAGCCTCTTATTAATTTTTTAGGGGTTGATCTTGGATCCCTCATTCTTTAGTGTAGTCTCAGATACTTACTTATATGTGAAATTTCAAATTGACCACAATAGCAAGATTTATACTTGAAATTTGATTGACTGCAATGATAAAATTAATATGTAAAATTTGAATTGACTATAATGGCAAGATTAATACGTGAAACTTAAATTGAGCGCGATAGTGGAACTTATATGTGAAATATAAACCGGTCCTTACGATGGGCCTATTATACAAAATGTTAATTTGGCTGCAATGGTGAGGATTATTATGTTTTGAATAAGAGTTATAGGTACTTAAAAAGAATTGGTAAATATAGATGATATAGAATATAAACTATAACTATTGAAATGAATAACAAATGTATAATTGAAATAAAACATGAGATGTGATTATAGAAATGAGTAAATGAACATGGTTGATGTAAATTCTAAGGAATAAAAAAGATCAATATATGTATAATTGGCATAAAGAATGTGCTACGAATACCAAAGTAAAGTGATAGATATGGTGGATGTATTGTACAAGTTTTTCGAGTACAAAAATGAGTTAAATGAATCTAAAAGATTGATTAAAGCATTAACTAAGTGTATGGATGATTGATGAATCTAGAAATGTGATGAATGTATAAACTAAGTGAATAAATGGGATACATAAATACAAGAAGTTGATTAAAGTATCAAGCTAACTGTAAGGATGAAATTAAGAAATTCAGATATGTAATTAAAACATGAGCCATGAATATCAATTTGGATTGATGAATCCAATCATACAATTGATGTAGAACACAAAGATTGGGTAGAAATGTGGATAAATGACATTGGTCATTCTTGAGTATAAAGCATGCTTATTGAAAGAAATAATAAATATGGTCGGTCTTAAATAATAAGTTATGACTATTGCAGCGGGTCCATGGAAGAAAAAAAAAAGGCTTATTGTATTGGATGTGGAAAAAGAAAATTATATTTGCATTGGAAGAGTGGATTAGATTGATTGGTGAGTATGACATATCAATAGTTACCATTATGAAAAGGAAATGAATGTGGTATTATTTATTGAATAGTAAGATGAATATTACAAACATATAATTATAATTATAAACTGAAAGAATTATTGTTGATACAGATAACAATAAAATCCATGCAGTGAAATAATAAGATTTTAAAGGTCCGTTGTAGGATATTGTAGTGAAAAAAATAGACATTGAGGGTGTATAATTTATGTGAAAATAAAGAGGTTGTATCTTTGGATAAAAGATGGAAATTATTTGTAAATATCATATAGCAAAAATATTTGTAAAGGAGTCACTAGTGTTGAGGGTTGCCTTTATGGCTTGTTAAAGATATTATGGTAATGTGTGCGCGCGCGCAAAAAGATTAATATTGATGTGTTTGTTTGTAAAACTGAGAAAAAAGTTATTGAAATTATTGGATACAAATATGCTTATCATATATGTTATCTCTTGTGGATTTTAGTTTGTACATTTTAATTGGCACCTCATAGATGATACCACACTTCCAATTTACTTAATTTTTGTAATCTATAGACTTTTGTATAAGCTAAATGATCATGCTTAAATAATTTTAGTATATGTAACAAAGTCTAGAACACTTTGTGGACTGTGTGATAAACTAAGAAGTGAAGAGAGGAATTATTTTTGTACTAGATATTATTAACATTTTGAATATAAAACATGTGTTGTAAAAGAAATTCCACTCCATTTTGCCATAATAAAATCATCTATAAATGAAAATGTCATTAGAAATCTCAAGATGTTACAGCTGGTATCAAACCTTATAGTTGTGATTCAGTAGCTATTTAAACATGAAGGGTATGGACTAAAAGTGGAAAATAGACTTACCTGCCTCTAAATGATAGATGTTAGGAAAATTATTTTAAACAATTATTTGATAATATACTAGTTGGTGATAGAGGTCTATAGAATACAATGAATTTCGGTTATTGATAAAATAAGAAAGTTGCAAAGGCATTGGATGGTGCAGACAAAAAAAGATTGAAAGGGGTAAAAATAGATGTTGATACTAAAGTTAATGTTCTACCTATTTGGGCACAAATGGGTGATATTTTAGGTCGTAAGTTGATTCACTTATATGTTATAAAGTATAGATTGAAATTTAAAATGGTTGTTTTCTAATGCCTTGATTAATGTATATACCAAATAAATAGTTTAAGCCTTTACAAATGTTATATATATATATATATATATATATGGACCCAAAGAAAGTAAAGGCTATGGTAAAAAAGAAAAAGGCTCTTACAAATGTAACAAAAATTTGTATTTTTCCTTATATTGGCAAAGTATTATAGGCATTTCAATACAAGTTTAAACAAGAAGGAGAAAGTAGCTTGTATATTGGAGATTGATTAAATAATGATAGAAGAGATGTATCTTGAAATACCATGATTTCTATTATATATTAAAAAAAAAAGTTAATGAAAGGTTAAAGCTTGTTTTAAGATGCAAAGGCAAGGATTTGGAATTGATTATGTGATAAATGTTGCCCAACTTTATGCAACATCTAAACTTCTAAACTAGGAAATTAGAAAGACTCAGTCCCGTTTATGTTCCATATATGTTAAGAAGCAATCTTCTAATACTTTGCAAACACTAATCAATAATCAAATAAATATAAGCACGAGAAACTTAAATGAAAAGGTTATTTGGTTGTATAGAGAAAACCTTTTGATGAACTTTTCAAAAGATGAAAAACCCTTCAAAGCAGCCAAACTTAGGATAAAGAACTTTTACTAGTTTAGAAGATTACAAGAGGAGTATTTATTTTTTTTTACTATAAATTCTTCGCAACTATACTACCATACTTGTCAAGACAAACACTTTGTTTTGTCTTCTATCGTAGTAGCTTGCTAGAACACCTAATAATATTCAAGTTGTTGTCATCGTAACAAAAACATCCAGTTGCTAAGAGTTAACACATGAACTCTCTCTATGAGTATACAGGCTCTTCAACTCTTCAATGAACATTTCTCTGTGAGAATTTTCTTCACATCCACTTGTGTGTCAAGAGTGTGTGTTGTGAAACTCTATGTAACTTTTTAGTTGGTTGGGCACTCTTGCTCTAGTGCAAATGTTGCTTTATCCAGTGTTGCTCTTGGTCTTTTTCAATGCTTTGGATTGTCCTTCCTTATATACATATCCATGTGATAAGGATTGTTACACCCGAACATCGCGACAACCGATTAAAAATAATCTTTCATGGAAAAAGAACATATATCTGGCATCTTGTTCTTTGATGGAAAAGGTCTTGTTTAAGGAGTCACCACTTAGTATTATGGTTACTAGAAACCCTAACTGGTCAACAAAGATTCTATAATACGGGACTGGTTACGCGAAAGGACAGATACTATCACCCATTAAACGTCCTACCTGAGGCAAGCTGCATTGCTGGTTTTTTCTTAAATTGGTAAAGGTTTGTTTGTGTTCCATTTTTATGATCATCCTATAATATTCCTGATTTTGGCATCAGTGAATACTCACCTATGAATATTTCCAACTCCAGCGTTGGTAAATATTGTGTAACCCAAAAAGTATGATATTCCTGACTCTGGCCCCAATGAATAAATCTGCAAAAATTGAATTTTCTAAGAAAAGGAAACTATTTTTTTATTTTTATTTATTCATTATTTATTTATTTATTTATTTATTTTTGGGCAGCTGGCCCAGCTTGGTCACTAGCGCAAGCCAGTGACCCGGCTGGGCAAAGGAGTATGCATGCATGAACAATTCACTATACATGCTGCATAGTGCGACAGTAATTCTGTGTAATACAATGCTTAGCAAAGAATTAAACTGGGGAAGCTTACCTGTGTTGTTACTTGTGCTGTTTGGAAGACGAAGACGATGATGGTGGAGGGTGGCCGACTGCTGTTATTTCCCTCTTTGAATTTGTTTTTCTTTGTCTTCCTTAGTCTTTCTTTCATGTGTTGTTGCTTATGTTATTATTGGAAGACGAAGATGATGGTGATGGAGGGTTGCCCGACTGCTGGTATTTCCCCTTCTATTTTTGTTTTTCTTCGTCTTCCCTAGTCTTTCTTTATGTCCCCTTGTTTTAGTTCGTCCTGGCACTCTCTCCTATTTGCGTCTATGTGACTTCTGGTTTTCTATCATATGGATGTGTTGTTACCTGTAATGCGGGTTGTTGTTGTTTCCAGTCTGGAGGCTAATGTTCGGTTAAGGAGGAGAGCTCTCGTTGCTGGTGAAGAAACAAACCCTGTTATGGTTGAGGAATAGTGTTATGGTAGTGCTCGTGGTGAGTGACTAGGCAGCCTTGACAATGGTTTCTGGACTAGTACTATTGCTAGCTGGAGCTGCTGTTATGAAGAAAGGAGAGGTGGATCAGTGTCGGTTGAGTCATGGAGGAACTGGTCATGGGGAAGAGGAAGTTGCGGCTCTTGATGATGGCTTATGAACTGTAATGGTGTTGGGTTGAAGATAGGGTATAAGCAGCCATTTTTTTGGCCGTGTACTGATCAATGCCCTCTCAATGTTGATTGTGTTGGTCCTTCTAGGTGAATGAGAGGAAAAGCAATGTCTACGGCTGGGGGAAACCGGCGACACTTTTGCCAAAATAGGGTTTCTCTTTTTTTGTTCTGTGCCTCTTTGGTTTTATTGCGATGATCTTCCCTCTTTTTATCCATACACTGATATCTATATATATTTATAGTGCAAAAGTCTCATCACGTGTGAGAAACAAAGTCTCAATTAATATTATTCTCTTCTTTGAAATTTAAATTTGATTAAGAATCAAATTTAAAAGCGGATAGTTACCATTATCTTAAAGATAAGGATATAATGAAAAAAATACATTGTAGTCCCTAGTTTTTACGCAAGCTGACATATCACACTTTTTATCAAAATAAATCTCTGATCTTTTAATTTTACATTTTAAATCCCGTAAAATTAAATTAAAAGCTAGCTGACCAAAATTGGGTTACAACAAGGATAAGAACATTTGACAAACATTATCTTCAAGTTTCCTAATTTGTTATGTTATTCATAGACTGCTATTCATGTTTCATAAAATATTTTTTCTAACAGTTATCCAAAGATAACTTGTACTTATCTGATGTAGAGGATGGAGGAGCACCCTTCAAAATAAATGGTTTCCTATGTGCCATATGGGTTGACTCTTCGATGAATGGGATGCATTGTCATCCAATGGGTTAGCCCTATGATCCCTCACTCTATCATTAAAATCTATCAGTTCTTGTCTTGAAGATGGCCCAATCATCGTCCCTCGGCATGAACATACCATCCTGAAATAAACATTTTGCTTTCCTTCAATATTTCACACAATCATCATCTTAATTGTATTATATTTTATCATCACATCATTCACATCATTCCTAGAAGTCTAACTGGCTCTGATACCAATTTCTAACACCCCAATCAACTAGAGAATGTTAAAACATGAAATTTTACAACAATTTCACACAAGTGTTACATTCAGACTTCAATAAATCCATGTGTGTATTCCGGTATTTTGCTTACATTTTTTTTTGTCTCCAATATAGGATGTGATCTTAGTCAGGGTTTTTAAAAAAAAAAACTTACTTAGGCTCAAATAGGAACCACAAGGGATGTATATTTTTTAGAAAATAAAGGCATAGCAAAGATTACCTTTCCTCATTTCAAACACACATTGTCAATATTGATAAATTGTCTTTTTTTCTAAAAAAATTCTTGGGTGATTGTTGAGTGACTACAAACCATTCATCCATGCAATTCAAAATACTATTCATAGACAAGGTTGTATCTCATAATGGGTTTTGGTTTATTTTGTTTGGTCACCTTTTAATCGAGAATTGCTTAAAAACTTATCTTGAACAAATTTTGATTCATTCCTTGCAATCAAATCATGCACAAAACTATTTATTTTCAAGATTTTTATTTAGGAAAGGGATTCCAAATGCTATGAGATTATGCAATTTATAAAGATAGATTTTTTACACTAAAAATTCATGGCCAAACTTTACTTTATTGACTTGGAAAGAAAATTGGATACATTGAGCATAATATCTTTTTACAAAATCAAAATTCACAAGTCTAACTAGAACTTCTCCATCCATTCTAGACAATCTTAGAACTCCTCCTGAAAAAGCATGTTTTACTATATAAGGACTCTCGTATTATGGTGCTCATTCACTCTAGTCTTCTCTTGGTAAGGGCAATATTTTCTTCAGCACTAGATCTCATTTCTAGAACACTTAAGGTCGAATTTTCTTGTCATATGCCTTAGTCATTCTTTTATGGTAAAGTTAGTGATGACAAATCACAGCTACTATTTTCTCACTGATCAGATTTAGCTGTTCATATCTGACTTTGGCCCATTCCATTTATTCTAACTCAGAATCTATCAATATTCTTAATGAGAGGATCTCCACTTTCAAAGACATCATAACCTTCATTACATATGCTAAAGAATACGGGGTAGCTCCCGTTGAAGTTCTAATTACAATGCGATATGTGTGACGGGCAATTGGCAACATCTCATGCTAATCTTTGTAAATGATTACCATTTTCTAAATAATCTTCTTGAAATTCTTGTTGGCATCTTCTTCAACGTCATTCATCTTTAGCATGTACGGTATTGGAATGCTTGATTTTTCATTTGGTACAAAAATCCACTATCATCTTGCCATTGAAGTTATGTGCATTATCGATCATTATTTTTTTCAGCGGACTATATCTTATTTTTTTCAGCGGACTATATCGGCAAATCAAGTCTTTTTCTATAAACCTTTTCACCACCTTTTGTGTTACATAAGCATATGAATTAGCTTTTACCCATTTTTTGAAGTAGTCGATAGCCACGAGGATGAAACTCTGCTCATTGCTAGCTTTTGGGTTAATAGGTCAAATCACATCAATTCCCCACATCGCAAATGACCATGGGATGTTAGATTAAATAGAGAAGCGGAGCGGGGGGTGCATTGATCTTATCATTATACACCTGATAGTTATGATATTTATTGACATAGTTGATACAATCTTTTTTTAACGTCATTAAAAATAATCAGCCCTTTGTATTTTTCTTGTCATCATCTGCCCACTAGTATAAGTTGAGCATGCCCTTTCATGGACTTCATGTAATGCATTTCTAGTGTCAGCCTTATTTAAACACCTTAGCAAGGTTCCGTCGAATGATCTTTTGCACAAAAATTTCCTTCTAAATAGAAATCCATTGTCAATCTTCTCAAGGTTTTCCTATTTGCTTTGGAAGCTCCCACAAGATATTCCTAGTTTTATATAAAAATTTTAATATCACACTACCAAGGGTTCCCATCTATCTCTCCTTCAACTAAGCAACAATGAGTTGAGAAATTTCTAATATCAATGTGCACTAATTGTACTTTATGTCCAAAATCAATTTTAGCCATGATAATCAGTGTGGCCAAAGCATCGAAAAAATGGTTCCCTTTTCTTCCTAGATTGGTGAACTTTATCTATTCAAACACTTTTGCTAGTTTGGATAGATATTCTTAGTAGGGTCTTAGCTTTTCTTTCTTGGTTTGTCATTCCTCTTTCACTTGACAAATAATCAAAATTGAATCACCGTATGTATCTATCTTTTTTTTTTAAGCTCTAATATAGCCTCTAAACCCAGGATACAAGCTGATTAGTACTTAAAAGTGCATTTTTATCAAGGTTTTATATCATCATTTTGCACTTAAAGTATCAATAACTCCTTAACTAGAGCATGTTTTATAATAACATGTCTAATAATATAAGATACCTTTAATTTATGGTAAATGTTCATCTTAAATGTAGGCCTATCATATAAATCAAAGGATTGATTGATGAGTTTAACTACTGAAATTGAGAAGACAAAGAGAGGGCTATGCTTAGAAAAGAGATGCTGGTTCAGTCCAAACTGGAACATCATTTGGTTATTGGATCATAACTAGAGCAATAGAACTTGGATTTAGGTCTGGTTTATATATATGGAAAGCTAAGACATAGGCCTAAAACTTTCATGAAGAGTCCAAGATTTAAAAGTGTTATTTTCGAGTTCAAATGGTAGCAACAATGAAAAAGTCAGAATCTGTCCTGTAGTCCAGACACTGTTTAGTGTTCAGCCCATATCTCAAGTTCTAGAAGTCCAAATGCGTCGATTCTTGTTTTGTTAGAAAGCTTAAACAATTTTCCAGAACTTTCATGAGACTATCTGTTCAAATTTTGATGTTAGTAATAACGTTTTGTTTAGACAAGAAGATAAGGATTGCCATCAGGTCAAAATATGGTCATCCACTCAACAATTAGTCATCAAATCAATAGTTCTGAATTTTAGCCTATAAAAAGAGGCATTTGGCATGCATTTAGGCATCTTGGTTTTCAGATCAAGATCTTGCTCTTGCTCTCTTTCTTTGTATTTTGTAATGTTCAAGTTTTATTCCATGTTATATTTTTATTAATCTTTTATTTATGCTTTTCATTTCCTTTACTATACTTATATAATTATGTTCTTATCTTGTTTATCTATGTTTCTCTTATTCATAATGTTCAGCTAAGTTTATTATATCAAGGTGAAAAGGTTACACTAATGGTGTAAGAATAAGTATAGTATAAACTCAACATGGACTTCAATGTTTGATACTAACATGTTTTGTATTTATTATCTTACTCACTCTTAATACCTTGTATGTTAAATGGTTAATCTAAATTTGTGTTGAATAACCATTGGTACAACAAATACTTAGCACTTTCATAGCCCAACTATATGGTATAACCGACCTTGTGCTATGAAAGGAACTTGATTTGTTGTTAACATAAGTTATCATCATGAATACCTGATAATATTTACAAGTATTGGTATTACTCGAATAAGATAATTAATGTAATTATGTTAACAATTTATAATCCGATTGGAAACCCCTTTGTGTGTGGTTTCCAATCAAGTAATAAAAAGAGTTTACACTATATTTGTTTGAAATACCATTAGTGGATTCTCTAACCTTGATAATTATTTTATCCTTGTTTAATCCTTACATCAATATCACATTTCAAAAGTTCTCTTCAACTCCTTTTCATTTATTGTTTATAATTTTATATAGTTTACCTCCCTATGGTTCGACCCTGGTCTTGCCGAGTTATTTATTACTTAGACACTCCTGCACTTGAGATAAAACATCAACTCTTTGATCGTGTCACAAGCCTCATACTCAGTTGTATTGTTAGTGCATTCAAACTGTAGTTTAACTGAAACCGGGAACTGCTTCTTATCAGGAGAGATTATCATTGTACCAGCTCCATTCTCATATATATTTACCGCTTCATCAAAATACATGGTCCACTAATCTGCCTTTTTTTCTTCTTCCTTGATTAACAATATGTTTTCATCAGGAAAATCAATATCCAATGGCTCATAGTCTTCAATGAAATTGTCAGCCAGATTGTTAGCAATTGCGCTTTCTTTTATGGCCTTTTCGTCATATACACTGTCTTATTCTACTAGTCAACATGGTTAAATTTTTTAATTTTATATATTTTGACTCGCCTCAACCGATCTTTGACAATTTCTTGAGAGTTCAAGTATATTCTTCTTAACTAACAGATTTTTTTTCTTCCATCTTTTTTTGATTTTTTTGTATTCTCTCTTTGCCCTTTTTTATTTATTTTTTTTATGTGGAGCTCTAAAGCGGGTAACACCTAAAGTGTTAAATCTCTATTTTGTGACTTATGTAGTTTTTCTAACAAACAACTACTCCTTAAAAAGTAAGAGGCATAACTTATTATCTATAGTGAAATCTAAAAAACCCTATAAATCGGTAAAATATCAATTTACCCTCTAAAGAATATTCATATATTAATTCAAGATAATTTTAAAAATTAACTCAATCAAGTCCTTGATTTTTTGAAGTCTAGAAATATAATCTTTGTATTAGTTATAATCTAGTCCTTAATTTCTAAAATATATTTTAATTAAGTCATACTTAATTAAATCATCCCAATTAAATTTCTGACTAATGGTTCTTAATGTGTGTGACCCATCAGGTTTCTAATATGTTGGCCTAAATATAAATTCTAATTCTAATTAAATAGAAATAAATAAATTAAACAATTTAATTTATTATCAATTTATTAATTTATATTTTAAAATCAAAAGCATCGTTTAGGAACATGTCATGATCCCCCAAATATTAAAAAAATCATTAATGGTTTGACTTGACATTTCATTAACCAGTTTCTATGTGTAATTAATATTCTTTTATCAATAATTTTCTGATTTAACATTAAAATATTAAGTATGTATGTCATGTTAAATAATATTTGCTATCTATATAATAGTCAATAATCATTGATCATTTGAATAAGATTTGAAACCCTTTTCAAATCTTATTCCACATTGACCAAGGATTTATCGGTTAATACTATTTGAGAACATATTAAACATTTTCTCTAATTCCCATAGGGTGATAAATCATCTTTTGTTCACTCAAATATCTTTGTATATAGTTCATTATACACCCAATATTTGTCCTTTTGTTACCTTGATTAAGATAACAAGTACAAAATCAAAGCATAACATTCTCTATATAAGATGACATAATGATTTCAAGTCTAAAAATCATTTACACAACCATCACGTGAGTCTTTCAATAGACATAGATGATCTCTCCATATGGAATCCGCATACGGGTCAGTTTAGTATACATGTCTTATGACAAACATTTACATATTAGTTTTAGGTATCTCTTATACCTCAACTTATGAGAACAATTGTTTCCTTTCATAAAGGAAAGAACATAATATGTAACAATCTCTACAGCTCTAATGAATATCCAGTATTTAGGAGAGCATCGATTAGGAACAATGCTTTGATACAATTAGAATCTCATAATTATAACAATTTTATAATTTTATTTGCAAAGAATTTTTGTCTCATTGACTTTATCTTTATTCTAGATTCATTAATCTAATTTTATATGAATGTTAAAGATAAATTAAGCATTTATTGATAATAAATATGTCTTTACATGAATATAATAATGACATGTATAACCAACCGATTGACTACGTGTCATATTAAACTAACAATAAATTCATTATAAATCCTTAAAGTCAAATGTTCACAATCTCTTCATTCTTAAAATTTTCAACATACATATTTTTAAAGTTTATCTCTTTAAAATATCAATATCTTCTCTCTTTATAAAATTTCTGACTTTACCATTGGAAAGTCCCCATGTTTATCAAAAGGGACCTTTTATAGGTATCAGTTATCGGTCACTTGACTTACAAGGCACCACTTGCTACTACCACAGTTACCGGTCACCTGACTTATCAGGCACTACTTGCTACTACCACAGTTATCGGTCACCCTCACTTACTAAATATCACTTGCTACCACCACAGTTATCAGTCATCTTGACTTACCAAGCATCATTTGTTGCTAATTACCAACCCCTTAAGCTTTCCATAGCAAGTCAGCAGACATCTTGACTAGAAAAAATGAATTTGATTGATTGAACTAAAAGATCAACCAATTAAACACATCAACCTTATTCATAAGCATCTTGAATTTTAAGACTCGTCAGTTAGAAAAAACAAGTTATCTTGAAAAACACTACAATAGTGCCAATTGAGTTACAAGTGATGCAACCATATTATTTGATAGTTTTACTCACATTTACCTAGTATTTTTCCTATGTTTTATATATAAAATGTCTTGATATTCTTTGTTTTGTGTTTTGAAGGCACTTTTGGATGTAAGATTCGAAAAGAAGTAAATTAAAGATAATTGACAGATTTGACCTCCGATCGATGTTTTGTGCAGAACTTGAGCTCTAAAGGTCGAAACGAGATTATTCTAGTGGCATTAGAAAGTTGACATCCATACCTTTCTGTAAATGTATGGCAAGAAAAATAAAAAAATAAAAAGACGATGGAGATCGCAGCCTTCAAAGACAAATCTTGCATTCTGAAGAAACAGGTCCAAATTACTTCCCAAAGCTTCCAAACCGACATCCAAGTCTTTATTTCGCCAATTTAACTCTTCTAAGTCCAAGTCAAAGTTTATGGATTTTATGCAAGGTTATTTCTTTTTTTTTAGAAAAATAGTTTTTGAACTACTTAAATGTAAATTATCTACTTAGGTAAGGACTATTTTGTAGGCAAAAGGGATTAGGGTTTCTTATCAAATAAAAAAAAAAGGAGAAACAAAGAGAAGGGCGGCCAACCAAGAGAGAAAAAACACACTTTCCTCTAAAAAAACCCGAAATCATGCATTCTTTTTTCTTTTATATTAGTTGTTTAATAGACATGCAAGGCTAAACTCTTTTTCTTGGTTGCAAGGACATGGAAACCTTCTGATTTCAAGAACTGTGAGATTTATTTTACCTTTTCCTTTCAGTTTATATGATGAACGAATATGTTTGTTTTTCTATGTTTATTTCTTGCGATTGTTTATTTTAATTGTTAGAGCAGACTCTAAGTTATTATTGTGAACAATCTATTGCTAAGTTTGTTATCTAAACTGGAGTTGTGATATATAAAGTTGTGAAGCAACTAAGTTTAATAATCGTAGCAGATCTATATTATTAATCTTAGGAAAAACACTCGATCAAATAAAAAATGAACTGCGGATAATTATGTTGTCTAGATTAATCAATTTATCTAGTTTTTAAAGCTGCCATTGAATTTTAATTACTAGTGCGGACACTGTGATTGTTTGATGGTTAGGGTTAGTTATACGGCGGATCTGTTAACTAACCAATGTTAAGAAAAGATAAGGATTTGGATATAAATTAATGTTTTGTTTCAATGATCGGTTCTGATTTCCGTAGGTGAATATTTACTTGAAACCAAGGTTTGTTTTCTTGATAATTTTCTGATTTATTTAATTTAGCTTGATTGTTTAATTCTGTTATAACCTAGATAACCTCAGTTCCTCCCAATTCCATATCGTATAGCATAAAAATCTGAACTAAAACTTCATCGTGGGATCGACCCCTTGCTTACTCTATACTATCTTGTTTATTTAAGTTGGGATAATTAATTTGTGCTATCACGACATCACAACAACAAGTTCATTGACGTGTGTTTAACTTCGTTTTATTCGTTTGAAAAATATCAAATGTATAATGTTAGTACCAGCATAGAGGAATTTCACTAACCAAGTATTTCAAATTGTTAATTGTTGGAATAAGTTTAGTCTTAAGGACTACTTCCACTGAAACCAGTTAAGCATGGCTCAAATGTAGAAAACATCATTTTTTTTCCTCTAAAAGATGGATTTGAATTCATTTCTCACTACTTAAATTCATACATGTATGTGACAAGCAAACAGTTAGTAATAAGTAAAAATAGTAGTGACATTTTTTATCCTGGCATGCTACGGGTGAAGATTCTAAGGAAGGAATCCTACTGGTTCAATGGTGTTGGATCCGGAGTACGTAGCTGTTCATTAGGTAAGACAATCTCTCTCATTCCTGGCCTTTTTTTTTCCTTTAAAAATTCTTATCCTGGTTATTTACAGTGGATTTGTACTGGACAGGACCTTAAGACCCGCTACCTAGTGGCGTTTTTCTTCAATAAGGTTAATTATGAAAATGTATCTACAAACAACTATACCTTAGTGAAATCGAAGTAAAATGAGTGTGATGTCTTTGAATTGTAATTTTGGTTTTCTTTATCCAACTCTATAGCTTAAAGCTTTGTAAGTGTCATGAATGTGTATCATACTCCATCTCGGTGATTCTCTCTTGTTCCCTATTATATTTCTATTACTACTGCTAAAATTAAATTCAAAAAACCAAAAAATATTAACCCTTATATTGCCCCAATGGCTGCAATTTGTAACGAGTTTCTGACCGACCACAATAAAGACATAATTTTTATCCTTACTTTCCAAAATAAAGTAATGTTGGGTTCCAGAATATCATACACGTAAAAATAAAAAAATAAAATTATTTGGAGATCTCTATGATCCCGTTAAATAGATCTAGAGTTATTTAAAAATTTATTACTTGAAAATCTAATCATTTACACAATCGTTTGACTTAGCCTTTTAGTGATCGGTTTCTCAGTAATAATTAATATCCTTTCATCAATAATGTTGTGATTTAATATTAAAACATAAAGTATGTCTGTCATGTTAAATCATGTTTGTAGTGTACATAATAGTCATTAATCATTTCAATAAGATTTAAAACCCTTTTCAAATCTTATTTCACCTTAACCAATGATTTCTCGGTCAATACTATTTGAGAATAGATAGAATATTTTTCTTAATTCATCTAAGGTGAAGAACCATCTCTTGATCACTCAAGTACTTTCATATAGTTCATGTTATACCCAATGTCTGCCTTTTCATTACCTCGATTAGGATAACATGTAACAGGATCAAAGCATAATATTTTCTATATAAGATGACTTGGTGATCTCAAGTCTAAGAATCACTTATGCAACCATCACGTGAGTCTTTTGATAGACATAGGTGATCTCTCCATATAAAATTCTTATGCAGGTCAATTCAATGTACATGTTTTATGATAAGCATCTACATATTAGTTCTAGGTATTCCTTATATTCTAACTTATAAGAACAGTTGCTGCCCTTCATAAAGAAAAAAATATAATATATATTAGTATTCACAGCTCTAATAAATATTCAGTATTTAAAAAAACATTAATCAGGAATATTTTAGAAATAATATTCTATGCATTCGAATCAAAGACCTGCAATTATAACATCTAGCGGGATCAAAGAACAAATTAGTTATAGTGGTGAGCTGTGACAGGGGATTTACTGACACATACCAAAAAAAAAAAATTAAATATTGATTAGCAAAAAGTCTATACTATGATTTCCCAGCACATAACCTAAGCTAACCATTGCGTTTTCTAGACTAAGGTAATTATATTCATCTCCAGTTCCTAAAGTTTGTTTTCTTTTCTTTCAAAAGAACGACAATCAATTACTCTCGTGTTACTATAAAGAAATGCACAGGAAGTCATAGCGATGAACTTCATAATTCAAAAATTTTGAGAAGATAAATGGGTCAATAGCATCGATTTGATTTAAATAAAAGAGAAGGGAAAAAAGGTTAGGCCAAATTTGTTTGGACATAGAGAGGGAGGAGAACAATTAATATTAATTGTGAAGGATTGAATATAAATATTGCTTCTAGGCAGTACAAATGATAAAATTTTGCAATGACCCGAAGGAGGGTCAAGGTTATGAAAAAAGGATGAATTATATAATAATAAAAAATAAAATGTAAGTTCTTAAATTCAAAACAAAGGAAGTAAGATAACTTTAGCAACGACTGGAGGAACTATACAATCAAAGAAGAAACTAACCTGCAGTGGCTGGAAAAATAAAACTATCTAAAGAACTCTTCCATCCATGCCATCAAGAAGACCTGACCACATTCCCTTTGCTGGTGGTAGTTGGGCGACAAAAGCATTCCAAGGGGGATAGCCAACACCACTTCCACGGACACGGCCATCCATGCGCAGAGACAAATACCTGTAGAACATAATGCACTCTCAACTCTAATCCCAAGTACGCCCAATCCTAATATCGCACAACTTTTGTTTTGCCACAATCCTAAACCCAATATGATGAGCTTATACAATTAGGATTTGTTAAGGTGTAATTGATGCCACATCTTGATATTCTTAAAGCATGCTTCATATTCTCACAACCATGTGAAATGGTGAAATGTAAAATTACAGAATTAATCCTTGCATTTTCCTGCACTAGAAAAAGGCAAGTAAATGGAAGAATACATACACAGGAGATTCAGGGGAGACGCCAGCCAGCTTCTTCTGTTCATCTAACCAGCTGTAATTTTTTTATATGTGGAATGAGAAGGAGTGAGCACAAAATTCGAGAAGAAACAAAGAAACATTTTTCTGACACGATTTCTTACTTGGACCATTCAGAAACATAGATAGGAGCCAACTGCCAGAGTCTCTTCCTCTTGGTGGTAAGCTCCTTCATCTCCTCACCCTCGTCAAACTCAAAACTAGGTAAATTCCCATTAGAAGCAAATGGAACCACAAGCACCCCTCTATCCAAAAGGCTCTGAGTGAAAGGCTCACTAAGTTTAAAAGATTCTAAAATGAAAGGTGCAGGGCCAGCACAGATTACAAGACGAGCAACACCCCTCAAAGAGCTCACAGAAATGATCTTCTTTTCATCCACACGTAGCTTAAGATTTGAAAGGTTCTCCTCTCTTGACAGCCTAGCCAGTTGTACATTTTTAGCTTTGTTCTCCCTGTAATATAGGAATGCGAAGATAGCTGCTGCTCCAATGTCTATGCCCAGACCTTTCAGTATCTCAGGTACTTCAGCTGCTCTTGATGGATTTGCTAGAGCAGCAATCAGTCGTGTGGTTGCTATTAATCCTCCCAAAGCACCACTTGCAAGAAAAGCTAGGTAGAAAAACATCCGGACAGTCCGAAATGGAGATAGAACTTCACTCCTTATCTTGGCTGTAGAGCTGAAGAACAAATGACAGAGTGATTACAAGGAACCCTCAATTGTAAAAAAAGACTCTCACAGCTGAAGCATTGAATGGGAAAAAAAAAAGTCAGAGAGGAACTGAGAATATTCTTTAACAAACTTAATTCCATGGACAAAAGCGTAAAAGTCAAGCACATTGCAATACATTCAGCTGTCTGCCTTCCTATGCAGATCAACCAATCAATATTTGTCAGCTTTCACCCTTAAACTATTTCAATTCATGGTCTAATTTTTCAATTCAAGATACAAAGTACAACAAAAAAATTGAGAAAAGGAGAACCCACCTGACTTCAGTAGACGGAGAGGGTTTGTTGGCAGCAGAGCATGTGATGGTGGAAGTGGAACAACTTTGCCTCTTGCAGCTTAGCATGTGTTGTGTTAAATTATGATCAATACAAGAGAACAGTGCACTGTTTCTGTGATTGCCAATTTGGTATTTGTAGTTGTTGTGATGATAGAAGTTAAGGGGTCCAGCCATGTTGTAGGGAAAGAGACCCATGAAAGAAGCCATGGCTGGCGCTGGAACCTTTGCAAAATTTCCAACTCACAGGGATTTTATTTGTTTGAACAAGAAATTAAATAAATCCTGTGATGCCGCCGCCGCGTTGTTGGATGATCGTTATAGCGCCACGCTTTCCCGTTTATTTCTTTTGTCCGTGCGATTGTGCATGGGCTGGATCATCCAGAGCGATAACCGAAATCCAAAGTGATATTAATGTTGAGGAGGTGGACATATTAGCCCATTAAAACAGCGTTTGGAAACATATTAGCCCATTAAAACAGCGTTTGGAAATATGAATCAATCTGTATTTTTAAAAAAATTAAATTTTTTAAAAAAAATTAGTTATATTTTATATTTTAAATCATTTTGATATATTGATCTCAAAATTAATTTTTAAAAAATAAAAAAAATCATTTTGATGTATTTTGAAATAAAAAACACTTTGAAAAATAACTGCAATCACACTCTCAAACAGGCCCTAAAAAGCCATTTGCTGATGATGTTTTTCCACCATTACAATTGGTTGGATTTGAAGAGAACAAATGAAATCCTTTATGGCTTTTTTATTTAAAAATATATTAAAATAAATTTGTTATTGTTTTAAAAAAAAAATTGTAACATCAACATATCAAAACTCCAAAAATATAAAAAAAAAATTAAATTTTCAAGAAACATAGTTTGGAACGCAATTCCAAACGACGCCTACATGTCAAGTGATTGTTTAAAAGTGTGGCAGATGTTATTTTTTAAAATGTTTTTTACTTGGAAATACATCAAAATAAATATCATTTTATTTTTTAAATTTTATTTTTAACATCAGCAAATTAAAACGATTTAAAATTTTAAAAAAATAATTTGAAGCTAAAAAAATTCAAAAAGTTTCTAAAAGACATTCTAGAAGACTAGACTAGAAGAACTTAGTTTTTTTTCTTCTTAAAGGCCCCTTCTACAGTCTTAATCAAATTAATCAATTAGGACAATCTACTATCCAACTTTTTAATGTAATAGTTCATAATGAATTGTAAAAAACTTTGAGGTAATGACAACAATATCAAGTCAACATTTAACTCATGATCCATGACAAAACTCAATTAGCCAATTTCTCAATTAAGTCAATCATTTTTAAAATATGGGTGTTCACTGAAGAACCTTATATCATCTTGTAGTGAGACAATTTATTAGAGGTCTCGTACCTCTCAATCTAACTAGCCTCATCAAATATTTCTTTAAGATGCATAATCATAGTATGGACATCCATATTCCTATATTGCCTTTGAAGTTCAAATAATATACTGGCTAACATCACACATGTATTTTGTTCATTGTCATCAACATGACGTTGATGTTCATTTCTAACTTTTTCTTCAGCATTCTCAGTAGAGGCATTTGGAATTGAATTTTCAAGAACATACAACCTCTTTTCTTGCTTGAGAACAATTCTCACATTTTAGTGTCAATCCAAGAAATTTGGTTCAATCAATTTATTAGCATCAAGTATGTTTTATATGGATATGTTACTACTCATTTTATCTATCAACATATTAATGTAAAGATAGCGAGTGTTAGTTTTATGCATACATATTTAAATTTCAAATTTAGATCATGTCTTTAATCCTAATTTGATCTCTCATTATTTTCTTGCAAATTAATAGTTTACCCTAAGGGTGAGCAAAAAAACCAGAAAACCGATTAAACCAGAAAAAAATAACCGAAAAAACCGATTAAACCGATTATATTTTTGAAAAAAAATGGCCGGTTCGGTTCGGTTTTGGTTTTATAAGAAAAAAACCAAACCAAATCGAACCGAACCGAAACCGACAAAAAACCAGAAAAAAAACCGAGCCAAACTGAGCCAAAACCGAGCCAAACTGGAAAAACCGAGCCAAAACCGGCAAAACCGAGCCAGACTGGTTTGAACCGGTTTTTTCCCTAAAAAACCGAACCGAAACCGGTCGGTTTGACCCGGTTTCGGTTTTTTTTCAAAAAAAATTTCGGTTTGGTTACTTTTTTTTATAAAAACCGAACCAAAAATGATCACCCCTAGTTTTCCCTATTAAGTTGGGAAATCTCACTTAGATTTTTCTAATGGATTAGGATTCCATTTAATTTATCCAACATTGACTGACTAAATAAATCAAAATAAATTAAATTAGATAGATAACCTAATTTATCAATCACATCTTTATGTGACTTCTAGATCAGTTAAGTGACAACTCTTTGTCTAAATATATCTTATATGTTTCGCCTAACCCATGTCTCTAACCTCGTATGATCATGAATGACTCATCCAAATCATATAGGTTAATTAAGTAGAACTCAATTTTATAAAATTAAACATATTTGATTAACAATAACCTTAAGTAACTCAATAAGTTATCCATAAATAAAACTTTTGTTTTATACATATAAAATTGGAAGGCAATTTTTCATGTTCTCAATATGTACTTAATATTTTAATGAGAGATTTAATAATTAAATAGGTCTCAGTCAAAACATATATACACACACACACACACATAAACATACACCACTAGCATACCATTCTAATTAGATAATTAGGGGCATATCTAAGTCAATACTCTTGATCCATTGAAGGGAATTAGATGGTCAAATCCTAGGTAGTTGTAGCAAGTCTTCATAAGTCCATCGCAAGCACTTTAGTTATAGCCTTCATTGCCATTTCTTTCTTCAACTTGGATTACATAATAATTTTCTATCTAAATTTCTATATTTGTAAATTACATAACATTTATATAATTAATTAAAAAATCTCGAGTTATATTCGAGGGGAATTAAATGAGAAAAAAATTACAACCCAGAAAAAAAAATAGAGATAAAGCAGAACACAGATGCCCTATTTAATAAAATTACAACCATTCAACTATCAAATAAAAGCACAAATACATTGGTCTTTAATGTCCATAACCATCCATCATGCATAATAACATATTAATATGAATAATAAAATTATTAGATGCTTCAATTCTAATTATTGGCTTTATATGAATTTTTAAAAATAATATTTCTAACATTTAGAAATATTAAATCAAATTCAATTTGATAATTTCTCAAATATAATAAATTTTATTTAATATAGATTTTCTTTGAAAAATAATTTTTAAAATCTAATAAGAAAATTAATCACATTAAAATTCTTATTAATACCTTAAACCATGTTAAGATTAATCAAATAAAGTTTTGATTTAAAAACTCTTATATTTAATTAAACATTTTAATTAAATCTGAATCCTATTAGGATATGACAAAACTTGAAAATTTTGAATTAAACATTTTAATTCAATCCTAATCTAATTAAGAAAATTAATTATATAATTAATTTAATTTTGGGTTTTAATTTTAATATAAAATCATTATTTTTTATATAAAGGGCATAAATGGTGAAAATATTGGTGATGAGCAGTGCCATTGGCATAGAAAATGGTGCATACTCTGCATAAAAACACTCCTGTGTGCGTAGAAAAAACATATGTGCATGAAAAGTTTGTGTACAACTCTTTGAAGCCCTAAAAAAGCATAAAAAGGTGCATTGATACATGATTGGACCATGTCAATATTAGGTGTCATTTTGAGAATTCCAACCATCCAAACTAGAGTTTTAGGCTGGAATTACAGTCGTTTCGAATGCCTAAATGACAGCAAAAATATTTGTTGTTTTTAAAAAAATTGAGTGTTATCATTTACCCCCCTTGTATTAACAATCATGTTTGAAAGATATTACGAGCAAATATAGGAGGAGAAAGTAATTATTGTATAAACATTACCTTTGTTTGCTTGAAAAATACTATTTTTGTGGTTTTTGTTAACATGAGAGTTTTTCTTGCAAGATGATGAGAATATATTAAGTTCTAGTAGGGAACATTTTTATCTAAAAAATGGTTACTTTGTGATCATGAAATTATTGTGTAAGGAGATGTTGTGTAGAGATAAAGAGATTTGAATGGAGATCCCGATGGATATCTCTCATGAAGTCATTGAGATTTTAATGAAGACATGGATATTTTCATGGAGATATGATTAAAGACATGAAGAATTCAATGGAGATAATATAGAGACCTCACTTTGAAGATTTTCATGGAGTCATGGAGAATTTAATAAAGATATGAAGATCTCACTGTGAAGACTTTTATAGAGAAACACTACTCTTTATTGGAAAAATCAAAAGGATGGAAATTCAATTCCTGGAGATAATCTAGAGATCATCTGATCTCAGGTAGCTCATCGTAGAATATGCAAACTTACTTCCTTTCTTGTTCTAGTTGTCTTTATTTATTTACAAATTGTTAGAGATATCCTCTAGCATTTAGACTTTTTTTTTTTTTAGGGCAAGACATTCCTTAGTGTCATGCCCATGGTTATGGTGAAAAAGACATAACTTGTTAGAATTCCTTATGTTTAAACCAGTTTTCATGGGAGATGGGTATTGCACGAAGTATTTCTCCTTATTGATGGCCAATATCTCAGCACATATGGTGGTGAAAGGTATGGTTGGGAGCTCAAGGAATGTCAAGCAATCATGATTATGCCCTGTTGCGAACATGAACGTTAAGAACCATAGAATCTATACACAATAAAGCCAAAATCAAATTTGATTGGTAAAAGCTCGACATAACTATTATGTGAACCAAGACACTTAAACTAATGGAATGAAAACCCCCCACCTAGTGATTATAGAGAATCACGAATGAGAAGTATAAGGAAGAAGCCATAAAGACAATTATTTTTCGATATGTCAAGTTAGTTCAATAAAGAGCTAAAAAATATGAGTTTTCCTCACACACACACACACACAAATATTATTCTAAAATGAATGTTTGTAAAAAAATTAAATAAAAGCTAAATAACCTTATTTATAATGGGTAAAAATATCATAAACAAAGTTGAAAAAATAGTAAAAAAGTTATAGAAAAAATAGAAAAAAAAGTCTTAAATCAATTGGGAAACTAATACAAATTGTATATAGTAGCCTATGGACATTATTGCAAAGCCTTTCTAATTTTTGATCGCTATAGAATTTTAACCGTATATAAAACATAACCTCTGAAATCTTCTAGCGAAGTCTTAGCTCAATCCAATGATCAAATTGAATGTTATATTTGTTACCATAAAACTATATATTATAGGAAATAAGTTTAGAACCACCTTTAATGTCCTTGAATGATAAGGAAACATTTTTAAATAAGCTTACTATTGCCTCTTAGTTTCATTGTAGGACATGAAATCCTTGTTAACTTTATTTCCACATTACATAAAAATTATTGAGTTGTCAAACTTATCCAATATGAACTCTTTTACTACTATAAATATTTCCACATATAATAAGAACTCCTAAACTGATAAGGAATCAATAAAAATCATGGAAACACTTAATTAATTTTAGGTTGTCATATGCTCTATTTAGACAGTCCACCATTGCGATATAATTAGGCTTGTGTTATAGATGGATTGTGCTTCTCTTTCACATAATTTAGATTGATTTAGATCTTATATGTGGTCTTTTCTTGGGATTCTATCAATTCACAACGTATCATTAATAGATCAAACTTCATCATATACTCCTTCATACTTAAAAAACCTTGTCGTATCGTCTGAAGTTTTATGTATAACTCTCATTTCTAGTAATCGGGTACACATCTCTTATGCATCACCTTTTTCATAGCCGTCCAAGTGGTGATATTCTCTTCATCATCATTTTTCCTTTAAATTTTTAAATTATCCCACCATAACAAAGTATAATCGGTAAACTTCAATGCAACCACCTTACACTTCTTTTCGTTAGTATACTTATACCAATCAAACACCTTCTTAACTTTTTAACCCACTCCAAGTACTCCTCAGGTGAGCTACTACCTCTAAATGATGGAACCTTAAGTTTAATTTCCAATAAGAGGGTGATTATTCTGCCTTTTCAGTCTACCTTTTTCGTTAGCCTCGTCATCCTTATTCCGCTCTAATTCAACCTTTACGACATCATTTTGGTGCGCCCTATAAGATTGTTTTTGTTAGGGTTGCAAATTGTTCTTTTGTATCATTTGCATAAGGGCATTTATCTGATCACAACTTCCCATCATTTCTTCATGAATCTCCTCATGAAATCATTGCAACCCAATAAGTTATGTTTGTTCCAAACTAATTCCTCTCAGAACTTCATCTCTTTCTTCAGCCATAACATATAAATTCCCTATAATTTACATATAAATCCGAACAACAATGTCTTTGAACTCAGATTATAAATTCAATGAAAAATACGAGCAGTCACCAAAATCAACAAGGAAAAACTCGTTCCAATCCAAATCCAAGTCAAAGAAAACAATTTGTTTCAGTCTACAATCATTAATATTTCAGATCCCAAATCAACCACATACAAAGTCCCAAATCAAAGTTGAAACCTTTACTCTGATACCAAGATGATATGTATTAGGTTCCTAAACCGAACAAACTAGCAATTTGATATGATATGATATAAAGGAAAGTGGGTTTGGTTATATGGTTTTTCTAATGGTATTTAGGCTGAAAATTACATGATTTGTAATGGAAATAAAAGATAAAGTTTGAATGAAATTCTTTGATAAGTCAGAGACATCGCAAAGGAATTCTAATCAAGATAAAGATGTCACACTCTTTGTGATTAAGAGTAATAAGTTTGATTTATTCTACAACCAATTCTGGAAATTGAAGAACAAGGAAGAGAGTTCTCTAAATAAGAAGTTGAAAAGTTTTATATTATTTCCAAAAGTTAGTAATATTTGGTCTGAAACATCATTATATACTTGGAACAACCCTCTAAGTCTATAAAATATCAAAATGACATAATTGAGACCCAAATAAATGATTTTTTTTCACAAAACTAGACAAATAATAAATAACATATGTTTTTTTACTAATATAACACACAGACACAGAAATTAAAACAACCATAACTTCTCGTACAGAACTCCAATGCATGCATAATTAGACTATCTAGAAAGATGACATTCTGAACTTGAAAACCATATAGAATGGGCTTATTTTCCAATGCAATGAGGTTGTGAAAATTCAGACTCAAATTGGCCCACAGGCTGACAACAAACTCAAACTCTCCAAAACTCTGAAATCATGACTCAGGTATTATTTGAAAACAAACAAACATATTTAAACCATTTTCATTCAGTTAACAAGCCTTTAAACTCATTAAAGCTTCAGCCGTGCTAATCTAAGTTGTTAAGGCACTTTGTAGTTATTTCACATAAGCTCCTTTCATTGGACCATTTGAATGCTCATACACATTAAAATCAACCATTTTCTTGTTAAAATTATAATGCATATCATTGTTCTTCATTGTTACTCTATTTAACTGCTTATAATTTATGTAGAGTAAAAAAAATCCCATATTTTTTCTTTACAAATAAGACTGGAGCTCCCCGTGATGAATTACTCGGGTGTATAAACCTTTTTGTAGTAATTCCTACAGTTGTCCTATATGGTGACTGAGCTATAGAAGAGGCACCATATAATATATCAATAGAAACCTTCACTTCTATTTCCAAGGGCAATCCTAGTAACTCTTCCAGAAACACATATGAAAACTCCCTTAAAATTGGAAGATTTTTCAGCTCTACCTCATCTTTTTCTGAATCTATTACATAAGTAAGATAAGTCATACATCCTTTCCTCAACAACTTTCTAGTCTTCATTGTTGAAATCACATAATTTAATAGGACTTTTCTCTCTCTTTTAAAGATCACTCTTCTTCTATCTATTCCTTGAAGAGTCACTATTTTGGTAAAATAATTCACTTGTGCCTTATAGGTACTCAATCAATCCATCTTTAAGATAAAATCAAAATCATGTAAATCTAAAGGCATTAAATTCACTACCATATCATGTCCTTCAATAGTACCCTAATACTCTTGTACATATGATTCACAAATACAATATCCTTAAAAGGTGTGCTAATTAAAAATCTCTTTTTTAGTCTAATTGATTGCACATTTAGTTTATCTTTAATTTTTCTTACCACAAAAGAATGTGTAGAACTAGGATCAATCAAAACATACACAAATGTTTTTCTAATAGTAAAGTATATGCAACTACGTTAGTGGCAGCTCTAGCATTCTCTTGGATCATATGAAACACTCTACCATAGGTCCTCTCCCCCTATCCTCGAGGTCGGCCTCTATTACCATTGATTACAGACTATACTGGTCGAGTAGGTTTATCCACAATGATTGATTGTTGATAACTTTATGTTATCTGTCTCTGACCCTGGACATACTCAGCTATTTGAGGGCAATCCTTCTTGAAATGTCTTTGACCTCCATAGTAATAACATTCACGGCCTAAATATAAGCAATCTTGTCATTTGTGTCCTTCTTGTCTACAAATATAACATCAACTTGGTGATGCAGAACAATCTTTGGGATGCCTCTGCTCATATCTAACACTATGAGAATAAGTAACGGTTCTTTGTTCTGAAGCTCCTCCAGCAAAACTACCCCTGAGGTTTGACTACCCCCATTTGATCCTCCACATATACTCTAAAAAGACCTAATAATTGATCTTCCTTAACTTGTATCCCCTCCCCTCTTCTTGAACTAGCTAAATTGTCCTTCTTGAAAAGAAACAGTCTAGGAGGTTTACTCGAAAAGTAGTTAATATCCTTCATTTTACCAAACTCAGATTGGCCTTGCTAACCCTTCCCAATACACGTCTCTAAAGCCTGAGTTGCTTCCATCAGATCTTTCATCATCTGCAATGTAATAAGCTTTTATTTTAGATCTTGTAGTAACCCATATCAAAATAACTCAATCATATATTGTTCCATAGAAACATGATATGAGGAAAACATAAAGAGGTTATTAAACATCCTTTTATATTCAAGCACCGACAAGTCATCCTGCGTCAAAGCCAGAAACTCATATTCTTTCATTTTGCGGTGATATCTAGAATATAATTGATTCTCATACTCTACTCTAAAATCACTCCACGTCCACGACTATATAGCCCTCCTCAATTACAATCTCCCACCATGAGTGTGCTCTATTTGATAATAGCTATATGACACAATCCATACATAAATCATATAACACCTTTATTTAAATCAAAGTCTGTTTCACCTTCTTAATCCACCTCCTAGCAAACTTTGCATCCTATTACCGTAAGAAAGGCTCGCATCTCATCTCTATCATACTCTTCACAATCCATACTAGGGTAACCATATTGTCTGTAGGTATCATGACCACTGGATCTATAAGCATTGATGGGGGTGCGGGGGTCGGTGCACTATTCATAGCATTAACTACTGCCTTCACTAACTATGCTACAAAAGTGGGGTCAGTAGATGGAGAAGAAGCTCTTATGGGTGCCACGGGTGGAGGCACGATTGCCTACCTCTGATGGTCTAATCTATTTGGTTATAACACCCTAACCTGTCTAGAAGTGGTATCATCTTGAAGTCTAAATAACTTCACCTGCCTCAACTGAATAGATATTGATAGCACATGAGAAGCAGTATTTTCAAGAGGATCCTACCCCTAAACCTCTTCAAAATCCATATTTTGAACCCTCCATACCGAAGAGGAATCCGTCCTCACACTATGTATTGTGTGAACCATTCTGTAACAAATCAACATCATCATTTTCCATAATAAATCTTAAACCCAAGTCAGGGCTCTGATACCAACTATAACAATTCTAAAATTTTGATACAATTTTGGTTGGTCATCGGAACCTCCAAAATATAATTCTAACTTAACTATTATTAAAAAAAATTATAGTATGATCGTGAAACTAATAAATTAATATATCATTAACTCAGCTTAATGGTCCACACATCTTTTCCTATAAATTTGTTGGTTATCGAAGTAAAATAAATATGCTTTTATGTCAAGCAAATAAATTTGATATACATTAAAGCTAAGGGAAATAGATAAGATTACGAGTAAATTAATTATACAAAGCTCTCTAATCAATTTATTACCATCAAACAAATTTAATATTGAAAGCAATTCTCATTCACTCGACAGTAGCTTTGAGAGTATAGTCTGTGAAATTATTCTAAGTAAACATTCAAAAGCTTGATAATTTAACTTAGTTTATTCTTCCCTAATAAATCAAGATGAGAGTTGTAGCTATCAAATTAATTCTTTTGCTTCTTATTCTAGTTTCTAACAATAATTATGGATTGAAAAAAACTATAAAGCATACATACCATCTCAAAACAATTCAATAAGCTTAAATAACAATCAATAGCATAATTCTAAATAAGAAAAAATAAATACTTGAATCTAAAAGAATTATAATGATAGCGTTACTTCTCACAACTTGCTAATGGAGATAGTGTGTATTCCTGTTAAATCAAAATTAGAAATTAGTTCATAGTTGCTCGAAAAATGATAAAAACATAGAAGATAAGAATGTTGTTGTGTTGTTGTTTCAACCATGTTCTGCTCTATTTATTATCTCATTTGGTTGCTGAATTTCTTCAAGATTCTTAGGCTAATTATAAGTTCTTATGCTACTTAATTCCTTCATTCTTTATCTAGTCCTTAAGGTTAGTTAAATCCCTTAGAATTTGTATTGAAAACTAACTCTATTATTGTCATAACTCTGTTATAACTTAGACTTTGTTTTTTACTTGGTTTTTTGCAATATCTGACGAGTCTAGCTATATTCTTTCATTCATGGAAATTATGACATAAAAATTTCCAAACTCCATTTTTGGTTGCTAGGCTATATAAGGGGTCTCAAATGGAAAATTTATCCAAAGGTAGGCTGTTAGGCTATATAAAGTACATAACAAAGAATGCATTAATCATGTTCATGTATGCATGTAAAAGTAAGGTCTTGATTAGAATCAAAGCAAGTTCTAGAGGAACAAAATCAATGGTAGCAAATTATACATGAAAGGAAAATAGAGACTGATATGGATATGTCAGTTATAAGGCTCAAAGTCTCACAGGTTTGTGTCTACTAAATCCAGTTACTTTAGTCCTAAAACAAATAGCTTGACTAAACAATCTTAAAGAAAAAAACAAAATCATCATTCAATTATGTTATGATTTTTTAATGAGCTCAATTGAGAATTCGTTAATTATATTAACAATCAAGACATTGAAATAACATCACCACAAAAAATATTTCAGTCCCACAAATATAAAAATTACGTTTACAACAGACAACCCCCAAATCGTTGATTTTAAAACATGAAGATGTAGGCATATTAAAATTACCAAAGCAGAGTATAATGCCACCAACATAAACAACCCCTAAATCCCCTCATACTTAATATGGACATTGTCCTCAATGACTGTACTAAAAGAGATGGGGAAGTAAAGAAAAATGCCCTGAATGTGTTTTGTTTTGAGCAATGCTGTATAGCTAAATCATTGAGGGCTGATTTGGCAACTGAAAGACAATATATCCTATGATGCGTTTTGCATTTCCAACTAATGGAATATTGTTTGTGGAGAAAATATGGTGGAGAAAATTCAAATTAAACAATATTGAAAATAGAGAAAGCAATAAAATGAACTAAACAAAAAAAATCTTTATTGGTCATGGTGCAACACCACGCTTGGGTTGCCTTCCAAAAGCACCTTTCTTTATTGTTTTTGGCTAGACAATTCTCAATAGTTTTTCTTCTTAGACTTCGGTTAAAGCGTTTGTAATAATCATTGGCAGGGTTTCATCCTCTCCAAAGTACATATACTTCAAATATTTGAGTAAAAACTTTAATTCCAACTTCGAGGCCTATTTAATAGAAGGTAAAACCCATTCATAAGAATTTGATAGTTATAAAGGAGAGTTAACCAACTTGTTTGGCATTTCAAGTGGTGAATGCAAAGACATAACTGCTTTTTTCATGTCCTTATTATTTAGGGTTTGAGTGAAGATTATTTAAATATCAGATCTTATTTCTAAGTTTTGATCAACTTTTTTAAAATTATATTATTGCAAACCACAAGTCATCCAAGTATCCAGCCTCTAAAATAACCCACACAAACCACCAATGAGAAATCTCTTAAAACTCTTTTAGGATGGAGGGATCGTTATGACTTGAGTGTTAACTCTTTCTTTTCTCTACTCTGTTTATCTATATAGGTGGAGTGTGTATAATACATTTTATATCATAATTCATATAAATTATTAGGCATATCATTCTATTTATAGAGAAAACTTTATAACTCTATAAATGGAAAAATATCATTTTGTCCTCTGAATAATAATATCATTTTTTTCTAGGTTTATAATTGCAATCCCTTATATTAATTACATTATAATCCTCAATGTTCAAAACTTATTCTTAATTAAGTTACACTTGATTAGTTATCCTAGTTTAATTCCTAACCAGTAGTTTTTAATGTGCGTGACCTATTGGGTTTCTACTAAGTTGACACATATATAAATCATAATCTTAAATAAACTAGGATTAAATAAATTAAATAATTTAATGTATTATCAATTCAATAATTGATTGGTATATATTTGTAGATTAAATGCATCATTTAGCAACGTGTCATGATCCTTCAAATATTAGAAAAGACATATGTGGTTTAACTTAATCTTTCAAGAAGTAATGTCTTCGTGTAATTATTATCCCTTCATTAAGAATATTTCGATTTAGACATTATAACATAAAGTGTGTTTGCTCTATCAAATCATGTTTGTTCTCAACACCATAGTTATTGATTATTTGAATAAGATTTGAAACTCTTTTCAAATCTAATTTCAACTTATGCAATGATTTCACAATCAATATTATTTGAAAACATTTGAAATATTTTCTCTAATTCATAGAGGGTGATGAATCTTCTTTTGATCACGTAAATACATTCATATAGTTTACATTATACCCAATATTTACTCATTTGTTACTCTTGATTAGGATAATGTATAGTCAGTATCAAATCATAACATTTCTTAGTGATTTCAAGTCTAATTTACACAACTATTAAGTGAGTCTTTTCATTTACATAAGTGGTTTGTTTATATGAAATTCTCATACAAGCCAATTCAGTGTATATGTCATATGACAAACATTTACATGTGAGTTCTAGGCATACATAATACCTTAGCTTGTAAGAATAGTTACTTCTTTTCACTAAGAAAATAACATAATATGTATTAGTCTTAATGACTCCAATTAATATTCAGTCTTAATAAAGCATCAATTATAAATATTTAGGAATAATGTTTTAATGCAATAGAAATATCATAATTATAACAACTTTATAATTTCCTTTGTAAATCATATTTGTCCTAAGGATTTTATCTTTACTCTATACTCATTAATCAAACATAAATGAATATTAAAGATTAAGAAAGCTTTCATTAATAATAAATATACTTACTTATACATTAACAAAGTAAGCGTCACGTGTAATCAATCGATTGGTTATAGAATATATACATTAACACTGGCCTACTTGGGCCTTTTAGGGAGGTGTTCAGTATGTTTGGATTTCTTTGGCTATATTCAGGTGTTTGCACCAAGTGTATATACTAGACAACTAGGATAACTATAGGATGGATGAGGAGTCTTAATTAGGATTCAATGATATTGATATGTAAGTGCTTGATTAAACTTTTTGAAATGTTTTTTATTTGAGTTCATTAATGTGAATATAGAGAGAGCCATAACTATTTTGGCACATTTTCTATTTGAGCTCATCAGTGTGGAGATGGAGAGAGCCACAACTAATAAAAGCATTTATTTGGCTGGTCATAATTAAGAAAATAGCTAACCTTAAATCATTGTTGTAATAAATGTGCTAATAGCATGGAAACAATGGTTAATGTACTGCATGATTATATTGTGTTAAAATCTCTAATGATGGATTCAAGTGAATGATATTCCTTCGTTAGTTGTTCTCAATTTGTTTCGTTTACTAAAAAACTAGTAAGGGGTGTATTTTACTAAATTTAGAGAGGATTGGGTCATTATATTTGGCATTATTATCTAGTATATTTGGTGAAGATGTAACAAAGTTATGAACTTTCATACAATTAATTCTTATAATGTTGAAATTAAGGAAGCTTAAAAGAGTTACTTTTTTTCTTCTTCTCACCACCCCTATGGTAATGTTTAGTTACTGTTTCAAAATAGAAGAAACACAGATAACGAGGATAGAAGGAATATGTCTCCTTGTACTTCTTATTTTGAAAGTATAGAATTCTTTAAAAAACTATTCAAGATATATATTTATTTTACATTCATGCCTCTTTGATCAAACATATTTCTATTTCTTTTATATATATTTTTCTATTTTAAGACACCAACCAAATGTAACATATGCTATCAAATGAATCAGTTGGGTTTATAGTCAGGGCAATTCTTGTTAGGTTGGAAAAAATCTAAATAAAAATAAGGTTAGTAAGGGCAATTCATGTTAGGTTGGATTTGGGGATTTGCTTTGTAGATGGGGTTACTAAGGACAATCAAATTTAGGCTAGGTATGGTAATTTGCTTTATAAATTTAGTTGGCAAGTACAACATCAAACTTGAGTATTGGTTTGTAATTCTTCTAATGCTAAGTCATGTGTGATGAATATTGGATTATATATGGTATGAAATTCGCATATAGAACAACTTCAACTTAAAATAAATTTTGAAGTGATGTAGAAGTTTATGTCACAAAATCATAAAAAAAATAGTTAGGTTTTCGTAGCATATTGTTGAAATAAATTAGAAAACTTATTTGCAAAGGATTGATTATTAGTATTATACATAAACATAGAGAAGCCTATCATTACGAAGACAAGCTTGATAACTTTAAGGTAGAATTATGCAAAAAAAAAGTTGTATATTTTGTTATGTTGGCCTTCCTATATGTATAAGATGGAAGTTATTGAGAGATGTTCGAGGTATGTGATCAATTAGGACATATACTAGACAGGTGGCCCGTGTTATGCTATGGGCCGACTCAATTTTTTTCCATCACAAAAAAAAAAGATGCCAAGGCAATGTAAGCTTTCCTAAAAAACAAAAAAAAATTCTAAAACTTAGGTCATTGACTCATTTGGGCTTCATAAGCTCGACTAATTTCATGAGACGAATAAAAAAAATACAATGATAGTACATAAACTAAAAAAATTGACAACAAAAAAATTCAAAAATATGTGACCCTAGCCCATCCAAGTTAGCACACTAAATATGTGAATTGGTCGTGACACTGGGATAACCTCGTTGCCAGAAAATTGGATAAAATCATAATACTTAATTATCAAACAATCAAATGTTGAAATATGAAATTGAATTTATTTTTAAATAAAAAACAACAAAAAAACCCAAGTCAAACCAAGTTAACCCGCTAAACTCATGATCATAGACATAAGACTGGGATAACCTAATGGAGAGGAAAGAAAAAAAACAAAGCACAAAGACCAATTCTCAATCAATCAAATGTTGAATGGTGAAATTGAAATAAAAAAATCAATTTTTAAAAAATCAAATGTTAAAGAATCATATCTCGTAAATAGGTAAAAATTCATTGAGCATATAATAACATCATAGAAAGCAAAAAAAATAATTAAAGCTCAATTTCTAGTAATCAAACTATCAAAGGACAAAATTGATGAAAAAATACAATCTAAAAAAGGTAAAAAAAAAAAAAAACTAACCTAAGCCCACCCAAGTTAACATGCAAAATCTATGATTTGATTGTGATACCAGGATAACCCCGTTGAAAGTAAGTTGGGTAAAAATATGAAGCTTAATTATCATACCTCTCAATGTTGAAGGGAGTTATAACTCGAATCATTTTTAAAATCAGTGAAAAATACAATAGAAAACAAATAAAAAAATAATCAAACTCAATCTCTAATTAAATAAATGTCGAAGGATGAAACTAAAAAATATAAGCTTAAAAAAAGAGAAAACAAACCTAGGTGAATCTCTTAAACCTGAGTTAATCTTCTAAACTCACAATATATGAAATCTCAAACCTAGACTCAATTAAGAAGCTCAATTATCAACCAATTTAACTTGAAAGATGAAATAAAAAAAATAATTTAAGAAATTTACCAAAGTAAAAAAAACAATCAAAATAATGAGAATCAAATCTAATAGGAAAAAAATCGGAGGATGAAATCGTAACAAATATTCAATTTTAAAAATTCTCAAATAAAAAAATATCAATCAAAAGAATGATGATCAAATTTGAAAAATAAAAAAATTAAGGGAAAAAGAAATTGAAAAAGAAATTATAAATTATTTCAAATAAAATAAATAGTAATAAAGTATAGGGATCAAATCTAAAAGAAAAATAAATTGAAGGGCTGCTTTAAAAAATTAAATGTTCAAACAATAAAATCGAGGAGGAGAGATAAAATAAGGGGAAAAAGAAAAGGTCGTCGGTGTCAAACCGGAGGTCTGTTGGTCACATACACTGCTAAAATGAATTGAATGTCGCCCTACAAGACATCATTTAGTTGTTGGACGATGTTGCATGCTTCAATAATTTTTTTAAAAAATAATATTTAATATTTAATAAATTATGAAATTGCCCCGTACTATATCTGATTATAACAAGAAAACCAAGTTGAAAATATGAAAAAGCCATTGGACTCCAACTTAATAGTTTTTGTTATTTTAAAGGTAATTTAGTCATTTTATCATGCTTAAAAGATAAAAAGACAAAAATACCCTTAAAGCAAGTTTAATATTTCTTGTTTTAAAAGATAATCTAATCATTTTATTATACTTAAAACAATATCAGAAGACTTTCCAGATTAATTTGTTAATAATTAATGAATCATAAGTGAAAAAACAGTATCACCTTGATAATAAGCTAATTGATTTTATTTAAGAATAAATAAATAGTTGTTATCATAGTTTTTAAACCCAAACCGGCCCGGCGGGTCGACCTGGGATCCGGGACCCAGCTGACCCGGGCCTGGGACCGGTCCGGGTCTAAGTAAAAACTCGTCGGGGAGTTGGCCCGGCAAAACCTGGTACACCCCGCTAAGACCCGACCTCTTTTTTTATATATATGCATAGACATGAAACGACATCGTTTTGGTCTTTTAAAAGGCCAAAACGATGAAGATTAACGATGCGCAAACAGAGAGAAAACCTAATTAAAGAAAAAGCAATTTCAACATAATTGCTGTGAGATGTGCTACGGAATACCTGCAGATGACAGAGGATGTAGAGATGGGAAACTTAAACATACAAGCTTGAAGTTTTCTTCAATTCCTGCATACTTCATGGGTGGAAAGATTCTATTGTCACTCTACAGAGCATCAAAGAATTTTCTTTGTGGTCAGAAGACCTTGGAATAACAAGCAGATGTATTGAAGCGATTGCCTCTAAAGTCTTAACTCATCCATCAAAGGTGAGTTTGTCGCACATTTACTCTAGAAGGGAAAGTGATGATGAGTCTTGTAATGGAGCGGAGAGCCGGAGACATAAACCGCCAAGCAAAGGGTGGTGGGCTGAAGATATGGCAGAATTAGGCATAGACCTGTATTAGAGAACCATGATAGCAGTGAAGCCCGGTTGAAAGATGTCATCTGGTCTCATAGGGGAGGCCTTGAAAATTTACGCAGCTCGATGGCTACCTAACATATAAAGAGAAAGAAATGTTAATTAGTCTCATAGATGGAAAGATGTCATTTCTCTTTTCTTTATTCTTTGTCTTTTTTTTGTTGATCCGGGTCAACCCATCTGATCCGTGACCCGATCATTAGACTGGATCGACCACCAGGTCGGATTTCAAAACTGTGATTGTTACACTATTTTAACTTAAATCTAGAGGTACAGTGGTTTGTTGATTTTTTTTTTAATATTATACCTTGTGTAAAAAAAAAAGTTTTGAATATGCATTGTGATTAACTATTGTGGTCAACCCTGTGATCTTGTATCTTATTTAGTGTAAGCGGACAAAACCTGTAAAAAAATAGAAAAAGAAACGATGGATGGATTTGGATGATATATATTATGTTTGTAAAATTCACACAATTGATTTCAGATAAAAAAAATAACTAAGATTTTCATTCATACACACACACGCAACGAATCAATAATAATTATATATATATATATAAATATTTTATATTTTCAAAAATATTTTTTTAAAAAACTTGAATTTAACGGTCAAAACAGGCCCGGGAGCCTTAGATCTGGCGCCCAAGCCAAACTCATTAGTCTTGGATCTAGCAACTAAGTCAAATCCAAGTTAATTGGGTCTGGCTCCCCTAATAGATCCAAGTTTCTGGGATCTGGCTCCCTTAATAATAATAAAAATAATAATATTAAATTTATATAATACAAGTTTTTATAGTTTTTAATCCCTTCAAATTAAATTTACATTTTTTCTTCAATATTAATTACATTTTTTAAAAAAACTTTAAATAATAATATTAACAATAATAACAATTTTTAATTTTACCTTTCAAATCAAATCTATGGATTTTTTCAATAGAAATAGTATTTTAAAAAAATTTATTAATAACTATATTAAACATGCCTACCCAAGTTCTTATTTTAATTTTACCCTTCAAATCAAATTTATGGTTTTTCTTCAATAGTAATAATATTTTTTTAAAGTTTAATAATAATAATAATAATAATTTTTAAAATGTAAAAAAAAAAATTAAAAGAGATTTAACTTTGGTGGTCATGCCAAACCCAAAATAGTTGGATTTGACGGTCATTTCCAGATCCAAGTCTCTTAGGTCTGACGGTCTTGCCAGACCTAATGTACTTGGGTCTGGGGATGCTATATCCAAGTTATTTGGGTCTGACGTCCTACAAGATCCTAGTTCCTGGGGTGTGACCGTACCAAACCCAAGTGTGACCTTATTAATATTTTTTTTCCAATAGCAATGATATTGTTTTCACATTTATTAATAATTATATGAATAATATTAACAATAATGCAAAGAATAACAATAACAATAACAATAATAATATTTTTTAATTTTACCTTCCAAATCAAATTTATGATTTCTTTTCTATAACAAATTTTGTTTTTCAAATTTATTCATAATTATATGTATAATATTAATAATAATAATATTTATAATATTAAACAGGCCTGACCCAAGCTCATACAATTTTTCATTTTACCCTTCAAATCAAATTTATGGTTTTTCTCCGATAGTAATAATTTTTTTTTCAAATTTATTAATAATTATATAAATAATATTAACAATAATGATAACAACAACAATAATTTTTAATTTTACCCTTCAAATCAAATCTATAGTTTTTTTTTCCAATAGCAATAATATTTTTTTAAAATTTAATAATATTAATAATAATATTAAACTTATCAGACCTAAGTTCTTATAGTTTTAATCCCTTTAAATCAAATTTATGATTTTCTTCAATAGTAATAATTTGTTTTTAAAATTTAATAATAATAATAATTTTACCTTTCAAATCAAATCTATGATTTTTTCGATAACAATGATATTTTTCTTCAAATTGTTTTAATAATTATATTACTAACAATGAAAAAAAATATTAATAATAATATTATGTGATGTCAGACCCAAACGCGAGGGTTTTGCTAGAGCGTATAGGATTTGACAGACATGTCTAAAACTGGAGCTAGGTGTCTAGCAGCCATATTATTCCCCAATGATAGACCCCAAAAAACCTGAATAGATTATTTTGTCCCTAACTATTTTTTCAATACTAAATATATCTCATGAAAAAAAAAAACAACTCCACCTTCAATTGCATGCCTAACAAGTTTCTTTGTCAATAATAACCATTAGGTTTGACGGGGTCTTGCGCTCCTACCACACCCAAGTTACTTGGGCTTGATCTGATGTTGTTGCCAGACCCACGTAACCTGGGCCTGATGCCCCTGTCAAACCCAAGTAACTTGCCAAGTACTTATAGTTTTTAATCTATTCAAATCAAATTTATAGCTTTTTTTTTATAGTATTAATATTTTTTTTCAAATTTATTAATGATGATGATGATGATGATAATAAATAATAGTAATACAAAATTAACAACAACAACAATAATAACAATACTAATACTAGTTTTTAATTTTACCCTTCAAATCAAATCTATGATTTTTCTTTGATAGTAATAATTTTTGTTCAAATTTATTAATAATAATGTTTATAATATTAATAAAAATATTATCAAACATGTCTGACTCAAGTTTTTAATTTGACTCTTAAAATCAAATATATATATTTTTTTCAATTGTTATAATTTTTTTTCAAATTTAATAATAAGAATAAGAATCATAATAACAACAACAATAAGTAGCAACAACAACAACAATAATAATAAGATCCATGTTCTTAGGGTATAACATCCCCTTTTAAACCCAAGAACCTTAGGTGTACTAGGGTTGCCAGACCCAAGAACATTGGGTTTGGTGAGCTGGCTACTCTGCCAAACCCAAGTTACTCAGGTCTAGCACACTTTCCAAACCCAAGTAATTTGAATCTGACTCCCTGCCCGACTCAAGTTTTTTGAGTTTAGTGTTCTTGTCAGACCCAAGATACTTGAGTTTGGGTCTGGGAATGCCATACTTAAATTACTTGGGTTTGACGCCTCTACTAGACCCTAGTTCCTATCATTTGTTTTTTATTTTATTTTTAGTTTTTTGTAGTCTTTTTCTTCACTGTTGTTTATTTAGAAAAATATTATTTTTTATTATTCACACTTGGAATATTTATCATTTTACACCTGATCTATTTATATCATTCTTTTTGTTCATACATTATTATTTTGTAATTTGTTTTTTTATTTCTTCTTTTATTTATTTTTTGAAAAATTATTATACAAAGGCTAAGGAAATAATATTTCAATGTAGCAATTGCAACATAGTCCCATTTTTATATTATATTAAAAATACGTTTAAGATCTTACATGTTTTTATTAATACACATGATTTTCATTGTATTTTATTATATGTAAATATCAACTTTTTTTATTCACAATTATAATTTTTATTCACTGTAAAATAAATATTAATAATACCTACACATTAATTTATTTACATTAGAAAAAAAATATTCACCATACAACTAGGCGAATCGAATTATCGTGTTAATATTTCTTTATATATTTATTGGCATAGATAATTATTAATTTATTTAATTAAATTCAAGCTTAAATTTTTAATTTATAATTATAATTTTTGTTGTAAAAAGTATATTTAAAAAACTTATATATCTGTTTTTTATATATAAAAAAAAACCCACAGCAAAATAGGAGCCATTACGATTACTATTTTATATATGTAAAAAATAAACCATATCAACAAACAAATCTCAAATCGGACCATCCATGAGCAAGCAAGTCGGTAAAACTCATCACTTCCAAATCACGCGCTCAAACCAAGCGCGCGTGAAGCAGACAGACACCATCACTTCCCAAAAAAAACCTTTTTTTTTTTTTTTTCTTCTTTGGCTACAGCAAAACTACAGAACACTACTCAACTAGTGCTAGTAGTCTCTCGCAATTAATAAAGCTCCCTTCTCCTCCACCACCCCTGTTTCAAGTTTCAACTCTCACTCTTCAAAACCCCCTTCTCTCTCTCTCTCTCCCTCTTCCATTTCTTCTTCTTCTTCTTCTTCTTCTTCTTCTTCTTCTTCTTCTTCCCTAACACACACAGACTCCTGTACTTTCCTCACCGTACATTTATACAGCGCACGGGGAGCATCTGTGTAACTGTTTTTCTAGATCTCTACCGCATTTCATGGATCTGCAACCCCACACAACACGTACACCCACACTGACACTGTCTTGATTTCTCTCTCTCCTAGGGTTTTAGTTTTGACTGACCGTTTGTTTACTCTCTCACTGCCCAAACTCTTGTTTTTAGGTTATGCTTGATACTCAATTCAACGGTGGCCTCAGCCGGAGCTCCTGGAACTTCCGCTGGATCTCCAGCAAGCTTCAAGGCCTTTGGTTTTGACAATGCTTTGGATTTTGGTTTGACGTAAGATGCATACCTTGACGACGTCGCTGCTTGTTCTTTGCTGGTCTAGCTTTGTTTTTGCTTGTTTAGGTAAACATCTTTTTCTTTTCTCACGCTTTTTTTGGTTGATATTTTCAGCTTGATTGAGTCAGAGAGTGCTGAAATTTGGGTTTATTAGCTGTAATTTTGCGTGCATTTTTAGGAATTCAAGGAAAGAGTCTTGCTTTTCTTTGTCAGTTTTGCTTCTAACAGGTTAATGAGGTGTTAATACGAGAATTGCTGTTTAGCGCAAACTTTACCTGTTACTGACTTTGCAAAATGTGCTTGTTTCTCCTAATTAACTGTCAAGTATCAAGAGATGCTATAAATTACCTGCTTCTCTGCCTTTGATTGGAGCGGACATGGTTGTGCATTAATGTTTCTGAATCTTTAGGTTAAATTGGTCTCACTGATTTGCGAATTGCATGGTTGTGAAGTTTACTGAATGAATGGAAATGATTTCTATACCTTCTGTCTAGAGAATCGATATTTTTTTATGAAAAAAAATTGGCAGAATTTTGGAAGCATGTGGGAAAATTGCAGAATTCGGACCTTCATCCATGCTATTCTGAAGGATGGGATTTTAGATTTGACACGTGTGGATAGAGATTGCCAATGATTCTTTAAAATGTTAATTTGCCAAAAAATGAAAGAAAGCATATATGGCAATCGTTTCTACAAATGGATGACCTAAGTTTTACTATAGCATATCGATAAGATACTCATGCGAATCTCGTGATCATGTGGTTACGTAACCCACAACGAAATTGAAAACTAACCTAAGAAAGCTGAATACTGGGTTTGAAATCCTAATCCAGAGGTAACCTTATACCTAAGAATCAAAGGTATTGGAAAAAGAACTTGAACTTAGAGATAACCCTTGTATCTAAGAACTCAGAGTATGCGAATGACACTACAAAGCCAATTAATCTTTGATAAGTTGATGTACAATTTTTGTCCCTACAAAGAAAGGTTGTTTGCAACATGCAAAACAAAGAAAAAAATCTAGTTTATTCAAATCATCATAGCTACCGAAACTTGCAATGATAAAAGTAATATTTAGCCCCTTTTAAATAACCCTAATGGATCTCTTTTGGGTTGCAAGCGAATGAGCCCTATTGTTCTCTAATTTTCACACATTCCCGGCGGATTTCAGTCCTGACTTCAACATGTCGTTCTCTCCTATCCGGATAAATTAGCAAGTCTACCACATATTGCCAAAAAAGGTATGGATGTCTATTTTCCAATCCAATAGGAATCTCAATAGAATTCCTTTTATAGCTCTAGATATGGTCCTAACAGTAGACGAAGGTCCAGATAAATAGATTTGACAATATTCATCTAGTAATTTTGACCATCTAAAATAAATCCTTCTCAAACTTCGATTGACATGAAATCTTAATCCAATGAAGAACATGTCTAGAAACTCTTGTCTAGAACTTGATAGCATAAATTGGATATTAGAAAATTTTACACTAAATCCAAATTTGACCTTGCTTGGATCTTATCATTTCTTTTTCTTTAAGATGATTCATCCTCAAATCACCAATAGGTATAATGGAAAATTCTTTAGCCTCTTGTTGAAGCCTTTGAAGTTCTTTTCTAGCCTGCACTTTTTCCAACAACATTGTATAAAAAAAGTAGCCGATAATAATTTCAAATAAACACGTCTTGCCATCCACTCGCGCACATATTTTTGAATGATAATCACTACTGTTTTTTTATTGTTTTTCATCCTTTTCGGCGTTGAAATGAAGCTCTCCATTCTTCACGTTTTTTATTTCTCTCTTTATAAACCTTTGCAATTCGTTTAGCCTTGCGCTATTTATCTAACATCATAGAAGCATTATGATCATAAATATTTGAAATTCGTAACCTTAGTTTTTCTTCCTTACTCATATTGAATTTTCTTCGATCAGCCTTATGTCAAGCTCCATCATTTTCATTAGCAACATCCCTCCTATCTTTCCATCCTATTTTGCATATCACCCATCACCAATTGTTGAGTGACGGCTCCTAACTGAAAAGCAACATTGTTACTTGTTGTTGGTGGTGCCATATTGATTGACTTGGACATCTTCAAATTTGAAAAATTGGTTAGTGATAAAGAAAATATGTTTACTCATCCACTCCCTAACATGTTTACTCTCCTTTTGTGTTTCACACAGATTACTTATGGCGATCCATGAATACAGTAACATGACTAGACGAAGATGCAACAAGAATTGAATATACACTGAACTAAAAAAATTGACTTGAAATTGAAAATTCAAAAAGAATTAACTTGAACCTATGATTTTTAAAGCAAACCCGAAAAAAATCAACTCTTAACCTGAATTTGCGATCTGGTTGCTTCTTTTTTTAAAAACAAAAACTAATGTGACTAATTTGGATAGAAATATTAACACAATCTGATTTTTTTTTTTTTAAATCAAAGAATCCTAGACACAAACTACTAATCTCTAGACATGAAATAATTGAAAATCGAATCAAGGATAGCAAAACCTAAGAAATTCAAAACTAACAAGAAGAAAATAAAGGATATAACCTAATTTTCAAAGATTTGCTCTGATATCAATTGATGTGAACCTCATGATCATGTGGTCACACAACCTAAAAAAATTAAAAATCAATCCAAGAAAGCTGGATATCAGGTTTAAAACCTCAACCCCGAGGCAACTCTGTATCTAAGAACCAAAGGTATTGGAAAAAAAAACATGGACTCAGAGATAACCTTGTATCTAAGAACCTGAAGTGTGCAAATGACGTCACGAAGCCATTTAATTTTTGATAAGTCGGTGTATGATCTTTGTTCCTGCAAAGAAAGGTTGTTTGCAACACACAAAACAAAGAAAAAAAAATTTTTTTATTCAAATTATCGTAGCTCTTGAAACTCCTAGCGATAAAAGCAATATATAGTCTCCTCAAAATAATCCTAATGAACTCCTTTTGGGTTGCAAGCCAATAAGCTCTATCAGTGTTCAACTACCACAAGTTTAATATTGAAACAAACCCTCAAACAATGTCTAATGGGCCAAAACAAATCCAATTTAGAATAAAATCCAATGCTAATAATATTCAACATTAAAATAAATAAAAGAAACATCATAAAACAAAGTTCTCTTGCTTGAAATCTCCATGCATGGCGGAAACTCCCCCTTTGCTTTTCTTGGAGGCTTTGCCAAAACGTCATGCTCTAAATTAGCTAGAAAACTTTGTTTTTAATTGCTGGAATTTTCTCCCTTAAATTGCCTCCCCTTAGTCTCTTTGATGTGCTAGGAAATCCTGTAAAATAAGAAAAAGAAGAACATAAGAATCCTAAGCCTCCTTGCCACCATATACATTTCATAATGGATATAAAATCCTTACAAACTATGAATAATAGTTGCTACCATAAATGTCTCATTTTTTGACATGGAATCCTTGTAGAATAGGTAAGCCAATAACCGCCACACATGTTTCCAAGAGCATTAAGAAATCTTTATATTTGACCGGAATCCATATTACATAAGGAAACAATGTTTATTCAATTTTTACACAGTCCTAGCAGATTTCAATCCTGACTCCAAACACATCGTTATCTCTTGTTCGGATGAACTAGCAGGCCTACCACATATTGCTGGAAAGGTATAAATGTCTACTTTCCAACCCAATTGGAATCTCAGCAGAATTTCTTCTGCTTCTATAACTCTAGATATAGTTCAAACAGTAGACAGAGGTCCAGACATACAAATTTGACAAAATTGATTCAATAACTTCGACCCTCTAAAACAATCCCTTCCTTAATCTTGATTGACCTTGAATTTTAACTCAATATAGAACATCATGTTTAAAAGCTCATGTAAAAATCTCAGCCCGATCCAATGGTCAAGTTGAAAGTTATGCTTAATAGTGTAAAATTAGACAATATAAAATTTTTCAATAGTAAAAAACTGGACAATATAAAATTTTACATCAAAATCCGAATTTGACTTTACTCCGATCGTATCAGATACGGTCTTCATTCCACATCTAGTAATGCTGATACATAAAGTAAAATATCATGGTGCTACAATGTATCACTCTTCCCAATACACATTGCTTGTGGCCTTCCATTCTTTCTTTTCTTCTATTTTCTTTCTTTTGTGAGGGGACAGTCTGATAGTGTAGGATTTATACTATAAGTATAACATGTCTCTTTGTGTTAAGTTTCTAGTCTTAACTAAATTATGAATCCCCAATTCTTTTTTTAGGTCTCAAATTTAATACCAAAATCTCAATGCTTCTTACCATATAAAGGAGATGTATAATGATGAGGAACTACTCCAGATGAAGTGATCGAGATTCTTTTCATCTAAGGAAATCATCTCATTTTCTTTTTTGGACGAAACTCTATAGAGATTGAAATTGAAATATCACTCTCCAGATGCTTTTGTTAAAAGTACATTAACATTGGTTTTGCTTTTGGTCAATTCTAGATTGGTTTTGTATTAATTGACTTCAGATTTTAGGAAATCAAGCAATGGCTTTAACTCTTGCCTGTTTATTGTTGAGTCTTTTAAGAGGGTAACTGCTTTTGAGTTATTCACTGTTTAGCTGGTTAAATTGATCTAACTGGTTTGCTGATAGCATGGCTGTCAAGTTTACTGTATGTATTAAGAGATTAGCATGATCTCACTGATTTCTATACCTTCTTTCTGGAGAATTAGGAGATTGTTTTTAATGAGATAGTAGATAGAAATTGAGAAGCATGAGGGAAAATTTGCAGAATTTGGAAATGAGATTTCTGTTGAGTAAGATTGTACATTCATCCTGTGTTGAAAGATAGCTTCAATGCTAACACCACGTTTCCTTATAAATTGAGAATGATGCAATAAACCTCAGGAAATAGGCACAACGGATTATGTGTACTTGCTAAAATTGAAAGAAACCATATATGCATTATGTGTATTTGCTAAAATTGAAAGAAACAATATATGGCATGTTATTTTGATGCTGATAAAGCATGCACTTGCTTAAGCAATTGATTACCTAAGTCTGGGGATTAGATAAGATATGGTCTTTGAACTACATTTGACAAAGCTAATTAATTAAGTAATTATTAGGTACCACAATGTATCTCTCTTCCCATACACCCTGTTACTGGTTTTCTCTTCACATGAAAGGAAATAGTCTAACGTATCCACTGTATTTACAGTAGGATTTATACTGTAAGCATGATGTGCCTCCTTGTTTTAAGTATCTAATCTTAAATTATGAATCCCTGAATTTTAAAAATCTTAAATTTATTATGATAATCTCAATGCTTAGCATATAATTGAAATGTATAATGATGAGAAACTACTCCGTACAGAGTACACATTAAGTGGCCAAGTTTCTTTGCATCAAAAGAAATCATTTTTTTTTCAAAGGAGCTTCGTAGAAATTGAAATATCATTCTTCATATGCTTCATTTTAACGAAATCAGTTTTATAATTGGACAAATTATTTCCACTGTTTTATACTTTATTTTTTAACTCTCTTTAGTTTTTATGATCTGCTAAATGGTGATGCTTATGCCTACTTTTGTTACATATTCACTTTATTATTGAGTAGGTTTTTTTTTTCTTCCTGTTATTCATTAATTGTTTTTGTAGCCATGCGTCCTCCTTACACATTGTCATAACATATTAGATATCAATTAGTCACAAGATTTTTTTGGGTTAAATTCCCTGTATTATTTATCACAAGAGGTCTTGCAACTTCGCTTCGTTCAAGAAAACTGACTTATCTGTTCTCCATTCTTTTCAGGACATCCATTACTTCATGTGTATTTGTCTCCTTTGCCACCAAGTTGGCGATTATCTGTGAAAGACATTTTTGTGCAACACGGTAAGGCCACAAAGTTTTAGTATCTGGGAAGGTCAATGTCTTCCTGTAATGGCAAAATTCATTGTTAATAAATTAAATCACTGTAGTACAGGTCAAACTTTTTTTTGACTCTATGTCAGTCTCCATCTATATGTGATAGCTGTGTATTATTGCTGACTATGGACAACATGCACTCTACTGCTTACAGGAATGTCAGCTGCAATGAGTTTGTCATTTGCTCGATCTCGACCATCTCATAGTATTGTGGTTCAGCCTTCTTTGGGCCCTTCCCTCTCACCTGCACCTTCTCCAGCACATCAAGGTGCCCTTTATTCTCAATTTCTCAGCAACTTTCCTTGACACTGCTATTGGGAATTTCACTAATTTCATCTCTTCTTATTTCAGATTTTCTCCCTGTTCCTCATAGTGCACCCTTACCAAGACGTCATGGTGGTCATCGAAGTCGTCATCATCGCCCTGTGAAACCTGCTGTGACTGCTCCATCCCCTTCAGAAGAGCAAAGTAACATCTGGCAGCTAGAGTTTATAGTTCTTTGTAAGGTGCTTTTGAATTTATGTTGATAAAAAATTCTTTGGCAGGCTGTGACCAAATATGCACTGAGCCACTCACTGCAGTTCCCTTTGGCTCACCTTGTGGCTGTGTTTTTCCTATGAAAGTCAGACTTCTCCTAGATGTGGCACCGTATGCAGTTTTTCCTGTTATGAGAGAACTAGAGAGTGAAGTTGCAGCAGGCACGTATCTGGAAGAGAGTCAGGTGAAAATAATGGGTGCAGGTGCTGATAGTCAAAATCAGGGGAAAACTGTGGTGGATATCAACTTGGTTCCACTTGGAGAGAAGTTTGATAATACTACGGCAATACTTACATATGATAGATTTTGGAAAAAGAAAGTGCCTTTAAATATAACTCTTTTTGGTAATTATGAAGTAATATATATTAGTTATCCAGGTAATAATCTCGATTCTCTTGTAAATCTTTGTGGCTTTACATATATTACTTTAATGGTCGTGACCTACCTCCTGAGATTATATAGGGATTCCTTCTTCATCACCATATCCAAACTACACGGGGAGTGGTCCAAGTGGAAGTACCAGGGATCTCCCCATCACAGCTAATTTTGTAAACAAGAACCAGAGGATGAATCTTAGAACCATCATCATCATTACTCTGTCAGCATTTGTGGTTTTAGTGGTTTTCATTGGAGCAATTGCCATTGTCATAAGATGGAGAAAATCTGGAAGACCATCAAGTGCTGTTGGTCCAGCATTCACATCCCCTATAAATAAAAGATCCGGTATGCCCCTTTTTATTCATTTTGTTCTACTTGTGAAGATTTATTTGGTCAAAGTGTCATGTAATGTTTATGCTGTTACATCTCCGCTTTTGAATGCCAATCCTGTTATTTCACAGCTTCTACTGTAGTTTATAATGGAGAATACCAAGTGGGAAAGTTTACAGAAATGTATGCTATCAAAATCTTTTATGTCACTTCACATGTCTCTGTTGGAATAGAGCAAGTAGTTTTTGTAGTCGTGCTTTATTGGCTTTATTTTCTATGATCTCTAAATAATTGTTACTGAACAAGATAAGTCCATGCCTGAGTTAAATACTTGATTTGCTACATGCAGGCATTGGGTCTTTCTTGTCAAGTAGCATTGCAAGCTCAACACCAATGTCCCTCATGTCCAACATGGCTACTTGTATGCTCTCTGTCAAAACATTTACGTTCGCTGAGCTTGAGAAGGCAACAGACAAGTTCAGTTCAAAGAGAATTTTAGGTGAAGGAGGATTTGGACGTGTTTTCGATGGGAGTATGGAAGATGGAACTGAAGTTGCTGTTAAGCTGCTTACGAGGAACAATCAAAATGGAGACCGTGAATTTATTGCTGAAGTTGAAATGTTGAGTCGGTTGCATCACCGCAACCTCGTGAAACTCATTGGCATATGTATTGAAGGGCGCACACGCTGCTTGGTGTATGAACTTGTTCGGAATGGCAGTGTAGAATCACATTTGCATGGTATTTTCCTCATCACCTTTGTCTGTCTTTTTATCGGATCAACTTTTTTTCTTTCATTTTTTGAAACATATCTGTTTAATTGTGCCATGTGCATTCTAAATTTGTCCTGGATACCTCCTAATGATATTGAGCTTTTCATTCAGCAATATTCATTCAATTGTCTTGCAAGTTATTTTCCCTGAAACAAGAAGGTAAAATGAAGTTTCTTGTTCCATGCCCCATTTATTGACACGTTTCAGGTGTTGACAATAATAAGGGACCTCTTGACTGGGATGCACGGTTGAAGATTGCCCTTGGAGCAGCTAGGGGATTGGCTTATCTTCATGAAGATTCTAATCCTCGTGTAATTCATCGAGATTTTAAGGCTAGTAATGTTTTACTAGAAGAGGACTTCACCCCGAAGGTCTCTGATTTTGGCTTGGCGAGGGAAGCAACGGAAGGGAGTCATCATATTTCTACCAGGGTGATGGGAACTTTTGGGTAATTACACTTGCCTTGTCAGTGTTTAGTAAGATTTAATTGGAAACATGACCCATCACCAGTCACATTGAACTGTATTTATTTTACTATTTCTTATTGGGAGTGGTGGATTTCTTACTGTCCATGAGAATCTGTATGAGTTTGATGATGGCTGATGTTTCTCTTAGTTTTTTCTTTACATTATAAAGATGCAATTATTCAAATATTACTGTAGTCCCCCATCTCACTTTCTGAGGTTTTGATTTGTAGGTACGTTGCCCCTGAATATGCAATGACAGGGCATCTACTTGTAAAGAGTGATGTTTATAGTTATGGGGTTGTGCTGCTTGAGCTTCTATCTGGAAGAAAACCCGTGGATATGTCACAACCCCCGGGACAGGAAAATCTAGTGACTTGGGCACGCCCACTGCTAACTAGTAGAGAAGGATTGGAGCAGTTGGTGGATCCTTCCCTGGCAGGAAGCTATGACTTCGATGATATGGCTAAAGTGGCAGCCATTGCTTCCATGTGTGTTCACTCAGAGGTGGCTAACAGGCCATTCATGGGTGAAGTTGTGCAGGCTCTGAAACTGATATATAATGACACCGATGAGACTTGCGGAGACTACTGCAGTCAAAAGGAGTCTTCTGTTCTGGAATCTGACTTTAAAGGTGATCTCGTTCCTTTTGACAGTAGCTGGTGGAATGCCGGTGGGATCTCCCCTCGGTTAACTTATGGGAGAGCCTCTTCTTTCATTACGATGCAGTACAGTTCAGGTCCACTTGAAGAGATGGAAAACAGACCGTTTTCAGCTTCAAGTTTAGATGGGGATCGGTTGTCTTTGCCGATACATGGGAACCGGTCTGGTCCCTTGAAAACAGTAAGAAGTAAACCAGCCTTCTATAGATTAAGGGGCAGCGTGAGCGAACATGGGGGGGCGCTCCTGCCAAGGCGTTTTTGGAATGATGGATATTGGGTTTGAGGTTTTCTTTCAAGAGATGTTTTTGGAAGTGTACAGTTCCCGAGGACCAGGGCTTTCTGGTCTACTGTAGTTTAGGTGTCTGGTATTTATGGGGTTTCCATGTCTGGAGGAGAGATAGAGAGGCCCTCGCTTCTGATTTTCAAAATCTTTATTCATGTTACAGAAATTTGGAGATGTAAGTTGAATACTCTCGTATTTATTATTATGGACTCTGTGCTCCATTTATATATCCTTTTGGAACAATGAGCATTCTCTCTCTCTATGCTACAATGCAAGAAAGTTTAGAGTTTCATTCCGGTGAAAGCAGCAGAAGTAATTCTTATCTTGGATGTTTATATGAAAGGAAGGACATTAAGAAAAATTTGGAGTGCTTAAAGCTTCTCGTCCTGTCAGAGCTTTGCTTCCTTGAATAGCAGGAAAGCGTTTGGTTCTGAAGGTATGTTTGTTTCTTAAAACTTACTTTCTGAAAAATTATTTTTTAAATTTTTATGTGTTTGTTTGTTATTAGAAAAGTTGGTTAATGAAAAATATTTTTTAGTCAGAAAAATTTGGCTTGGTTTTCAGGAAAGTGTTTTTCTGAAAAATTTAGACGGAAAATACTTTTCGTAGGTTATGAAAAATATTATATTATTTGTTGTTTATATCAAACTTGATCTTTAAATTTTTTATTACTATATATATTTTGAATATTTATTTTTTAATTTTATCTTTTAAAATTTAATTTTTTATATTTTTTCAATTATTTTACATCAATTAAATAGATCTGTAATCATAGCAGCTAACATGTATTAATTTATTATTAATTTTCCGGTGTGCCAGAAAAGTTGTGCCTTTTAACGATTCCAACTGCATCCACTTTTCTTTCTTCAGTCCTTGCTTTGCGCCTTCCCACTTAAACCTTGCCACTCAACGTGTGGTGGCTTATGAAAGGTGAAAGCTAGTTTCCTTGGTGTTTTTCGATTTGCAATGGCAAGAGCTATCTTTTTATGCGATAGTGATGGTTTGGTGCTGAATTTTCTCTCTCTGTCTTTCTTAATTTTTGTTCTTCTTCTTTAATATTTAACATCAACCCTTTATATTTTTTCCATAGAATTCATTTTTTTATTTGAATTAATTTAATAAATTGAATTTGTTTTTTAATTTTATCTTTCATGAATTTTTTTCATTTTAAATTTGATTATCATTCTTTTAATTATTGTTTATTTTATTTTTGATGGTTTTGAAATTAATTTATTTTTATAATTTCATCATCATTTATTATATTTGCATATCAGATTTTATTATAATTTTTTTATTGTTATTTTTTAACATTGGCAAGTTTTTAAAATTTTTTTTTTTTCAATTTCATCATTTAACTATAAATTGAGCTTCTTGATTGACTTCAGATATAGGATTTAATAGATTGCGAATTTAAAAGATTAATTCAAATTTAAAAGATGCATGATCATTATCCCCAACTCTCTCATCTATATTCTTATCAACAAACTCATCAATAGGTGGATTAACACGCCTCTCTAGCCTTTTAACCTTGGGACCCTATAGTATATCCCTCTTGTAAACTAGCTATTTTGGTCTCTTGTCTTTTTAATTTGTCTAAAACATATCCAAACCTGAAATTTATTATCTTCAATTATTATTGTGTAGCTAGAAACCTAAAAGCCTAATATGAAGAAACTGGAGAAATCAAGAGGTTTATTTTTATTTGGTTAGGGATGTAAAAGATAAATGAAGTTAGAAGATGTTGAATTGACATTATTAGAAACAAATTAGCAAATGTCATTGTCCAATTTTTATCGTGGTTCTAATGGGTCACTAATCACAAGATATTTTATACCTTCTATGGAGAATTGAAGATAATAATATTAAGATTAAGCTGTTAGATAAGATTTCAAAATATAATTTATATAATTTTTTAACATATAAATAAAAGTTTTTTTAACTTGAAATTTGCATAAACTTATATTATCTTGTGTTTAATAATAAAATAAAAATGATGATATTCTAACTTATGACCACTTGATTAATAACACTTTAATACCATATAAAAAACCATCTCAAAATAAAAATTATTAAAAACAATTCAGGATATAATTCATATGATTCTCGAGGATTAGATCTCAACTCGGTAATGGCTTTTTAAGCTTGTGTAGTCTCTCATCTTTAACAGCTTTATGTAAGCTTTGTATTTGGTTAAAGTAAAATCTAATTACAAAAGATAATTATCTCTAAAATTTGAAACACTTCTATCATTAAATCACAATTAAAATTTTTAATTTAAATTCATTCCAAACCACCATTTAATTATCCACACATTTAAATTATACTGAATTTCTTAAGCTTCCATTAAGTTCTCCTTCCTCTTCTCTTGTATAAAAAAAAAAATAAATGGGCCTTATCACCCATATCCACACCCAATTTGTTTTCTTCTATCATCCATCATTTTGCATGATTCACAACCTATTCTACCATAAATACAAGTACACTAAAACACAACATTTCTATATTTTCTCTAAATTTTCTCCTCAAATTCTAATTTAAAAATCTAAGAACCATGCATTAACTCTAGTTCTTTTAATCTAACTTGCTTAAACAAGCTTACCTAACTTTAAAATGAACTTCAAAAGCTCTAACTTGACAAGTTTTTTCCTCTCCCTCAAATTTTTCTTCTTTTCCATGAGTTTCAACTCACTTTTTCTCCCTACTACTTCAATTGGTTGCTTCTTAATTCCTTATTTGAGAAAGTAATTAGGGTTTTAGACTTCCTCACCTCTTAATTTTATATAATTCATACTTTTTTTTCTTAAAATGTCTGAATTATTTAGCTCTCCTATAGTTTTTCTCTTTTTTCCATCTAACATGTTTTTGTCCTGGCATCAATAAGAAGGAAGAAGCTGCTGGAATTTGTACTGGTTCATCAGCATAATTACAAAATTATCATTAATGAATTTCACGTTATTTCTCAATCTGTTGACGACATTTTTAGACAACCTTCTCAAAACTAGATCACTCTAAAAATTTAATTTTATATAATATTATATGTTAAGAGATTTCTCCTACACTTTCAGGATGATCCATCGATCAGATTGAGTGTTATGTCCGATAGCGCAAAACTAGTCGGTAAATAATTTTCTGCTAAAAATCCAAAATTGTGTGTTTCATTTTTTCTTGTATCCAATTCATTATTATACTACACTCTAAAGGGTCATTTTTTATCCTAATTTTATATTATTTTACCATTTTAGTTATTTACAGCTCATTACCGTGTCATCATATTGTTATCAACTATTTATCATTTTTAACCTAGATTTTCTCCAATATTTTTTCAAGCCATACTTTTTTTTCCTCACTTATTTATCATGTATTTGTACTCAATAAATTATTTGTATTCATTTATTGTTGGCTTTACATGCCGGAAGGGGGTTTGGTCTAAAAAAACATATTTTTCAACTTATTTTCACCTAAAAACATCTTAAGAATTTTTTAAATCACCTACCAACCCAAGAACACACTAGAAACAAAAATCAACTAGATTAAAAAATCTAAATAGAACTTGATCTGATTTTTTGGGCACGCTAATAGGATAATTTTTTCTTGAAAAAAAAGAATCTAATTATTTTCTTATACAACTCAAGATATTCAGAAACTATTTAAGAATTGTTAGTTAGATTAGGATTTGTTAATACATGGTAAAATTTAGAAATCTTAAATTTGAATTGTAGGATGGCCGACGGGGTCAAGATATCATAGGATTAATTTGTTTTTTCATTGAAAATGTCTCGTGTACTTGAAATTCTTCCTTCTCAAATGGCCGGCCATTTACCGAAAGGGTTGCCATTTGTACAAATCAATGCTTAGAATAGGTAAATAGTGCTCGGTTAAATTATGTATTTTTTTTAATATAAAGTTTAAGATAGAAACGTAAATATCTAAAATTATAAGGACCAAATAAATAAATAAATTAAGATAATATTTTATTTTTGTAATAGGGACGCTTTGTAACAAGTTTAAGTGTAATTTCAACCGTAACTACGACAATGAAGAACCTTCTTCTTTTAGAGTGTGTTTTTATTGTAATTATCGTGGTTGTGGTTTGATAAAAATAAATTTGAAAAAATCATTTTTATTGTGGTTGGTTCATATAAAATGCGTGTTTGGTTAAAATTGTGGTTTGACTTTTTTTTCTTGCCAAAAATCATGTCATGATAAGTGTGGTTAAAATTATGGTTGAGATTGATATGGTACATAAAATGACTAAAAATGACATAAAATAATTTTTTTTAAAATAACAAAAATAACATTTAGTACAAACAATAAACGGAATAAAAAGAAAATTGTTTATTTTTATTAAAAAAATATTATTACCCCATCAAATTTGTTGCAATGCCATCGTGAACATAATCCATACACGAAGCCCTCTGGTGCCTACGTGTTTGTGATCATAGAACCACATCGATTAAAATATCATTAGGAACAAAATCAGGATGACGATTAAACTCGTTAAATGCAACATTTTGGATCGATTTACTTTGAATGTAGTTATGTAGTACCATTGATACGACAACAATTTGAACTTATGTTTTATAAGGAAACACAAGCATTTTTGCAAGATTCTCAACCTTTTCTTCTAAACTCCGAAAGTACATTCTATTACATATCATAACAATGAATGGATACGGTTGAATATTTCTTCTCGACTTTGCGGTTGTCTTCGTCGATGAAATTCTGGAAGATGATATCTCTCACTTATATATAGCCCCAAAAAACGGTACTCATTTAGATATCCCGAATCAATAAGATAATACTTCCCTGCATCAAGATAATGTTAGTTCAAAACTTAATTTCTATTGCAGATCAAAAATAAAATTATTCAAATTGAGCAACACCCCATTTTTAATTTCTCAATACCTTGCGGTGGCTTTGGAAATCTTATATTTGGATTGCCAATCGTTTCAAGAAATATTCTTGTATCGTGTGCACTACCTTCTCACCTATCCCAAACAAATGTAAATTACATGTCAAAACTACATGCCGCCATTATATTTTAAGTGGGTACACCCTTTTCTGCCAATAAATGGTATTTGATTTTCTTGTGATACACAAGAACGCACATGTGTTTCATCAATCGCTCCAATACAATTCTATATATAAAAAAAATAGTTTACCAATAAATTGAAATGTAGTCAAATTATTTCTTTGTAACCTTTTCAATTATTTAATAACTTAGAAAAATTATTTTTCACCTTGAAATGTGGCATATATCTTGAATTCATTGCAATTTCCGTTAGTGTTGTGAAGAATTCTAGATCTACCGATTTGATTAATTTAACAGCTAGCAAGCGCACTGACCTGAGAACTTCGTTGAGATATTAGCTTACGGTTTCACCCGAATATTGAAATCTCTCATGAACTTCCTTGTTTAAAGCTCCTAGAGCTAAAGTATAGAGAAACATGCCTACATTCTCAATAACACTCATCCTCCTAAAATGTTTTAGCTCATATAACGTTTCCAAATCAACACACAAACTCTGTAATGTGTCTGCATCCATCCGAAATATGTTAACACAACATAACCAATACTCATTTAAAATTTCATTCAACCATCTCATTCTTGTGTTGTATGAAACCATACATGGTTCCTTATAATACAAAGTAAGTGCCCCAGCCGTGCATAACAAGAAAAAAAATTAGAAAAGAAGAAGAAAGATATGATTATTGTAAATATTGGGAATTTGAGTTACCTAAAGTTTTTTAAATAAATTCACAAGAAAATTATCTTGAAAATCATAATAATTTTAGTGTGTCTTCAACCATTTCTGGGTTATGAAGAAGCACCATCACTGTGAAAAGACTTGAAGAAGGCAGCAAATGTGGTGTATGGTTTGAGTTTAGGACGGGGATTTGGGTTGGAAATGGGTAATTGTTTTTATCCCGAATAATTTGTTGACAGACTTCAATTATTCCCAAAGGTTTTTGGATCTTCAATCGGCTACAAAAAAAGTGAGTGTGTGAGGTCTGCAAGAGATTGAAATAAAAGGGAAGAACAGTGGAGAAAGTAGGAAAAGAACGATGAGAGAAAAAGACCAAAACATGATTATTTTCAACAATATAAAATTAAAAAAGTGTGTAAACTGCGCTGCTACGTTTTGTGTTCAGCAAACAATTCATAAAGATAAGTTTGAGTTGCTTTTGCCTAGCTTGTGGTTAGAACACAGGTTATTGTGGGTCCCAGTAATTAAAAAATATGGTTTGTAGTTAATCAAACATTTAAAAATTATAGTTTAAACTGAACGTAAAAATTTAAATATTGTAATTATTTAATATCATAATAAAGACAATTATGATTATAAAGTAATTGTAATTATTTAATATCATTCATGTTTATTTAAATATTGGATTTTTATTCGATTCCTAAATCAATGCAACAAGAAAAATTACAACGAATATATTAGACAATGCCACCCGTCAGCTTCCATCATATGAGCGTTACAAGCAGGGGAGGAAAAACTACCGCGAGCAGTAAGAAAAGAAGGATCTAAACGGCACCGTTTTACCGAACGACAGGACAAATGGTCTCGTGATGGTGGTGTCAATGTGATCGATCTGCATCACGGCTTCCAATTTGTAATCATGTATTCTGAAAAGCCCAATTGCGCACTAAATCGCTACTTCTCCCTGTAATTCAAAATCAATCCTCTCTTCACGGACCACCACCACTCCTACTCCGACAACAACAGCCTTGTCACTGCTCAGGGAATCTCCTTACCTTTCTTGTCTGGCCCATTCCTGGTCAGCTCTCTTGTCTCGTCTCTCTGTCTCTTCTCCTCGCATCATTTCCTATTTTTCCCTTTTTTAACTGTCTGCGCTTAAAAGTTCTCGTGCCATCTTTTTCTTTCGCTGTACTTTCCAATTAGTAGGTTTGGTGTTAGTGTTTTTTAAGGTTTGTGTGTATGTTATTTCGTCGAATAATCAATTTGAACTTTCGCTTATTGGTAATGAAACCCTGGTGCTGATTTTTAGTACGAGGTAAAGGTATCTCGGGGTTGGGTTTTTTTTTTTTCTAGTAACAGGACATGTGGGTGTATGGAACCAGCTTGAAGGTTTTTATTTATTTTTAATCCAATTCAAGATTTTGAGTTTCTGGGAACCAATAAATGTTTCAGTTTTTCTCTCTTTCTTTACCTTCTCTGTTTTTTTTCTTGAAAAAATAAAATTAAAGCTTCTGATTTTTGGGGACTGACGATTATTTCCGTTAAGTTTCTGGACTTTTGGAGTATTTGGTAAATGAAATCTTTGGTTGCTTGTGTTAAGGTCGTCAAGGATAGTTGGATTGCAACAGCTCGCGTATAATTAATTAGCTGTTTTTATGAAGCTGAACACTCACGGATACCCACTCGTTTCTCAGGGAAGTAGGATTATTCGATCACTATCTGACCACATGAAGTGAGAGAACTGGTCAAACATCTGTAGAGTTTGCCCGGAAATGGAGAATTCACCTACAACAATCGGCCCAAAAGGTTTGATAAAGCAGCATGAATTTGTAAGGGTTATAATTCAAAGCCTTTATTCTTTGGGTTATAGAAAGTCAGGTTCTTGTCTTGAATCGGAATCTGGGGTTTCATACAAATCTATGAATCTTGAGTTGCTGGAATCACAAATATTGCAAGGAGATTGGGATGGCTGCATAAATACCCTTTGTGCTATTCAGGAGTTGGCGGATGAAACGAGAGCATCGGTGTTGTTTCTGGTGTTTAAGCAGTGTTTGTTAGAATATTTAATTGGTGGCGATGATACTTTAGCTCTTTCTGTTTTGCGGAACCAGGTTCCTGCATTACGAATGGGCAAGGAGAATGTCCATAATCTTGCTTATAGTATAATTTGCTTGAAGGAGATGGAATTGAGTAAGGCAGATGACAATGTCATCCACGGCCAGCGGAAAAACCTGCTCACAGAGTTGGGAACATTGCTTCCTCCACCAACTGTGCTGCCTGAAAGAAGGTTAGAACATCTGGTTGAAACTGCTATTACAGCCCAAATTGATTCATGTGATTATCACAATTCAGTTGAGCCAATTTCACTTTATGAGGACCATAACTGCTCAAGAGACCAGTTTCCCACAGAGACCATCCAGGTGTGCTTCTTACTGCCTTTTAAATTATTACTGCTTAAAAATGTTAAAAAGAAGCAAAACTAAAAATAATTGACTTTCTGAATAGAACATGGAAATGCTAATTGCTTTAACTTATTTGATGTTCTTAAATGCTGAATACTTGCGTGCATTAAGATTACTCGTTATTTCTTAATTGAGCATTCAGATGGCTTATGTTGGTACAAAGTCCAAAAACTTGTAAGTTGGCAATGTTGATGCTAAATACACATTATAACGAAAGAATAATGGACAAGTCACTTTCAACTTACAGCATGATAACATAACACTATTTAATGTCTTAACCCTATTGAGGATGGCAGCATAACATTCATGAAAAATTCTGTGAAACGATGAAGGATAACATTGTTTCATCTTCGTACTTCTGTTTTAGAGATGCAGGAATGAAAATGCAATTCTTTTTTGAACATTGTTGCTTTTGAGACTCGCTTGGTGCTTATCTAGCTGTCTTTATATTGAATTATAGAGTAAGAATCTTGTTAAGAGAAGCTGGATAACTGAAAGTTAATTTTAGAATATATGAGAAAGCGACATGGAACTTGTGATGCAAGGTTACAACTTTTAGCAACTCTGTGCGCAGTCATGCATACATATAAATTGAACCTAGTTCTCTGTTGCCTTCCTCATGGTCCACAAAATTCATGAAGTGTACTCTTTTAGCATTGTTTGCGGTAGAAAGAACTGAGCAAGATCCTTTGGGTAGAAACAGAGTAAGAATTTTGCTGGAATAAACCATACAAATGAAAGCTAGTTTTAGGATTGTCTGGGAAGCAGATGAGTTATGTTATTAAGCTTGTCATGAGATCTACCTCCTCTCTATTGGCCTTTGGTTTTTTGTTATCAAGCAAATGTTTATTTATTTATTCTTATGCATACCCTTATTAAATGTTTGAAAATAACTGTTGCAGAGCAACTGTGCTTGAGACTAAATAAAAACTAATTTTAGAATTGACCTGAGAGCACCAGATTATCTGTCTTGGTGAGATTGTCATTTGAACGAACCTGCAAATACCATTTTTCATATTTAACAGAACAACACATGCACACTTGTTGTCTTTGTTTTGCAGACGTTGACTGAGCATGAGAATGAAGTTTGGTTTGTTCAATTCTCTAATAATGGGGAGTACTTAGCTTCTTCTTCAAGTGACTGCACAGCCATCATATGGAAGGTACTCTTTGATGCTTTATCCTGTGGGCTTGCTTATCACAAGTGTCAAACAAAATAGGGTATTACTTTCTTGATCCAAGTCTGTCTTCGAGAATTGGTATGACAAATTGTTATTGTGGTTGGCAATGTGCGGGGAGCTGTATTCTGCTATTTTGCAACTTAGGGAGATTTGTTCTGGGGGGATGAAAAACACAGGGAGTTGTGTGCGGGTAATCATTATTCAAGGTTCCACATCTCGATTTTTCCAGGAAATTTTTCATTTGGAATGGTGAATGAAAAAAAGAGGAAAAGGAAATGTTCAAAAGCTATGTATGGCTGGTTAACTTTGAGGACCAGCAGACATTAAGTTCCTTGCTGTTGTTGTTAGTTGAGTTTGAAAGTTAGTGATAGCTGATACTTTTATATTCACTTGTTTTAGATTAATTTAAATTTCCAGCTCTTGATGTACAAAGTAGTACTGGACGGAGTGATTTGTATTTGAGATAAATTATGCACTAAGTTATTTGGCTAGCTATGACTTTATTTGGAAGTTTAGACTTGATGTCCTAGTCTCTCAGAGGAGCTTAAATGAATTTTACTATATGATAATACAAAATATTTCAATTGCTTGTTGATGCTGGTATCATGGAATTGCCTTTAAAAAGAAAAATTATATTTCAAGTGGAATAGTTGATTACTGAAATAATAAGCTCTTCTAAAAATATGCAAGGGCCAGCTGATAGCGACTAACATAATGTTATTTATGTGGAGCTAAATGAAAGATTTTGCCCCATTGTTGTGCTGATTTAGATAATTGAAAATTTTAGAAAACAAGAGAATTGAGTATTGTTGCAATAAATATGATAATTTCACAATGTTGGGATCTTGGATTTTAAGCTTTACTGTAGGCCTTGCAGCTACTAGGATTTGATTACTGTTTCTATGCACTATATTAAATTGTGTGAGAGTTAGTTTCTAAGAAAGTCTGAATAGGTCCCAGCTAAGTAGTTGCCTTTAGTGGAAATAGTATCTTGCTCTATTCATTGACCTTGTCATGACTATTCAATTACAGTTTTGTGAAGTCCCTCAATGTTCATATATTTTATTAATCTAAAGCTTTATATTTACATGTGTGTGCTGCATTGAGTTGATTTTGAGTTTGTGCTTAGAACTTTATTTACAAGTTCTTCTGGGTGAAAAATGAAGATGCGTATCAATTTGAAAGTGGGAGGCTGTCATTTAATTTTGCAATTCTCATGCCAGGTACTGGAAGATGGGAGGCTGTCATTTAAACACATGCTAAGAAGCCATCTAACCCCGGTATCCTTTGTAGCATGGAGCCCTGATGATACAAAGTTGCTAACGTGTGGAAATGTGGAAGTTCTCAAGTTGTGGGATGTGGAAACAGGTACATGCAAGCATACTTTTGGGGATCATGGCTTCGTTGTCAGTTCATGTGCTTGGTTTCCCGACTCAAAGCGATTTGTGTGTGGCAGTTCTGACCCTGAAAAAGGCATCTGCATGTGGGACTGTGATGGCAACGAGATAAAAGCATGGAGGGGCACAAGGATGCCTAAGGTTTTGGATCTTGCTGTCACACCAAATGGGGAAAATCTGATCAGTGTAATGTCAGATTTAGAAATCCGGATATTAAATGTCAGGACAAATGCTGAACAGGTCATCCCAGAAGAGCATCCAATTACTTCCCTTTCAGTTTCCGCTGATAGCAAGTTCTTTATTGTCAATCTTAATAGCCAAGAGATTCATTTATGGGATGTTGCGGGAAAATGGAAGAAACCATTGAAATATATAGGCCACCAGCAACACAAGTATGTGATAAGATCCTGCTTTGGTGGATTGGATAGCTCATTCATTGCCAGTGGTAGCGAGAATTCACAGGTATGGCCTTTTTCTCCATGGCCTAGCTTTTTGTGAAACAAATAATCCATGTCCATGCATATTACTAGTGATGATATTTGTTTTTATCTTATAGGGGTGATTTATTTTGTCTTTCTCATTTATATCCTCATAGCATGCAGATTCACATTCTGATGTTAAGCAGATGGAAGCATCACTAACCTGTTTGCTCATTTCTGGTCTGCTGTTATTTAGTGAAGTTAATTTAGTCTGAAATTATGTTGTTACTTCTTAGCAGGTTTACATCTGGAATCGGCGGAACTCAAGGCCAATCGAGGTTTTGTCTGGCCATTTAATGACAGTGAACTGTGTCTGCTGGAACCCTAAAAGGCATCAAATGCTGGCTTCAGCTAGTGACGACCATACCATCCGTATATGGGGACCAAGCCGATCCAAGAACATACAGTGTTAGAAGAGTGTTTGATCAAGAAGGATACAAAACCAGTATTGCAGCCCAAACCTGCATGTGCAATAGTATTTGTTTTCCCCAATTTGTTATTTGTTCGTAGATTTGTAAATAGGTGGCATCCCGGTGCCCCTTTCCAATTTTTGAGCCTTGTAAATCTCCATTCCTTGTAGCTTTTTTTCTCTTGCATATGTGAATTATTTAGATGTTTTGAGCAAGAGTATGTTTAAGAAATAGATGATGCCCTGTATAATGGCCTTCGTACTCTCATGCTATGGTACAAATGTCTTTCTGATCGAGCAGTGATCTTTCTTGGCAGCTGCAGGTGAAAGTTTTTGTTTTGCTTTCCTCACTGGTTCCGTGCTCTATGTTCCTGGTCTTTCTATGGACCATCTATATCATGAATAGGCGCTTGGGCTAGCTTTGTCTCAGCTTTGATGGCTGTGATTTTTGGGTCCAGACATGTGCGTGCAAGAACAATCGAAGCCTCATGAAACCACAGTTCAAAGGAGAAGAACCTGGTAATGTCGCGGGTTTAACAGGTGGGATTTTGTCAACCTGGTACCAAGATTTAGGTTCTGCTTGTCAGTAGGGATGTGGATTGGACGAAGAATTGATGATGATGAGAAAGAAAGAAAGAAAGATGAGAGTAAATTCATGTAAAAATTACCAAAAATATATAGGGTGTTTTGGGATATTCACTGTAGCATTAATGAGGATTTATTGTGGATTGTACTAGTAAAATGAATCAGATTAGAAGATTAAGCCCATATATAAAACAGTCTTTTCTATATAATTCAACTCTCATTCTCGTTTTTAATAGAGGAACAAATGTATTTTTATTTTTTTAAATAGTAAAACACCTTCATTACCCTTAAAAAAATACTAAGATATTTGGTTGTCAAGGGCTTGTTGAGATTTTATGGTTTTTTGCATAGTATAATTACTAGTTTATCCTTTACATCATAATTAATTAAGGCTTGCTTTGAGGATATTTTTGTATTATCATTATTAGTTGGAATGCCCGCGCGCTGCTACGAGCAATCTTGCCGTAGCTTTTTTCCTAATTATAAATTCATGAAACCTAAATCTCATAGCAAGAGGGAAAATAAAAAACTTTCTTAGCATGCAAGTAGGATCTAAATTCATTAAAAGGTAATGAATGTAGTGGTTAAGCAATAATATCTTTAATTAAAAATATTTGTTATCCAAGAACAAAAAAACGCTTAATTAATTAAAAAGGGTTGGATATAACAGTGCTAGCAGGAATCAAGTTGAATGTTGTTAAAGGAAGTGAGTTTTAGCAAAAGCTACAAAACAATATCTAGCACATGTATGGCATGATCATCCATAGCTACATGTCCTGTAAATGAAAAATGAATCATCAAAGAGAAAGAATCTAGAGAGAGACGCTCTTCTCCTTCATGGAGTGGATTCCCTCTTGTCTGCTGGTGGCGACTCTTGCTGTTTGATTTTTTTTCTTGGCTTTCCTTGTCCTGTTCCTCTTCTCTTCTCCATTTCCCTGTTTTCCCTTCAATGATTTCCATCACATCTCGGTTTCCCCCTTCTTTTCATATTTTCCCCTGTTCCTTTTTTTCAAATGGCAAAGAATAAGCGAAAGGCTACTTCTACAGTAGCTCGTAGACAAGACGCTTTGCCTGCTCCTATTGCTGGCCCCAAGGATCATGATCACGATGGTGATGGTTTAGAGGTTATTGCCCTCACGGTTGTCACTGCTATCAGACCCGATGCAGTTCCCTGTGCACCCTGTTTAGATCCTTCCCCCTTGCCTTCATCTCAACCTCGAGATGTGGGTTTTAGTGCTCTCCACCCTGCTTCAGTGATGGTGGTTGCTTTTGTCTTTAAGTCTTTGGATGCGGTTCTGGTGGAAGATTGCTCTGTCGCTTCTGATGACGAGATCCTGGATGAGGATCAGCTGGACTTTAACTTTTCAGATGAAGAGTGTGACGACTCCCCTCAAGCCCTTGCTATGCTCCCTACTAAGAACTTACCTTCCCTTCCCCCTCTGCTACCTACTGAGCAGATACCTTCCCCCCCTTTGACAAAGAGTGTGATGCCTTCCTCTCTAACTTCTGGCTGTCGAGAGCCTGCACCCTCCTCCGTTGCAGGTAACCCTCTCTCTGCTCCTAGCAGTAGTCAATGGCAGGACCTTTTCTTTTCCAATAAATCTACTGTTTCTTATACCAAACTTCAAAACTTCTCACTTAACCATCTCTCCAAAACTTATGTTATATCCCCTAAGGACATTCAACCAAAATTTAAAATTTGGAACTTTTGTGTTGTGGGCTATGTTTCTGGAAAAAGCCCTGGTTACAGAGCTCTGAATAGTATTATCTCCAATGTCTGGAAATGTGAGGCCACCCTTACCATCCATGACTTTGGGTGGCTGGTATACAAATTTAAAACAGAGGAGGACAAGCTTACGGTTCTTCGAGGAGGACCCTATCTTGTGTATGGACGACCCCTTGTTCTGAGGCCTATGATGAAAGTTTTTCACTTCTCTAGTGAAGAGATGTCGCGGGTACCGGTTTGGGTAAAGTTTCCAAACCTTCCTTTGTGTTGCTGGTCCCCAGTTTGTTTATCAAAGATAGCCAGTATTCTTGGGAAGCCTATTCAGTGTGACCAACTTACCTCAACTCTTTCCCGTATGTCTTATGCACGAGTGTTGGTTGAAATTGATCTCCTAGAGGAACTTCGACACTTAGTGGAGATTTCATTGCCTGAAGGTCTTACTCTGCACCAAAAGGTTGTCTACGAAACTCTGCCCAAGTATTGTAACTTCTGCCATGTCCTTGGCCATACTCGTCTCCTCTGCCTCAAAGCTACTTCTACTATCAAAACTGTACCTTGCAATCAACCCCAGAATCAGGATGTTCAAGCTGATAAAGGGATGTTTTTAGTAGAGTGGGTCCCCAGCCTCCTGTTCCTTCACCTCCTCCTCCACAAGTGCAATGCCATTCCCAAGACCACGATATTCCAGTGGTTTCTGGGGGGGGATGCTGGGTCAGAAGCTGATCATGTTATTACTAATGGTTGGGTTGTTGTGCACTTTAGATGAAAATCCAGCAAGCAGCACAAGGGGAAGGCAGTGGCTGTATCTAAGCCAGTGTTTGTTGACAACTCTCCTGTTACTCCCTCTCCCCCTGTTTGCACAGGTACAGTTCAGAACTCCCCTATAACAGATACATTGGTGGTAACCCCTTGTGCTGGAGAAGTTTGGGGTTCTTCTCCTTCTCGAACTGCACCATTGGTTGTGTATCCTCGTGCTGGTGAGGCCCACAATTTATCCCCTCTCAGAACAAATTCTTTGGTAACTAATACTAGTGATGCTGATATGGCTGGTAAATCTGTGAACTCCTCTCTTGGATGTGTCTGTTCAGTGTGGGGTTAGGACTCGTAACCAGAAGCAGCGTGGTCGAAGTAGAAGGGTTTCCCCTTCCCCTGCAATACTATGATCATTTACAGCTGGAATATCATAGGACTTAACAATCCCCTGAAGCAACATGAGGTCGTTAGCCTTATGAAGAAGCATAAGATGGATGCATGTGGGCTGCTTGAAACAAAATTGCTCTCCTTAAAAGTTGACTCTATGCATAAATTTCGGCTAAGGCATTAGCAGTATTTGTCCAATGCAGATGTTGCTCGCACTGCTAGAATTGTGGTTTTTTGGAATCCATCCACAGTAAAGGTTGATTTGTTTGCTTCCTCTACGCCAGCTTTACATCTTTCAGTCACCTATTTAATTTCTCATATTAGCTTTATGGCTACTTTTGTTTATGGCTTTAATATTATCTCTGCAAGACGATCTCTATGGGAGGATTTAAGGCGCTGGAATTCTAGTTGTCCCTGGATGGTTCTTGGTGACTTTAACTCTATGCTTTCCTCTGCAGATAAACACAATGGTGCGGCTGTCTCTTCCTATGAAATATTTGATTTTCAAGACTGTTGTTTTGATCTGGGCCTTTATGATGTAAATTTCACTGGATGCCACTTTAGTTGGACAAACGGCTCTGTTTGGAGCAAACTTGATCGGGTGTTAATAAATCCTTCATGGTCCTCTTTGTAGCATCTCACTCATGTTTACTTTGGATCTCCGGGTGCATTTTTAGATCATTCCCCAGCAGCAGTTAGACTGGATCCATATATGTAGGGTAGACAAAATTTTAATTTCTTTAATATGTGGGCTACACATGATCAGTTCCTATAGGTGGTCTCTTCTTGTTGGTCTTCTCCTGTATATGGTACGCCCATGTATATTCTTTGCCGTAGACTTAAGCTCTTGAAGGGGCCTTTGAAGGAGCTCAATTGCCTTCATTTTAATCATATTTCAGAATGCGTTTCTCGGCTTGAGTCTTAGTTGAAGCAACTCCAAAATGCATTCTAGCAAGACAGGGATAACCAACTTTTGTTTGCGCAGGACAGGTTTCTACGATCCAAGTTATCTTCTCTGAAGTTTGCAGAAAAACAGTTCTTCAGTCAAAAGATAAAATGCAATTTTCTTAAGCATAGTGACAATGGCTCCAAGTTCTTCCATGCTCTTCTGGGCCAGAATCATCGGAGGAACTTTATTCCAGCCATTATGTGCAACCATGACAGTTTTAACACATCATTACAGGAAGTGGGCAATGAATTTGTGTCTTATTACCAGCGGTTGCTTGGCTCATCCAAGACCATCTTTCCACTTGATAGTGCAGTTATTCACTGTGATCCATGTCTGCCAGCTAGTTTTCATGGCCTTCTCTTCGCCTCGGTTTCTCATGAGGATATCCGAAAGGCAGTCTTCAGCATTGGAAATGACAAAGCCCCAGGTCCTAATAGCTGCTCCTCCTTTTTCTACAAACAAGCCTGGCATGTTATATGAGGGGATGTATGTGTGGCGGTTCAGGATTTTTTTCATTCTGGCAGACTCGTCAAACAGGTTAACCATTCAATCAATGCCTTGATTCATGAAAAACAATTTCATTTATATGATTTAAAAAAATATGTTTCTTTACAAAGAATTGAGTACCAATTACAAAATTCTGTTTTACAAAAAAGAATTTCAGATTTCCAAAATAATATCGAGCATGAAATTTGTTCTAATATGTCAAATACTTTTTGGAAAAGAAAACATGTTGTTGATCTTCCCTATGAAGATAACTTTTCTGAGAAACAAAAACCTACAAAGGCGAGACCAATCCAAATGAATGCTAAATTAGAACAATATTGTAGACTTGAAATCCAAGATCTAGAGTCAAAAAGTCTTATCTAGAAGTCCAGATCACCTTGGTTGTGTGCCGCATTCTATGCTAAGAAAAACTCTGAAATAGAAAAAGGCACAACTAAACTTATGATCAATTATAAACCACTAAATAAGGCCCTGAAATGGATCAGATATCCAATTCCAAATAAAAAAGATTTATTACAAAAATTGCATTCTGCTTTCATATTTTCAAAGTTTGATATGAAATCGGGTTTTTGAAAAATTCAAATCCATCCCAAGGATCGTTTCAAAACTGCATTCACTGTCCTATTTGGTCAGTATGAATGGAATATTATGCCATTTGGTTTAAAAAATACACCATCTGAGTTTCAAAGAATAATGAATGACATATTTAATGCATATTCCAAGTTTTGCATCGTTTACATTGATGATGTTCTTATTTTTTCAACATCATTAGAACAACACTTTAAACACTTACACATATTTTTTCATGTTGCAAAACAAAATGGTTTAGTTGTTTCCAAATCAAAGATTTCTCTATTCCAAACTCGTGTTCGTTTTCTTGGCCATTATAACTACCAAGGTACTCTCACACCCATTGAGAGATCCCTTACCTTTGCTAATAAATTCCCTGATAAAATCCTTGATAAACCTTAGTTACAAAGGTTCCTAGGAAGTCTGAATTATGTTTTAGATTTTTATCCTAATATTAGTAGACTTGCAAAACCCCTTCATAATAGACTAAGGAAAAACCTAGTCCCATGGTCTGATGAACACACTACTCTCATTCGTCAGGTTAAGAAGCAAGTCCAAAAGATTCCTTACTTTTATATAGCTAACCCTTTAACTCCTAAGATTGTAGAAACAAATGCATCTGATTTAGGGTATGGAGGCATTCTCAAGCAAGTTCAAAATTCTAAAGAACAAATTCTTCAATTTACATCTACCTATTAGAATGAGTGTCAAAAGAATTAATCTACTATATAAAAAAAAATTCTTTCATTGTTCTATGTATTACAAAATTTTAAAGTGACTTATTAAACTAGAAATTCCTTTTACGTATTGATTGCAAATCTGCTAAAGAAGTTTTACAAAAAGATGTTCAAAATATTGCTTCAAAACATATTTTTGCTCGATGGCAAGCTATTTTAAGTATTTTTTATTTTGATATTGAATATATAAAAGGAGATACAAATTCCATTCCTGACTTTCTAACACGTGAATTTCTCCAAAACAAGTCCTGATGCCTCCTAAGTCCAAAAATAAAGGCAAAGGCCCTCAATCAGCATCTACTACAAACCCATAAAAAACACAAAGCACTTCAAAACTCATGGCTTCTACCATATCTTCTGCAAAACCAATAACTTCTTGGTACGATGTAGTCGTTGCTGAAGAAAAAACAACAAATCCTCCAACAATATAAAATGAGGTAAAACTTCATCCAAATCTCCATAATTTGGTAGAAACTCTATCCAAATCTCCATAATTACTTCTTGCTTACAAATTCTTAGCCATAAGTCCTTCCAAGAGGATGAATCTTTTCAATTAGGTAAAACTTCTGAACTAATTTTAAAATCCCTAGCAGAGTCTTCTTCCCAAAAACCTCTGCTTACAAATCTTTCATTCTCTCAAAGTAATTTCATCAAAACATCTCCAAAACCTAAATCTGAATGTTTTATCAAAACTAATTTTCAAAATGTTTTAACTATTAAAGATGGTTTTTACCATCCTGATCCTATAATCACAACTACAAAAATATTTCCTCCAGGATGGTATTTCAAACACTAGGATACTATAAAAACCCATGCTTACCACATGACCATCCTTGAAATTACAAGTTCAGTAAAATTTGAACATTTTAACCTCAAACAACATCATACTGAACTAGCTTATTCCACTAGTATCATCAAACATGTCTTACATCCAATTGAATAGAAACAACCTCTCCATTATGAAATCCGTTTTTCTATCAGCTTTCAAACCAAACTATATACCCATTGCCAAACCTATTCCTATTGGGACTACCAACAAGCATGGTTGAATGCCTTTTTTTCTCCAAAACTCCAAAGGAAGTCATTCCTAGTTATTTTATTTTGATACCTCGATCAATACTACAAAACTGCCAAACTGGTTTCGTTAATGGTGGGATTACTTTGGTTGCATCATTAAACTCCTTCACCCACACCCTGTGGTTGAAAAAGGCTACAAACATTTCAAACTGAATTTCAGAGGCATAGAGAGGGAAAAGAAATTTCCCCCCAATACTTATTTTTTGTTCTAAATTCTCTGTGTCATGGGTATGCTCATGGTACTTCGACTACAACGATCAAAATACCCATATAATTTTGATTAGAAAATACAAAGTTAAATGCTGGGACTCTTTTGCGATAGAAAATAAAAGCTCTGAATCTGATGTAATGTCATGGCTTTCCTTAAACAACAAACATGGTGTAAAACCCAGGGAAAAATAAAGGTTGCATAGATTGCAAACTAACTATATAAGAAATAAAAGTGAAGAAATTTATGCATATGGTTAAATAAAAACGAGAATTCAGAAAGTTTTGGATATAAGTTTCTGGACGAAATATTTCGAGACATTATAAATCAACACAAAAATGTTGAGGGTTGGATTAAATTAATGAAAATAAACTAAACTAAAAGTTGTGGGGTGAAATTATAAGAAATGAAAAGAGGTATAACTTAATTATAAGAATAAAAAAAGATATGAGGGCCTAAATGCAAATAAGAAAAATTATAGAGCATAAATACTCTTATTCTCACCAAAAATCTACAGCAACCATAAGGAAAGAAAAGAGAGAGTTTTTGAATCCATTCTTGCAAAATTAAGAGAGAAACACCAAAATTTCAAGAACATATCCAAGATTAAGGGTTTATAGATGGAATAAACACTTATGGGCAAGGGATTAACCAGAAAAATTGAACAAGAAGAGAAGATGGAGGGCTGGCTGTCATTAGATAAGAAATAAAGGAGTTGAAAATCTTCAACTGGTTCATTAGATAAGAAAAGAGGGAGTTGAAAATCTTCAACTGGTTGGAGATCAAAATCTCAATTCGTACCGGGTAAGGTGTTCTAAACATGATCTTATAAGTCATTTCAAATTCGATAATGAATTGATGCCTTGATGTGAGTTATAGATTAAGGTTCTTAGACTTAAATTGGGAGAAAAGTATTTGTTGTTAAAATTAAGTTAATTCATGGGTGGTATGTGATTGGGGATGTGAAACCATGATAATTTACCCAATCCAAGTGTTTGTTGATGAGCGATTTTGACTATCTTAGAGGCAGAACTTGGTTCTCCTTAAATCATAGAACTTGTAGCCTCATGTCTCAGCTTTCCAATGACACTAATTTCACTTGAATCGGAGTTCTATAACTCCAGATATGGTTAAAAATCTGAGGAGAGGTTAGACAGTAACAGTTCAAAAACAAGACAGTAACAATTGGACAGTAACAGCCCAAGTGTTTGTTGATGAGCGATTCTGACTATCTTAGAGGCAGAACTGGGTTCTCCCTAAACATAGAACTTGTAGCCTCATGTCTTAGGTTTCCAACGACACTAATTGCGCTTGAATCAAAGTTCTATAACTCTAGATATAGTTAAAAATCTGAGGAGAGGTCGGACAGTAACAGTTCAAAAATGAGACAGTAACAGTTCAAAAAAAACGAGGCAATAACAGTTCAATATCTAGACAGTAACAATTTAAAAAAATGGGACAGTAACAGTTCAAAAATGAGACAGTAACAGTTCAATATCTAAATAGTAACAGTTCAAAAACGAGACAGTAACAGTTCAATGTCTAGATAGTGACAGTTCGGGATTTAAACAAAAATGGTTAATATATATATATATATATATATATATATATATATATATATATATATATATATATAAGGAATGATAACTGTGGTTGGACAAAGAATGACAATATTAATAGGTGAAATGAGAAAATGTAAAATATTAAAAAATGACTGAAAGAAAGACTTACTGGTTAGTGATATGATTATTATAAAACATATCCTTAAATGAGAAAAATTTATGAGATAAACCTGTTATTTGCAGGAGGGACCACAAGCGTGGTGCAACAGCAGCAGCTGGGGAGCACAAGTAGAGCTTCTATTGCAGATAGGTGATCTGCACCTATACTTTCTAGTTAAATTCTATAATTTAATATGTTATTGATGTGAGATGTGAATTACCAAACATTGGATATTAGGAGAAATGAGGAAAGTTTGTATAATGATGCCGATATTTTGGTTAATATTCTGAATGTATGTGTATTCAGGGTGAACGGTTGTTGTGTGAATTGCTAAAGGATGAAATTATCGTTGACAAAGGAAATATGAGAAGTGTGATTTGGGGCGTGAACTAGCATATATTTAGTGTATGTTAGGATCCTGGGTATGGGGATCAAATCATGTATTGGCTAGCATACATTTAGTGTATGTTAGGATCCCGGGTAAGGGGATCACCATGTATTGACTAGCGTACATTTAGTGTATATTAGGATCCCGGGTAAGGGGATCACCTTGCATTGACTCCTACATGGTGATGATGATAACAATGAAATTGGTATCGGTAATGTGTTAAGCGGAAATAATCATGAGTGGTCTTATGAGATCTTAAATGGAGGTTGATAATGGAAGAGGAAAATGTTTTTAGTAGTTGAAGGAGAAAGAGTTTCCAATAAAAACCAAAATGGAGAAGTGAGTAAAATATGAATGCATATTTGCCTTTTTAAATTGCTGAATATTTGTATTGCTATATTATTGTGATATTCATATTTCAATAATATGTATTTTGTTTTCAGGGTCATCGCATGCACAATAGGAGTAGATTCTAGCTTGGGTTCACTTTTTGTAATTAAGGTCCTAGTAGTATATCCTTGTATTTGGTAATATTACAATGTTTATATATACTCAAATTGTATAATTGATGTTTAAACTTGAATAGATGAATTTAAGTATGTAGTTTGTATAACTATGTTCCATACATGCATGTTTATATCTTTATCCATCCATAATGATAATTGTTGTACAATGTATATCATAAACATTGTAGTTGATATGAATGATGATGTTTGTGGGACTGAGACCCAGGATGATTGGGTTGAAATGAGTTAGGAGATGCGGTATATTAGAAGTGTAAACAAGTCGTATGTTGATAACTTGGGACCTCCCGGTATAGGGGAGACTCCGTCGAAATTTCTGTGGACTTTAATACAACCACAATGAATAGATATAGAAAAAAAAAATTTAATCACTCTGTTTATCAGTTAACATGAGAACGTTGCTTTATCCCGGAAATGGGAATGTTACACATGGTATCAAAGAACCACCACCTCTACAAGACCAGTCCCAATCCCTTTTCCTTGCCCAAAAGGCCTATGCCGCAGCACTCTTGGCGACTACCAAGTCCAAAGAAGAATATTTTGAAGTCATGAAGCAACTCATAGGCAGCGAAAAAGGAGAATTTCTGATTTCTTCCTTAACTTCATCATCCTCAGGATCATATACTTCTCTAGGTGATGAAAATAAAGATGATTGTTATGGCATCCTGCCATCTCTACAAAATCCTTAAAAAAAAAAAAGAGAGTATTTAGACTAACTTGTTTTGAGCCCATTTTTAATGTCTTTTAGGCTCATCTGTTTTGAGCCCCTTTCCATTTGTAGGCCCATTGTTTTAGGCCTTTTTCTACAACATTACCTGATGCTACAAAAAGACAAATCAGTTGTCATTGATAAGAAGATAACAAAAGAAAACCCCACGAAAAACATGGGCAATTTTCAAATTATCGTCTTTTGATCATTGAAAACAAGAGCACATGGCTTACTACAACACTTTAGGAGGAATCTTCAGGCTTTCCAAAAAGGCATTTTGGCCTCTTTCATAGCAACTCCATTATAAAAGGAGACCCCTTGAGCCATAGAAGGTAGAGCACATTTTGGGAAAAATAAAAATTTTTGTCTTAAAACACTCTCCTGTAACCAATATCTCATTTGTAACCAATATCTCCTGTATTGATTTCTAATACAAATTTAAGTAAGATTCTATCTTATTCATATTATATTTACATTCTTGCAAAATTCTATCTTATTCATATTATATTTACATTCTTGCAAAAAATTATATTTCTGCAAATCTAAGTATGCTCTGTGTTTGGTAGAGGATCTTGTCTTTGACTTGCCTCTTCATTCACATCAGAAATTTGTTTCTATTCCCAAACCTAGTATATCAGCTGGAAACCTGTGACCAAATCTGTAGATCATTCTCAGGTATAACAACGCCACGTACTGTTTTTTTTTTTATATTGGTATTTTTTGTTTTATTCTTTTATATTGGTTTTTCTTGTTCGATTCTATTTTGGTGTGTGTGTGTGTGTGTGTGTGTGTGTGTGTGTGTAAACAAAAAAAATACTGCTTCAATTTAAAGTGCTTTATGTTATAAAGTGAACCATCTCTCTCTCTGACAATTACAATTAGTTGTGTACTAGATATGTTGCTCGCAATTTGCTGCGGGTCAAACAAAAAAATTCTTATGTTAAAAAGGTGATAAGCTAAAAAATTTCCAAGTTTCAAGCTATTGGTTCATGTGATAATTTAAATAATACAAGAAAACAACAATAATAAATAAATTGACAAAACAAATAATGAAAAAAAAGATAAAAAGAACTACATTTAATTTTATTAAGATTATCAAACAACTCAATGCCAACTTAATTGAAGGAAAACCACAAAAAAATAAAATTAAAAAAAAATCAGAAAACATCAGCTTAAAACAAGAAGGAAAAACCAAACAAACTTAGATGAACATCCTAAACCTGGTCTAATTTAAAAAACCTGCAGCTTGTTAAATCATGGATCTAAGTTCAATCAAGAAGCTTAAATGTTGTCCAATTTAATTTTAAAGGACAGAATCGTTGAAAAACTATTGATAAAAAACTTGTAAAATAAAAAAAATAGCAAAAAGATTAAAACACATAGGGGGTGAAATTAAAAAGACACTAATTTTATAGATTATTCAAGATAAGAAAAATTATAATAAAAAAGGGGACCAAATATGAAGAACCAACAAACTAAAGGGTTGTTCTTGAATTTTGAAGGGGTTGACATGAAAATCTAGATAGGGAGAGAGGGTAGAAGAGGAAAAAAAATGGCTATTAGTGCCACACTGTCGTGAATGGTGGTACACGCATTGCCTCACCAGGTTAGGGACATCGAGACCTTCCAAAAATTACACCATATTGTGGTGTTTGGTGGTTGGATAGCCCATCACACGCTGCTAGAACGACATGGGGGCCATCCACACATTGGTGCATACGGAGCATGCGCCAACATGTTTTTTCTTAAATTATATTTAAGAAATATAATTTACAATAATGCCCCTTAGCACCCTTTAAATTTACATTAAAAGCAAAGTAAAATGACAAAAAAGCCTTTGAATGAGAGTTGTCACACCCGAACATCGTGGCGACCCTTTAAAAATAATCACTCGATTGGAAAAGGAACAGATATCTGACATCTTGTTCTTTTAGGGGAAAAGGTCTTGTTCAAGGAGTTGCCACCTAGTATTATGGTCACTAGGAACCCTAACTGGTCAACAGAGATTCTATGGTGCGGTTTTGGTTACGCAAAAGGAAAGATGCTATCACCCCTTAAGCGTCCTACCTAAGTAGGCTGCATTGCTGGTTTTGTCTAAAATTGCTAAGAATTTGTTCTCCTTTTTCTTTTTTTTATTCTTCCTTTCATGTTCCTGACTCTGGGGTCAGTGAACAATTCCTACAAATATTTCAAACTTTGGCATTGGTAAATATCGTACAAATTCAAAAAATACGATACTCCTGACTGTGGCGTCAGTGAATATTTTCGCAAAAAATGAATTTGAAGAACAAATTTTCTATGTCATATTTTTTTTCTTGTTTATCCTTTATTATTATTTGCCCTTTTTAGATGGAAGTAAAAAAAAAACATTGCATGTCATATTTGCTTTTAACAGTAATAGTCCACAAATTGAGCACATCTATAAAAAATACAAACACAAAGAAAAAAAATAAAACAAAGTGTGAAGGGGCCACAAATAAATCAACGAAGGCCCCAAATATTTTTTGAATTTTCTGTTATCGAAAAAGGGTTCGTTTGGTCAAATATCAAATTAGAATGGGCATAAAAATTATGGCCAAGGCATAGGGGGTGTTTTGCCAAGCACACCCTTAGCAAACACAGTTTGGGTCGGCTAGGCCTAAAACCCAGACCCGACCCAATCGTTTTTGCCTTTTGGGTTGGATCTAGCCCAGCCATGCATGAAAGGTTCACGCATGCATGCAACAATAACCATTTAATTATTTTAGCAAGGAAAGAAAGAAACTTACCTAGGCGTGCGGCTGCTAGAGGCGAAGTCAAGGGAGACTGGGCTAAAAAACAGGGGTTGAGGGGGGCGGCGACTAGTATAGAGTTCGCCGCCCCCTTCCTTTTTTATGTTTCTCTCTTTTAGGGTTTCTGGTAATGGCCTCCTCTTGGGGTCTCTTTTTTAGAGTTTCTCTCTAATTGTCCTCCCCCCCTCTTCATACATTGAGATCAGTATTTATAGTGCAAGAGTCCCATCGCTTGCGAAAAGTAAAGTCTCAATCAAACTCATTCTCTTTTTTGAAGTATGAATTAGAATCGAATTCGAAAGTAGACAATTATCATTATTTTGAAGGTAAAGATTATCTTGAAGGTAAGGATTATCTTGAAGAAAGTAAGGATTATCTTGAGGATAAGGATATAATGACAAAAACACATTGAAGTCCTTAGTTTTCACGTAAGTTGACAAATCATACTTTTTATTGAAATAAATCTCTGATCTTTTAATTTTACATTTTAAACCCTGTAAAATTAAATTAAAAGTCAATGGGCCAAAATTGAGTTACAACAAGAGTTTAATTGGTTGTATTTAAGGGTATCAAAGTAATCACATTATTCTAAAAAAATAAAAATAAAAAATGCCTTTGAAGAGTAGGCATCTAATTATTTTATTTTAGGGTTAAATGAGTAATTTTACAATGCATTTAAAAACAAAATTACTATCATAAACCCGCACAATTAACAAAAGACATTTAAGTCATGGTGAAAAGACCACCCCACCCCGAAGCCCAGCTAAAAGATTAAATGATGAAGAGGCAACATAGTAATTATACTATTATAGTGAATAGTAATATGCGAATAGATATATAATAACTTCACAAGGAGTTTTAGAGCCCGTTTGTTTACGTTTCAATAATGTTTTTGAAAAAATCTGAAAATTTTTTATATGTTTTGCTTCAAATTAATTTTTTTAAATGTTTTTAGATTGTTTTGAAGAAAAAAATAATAATATTATTTCAATATATTTTTAAATAAAAAATATTTTAAAAAATAACTACTATCATAATTTACTTTACAAGTACATTTTTGATGGATTTGGTATGTGTACCAAATCAAAATTTTATTTATTACACCTTTTAAGCTCTGAATCCTAACTAATACCAAGAGTAGGGGTGTTCACAGTTCGGTTTGGTCCGGTTTTAACCCAAAAATTCAACCGAACTGAAAAATAGTATTCCTTATTAATATAACCAGAACTGAACCGAGAACTGGTTCAAATCGAATAGGTTTTGTTCGGTTCGGGTCGGTTTTTTAGCATAAAAACCAGAAAAACCGGACTGATCTACATCATTGAGCTAAATTGAAGAAAAATTTGACATCAAATATCAATCTAAGCTATTAATCACAACAACCACTTAGAAATTCAAGAAAAGCAACAAGCAATCAAAGTCTTCCACATAGGGGCTGAGAAGGGGAAGGGGAGGGCTGAGAAGGGGGAAAGGGGAATAGAGGTTCCGAAGAGAGCTGATTGACCATAAATTTTCTTGGGTCTTTGGCTCTTTGGCCAACTGTGAATGCCGTATTGGCTTTAACAACCTTTTCTTTTGATGTATGTAGAGAATCTTAAAGCTTACCTCTGCTCAGCACAAGGATGGAACTAATATAAGTTATACTGTATAACTATCAAATGCAGGATTTCTTGAATAATGGTTCCCTCGCATCTGGATTGTGAAACTTGAAGAGGAAGGCTGGGAAGGGGGAAAGGGAATGGAAGGCTTGAGGGGGGGTGGCGGCTAGAAAGGGAAAAAGTGATTTAGGATTCTAAGAAGGGGAAGGGGAAGGCTGGAGGGGGAGGGGGGTTGGCGGCTGGAAAGGGGGAAAGTGATTTAGGGTTAGGGATGGTTCTTTTTATACTTTTTTTTAAACCGGTTCGGTTTGGTCCGGTTCAATCGGTTTAAGCTTTTTTAAACCGGAACCGAACCGGACCGGGTGATTTTTTTATTTTTTAATCGGTTTATTTAGTTTTTTCTATCAGTTTAGTTTTTTTAATTAATTTTTTCTTGATTTTTTCGGTTTGATTGGTTGAATGGTTTTTTTTAAACACCCCTAATCAAGAGTGAGCTAGTGGATAGAAAGCATCCTCCGTTAGGCAGCTAGTTATCCCTTAATCAGGACATCCAATATGAAGTTGTCGTAACTCCTTACAGACACTTTAATAAGTAGTAGTTTCAACAGGGATCTGTAAGATTTTTCTGTTATTTTAACATCTCTCTCTCTCTCTCTCTGAGGCCATAGGCGCACACATTTTATTATTCACCTTCCTCCTCTCTCCTCTTACTAGGTTATGTCCAAAAATAAAATCCAACACCCATAACATTACCCTCCCTCCCTCTTTCACCCCTCCACAGCAAATTCAAATTCAAATCTATCAATCAATGAATTAGGGTTTCTCCTCAACACCATTGCAGCTGCTTCATTCAAAATCCCCTCTCCATGTGAACCCTTCATTGTGCAAACAAGGAAATGACCCCAGTTTCCTTGCCGCTGGATCGAAATCCTCCCCTCAATCCTCCTCTTCTTAGGTTTAATTTCTGATTAACAAACTCTTATTTCTATTCACAGATTCATAACGAGTCGTTAATTTTGACTCTTTACGAGAGAGCTAGCTAGAATTTACTGAAAATTGATTATATTTTGGTTCTGATTTTTTCTTATATGTTTCAGTGGTAGAAACGCCTTGTGTTTGTTAGTGCAGAGAGAGATTTGTCCTAGAACTAAACACACGCCAAAAAGGCGGTGGGGAGAAGCTTCGCAATGGAATTATAATTCTTCATCCGTGCCGAAAACTGAACCAGCTAGAGATGCGAAACGCGGTCTTATTTCATGGTAATTGCGCTGCTTTTAAGCTCTCTTTGTGGGCTGCTTGCTTCGTGTTCTGAGTTTGTTTGCTCATGTTTTAGGGCTGAGGCTGAGTCGTTGCGCCATCTATCGGCGCAGTATTGCCCATTGGTGCCTCCTCCGAGGTCGACTATAGCAGCAGCATTTAGTCCTGATGGAAAAACACTCGCTTCTACGCAGCAAGTCTTCCTACTCTGGTCTTTTCCTGGTCATGCCTGCACCAACTGGAAGTTGCACTCACTTCTCTCTCTCTCTTTTTATGCAGTGGTGATCACACAGTGAAGATAATCGATTGCCAAACTGGAATCTGCTTAAAGGTGTTGATGGGTCATCGGAGAACGCCTTGGGTGGTAGGTTGGAATTTGGTTTTTTGCAAGGATCGCTAATTTTCTTGATCTTTTGTAATTCTGGCCAGCTACGTATAAATGGATAATGGATAAATTTGACGCAATTATTTGGCATAGACTCAAATTTTAAATTCTAACACTTTCTTTTTTTAATCCTGCTCCACTGAGATGTCTTCCTAAAAAGTAATGGGAATAGAATATATTCAGTTAACATGCTGATTTTTTCGGTTAGGGCATTATAACTATCTTTCTGCGGTATACTCATTTAGTACTATAGCAGTCTACCTGTCTACAATTTATCAATTTCAAAAACTGCATTTTCTCAAGGGCGACTGCTTCCCTTTCCTTTCTGTTTTACAACCATTTCCCATTATCTTTCATGTACAATCACAGTTTTGTTGTTGATCTCCCTTCTCTTTCCTTTTCTCCCCATTTAAAGCTATTAACCCTGCTTTTCAGCTCAAATCAAGTGCCTTTGCTTGAAAATGAACAACCTTTAAGTTATCTTTTCCATATTAAAGACCCTAATTTTATAGGTCAGGTTCCACCCACTGCATCCAGAAATTCTTGCAAGTGGAAGCTTGGATCATGAAGTTCGCTTATGGGATGCAAACACATCAGAGTGTATAGGATCCCGTGATTTCTGTAAGTTCAGCTCTACACATTGATTATTTTTATGCAGTTTTCTTTTTCTGTAGTTGTTGAGTGTGTATGACCTGGTGAATTTGTTTCCCCTCACAGATCGTCCTATTGCTTCCATTGCTTTCCATGCAGAAGGAGAATTGCTTGCTGTTGCATCAGGTCACAAGGTATTGAATATTACTTTAATATTGCTCAACTTACACAAACTTTTTTCTTCTCATTACTTGAAAGGCATGTGTTGCATTGAATATATAGTTTAACATAGCATTGGCATTTAATCTCACGTGTCAGTTGTACATATGGCACTACAATAAGAGAGGGGAGGCGTCTTCGCCAACTATTGTATTGAAGACTAGGCGCTCTCTTCGAGCAGTGCATTTTCACCCGCACGGTGCTCCATTTCTCTTGACTGCTGAGGTGAATAACCCAAAGGTCATTTATTTGATTACTTACTCATTCTATCATGTAGATTACATTTTTGGACTGATATGCAGGTCAATGATCTTGACTCTTCAGATTCTTCTATGACACGGGCAACATCTCCAGGTTACCTGAGATATCCTCCTCCTGCTGTTTTTGTCACAAATGGTCAGTCTGGTGATTGTGTTAGCTTGGCTTCTGAACTACCACTTGTGTCCTTGCCTTTCTTGTTCGTGCCTTCATTTTCTTTAGATGATAGTAGAATAGATGCTAATAGACTTGTCACTTCAAGTACAATGCAAGTGGAGTCCTCTACTTCAATGCAGCTTCAAATGGATACAAATGCAACAGACAGATATGTTCCCTTTGTGTCTCCCATGGAGACATTTCCTGCAGTCCCTTCTAGTTCATATACCAGTGCAGAAGGTATAGTAAATAATTCTTTCCCTTCTGGAATGGGAGGTGGAGTTTCTAACACCAGAGAAGACGCGATGGAGACCGATGAAATGCCGCCTGTAGGGGGGAACCCTCAAGGAAAATCAGCTCATCTAGAGACGCTTGGTGTTGGTAATAGTGCAATGGATGGAGTACCTGCAGATACTTCAATTAGGCAGCAGTCCACTGATTTTGGGCAACTTCAGCAGATTCTACCCTCTAGAGACTCCACGTGGTGGGAGTTACCCTTTTTGCAGGGATGGTTAATGGGTCAGAGCCAAGCTGGTGGACCCTCGACAGTTCCTCTTAGTAGTGGTAGTCGTGAACGTTCAGCCCAGTATATTGGTCCTTCCTCACTGACATCTTATCTATCTACTCAGAATGTGGAAGCTGCAGTGGCTTCTTTGGCAATGCCTGGCAGCACCAGCATCTCCGGGGTCTCTGGGAGATCTGGCTCTCGGCATCGCATTTCACGCTCCCGGTTCTTTGTGCCTGAATCCGGGGAAAGTATGGCTCCCATTAATATGCGACATGAAGGTAGTGATAATCAGCCCATATTTAATAGAATCCAGTCTGAGATTGCCACGTCATTGGAAGCTGCAGCTGCTGCAGAGTTACCATGCACTGTAAAGCTTAGAGTGTGGTCTCATGACATAAAACATCCTTGTGCTCCACTCAATGCTGACAAATGTCGCTTAACCATACCTCATGCTGTCCTTTGTAGGTATGCTGAAGGCTGGAATTTTTCTTTTTCCTATCAAATTTGTTGTTTACTTAATTAATCAGCATGATAGAATTTAAATTGTTTTGACCAAAAAGAAAGTATTAATTTGTTGATTTTTAAGTATATTCTTTGCTTGCTCCAGCAAGGATGAGGCGTTTTTATTGCTGCTTTATGTTCAGTGAACTCTATATCATAACCACATCACTTCTTAAATTTCTTCTTAAGTCATAGTGGACAGCTTGGTCATCTTTTGGATTTGCATTTTATTAATATATTTTGGCTGACCTTTCAATGTTCACTTCGTGTCTCTCTGGCTGCTATTGTTTTTTCAGTGAAATGGGCGCTCATTTTTCACCATGCGGAAGATATTTAGCTGCCTGTGTTGCTTGTATGCTGCCCCATATGGAAGCTGATCCCGGTTTACAAACGCTAGTCCATCAAGATGCTGGGGCTGCTACTTCCCCTACTAGACACCCAATATCAGCACACCAAGTAGTGTACGAGCTTCGCATATATTCCTTGGAGGAGGCAACGTAAAATTCTATCCAACTTTTACAGTGCACTTGATTCTTTCTTGTTCTTTAATCCAGATGAATGATTGTCTTATCTATCAAAGTGGCTTTTCTGTTCATACAGCTTTGGTTCAGTGCTTGTGTCACGTGCAATTAGAGCTGCTCATTGTTTGACTTCAATCCAGGTCAGTGATCTTTCATAGGTGAAAGGAACATGTATGATGTATCTGTTTTCATATTTACCGGTCTACTTCTATTACAAGCAGGCCTTTGTCTTTGCATTGAGATGCAAAATCTTTTGGCCTATTGATGGGTTATCATATAGTTAGCATAATAAGGTCAAAACTTACCTGTACTCTGCTGGTTACTGCTTGTTTGTTCTCCCTCCATTTTCCATGTGAATTCTCAACATTCAATTGCATTTAGCTTGTAAAGGATATGCTGATGCTCTTCTTTGTGGTATTAAGCACATTTGGCTAAACTGGCAACAAAAGGAGGACTTTTGAACTGTAATTCATTGTGTGCTCTTCCTTGTGGTGTTAAGTGCATTTGGCTAAACTGGTAACAAAAGGGTTGCGATTCAGATATAATATTTTTAAGATACTTAAGTTGCAAATACTAGAATATCTGGTCCTGGTGGACTTTTTTGTCCTTTTAAATACCAGTCTGAATATGTTTATCTTATTTGTATGGATTTCTAATTATGTTGGTGTAGATGGTGAAGGTCATAGATGTTTTGCTTGTTTATTAACATTTCCTTGTTGGTTGATATTACTGTGCTTTGTATTTGATGCCATGTGCAGTTCTCACCAATGTCGGAGCACATATTACTGGCTTATGGCCGACGTCATGGCTCCCTTCTAAAAAGCATTGTCATTGATGGGGAAACAACAACACCTATTTATACAGTTCTGGAGGTATAAAGTTCATTTTCTTTCCCTGCCTTTTGTCCTTATTCTTGATTCCCTTTTACTCGAGAATTTTCTGTTGGGTGATTGTTATTTTGTGATAAGATGTCCTTTTCTGTATGGATTTATGCTTCATTCATGTAAAAACAATCAATCTCTCTGCTTTATTTGCCAACGTTGTCATGCTTTACAATTGTTGCATTGGAATTAATTGAGGTGGCTTTCCTATGAAGCAGAAAATTGTTGCTCTAGCAAACATAGTTTGTGATGTGCTGACAGTGAATTGACTGAGATAGTTTTTCTATATGATCGATGAAGGAATGATTTTTGAATAGAAAAGTCTGCAGGTGATTGTGCTAATACTAGACGGAAACTTGGAGTTTGTACTACTGGAAAAAGGTTTCTTTGAGCGTAAATGTGCAAAGATGTTATGGCCAATGGGTTATATACTTCCCAATTAATACCCAGAGTCACGGTTGCAATTGTCACTATTATTGAAACGATGGTTTTTATTCTGGAAAAGAAATATTATTTGGAAAAAACATAAATAGTGAACTTATTATGTTTAGCAGCAAGGGTTTATATCCTACCTATATTTCATACTGTAACTGTCTCTGGGATTTGGCATGTCAGTCTTGCAACTCTAGTCCTCTGTTTCTGTCAATTAGGTTTACAGAGTTTCGGATATGGAACTTGTGAGAGTGCTTCCTAGCGCAGAGGATGAGGTCAATGTTGCTTGTTTTCATCCCTTTGCCGGAGGAGGTCTTGTCTATGGAACCAAGGTGTGCACCTTTCTCTGATCATGTTCATCTTATTAATCTATACTTTTGAACTGCATAACAGTTTTCAGTAAACTACAGGAAGGGAAACTTAGAGTCCTCAAGTATGATGGTGTCCATGGTGTTAATTGTACCAGACCAAATCACTTTCCTGAAGATAACTTGACTGAGGTAGAATAAAATGAAAGGTTGCTTTATTTTCTTTTATTGATTAGAAGATGCCAGTGTTCAGTTACCTTATTTTATGCATGCTTCCATTTATAAATCTTATCTGGATCACAGAAACGAGCACTAGTGCAGTTGCACATCGAATAAAAAGAAAGCACTTTTATGTCATGTCAAATGTAAAAAGGGAAAAAAGGATGTAAAAGAAATCTGTTAATCATGGAAATTAACTAGGGGTTATCAATCCTTTGGAGCATTTTGCCTTATTTTTTCCCCGTGCACTCATTTTCAGCAGCTCTGAGATTTGGTATGATATCTGGTCTGTGAAGTATCAAATGACTAATTTGAAGTTTTTACCATTAGACATCATTTTAATGCAAATTGGGATTGGGTTTAGGTAGCTGCTTGTGCTTTTCCCAAAAGATCTGGGTGGTTCATGGTGTCTTGCTTGGACATTATTGTTTACCTCATGGAAATAGGAACTAGGGTTGTCATGCAGTGGAAAATTTGCTAGGTCAACTAGTTCTATTTGGATGATATTGTTAGTGCCTATTGAGCTAGCCTTGGTTTCTCAAGTGTTTTTCTGTAGAATAAATGATACAAGTGACTTCACTCAATGCAAAGTTGGTGGTTTGTCTGGTGCCTTAGAATGTTCATGTCCATTGGTTCCTTTCCCTGCTATTTACTTGCCCCTCAGTTCTTATTTTTGTTTTATCGTTTTTATATGGATTGCAGGTCCAGACATATGCTCTAGAAGGTTAAACCCCCATGTTTCCCCTTTGTGCAATCTGCGCAGCTCAGCCTGATGGTATTTACTTGTACCTTATTTCAACTTTCTCATACAATGCATCCCAATTTCAGAATTTGTTCAATCAATATTCGTGCATTTTCTTAGGTTCTGCAATGTTTGCTTCCATTGGACCAGAAAGCTCACCATTGTACACGAGGCAAAAGCTCAACATTTGGTGCGCGTCTCCGGGCCTGATTTGAAGCAGGTGTGACTAACTTCTGGAGTTCTACACTTACTGATTTCTTCTCACCAGAAAATTGTGGAAATGTATAACAATTTATGTGCTAAAATGTAAAATATTGTGCCCCAGTAGCGTACTAATACAAGTCTGCATGTTTTCCTTTTAATTCTACCCTCTCCTTCTCTGCTTATGCAAAAAGAAAAAAAAAAAAGAACATTTTCGTTCTTTCAATTGAATATTTTCTTTATTGACCAAATGAATTATTGTTTAATAGTTACTACAGGTTGCCCTCTTCAATGGGTGCTAGCTCACTTAGGCTTTGGCTCTTTATCAATGTTAGCTGACGATGGAAACGAATTTGGTGGTGCTCAGCTTGAAACAATTTTTTTCTTCTATAATGTTTCTGAGTTCTGATTCAAGCAATGATGCGTGGCAATTTAGAATAAAGTGAAGAGCGTGTGATTTCACTGAACACATTTTTGAATCAAATGTTAGGAGGAAGATTAGTTTCATGCTCCCAAGGACGGGTTTATGGTAGCTGTAGATCTCATCCCTCCATATTAGTTGGTGAACAAACCTCCATACGGGGAGTATGTTGTTATTTACAAGTGTAAATTGTGAATAAGATGATGTAAAATAAGATGAAATGAAAAGAACAGTTACACAAAAGTATATGTTAGTGTATGAAAGTGCAGGAGCTGCAAAGCAAGAGGAAACACTGCAGCTAAAAAAAGAAACAGAAAGTTGAAATTTGTTGGTGAAGCATGGATTCAAAGCATTGTTAATGTAGTTTGTGTGTTTGGATCGAAGGTCTGTGGAGGGAAGAAAAGTGGGCAATGTGTAATTATGAGTGGAATAATAATGAACAAAGTGCTGTGAAGGTATTGGAAATGCATGTGAATAAACTTTAATCTATGTGTAAGAGAGTCTTGATCCATCTACAACATGGATCTAATTATTTAGATAGAATAAAAAAGTTGTTAAGTAGAAAGAGATGACACGTTTATTTTTAAAATGTTGATTTTGGATTAATGAAATAAAAATGGAGTAGTATATGCTTTGTTGTATCAATTGCTGAATTATGTGTTTATATTGTAAAAAGAATTGATTTTAGGTTAATCATAGATCCAAGCTGAGCAATTAATTATTTATAGTATTTCTTTTTGTTTAGCTAATAATGATGTAATTATTGATAGGTTGAATTCCCTTTTTGTAATATAATTCTGTGACAAATGTTTGTATTGTAAACTAAACTAGTATTAAGTTCCATGTAATATAAGTATTGAATCTCTTTTATTAGATTTGAAATTTAACATAATACTTATTTCTATTTATTAAATTAAAAATGCATGTAACTATTGTGAAATATATTTAATGTGATTGATTATGGATTGTGAAATGAAAGGAAATTTGTGTTGCTCATGGAAAAAATCCAGGATGGTTGGACCATAGATTAAGTCTTGATTGTGTATGTTGATTGTTGATGTTGACACTTAAGCATGTTCAGTTTTAAGAAAGACTCTGTTGGAATTTTTGTAGAATTTTAAATGACTTTAAAGATGGAATTATGTAATCATGAATTTTGGATTATGAGATTAAAAAACAATTACCCTAGCTTTTAAGAAATCATGACTTGATATTATGTTAAACCTATATTTAAAATTTAGGGATGTTACATAACTTGATTATCGCATGCAAGCCTTCCTATATAAGGGCTAATGAATGAGATTGTGGATACATATATACATATGTTAGTGTAATATGCCTTTGGGTAAGACTCAATATTAAGTAATGGATCAACACTAAAGACAGGGGTTAAATGTAATAACCCGGTTTTTCAAGCCAAAACAATGGTAATTTTTTTTATAACATTTCGGGAATTGATAAATCAGTTTCCCCTCATTATCGAGGCTCAATCCATACGCCAAACATCAATCAGCATTTCATTAACAACAATTCTTACACAAACACATGGTATTATGTTTGCATGATTACAAGTTTACATTTCAAATATACGTACATAATTATAAGTTTGCATTCCTATAATATTAATAGACATCACAAAATTAAACAAGAGTATCGAATAACAGATACACATTTAATACACTTTGTTCATACAAAATATATCGTGATTTAAAATGTGACTACATAATTCTTTTCAAAAGTAAGTTCTCGTGTAATGACGTTTCTAGGTACCTCGTTGGTGTGATGTCCCTGTTGCAATACAAATATTTACAAGGATTATAAATAATTAATAATAAGCAATTAAATAGTATAATGTAAGCATTAATGTTATTATCTATTTAAGGCATAACAAACGTAGTTCTTTCATATACTTGGTGTCTACAAAACATAGTACATATGAACGCATCAATTCTTGAAACTAACTCACAATTCCAAAATTCAGCTATCCTCTTAGGACGCCATTAACTGAAGCTAATTGTTTATTCCTCCTGGTCACACTTCTTGGATATCATTAGCATACTGGCATAACCATTGCTTTCATTTGTAGCTTTAGCCGTTGCTCCGCAAGGAATAAGTGTTTCTTTGGCTTGATTGCTTTCACTAAGTCTAGCTAGGCCTGGCCTAGGAGTCGATTAGCCTGAGTTGTGTTAAGGTAAATGACACTTGAATTTGAAGTAGCCATCGGCCAGGTCTTGAATGCTAAATTGTCGGTCTTACCACTTGTATCGATAGACCCACTTTAATTTAATGTTAAGGAGATGGATTTTAAATGAAATAAAAAAATCTTGATCTTTGAACTTTCTCTCTGCTTGAAGTCAAAACAAAGGGAAGCCGGTCATCCATTTAAGATGTCATTAACCAAAGCTAATTATTTAATCATCCCGGTCATCCACCTAGGATACCATTAGCCAAAGCTAATCATTTATTCATCCCGGTCATCCTTTGAAGATGCCATTATCCGAACATAATTATTTACAAGGTCCATAGACCAAAGAAAATGTAACTTATATGTCTCTATACAAAGAGTAAACTTAAGCTTTAGATAAAAAGGAAAAACAAAGCTTAGACAAAGAAGAAAAGCTAAAAAAAAAATCGAGAAAAAAAGAGTAAAAATATCTTGAAAAAAAAATTATCCAAAAAATATCTAGAACACTCTTCCTTCTTTTTTATAGTGGATTTTGGAACAAAGATGATACATAATTAATTCTGATAATTACTAAAATAAATTCGCTCCATTATTACTCTTAATTACATGTCTTAAAACAATATTAAACCTAATTTATACTGGAAAAACTATTCAAGTTTATGAAGAAAAAGACTAAGTGATCAAAATTTTATTCATAGGTTAGACTAACTAATGGATTGAAAAAATAATAATTCGTTGTAGGCTAAATAATTATCAACTCAAGCCCGATCTCAAAAAATAGGTTGGAAAAAAATAATTTCTTTTGTTGTTTAAAATATTATTTTATACTACACCTAAAATCCAATCCTAAGCCAAAGCCTAACTTGAAGCTTGAGCACAAGTCAGGTTGTGCGTGTGTAGCTTAAGCCCAAATCTCATTTTTCATAGGTCATTTTCGTTCTAAAAACTTGGGTGCTCTCTAGGCTCAATTTTAACTCTTCACATTTTCACTATATAAACATTTAGAAAATCTTGCTTCTTTTCTATCCAAGATAGAGTTTTTGGGTTCACAAAAATATACCAACCAAGAATTCTTTGAGATCAATTTTTCATTCACCTTTAATTTATTTTAATCATGTTAATGTTTCATGTTAAAGAGCGTATATTAGAAAATAAATCTCAACAAAGTTTTAACTTTAAAACTGAGTAGACTCCAGTTTTAATTTAGCCTCAAATGTGTTATTAACCTTATTTTAAAATAGTTTTTCAACATGAACTTTAGTATAAGGTTCAATTACAATCTTAATCGTAGGGTCGCACCCGACATCGCGGAGACCTTTAAAATTTTTAGGCAAAAGAACATATATCTGACATCTTACTCTTAGAGGGGAAAAATGTTTGGTTTATGGAGTCATCACCTAGTTTTATAGTCACTAGAAACCCTAACTGGTCAACAAAGATTTTATGGCACGATACTGATTATGTAAAAGGAAAGATACTATCACCCCTAAAACATCTTACCTAAGGTAGGATGCATTGATGATTTTGTCTTAAATTGCTAAGGATTTGTTGTATTATGCTTTGAATGGTCTACTTCTAATGTTCTTGACTCTAGCACTGGTGAATATTTAACTACAAATACTTTTAACCTTGGTGTTGGTAAATATTACAAAAAAGTATGATATTCCTGACTTTGGTATTAGTGAATATTGAGGTTTGAAATAATTTTTAATTCTAGTGTTTTGATTCATAACTCTAGCATTAGTGAATATCGAGCATCGAGGGTATTTCTAATTTTGACATTAGTGAATACAAATATTCCTAACACTAGCGTCGGTGAATAAACAAGTAACATTTTGAATTAAAAGTAAAACATATCTTTTTCTCATTTTTTTAGAGAAAAAAAGAAGAAAAAACAGATATGTATCGCATACTATATTCACATTTTACAATATAAGTTTACAACCCAATACTAAGTAAAGTCATAAAAAAAACATGCGAGGGATCCACAAATAAATTTAAGAAGGTCCTCAATTTTTTTTTTAGAATTTTCTAATATCTTAAAAGACCTATTTGACTAGATATTAAGATAAAGAAGAGTAAAAAAAAAAGACATAAGGGTATGTTTTCCAAATACACCCTAGCCCAAAAAATTAAGTCAACTAGGCCTGAGTTCCAGGCCCAACTCGGTCTCAACATTTCCTTTTTTTTTTTTTCAGGTTTGATCTAGCTTATTGGTCACTGCCCAAGCCAGTGACCAAGTGTTGTAGCAGCGGGCCCGCGTGAATTAATTCATGCATGCTTGCACAATGAACAACTAATTAGAATTGCAAAACGGGGAAAAAGAAGAGCTTACCTGCTTTTGTTGTTGTTGGAGATGAAGACGTAAGACGATGCTGGTTGGGCAATGCTCCTTTCTTCCCCTCCATTTTTGTTTTGTTTGTTTCTCTCTGGTCACCCTTCTTTCTGGCTTTGGGTTTGTTACTCCTTTGCTCTTTGGATTTTCTCTGGTTCTCTGTGTTTTTCTCTATTTCCTTTTTGTTTTGTTATTTTCTCTTGTTTTTTTTTTCTCTGGTTAGATCGGGCGAATCAACACAGATCTTCATTGTTGTTTTTTTTTTCCACTCTCTATTTTTTTTTTTTTTTGCTTTCTGGGTTCCATCCTTTTTTGCCTCTCTTCTATTCTCTTTGTTTTTTTTCTCCATCCTTGGTTCTGGCCCTTCATCTGGCTTTTATAGAGTCATACTCCTCTTCTCTTAGGATGGTAATCTTGTAGATAAAGATGACCACTGCTTGGGTTTGCTCCATGTAGTGGAGCGAAAACACCAACACTCCTGCCATTGTTGGACTGTTGGTGATTAACTTTATCCTTGTGCCAGAGGCACATTGTGGGGATGAATGGAATTGAAAAACCCATGTGATTTGTGGTAGACAACCCGGTCTGTGATTTTGGCTTGGATTTGGTGAGATTGGTGAGGGGATTGGGTCTGGCTGAAGCTATTTTTAGTGCCATCACCGAACGGGCTTCCCCTGTTCTCTAGAGAAGAGAATGAACAGTGCTTGGAACGACGTTGTTTTAGGTCGTGGGGTCATCTTTAATTTGCCCCATGAAGTTCTGAAATATTGCAATCAAGCCTTTATCTTTGAATTTTTTTTTAAATTTTTTCCCTAGATCAAATTTTTGCGTCATTTATAAAATAGTCCATGGTTTCAAATTTAATTAATTAAGTCCTTAATTCACTCCTCAAACCTTTAATTCTTTCGGATTTACCCCTAGAAAAATCAATTAACCTCCTTACAGTATCAAAATCTATTCACTTCGGTCCTTCAATTTTAATTTCTTGCAATTTTGACCCAAATTGACCCTGAACTTTGATATTTCTTCAATTAAGCCACTGATTGCATTAATTAAACTAATTCAATGTTTAATTAAGTCCCTAAACTTATCAATTTTTTCAATTTATGGTCAAATTTATTAACCTTGCATGTTACACGTGTACATACATACATAGTTTTTATTTAGGATTCTTAAACTAAGAAAAAACTAAAAAAATAAAGAGTTAAGAGGGTTATGGTGTGTGTGTGTGTGTGTGTGTTTGTTTCATTTTAATAAAAGGATTTATAAAAAAATTAATTATATTTAAAAATATTTTTAAAGTAGATTTACAATGACTATGTAGGATAGGCTGGACCAAGCCCAGCCCGTAGGCTGGTTTGGGTCTGACCAATACATTGAAAAAAAAGAAGAAGCTTGTTTGGCCCTCTTATGCCCTAACAAATTGGGTTGGGTTGGTCCTGAGCCTAACCTGCGTGTATGGACTTGAGTCTCATGCCCAATAAACCCATCTCATGTGGTCGGGCTAAGCCTAACCCAGACTTAATGGTTATTCCGGTTTTGTGTCTCGAGTTACAAGTTTGACAAGTTAACCTGAGATGACTTAGCTTTTTTTTAGTCTTTTTTAATTGAATTGTTTTCAATTTCATCCTTCAATATTAGTTTAATTAAGAATTGAGTTTTATAATTTGTTTTAATTTATTTTCTATTGGATTATCTCGATCTTATGATTTAGATCACAGGTTTGGCAAGTTGACTCGAGTCATTTTTTTCTCTTTTTTAATATCGTTTGCGTACTATTCTCAAATATTTTTCAGTTGCCCTACACATTGCGAAGAGGTGTAGGAGCGAGCAGTCATCTTCTCCGTTGACTTATCTCCCCCATTGCCTCCGGGCTTTTTGAACCAGAAGAGTTCCTGAAAGAGACGCGTACTCTAAAAAACTTAACTATTTCAGATACTTTTTTTTCAGAAAACAATTCAATATATAGGTTTATTCTATGTTTTTTTTATAGCAACTGCAGAAAAAAATAAAGGAATAAATTGAATAAAAGTATTTAATTAAAAAAATCTCGAGGTAATAAAGATTAGTTTATTAAAATCGTGAACCAGTTATGGATCTCATTAGATTTAATAATTTTTTATTACTAAAATTAATTTTCATTTAAATATATGCCAGCTAGGTGTAAGAAACCTTTTTTATATATCAAAAACCAATCTTTTTTCTTAAAGAAATAAATAAGGGTGATGCGCAGGAGTCTAACAAAAATAGCCCTTATGTTTTTTAAAAGTTTAATAACAAAAAAAGAAGTTTTTTTAAGTAAAAAAAAACCTTCAAAAAATAATAATATGATTTAGTTTTTTTTAATTTTAATGGGTTAAAAATACATTAAATTTAAATAAATAAAATGTTATACACTAAATTAAATAAAACTCTATAAAAAAAACATCATAAAAAATGTTAAAATTTTGTTGTTTTTTTAAAAAAAGAAAACAAAAAATTCAAAAAAAAAAAACTGAAATTGAATGGAAAAAGTTGGAAGAAAAAAACTAAAAGGACAAAATAAAAAATAAAAAAACCCTAAAAAAAGGTCCATGCACGTGGTCTGGCATGAGTGGCATAACATACATGGGCTTAAAATAGCCCAAACACATGGGACTTACAACTTAGGTTTATGTGACCAGGCTTACTTGAGTTATGTTTTTCTTTTTAAAGGGGAATATAATTTTCCATATGCTCTTTTTCAAAAAAAAAAATATATAGGTGACGTGGTGTGAACCTCGTTGTCACACAACCTACAATAAAATTGAAAACCAACCCAAGAAAGCTAAATATCAGGTTTGAAACCTTGTTCTAGAAATAACCATGCATCTAAGAACCAAAGATATTGGAAAAAAAAAACTTGGACCCAAAGATAACCCTAATTAACACAAACCCTAGTGCTAGACGCGAAGAAAATCAACAACGAAAACAAAAACTCAAATTTTAGGAAGAACCAAAACAAAAATTGGGAAAATAGAGTTGGAGCCTAGTTTTGATACCAACTAATACAGATCTTTTGATCGCGTGGTCAAGCAACCCCCAACAAAATGGAAATACAACCCGGAAAGCTGAAAAACAGATTTGATAGAACTCTGACCTAGAGGTAACCATGTGTAAACCCCGGGAAAAAAATAAATAAAAGTGAAGAAATTCATGCATATAGTTAAATAAAAACAGAAATTCAGAAATTTTTTAATATAAATTTCCAGGCTAAATAGTTTGAAACATTATAATAAACCTGGTACTGTTAAGGGTTGAATTTAATTAAAGAGAATAATACACTTAAAGGAAAAGGGGACCTAAATGCAAATAAGGAAAAATATAGAGTATCAATACTCTCTTCTCACCAAAAATCTATAGGAACCATAAGGAGAGAAGATAGGGAGTTATATACCCATTTTGGAGAAATCAAGAAAGAAACACTAAAATTTCAAGAACCCATCCAAGATTCAGAGCTTATAAATAGGATAAACACTTGAGAGTAAAGGATTACCAAGAAATTGAACAAGAAGAAAAGAAAGGAGGGACTTGAAAATCTTCAATTGGTTGAAGATCAAAATCTTAATTTGTACCTGGTAAGGTATTCTAAACATGATCTTAAAAAAAATTTATTTTTAAATTCAATAAAGAATTGATACCTTGATATTGAATCATAGGTTAGGGTTTTTTGAAATAAATTGAGGAAAAAGTACTTATTGTTGAGATTAAGTTAATTCATGTGTGTGGTATGTAGTTTATGAAAGTATTGTGTGAAGGGGAGGGGGGAGACAACTTTTGGACAAACTTGTCTCCTGACTTTCGGTGAGATTTCAGGTCTGAGGATGAGGGAATTAGGATTGGGTTCCTCATAGGAATTGTAGATTTGAATGTTAGCTAACCAAAGAAACTGGTCTTGCTCAATTTGGAGATTTAGAACTCCAGTTATGGGTTACCAGCTGAGACTGAGTCGTGACTGATTATGTAGGGCAGTAGGACTAATTAGTTAATGAGCAATTTTGACTATTTTGGAGGCAAAACTGGGTTCTCCTCCCTTCAGAGAACTTATAGTCTCGTGTCTTAGCTTTCTAAGGAGATCAATCTCACTTAAAATGGAGTTTTAGAACTTTAGATATAGTTAAAAATCTGATGAGTGTTCAAACAGTAACAGTTGAAAATTGGACAATAACAATTCAAAGTTGGACAGTAACAGTTGAAAATTGGACAATAACATTTCAATGTCTAGACTGTAACGGTTGTATAGTAACAGTTGAAGAATTGGACAGTAACAATTCAAAGTTGGACAGTAACAGTTGAAAATTAGACAGTAACAGTTCAATATCTAGACAGTAACGGTAGGCTTTCACGTGAATACTATATATATAAGATATAAAAGAATTGAGTCATACGAACACTTGCACATTGAGATACTAACTCTGAAAATATACATGATATATGTATGTATGTTATAATGAGAAAATGAACATGTATAGAAAGTAATAAATGAGTAATGGATGAATATGGATTCTCTATAATGTCGGCTTGAAGAAATCATAACAAAAAAACTTCCTTATGATTCAAGAGGAGCAACTGGGTTTGAATCTTCTGTTAGGGGAGGTCGCGAGACAGGCGAAGAAGGTACATGATTCTCCTCCTATTTGCACTTATACAATTTAGAATTCTTCTGGTGAATCCAATTACAATAAATGTTGTGTTCAATGTAAATAAAGTCTAGCGTAAATACAAGATTAGCTTCGGCTAATGGCATCCGTGATAGGATTGCCTGGATATAAATCACAAGATTAGACTTTGCAAGGTCACCCACTTCATGCAAGTAAATAAGAGTATTCAAATTAAGAATATACAAATGAGTATTAATTAAGTTTAAAAGATTTACAAGCAAGATATAAGTTCTCTATTAGAATTCTTAAGGGTCCGATAGAAAGTTAATACTTCATTCGTATTCATTACATGAGCATATATATTCTTTATCAACATAATAGTATGTTTATTTATGTAACAGGTCCATCAAATATCCTGGAAGATAATTAGTTTAGGACTCTACTTTGTGAAGCTTATGTAAATATTTAACTTAAACAAAAAGGAATTAACGTGTTTATGTAGTATACTTTTGTGTAAACCTTGATGTATTTATAAAAGTTCAACTTAGCATGTGGTATTTTAGTTATCTTGTAATTAACCCTTTTAAAATATTTAAGAACACTTATTAAGTTGTAGATACTTTCTTTGCATGTTAATATTCTTTTCCTTTTAAATTTTATGATATTATGTTTGGACTATGTTCATATTGAACTTACTTGTAGGATATATATATTATGTGGATTGTATGAGATGTGAAATTATGAGGTTTGATATAAGATCCGGAATTATGGGACCTTGTGATGATTGGTTAATTAAGTAAATTGATAGTAGTCGATAACTTGGGATGTCCTAAATGCAAACGAAACTCTGCCGAATTTTTGGAAAAACAATTACCCTCAAATAAAGAGGATATGTTGGGATCTTTTAACATTGATCGAGTCGTACAGTCGGACTGTTACACCATATACCTCAGAACTAAAGGTATAGGAATAAACTTAGACCCATAAATAACCATGTGTTTAAAAACCCGAAGTATGAGAATGATGTCACGAATCCAATTAATTTTTTATAAGCCGGATGTATGAGTTTTATCCTTGCAAAAAAGGATGTTTTACCGCAAATAATCAATAGGAAGAAACTCACGTTTATTATCACCAAGTAGTCAAAATTTATAGCTCAAAAAACATTATATAGCCTTCTTTAAATAACTCTAAAATGAATCTTTTTTGGGTTGCATGCGAATAGGTCAGAACCATAAATCAACTAACATAAGTTCACTAATGAAATAAACTCTTAAACAATGTCTAAAAGGCCAAAACAAACCTAAATTAAAGATAATTATTCAACATCAAATAAATAAAATAAGATAATAAAAATAAACTTTTTATGGTAGAATTCCTCCATGTATCTGAAATCTCCAAGCTCTCTAGAGTGGTTTTTTTGCCGAAACTTTTAGTGGAGGAATTCAACTAGAAAACTTTATTTTGATTACAAGAATTCACTTCCTTGTATTGCATCCTCTTAGTATCTTTGATGTGCTAGAAATTCCTGTAAAATAAGAAGAAGAAAAATCAAGGAGAAAGATCCCCTTATTAGATGTCGCCACATCAACTTCATGTAGGACTTGGAATCCTCGCAAAGTATGGACTTCAATTCTTCAATGAATTCAAACCACATTAAGAACCCTTGTAGCCCAAAATCATGCACAAGTTTAAGGCCTAAATAAGCCTAATTTAATATCCCTTTGCTGTCCAAAACTAACCCATTACAGGTCTGGATCGAATGGGCTAAAAATAGCCAAGAAAGAACACTTTGTCGATAAATCTGTCAAAACAGTAACAACAACTTTAAATAATTTATTCTCGAACTTTGATTGACCTGAGATTTTATCATGCTATAGTTTCATATGTTTAATACCTCATTGTAAGTTTTAAGCTCGATTCAATATACAGTTTAAAAGATATATCTAATCTTGCAAAACTGATTTATTTTAAAGTAAAATTCATACGGTTTTTATCTTAAAAAAAAAAAAAAATTAATACGTGAATTACAAGTGATTGCAGAAGTCCAAAAGCACTCACATACCTAAAACCCAACTGAGATGTAAGGCAGGCCCACCACAAACCCAAGTCATTTTCGATGGAGAGAGCACAGAGGAGTTGTCACATTCGTTCTGCTTTGAAGGGCCTAGTAGTCGTTAAGAAATTGCATTTCTCCTCTGATCACTGAAGTTCAAACTTCAGGGAGTTGAATATTCTAAAACGAAAAATCTGTGCTAACATCTTGTCATTATCGGCAGCCACAGGCAGGCAGGCAGGCAGGCTAGATAGGAGTTGTTTTGCATTTTTAATTTCACTTTGGTACACTTTCGTGCAGCGTTTCGTTTTGCATTTGAACCATCACCACCTCGAAAGTCAATAGTCAAAAGTCAGTCCAGGGTGGCCTAACAACATTTCAATAATTGTATTTATCCTTTAGGTGTTTTTTTAATAAAAATTTAATTTTTTATATATTTTTAAATTGTTTTAATATGTTAATATTAAAAATTATTTTTAAAAAGTACTAAAAATATTATTTTAATATATTTCCAAGTGAAAAATATTTTGAAAACTAACCATTACTACACTATCAAATATCCTATTAATCATTCATTTTCAAACCTCAAATGTTTTCTTTAGTATTCTATTAATTATATTATTGAAGGGACAATATTATCTTTTTATATATATATATATTTAATTGTTTCACACATGTATTTTATTATATTTATAATTTTTTTTCATGAAACATGGCGGGTGATAAACCTAAATTTAAGAGCCTATAAAACCTAATATCTTTCTCAGCTCATCAAAGTGAATGGCCCATTTTCTTTGGGCACATCTACATTTCCTCTAATGTGATAGCTTCACTCTCCATGACAGATTGAGATGGTCGACCTCAAAAACATAATAAAACCCTCGTTTTATGGCTAAATATATACCACCATGACTAAGTATAAATTCCTCTATAGTTTCACCTTATTCTCCCAAAAAATTTTCTAAGTACGAGTTCTTCTATAGTTTACCTCTATATACTTAGAAAATTGTTTTTCAAACATGGAGCATACCCTTACACACTCATCGTACTAAGTATATTAACCGGGGTTTTCACCCCGCTTCTCAAAAAATAGTTTTTTACAAACTCGTCGTATTGACCATATTTACAAGCCTTTACGTATAAAAATCACAAGGTTTTAGGGGGGCTATTGATAAATTCAAATTTAAGGGCCTAAACCTCCCTCCATAAAACTCAATCTCATTTGGGCTCAGTTAAGGGAAGGACCCATCTTTTTTGGGCACAACTACATTTTGGATGCTACTCTCTTTACATACATTAGGTGTATAAAAGTCTTTAAAAAATTCACTATATTTCTATCGATATTAATGCACATGTTAGTGATTTTTCTCTCTTATTAGTACTTATGTGAGAGATATTTTTTTCTTATTAATATATATGTCAGGGATATTTTTTATCAATATCAATATATATGTCATTGATATTTTTTCTCTTTGATATTATCAGGAAAATATTAAACTCTAGTCATTCCTCTGCATAAAAATATTTATGACTGTAAATAGACCATAAATTCTTTAAACAAAAAGTTTGGAATTTCCATTTTCTACTAAATATTTATTTTCAGATTTTCTCTGTAATATTATTATATTTTCTTTTAAAAATCACTGATTTAATCATTAAAAGGTCCCTGAATACACTAAAAAATATCTTTTACACACTAGAGATGACAAATCAAATTATTAAAATCAAGAATTCAACTAATTATCTAAAATATAAACCTTATCCCAAACTAGTCGGAGGTTTGGCTACCACAAAAGAAGAAGAGGGATTTTAATTGATCACATTCCTTTTCCATCGCAATTTATTAAATTATATCAACACATAAAAACTGTGCTATATATTGTGAATGGGTACGTACGGACGTCGTTTTGGTTTAATAAATATTATAATTATAAGTATAACTATAATAATTAGAAAGAAAAATAGAAGAATTTAACTTTACAATATTTAGTTACAAGCATTTTATGATTATTATTATTATTATTATTATTATTATTATTATAAAAAATAAAATGCCAGTCCTCTTGGAAGAAAAATGACAAAAAGAAAAAGAAAAAAAACAGCTACTTATCTTATATAAATCCCAGTCCTCTTTGAAGTTCCCACCATCTGCAATCTTCAATTCTTTCTCTCGTTGGTTTCTTCTGTTGACTTCACTCTCCATCCATGGCTACTCAGGGACAGCCCATCACTTGCAAAGGTACTCTCTTTCTTTCTTTCTTTCTTTCTTTGTTTCTTTCTATATATATATATGTGCATGCATTTGTGATTTCGCTATAATAACAACTACCTAGTAATCTATGATTTTGGATTTGGAATTGCGAAGCTGCGGTTGCTTGGGAGGCGAACACGCCGTTGGTAATAGAGGATGTGCAGGTGGCTCCACCACAGGCCGGTGAGGTTCGAATCAAGATTCTCTTCACTGCTCTTTGCCACACTGATGCTTACACTTGGAGTGGAAAGGTATTTTCCTTTCCTTTTCTTTTCAAAGTTTAGGGGTTTTAATTTCCTGATCTAATAATAATTACTATTTAATTTGTTTGTTATTTGATGTTGTAGGATCCTGAAGGTCTCTTCCCATGTATTCTTGGTCACGAGGCTGCTGGGTATGGATGATATCATACATGACACGAATCATCATGATGATCCCGCATGTTTCAACTCTTTGTGTGTTGTCGTTTAATGAATTTTTTGGACACAGGATTGTCGAAAGCGTTGGTGAAGGCGTGACAGAGGTTCAGCCAGGTGATCATGTTATCCCTTGCTACCAGGCGGAATGCCGAGAATGCAAGTTTTGCAAATCAGGGAAGACAAACCTTTGTGGAAAAGTTCGTGCAGCCACTGGTGTTGGAGTCATGATGAATGATCGTAAAACCCGATTCTCAATTAAAGGAAAACCCATCTACCATTTCATGGGAACCTCAACATTCAGCCAGTACACAGTTGTGCATGATGTTAGCGTTGCTAAGATCGACCCAGCAGCCCCTTTGGAGAAAGTTTGCCTCCTTGGCTGCGGTGTTCCTACTGGTAAGTATATCTTGTTTTTTCCCAACTTTTTTAAGCACTACGCTGAGCTCCAGGAAGATTCTTTTGTTGCATTTGAAGTTCCTGTTTGCATCTCAACATTAATTCTGATTTATGCGATCCCTCCTGTCGAAGTCTGCTGGTAGTTTTTGGTGTATGTTCGGGTTTTTTGGATGATGTCATGCATTCATCTTGATGTATGCAAGTGTAAGTTACACACATCTCTTGTCTCTAGGTCTTGGAGCAGTTTGGAACACTGCAAAAGTAGAAGCAGGGTCCATTGTTGCTATTTTTGGACTTGGGACGATTGGACTTGCAGTAAGTTGTTGTCTTGCTTGGTCCCCCTCACCCTTGGAAAAATAGATCCATTAATATTTCTGTGTCATCCCTGTAAAATAACGGTATTAATTTTATGGATAGGTCGCGGAGGGTGCAAAAGCAGCTGGAGCTTCACGGATAATTGGCATAGATATTGACAGAAAAAAGTTTGATAGAGGTAAAGTTTCATTCTTCCTTCCATTTAGCATGCTTCAGTGGTCAGCAATAAATTTACCTTCTTTTTTCCGGTGTGACAACCACTGTTCTGTCCTCAAATTGGCCCGGTCCGGGTTGGTTTTTTGGCATTAAAGACTAAAAAACCAGAAACAACACAATTCGAGCATCTCCCATCTGAATAGCCAAAGTTGCTTCAACATGGGTGTTGTATCTCACAAACCCAAAACCTGTGTGCACATCTTCAATAATTCCAGCACCTAGCAGATGGAGATGCCGATGTAGATCAACATAAGTAACGTGCAAATCATTTGTTAATGAGAAACACCGATCAGAGGAGGGAGTCCTACAGCATTTTATACCCTGTTTATTTTTTTTTACTATTCAAATTTGGTTGAACCGTCTAGTTCGATCGGTTTCAGCTCTCTGAAACCAAAACCAAACCAGATCAAGTGATTTTCTTGGTTTTTAAATTGATTTCTTTGGTTTTTAAATTCAGTAACTACCTTTTGATGTGGAATGTGGGAGTGTCCATTTTCCAGCGCTGACTTTCGAAACACATTATTTGCGAACCGTGGAGGAAGGACGCTTTAAATGAATATCCATCATGCTTGGATGCCCTGTCTTACTTAATTATCTTTTGTAAACTGCAATGCAACAGCAAAGGATTTCGGAGTTACTGAATTTGTGAATCCAAAGGAGCATGATGAACCAATTCAACAGCGTCTCATTGATCTCACTGATGGTGGTGTTGACTATAGCTTCGAGTGTATCGGAAATGTTTCTGTGATGAGGGCTGCTTTGGAGTGCTGTCACAAGGTAAGTAATGCATATTGAATTGGTGGTCGAAACCATGTATTTATCCAGAGATCACTTGTGATGACATGCCTGAGATTCTTACTTAGGGCTGGGGAACCTCCGTAATTGTGGGTGTTGCAGCATCTGGCCAGGAGATAAGCACTCGTCCTTTCCAGTTGGTGACTGGCCGTGTTTGGAAAGGAACAGCTTTTGGTGGTTTCAAGAGCCGTTCGCAGGTGCCTCTGCTTGTAGACAAGTACATGAAAAAGGTTCGAGCATATTATGATGTATCTTTCTCAGTGCATTTAAAACTTGATCTAAACAGGAAGCTGAGCTTTTCTTTCCACTCTACTTGTCTTACAGGAAATTAAGATCGATGAGTACATCACCCATAAACTGACTCTTGGGGAGATGAATGAGGCATTTGATCTGCTGCACGAAGGCAGCTGCCTCCGGTGCGTGCTTGATATGCAACTCTAAGGCTAAGTCCCCAGCCCGCCTGCCTTATTTTATAGGGAACACAATGTTTTGTAACTTTCTTTCTTCTTTTCGGTTGGAATATATGGAGAAGAAGAAGAAAAACACCCTTATCAGGTGTAAGGATGATTTTATATAGGGAATAAGATTTGAGTGCATGATGTACTCATAAGTTGTTGCAAGGTTGATGGAATTTTGAGGTTTTGCATGAATGAGTGATCAGGATATGTTTGTGTTGAATGAATAACTGTGTTAATTATTTGCGCTGCCATGATGACGATAGCCGGAGCTGGAGCCGGAGCCGGAGCATGTGTGTGTTAATCCGACCTTTTAGACGTTAAAATTTTATTCCGGAGGCTAAGATATCAGCAACCAGAAACTGTTGGTGTATCAGTGAGGTCAGGTTAAGAGAGAATATTGTGCAAATATGGAATTGAGTTAATAATGCTGATTCGTGACAATTTGTAGGTCGATGATTATGGATGAGTAAAAAGAAGAGCCCAAGGTGTGAAATTAAACGACAACCTGAATGCTTTTTCTCTACCTTCTTACCACCTCATGGTTTTCTTTAGAATAGAACTTGTTCTGTCACCTGCACAAGTGTGTTTTAAAAATACAAGATAAAACCATAATTCAAGTCATTAATCTGCTATATTAATCTGCTATATCATGTACACCCCCGAATATAATTTTTCTGAGCTATTAAAATATAAGAAATTTAATTGATAGTAAAATGACTTAAATTAAATTAAAAAAACCTAAATCAAGATAAAAATGGTGAAATTAATAAAATGAAAAGTGAATATAGTACTAAATTGTTAGAAAGAAAAATTTTATAGGGACAAAATGAATACGTAAAACCAAGAGAGGTCAATGTTCAAATAACAAAAGGTTTGGGGTTTATGTATTGATAAGAAGGGGTGAGGGTAAAGGTGCAATTTGTTACAAGAAAATAACACCATAAATATCATTCTATTTTCTCTCTTGCTGTGACTTGCAAGAGAGAAAGAGGGGTTAGGGTTCTTTGATATTTTCTTCTCATTCCTTAATGAAATCTACACCAAAATGTTAACCTAGAGTGATTAAAAAGAGTCAATAAGTTATAAAAGAGAGATATTTGGGTGGTTTAGAGAGTTTAAAAAGAGGTTGGAGAGAAGACATTGATGGCAAAAACTCTAACGGCTATGACTCCACTTTCCACCGTTGGATCAAAACAATATTTGGATATGTTGTTCTTCTCCATGTCTTGTACATTCTCATTGGAGGGATCTTCTATATCCATCTCCGTTTGAGACATATCGCGGGAGGAAAATTTCTAGGAAAAATAAACTTTTGGATAGTCTCAATCATCGATCGTTTTCTCCTTCGTTCATCATTGGACCGGACTATAATTTGGATATGTTATTTTTCCAGATGCTATCTAGATTCTAAACGGTGGAGATCATAAAAAAAAAAAAACACTCCAAACAGATATTGTGCTTCTTGCACAGTAGGTTGTCAGTTCGGTTAAACCTAAGTTTCTGGAAATTTCACCATTGGATGAAGTTGATATTTGGATATATTATACTTATAATAATGAATTACAAGTTGACCGTATAGATTTTCTAGAATATTATTCTTTTTTTTTTATTTATAGTTGTTTGAAATGGCTGCCAAAATTGGTTTTGTGTAAACCGAACCAACCCTAAAATTAAAAAAAAATTGAGCATTAGAGAGACTTAATTTTTGGAAGACTTTGGGGCTGTTGTGACAACCCTGAAAGTCTACATTTAGGGGGGGGCTAAATACCTCTCCAAAGGGGGGGCTAGAGTGACAACTTTAAGTGTAGAGTTGTTAGGGATCAAAAGTGTCTCCAAAAAACTAAAGGAAGGTTGCAGTGACAACCCTACTAATGGGTGTTAAGGGGCTGATTTGGACAGCCCTAAGAATAAAAAAATAATGGGAAATTAGAGTCTCATATAAAGTGATTAAGGTGAGGTAAGTTTGGGTTAAGAAATTAGCTTAGAAAAGTCTGCATGGTTCGGGTTAACGGGTGACTATGTGAACATGACATAATGATCTAATTTAGATATGGAAAATTTACATGAAATCATATAATGATGCTTGTTAGTTGATAAGAAAACATTGAAAAAGGAATGAATGATATTAAATGATGGTCTCGTGTGGAGCAAGAGAGGCATCGACTACGGGACCCTAAGCTAGCAGAACGGGACCATTAAGAGGAACAGGTAGGTGATCACCACCTCACCTTTTTATATTTTAAAGAGTTTTAATATATTCTAAAATTTTATTTGTTTATGATGTATATTGATTTACGATAGTAAAAGATGAGAAATTTAAGAGTGGAAACAAAATTAAACATGACAGTTTGTGTCATGAGTGTTGCTGGAAAAAAAATAATTATATAAGGTTATTGTGCTTGTTATCCTAATTTCTAAGGACAACTTGGATTGATATAAAAGTTGGTCATATGAGTGGGGGGCAAGTACACAATAGCCAGCCACATGAGTAGGGGTAATTCTTGTCATAGTCGGCCACAAGGGGTAGAGGCAAATTAAAGTCATAACCGGCCACAAGTGTAGGTGCAAACTTAGTATGTAGCCGGCCACAGGAGTGGGGGCAGTTATAATCCTTAGTCGGTCACAAGTGTGGGCCAAAAACAGTTTCTAAACCTTCTTCTTGGTGAGATGGTGGGTGTTGGAGAAATGTTATTGGATCTTACATAAAATATTGGAATTCTGTAACTTGGTATTTTGCTTATGAATGATGGGCTTTGACTAGATATTTATATTTATTTTCATGATATGTAATTATTCTCTATATTCTGTAACTAATTATTTATATATGTAATGTATTTCACAAGTTCTTCTCATGGTTATCCTAGTTAGAGGACTCCTTTTTAAATCCAGTAATTAGACTTAAGATTTCTAATGTTTTCCAAGACTTTGTAAAAATTGTTGGAATCGCCGATACATGTTTTATTGGATTTGGTTGTAAACCGATGTTTTAAGTTATTATACAATTTGTTTTTTAAAACTCAATTATGTATTTGCACACGTTTATGTTATTTCCTTTTATCAATCAATTTATATGATAGACTAATATTTAAGAAAAGTCTTTGTACTTATTATGTGTGAATGTGATAAATTCAAGGATTGAATGGTATGTGTGATGGTATAATGGAATGTTTGGCCCATTGATAAGTGAGGTGTTACAGTTGGTCTTTTGGATGTTGATTAACTAAATAAATTGGTCTTATGCAATTTGGATCTATACAACTCCAGTTATGGGCCACCAACCAAGACCAAGTCATGACAGACCCTATAGGGCAGTAGGTTTGATTCATTTACGAGTAATTTTGAGAGTCTTAGGGGAAGATCTAGGTTCTCCTCCCTTCTTGAGACTTGTAACCTTGTGTCTTAACTTTTCCACGAGACCAGCCTCGCTTGAAACGGAGTTCTAGAACTCTTTATATAGTCAAAACTCACTCCAAGTGGGCCCTTTTGGCCACCCACGGCCAAGTACACGCGTGATTATGCTCTGGCATAACTCCCTGAGGCCCAGAGAGGGATGAAGTTGATACTCAACCTCTGCCTCTCGGATAGCTTTGATTGAGGAGAGGCTGGAATGCGACCTCTGCTGGCAGATTTGAAAACTCACTAAAGCGACTATCTAGACACTTAAGGACGAAAATTGGGTTCTTTCCCTTTGGGGAAACATGTGATATTACATCTTAGCTTTCAAAATAAATGAGCCATGTTCGAAATAGAAATTTGTAATGATAATTATGATCGGACAAAGAATGATGATATTAATGGGTGAAATGAGAAAAATATAAAATATATATAAAAAAAAGAATAATTGAAAGAAAAACCTACATTGGCTGTTAATATGGCTGTTATGAAACCTATCCTTGAATGAGGATAATTTATGAGATATGCTTGTGAATTCAGAAGGGATCACAAGCGTGGTGCAGTAGTAGCAGCAAGGGAGCACGAGTAGTGCTTCTACTGCATGTGGGTGATCCACACCTGTTGTTTCTAGTTAAATTCCATGATTTAATATGTTATTGAGGTGAAATGTGAATTAGCGAATGCTGGATATTATATGAAAGAATAAAAGTTTGCGTAATGATATTATTATTTCGGATAATATCCCGAATATATTTGTGTTCAAGGTGAATGATCTTTCGTGTGAATTGTTAAGTGATGGAAGTAGCTGACATATAGAATATGAGAAGTGTGATATGTGGCATGGATTAGCATACATTTAGTGTATGTTAAGATTCCAGGTAAGGGGATCATTATACATCGATGCCTATGGAGCATGGAATAGTATATATTTAGTGTATGTTAGGATCCCAGGTAATGGGATCACCATGCATCGACTAGCATACATTTAGTGTAGGTTAGGATCCCGGGTAAGGAGATCGTCATGTATCGACGTCCACGGGGTGATGATGATACCAGTGATATTACGATGTCCATGGGGTGATAATGATACCGGTGATATTAGTATCGGCAATGTGTTAAGCAAAAATAGTTGTGGTTGATTTCATGGAATCTTGAATGGAAGATGAAACAGTTTTAGTAGTTGAATGAGAAAAAGTTCCAATAAAAACAAAAAGGGAGAAGTGAATAGAATATGAATCCATGTTTACCTTATTAAATTATTGGATATTTGTGTTACTATACTTATTATGATATTCATGTTTTAATAAGATGAATTTTGTTTCAGAACCATCGCATGCACGACAGGAGTAGTTCCTAACTTTTGTTCACTTTTTGTTATCTAGTTATAGGGAGTATATCCTTGTATTTTATAATATTGAAACATTTATATAACTTGATTTGTATAATTAATATTTAAACTAGAATAGATGAACTTAACTCTAAAATTTATATAATCATGTTTCATATATGTGTGTTTATCTCATTTATTACTTAACTCTAAAATTCATATAATCATGTTTCATGTATGTGTGTTTATCTCATTTATTCCTCTATAATGATATTTGTTGTTCAATGTATGTTATAAATATTGTAGTTGTGATGATGATGATGTTCGTGCGATTAAGACCTAGGATGATTTGGTCGTAATTGAGTTATAAGATGTGGGATATTAGAAGTGTAAATAGGTTATATATCGATAACTTGGGACCTGCCGGTATAGGGGAGATTCTGCCGAAATTTCGGTAGAAATTTTGATAGATTTTTATATGAAAACTTATAAAAACAAATTATCATGTTTTCCATTTGATATGTGATTAGTGTTTTATCCCGGATAAAGGGATGTTACATGTCAAATTAGTCGATCTTATATAATGACATCAATTGCATCGAACCAAGAAAAAAAAAGTGATTATAATAATAAAAAAAATATTTGTTAAAAAAATCAAGGTACATTTCAATTCAATTAAGAGTGTCGCAAAGAAATTCAAAAATAAAAGGGGAAGAAATGACCCAAGTGAACCTGAACGCGCTTATTGACATGCAACTCATGCATGAGGTCGTGATAGTTTTCAAGAAACTAGGAAAAAGATAGAACGTAAAGTATTAAAAGATAAAATTAAAAAAAAAACTTAGTTAAAAAAAGAAACAAGGTAAATATCACTCGGGTTAATCTTTCAAACCCGTTACCTCGGTCATGAGTTCAATGTAACCCAACTAGAGAAAACCATGACCTTCAATTCTCAACTAATCCAATATTAGAGGATAAAATTTTTTAAAAATATTGATTAAATACCAAACAAAAAAAATAAAGGGGTCATTAATTCAAGGGTGAAATTAAAAATATTAAAAAAATTTACAAAAGAAATCAAAATAAAAACCCAAAATCAAAAGAAAAAGGATCAAGTCTGAAACCAAAACAAAATAAGAGGGCAAATAACATTTCAATCAAGGGTTAAATCGAAATCAAATTTTAAGTTTACAAAAGAAATGAAGACAAAAATCATACAAAAAAAATTAGAAAGAGGATTGAATTAGATATCCTAAAACAATAATCACAAAAAAAAATTATTGGCCAACACATTTTTTGTGGCAAAGAGAGAAAAAGAAGAATAAAAAAAAATGTTGTCGACACCAAACTCCCGCACAAAACACTACACAAGCCACCTCATCTAGACAGGGACAATTTGAGCTTTTGATATGACCGTGATTGCAAAATTTCCATCCCTTAAAGCTACGCACACCACTTTAATTAATTGTGCAAAGGGTCGAAGCTACGCACTCGCCAACAATTTTTCTATAAAAAAATTAATTAATTTTTATATAATATGGAATTGCCCTTGTCTAAACCTTGTAATATTATATATATATATATATATATATAAAAGCTTAATGAAAAGACAAATAAATCCTTTAACCCAAGTTTAGAATTTTATGATTATAAGGGTAGCCAAATAAATTTATTATGTATTTATTCCTAAAAAAATAATCTCTTTTAAAAATGCGAAATTACCACTGTATTTATCACAAAATCACCACATTGAAAAGACGAATAATCTATTAAATTCAAGTTTTAAATTTTTGATTTTGTGATAAATACAGTGAAAACACCACACGGTGTATCAAATATTTTCTAACGCTTCCCACCGCTCAGAGAAGCATGAAAAATTAATGTTGATTCATATCATTTTAGGGCAGCTCGAAGCCTTTTGTCCAATCTCACAGATAAGTGGGGTTTGCACGTTTAGAGGAGTATATGTTCATGTAGATTTTTAGGGTGGGAAGTTAATTGAAGGCTGATTGATTCCGATACCGAAAATGACAATTAAAATCAGATTCTCCTCTTCGCTTCCTCTGTCAAGGCTCTTAGCTGCACATAATGCGCAGATTTTGGTGATCGTGGCTTGGGTGAGCATCACAATGGGGACTCTGCTTTTTATTCTGCACAAGTTGAAGCTTTTGAGGATCGCAGCAGAAGAAGAGATGGCAGGAATGGACATGACAAGCCATGGTGGGCTTGCTTATGTGTATACTGATCACGAAGGGAAAAAAAAAAGAAAAAAAGCAGCAGCTAGGTGTTGCCTGAGGAAGATGGAGCCGAGCAGCGGGAGCTGGAAAGTCACTGATCATGCATTGGTTTGACGGGGCTAGTTGTGTCTCTGGGCAGACGAACAATGTATATTAGGTTGTTAAAACTTGAAAGCCTGACTAGCATTCCAATTCCTCCGTACAATGGTTCAAGTAGCTGTTGCAATCGGTAGGCGCCACCGTGCCATGTCTTCAGGGGATCGCTATTTTATACTTGCTGTGGGAAAAATCCCAAGCGACATCAATGATGAGAAAAGTGACCGTTCTTGAGATCCTTTGCTACAACCATCTTGTTGATGCCTTGTGCTGATCGAGTGAGGAGTGGATCTTGATGGTGTTCAATCACCAGAAATTATCATATTTATCAGTGATGATTTCCAGGGACTTCCACAATTTCAAACATGAGATATCCCGGAAAATAAATGATTCTAAACAATGAAATTCAGATTTTAGATTGCAATGCACTCATCTTCTCAAAGGAATTCATCATCCATCCAAATTTCTTGAGTTATTTCATTGGTTTCTAGTCTAAACGGTCCAAGGCCGAGAAAATGCCACAGGCAAACAAATTAAGACAAATGCTGTTCCTGAAACTAAATCAAGCAACCGCAGAAGATACCTTTATCATCATAAAGGATTTTCTTTTTTTTCTTTTTGCCTTGTGTGTCATGTTCATCATAATATGCACATGCTAATCCACCATGGCTTGTCAAATCCATTCCTGCCATCTCCTTGTCCCACTAAGATCCTCAGAAGCTTGAATTTGTGCAGAATCCATAACAATGTCCCTGTTGTCAAGCTCACCCATACTGTGATCACCAAAATCTGAGCCATGTGTGCCGCCAAGAGCCTTCTACCACCTCTCATCAGCAGTTCATATGGCCTCCCTGGTTTCCCACTGTAAATTTCATTGACATATGTTTCCTTTGCAAACAATGCAATGAAGATGATACCCCATGCCCCGCACCCTCTATAAAGTTGTGCTCCATCCATAGGATCATCATATTGGAATTTCTCAGCCAACTTGTCGAGGCCAATTAGGATCCAAGCTACAGCAAATCCGCAAACCATGGCTGCCCATGTGTCTGCAACCGAGCAAACACTGAAAACATCAGTGACATTCTAGTGTCCAGCAAGCATGTGTTTACCAAAGAGAGTGGTTACTGTTGGATTGGTTATATACGATGTTCATTTTGATTATGTAAATATATTTAATTTATTAATAAAGATTTAATTATATTTAATATTCATTAAATATTATATTAATGAATCTAAAATAAAAAAAAAGTTCTTAAAAAAAATTTGATGTAGGACAGCTTAATGAATAAATCCTAGACAACACTGGAATCCTAATTCTGCAGGGAAACATACACAGGAGCAAGCAGTGTGTTCTCCCTTGTTGCTCTTTTCCTTAATTCACATGGATTCCCCATTGAAGTTCCCTGCAGACTTATTTTATTTGTTTACAAATCAGAACCTTGAATTACGTCTCTAAAGTAGAACTTTTTCTGTTTTGCTATTTACTTTATAAGTACTTTTATTATTAGGATTAGGATTTGCAGCTTATAAATACAAGCTGCCCTTCTCGTTAAAAGACACTTTTGATTTCATTGAATAAAAATTGTCATTCAGAAACATTAATCTCTTACTTGTGGATTCGAGTGTTTTTATCTCTTGTTCGTGGACTCGAACAAAATCAAGAAAAGGGACAGTGATCTTTTTTCATTAATAAACTTCCGCTACGTCAGTTGGTATCAGAGCAGGTTTATCGTTGTTCAGATGTCAAATACACTGAACGAACGAGAAGCCCTTGATGGCGAAATTCGTGAAAACAACGTAATCACGCAGGCAAAATCTAGAGCTTTCCAGTATGAAACCCAGCAAACCTTGCAAGCAATACAGGCAACCCTTGCTAGATTAACAACTGGAAATAATCAGTGGCGTGAGGATGAGAGGGTTCACGAGGATTACAGGGAATGAATTGCCCCTGCTCATGAACACAATCCAATTCCACATAGGCAGCTAGCCTACGAGGAAGAAATAAGTGACGATGAAGAATATGTCGAACGCATATTGAGACCCAATCGACAGGGCTATCACAATATGGAAGAGCGAGGGCCTCAGTCGTTTCGTATGAAGATGGACCTACCTAGCTTTAATGGTCAGCTTCAGATTGAAGGATTTCTCGACTGGTTAGCAATAGTGGAGAGATTCTTTGACTACATGGAAATCCCTGAAGATAAAAAAAGTGAAGCTAGTCGCTTACAGATTAATGGGAGGAGCCTCCGCTTAGTAGGAACAATTGCAACTCACACAGATGAGGCAGAGAAAAGGGATGGTTTAGACCTGGTCAAAGATGAGGCGACTGCTACGTTACAGGTATTTGCCACCCGATTATGAGCAGATACTCTTTCAACAGTACCAAGATTGCAGACAAGGGAGCTGGACAGTTCAAGCATATGTTGAGGAATTCCACAGATTATCTTCTCGTAATAATTTGTTAGAAACAGATGAACAACAAGTCGCTAGATTCATTGGAGGATTACGCATAAATATTCAAGATCGAGTTTCTATGCACACCATCTACTCCTTAACAGAAGCCATTAATTTGGCTACAAAAGCAGAAGCACAATTGGATAGGACAAGAGCAAAAGGCATATGAAGGAGCCCCATTGAATCCATGCATGCTGCAGCACACAAAGGAAAGCTTCCATTGAACCCCCCATCCCCCATAACCAACTTTACAAAAGGACCAAGTAGCAGTAGAACGCAGGTGGCAACTGCAGGAGTAGTGCCTCCAGAAGCCCCAAGAAACCCATATTCCAGACCAGCTTCGGATAAATGCTACAGGTGTGGACAACCAGGACACCGCTTTAATCAGTGTCCAAAACGGGGGGTAGTGAATCTGATTGAGCCAGGAGAGAGTACATGCCTAGAGGCAGAAGGAGTAGAGGACGAAACTGAGTACACCTTTGAAGACGAAGAAATTACAGGGGGGATGATGGAGAGTTACTCTCACGTTCTCTGGTTGTTAGGAGACTTCTGCTGGCACCAAAATAGAAGGAGCAGTCCTAGCAACATAACATATTCCGGACCTGGTGTACAGTGAACAGAAAAGTGTGTGACGTTATTATTGACAGTGGCAATAGCGAGAACATCATCTCTAGAACCATAGTGAGGAAACTAGGCTTGCAGACGGGGAAACATCCCTCATCTTATAAGATTGGCTGGATCAAGAGGGGTGCAGAGACAAAGGTAACTGAAAACTGCTGCATTCAATTCTCCATTGGGAGGAATTACGTGGATGAGATTACTTGTGATGTTGTCAAAATGGATGCTTGTCATATGATCCTTGGCAGGCCATGACAATATGATATGGACGTTACCTACAAGGGCAGGATAATATATATGTCTTCATGAGAGGTGGACAGAAGATAGTATTGGGTCCTCTAAAAGAAGACTTCTCTGCAGTAGAACCAAGGGTGCAGGGAAAGCCTATATTACTGGTTGATGGAGGGACATTTATAACTGAAACCCACGGGGCTAGTGAAGTTTTTGCAATAGTAGTGGGTGGTGGAATTGGAATTGACCCTCCCAACGTCCCAAAGGCACTGCAACCTTTACTAACAGAATTCCAGGCCATAATACCAGCAGATTTGCTAGAGGGGTTGCCTCCCATGCATGATATTCAGCATCAAATCGACTTAATTCCTGGGGCTAGCCTACCAAACTAGCCACACTATCGGATGAGTCCGAAAGAAGGTCTTGTCCTACAGGAGCAAGTAGAAGAACTGATCAAAAAGGGGCTGGTTCAGGAGAGTATGAGTCCTTGTGCAGTACCGGCCTTATTAGTTCCAAAGAAAGATGGTAGTTAGCGCATATGCATTGACAACCGAGCTATCAACAAAATCACCATTAAATATCGATTTCCCATTCCTCAGCTAGAGGATATGCTAGACATGCTAGCCGGTTCAAAAATCTTTTCAAAAATTAACTTACGGAGTGGATACCATCAGATTCGAATCAAGCCCGGGGACGAATGGAAAACCGCTTTCAAGATGAAAGATGGTTTGCATGAATGGTTAGTAATGTCGTTTGGACTATCCAATGCCCCCAAGCACTTTCATGCAATTAATGAATCAGGTACTCAAACCATTCACTGGTAGCTTCGTGGTAGTATACTTCGATGACATATTGATTTATAAACGGAGTGAATCTGGCCACCTTGAGCACTTAAGGAAAGCACTTACAGTGTTGCAGCAAAACAAATTATATGTTAATCTAACGAAGTACAAATTCATGACCAGTAGTTTATTATTTTTGGGATTTATTGTGAGTGCTGACGGGATTAAAGTCGATGAAGAAATCGAGCCATTCGGGAATGGCCTACCCCGAAAAATGTCAGCGAAGTACGTAGCTTTCATGGTTTAGCCACATTTTACCGATGATTCATCAGGGATTTTAGCCGAATCATCGCGCCCATCACTGAATACATGAAGAAAGGAAAATTCTTTTGGGGAACCGAAGCAGAATACAGTTTTGCATTAATTAAAGAGAAGTTGTCTTCTGCCCCAGTCTTGGCACTGCCAGATTTTAAGAAATTATTTGAGGTGGACTGCAATGCTTCTATCATTGGCATAGGAGCTGTCCTATCCCAAGAAGGAAGACCCGTTGCATTCTATAGTGAAAAACTGAGTGAGGCTCGCCAGAAGTGGTCCACCTATGAGCTTGAGTTGTACTCTGTATTTCGAGCACTAAAAGTTTGGGAACATTACTTAGTGTAGAGGGAGTTTATCCTATTCAGTGATCACCAAGCATTGAGATTTATTAACAATCAAAGTAATGTGAACAGAATGCATGTTCGTTGGGTTTCCTTCATCCAGCGATTCACCTTTACCCTGAAGCATAAGTCAGGTCAACTGAATAAAGTGGCTGATGCCCTCAGCCGAAAAGTGTCTCTACTCATCACCATGCGAGCTGAAGTCATAGGCTTTGAATGTCTTAAAGATTTATATACAGATGATGAAGACTTTAGAGCTATCTGAAGCAAGTGTCAGCAGGGACTATCTCTTGAAGGAATGCATGTTCACGAAGGATACTTGTTTCGGGGCAACCAGTTATGCATTCCAAGGAGCTCGTTGAGGGAACGGATAATGCATGAACTGCATGGAGGTGGCTTAGGGGGACACCTAGGTCGGGATAAGACCGTGGCTCTTGCAGAAGAACGCTACTACTGGCCACAACTGAAGCGCGGCATTGGCAGCCATGTCAGACGATGTCCAACCTACCAAGCAACCAAGGGTCAAACACAGAACACAGGGTTATACCTACCCCTACCCATCCCAGCAGCTCCTTGGGAGGATCTTTCGATGGATTTCATCCTAGGACTTCCACGAACTCAGCGAGGCGTCGATTCCGTCTTTATGGTGATGGACAGGTATTCCAAAATAGCCCATTTTATTGCATACAAAAAGACCTCTGATGTTGTGCATGTCGCTAACTTGTTCTTCAAAGAAATAATTCGTCTACACGGAGTCCCTAAATCTATCCCCTCTGATCGGGACACAATTTTTAAGCCACTTCTGGAGAACCTGATGGCGGCGCTTTGACACATCTCTAAACTTCAGCAACACAAGCCACCCTCAAAGTGATGGCCAAACGGAAGGGGTGAACCGAAATCTTGGGAATTTAATCCGCTGTCTATCTGGTAAGAAGCTTAAACAATGGGGTGTAACATTGGCACAGGCTAAATTTGCATATAATAGCATGATCAACAGGTCCACTGGAAAGACTCCATTTCAAATTGTCTACTGCTAACCTCCATTGCATGCATTAGACTTGGCACCTCTGCCCAAACTTCCTGGTATGAGCATCGCAGCAGAACATATGGCGGACAAGATCAAAGCAATTCAGGAGAAGGTGCGGACGAACCTAGAAGAATCTAATGCCAAATACAAGGCCGCCGCAGACCGCAAGCGGCGAGCTAAAATTTTTCAGATAGGAGATCTCGTGATGGTGTATCTACGCAAAGGGTGAATACCAGTAGGGACGTATACCAAGCTGAACAATAAGAAGCATGGTCTTTTCCAGATTTTGCAAAAGATTAACGATAATGTGTATGTGGTGGACCTCCCTACAGACATGACCATATCTCCCACCTTCAATGTTGCTGACTTATTTGAATACCACCCTCCCGATGAATGTCCTTCTCACCTTATCAACTCGAGGGCATGCTCATTTCAAGCAGGGGAGACTAATGTAGGACAGCTTAATGAATAAATCCTAGACCACACTGGGATCCTAATTCTGCAGGGAAACACACACAGGAGCAAACAGCGTGTTCTCCCCTGTTGCTCTTTTCCTTAATTCACATGGATTCCCCATTGAAGTTCCCTGCAGACTTATTTTATTTGTTTACAAATCAGAACCTTGAATTATGTCTCTAAAGTAGGACTTTTCCAGTTTTGCTATTTACTTTATAAGTACTTTTATTATTAGGATTAGGATTTGCATCTTATAAATACAAGACGCCCTTCTCGTTGAAAGACACTTTTGATTTCATTGAATAAGAATTGTCATTCAGAAACATTAATCTCTTACTCGTGGATTCGAGTGTTTTTATCTCTTGTTCGTGGACTCGAACAAAATCAAGAAAAGGGACAGTGATCTTTTTTCATTAATAAACTTCTGCTACATCAAAAATGCTCCGCAAAAAAAATTATTGGATATAACACAAACTACATGACTATGTGAAGGTATTTGAGTAATCAATGGAGAATTAATTACCCTAGGTGAATTAAAAAAAAACATTATATTTATTATGAAATAGTATTGAGTGTAAATCACTATGCAAGGTGATTTGAAAAGAGTTTTAAATCTTATTAAAAAAATCAATGACTATGGTGTTGAGAACAAATATAAATTAATTGAGTAGACACGTTCTACGATATAATGTCTAAATCGAAACATTATTGATGAAGGGATAATAATTACAGTGAAAAACAAGTCACTAAAAGATTAAGTCAAATCACTTATGATTTTTCTAATATTTAGGGATTATGACTGGTTACTAGATATTATACTTGATCTTCAAATGTAAATCAATTAATTGTTAAATTGATAATAAATTAATTTATTTAATCTTATTTTATTTAGAATTGTGATTTATATTTTGATCAACTTATTAGAGAACCTAATGAGTCACACACATAAAAATTATTGGTCGGATATTAAAATGGAATGATTAATCAAGTGTTACTTGATTGTAAATAAGTTTTAAAAATTAAGAGCTAGCATGTAATTTAAACATGGAATTACAATTCTAGACCTAGAAAAATCAAGTTAGGACTTGATTGAATAAATTTATTAAATTGTCATCAAATAATATATATATATATATATATATATATATATATATATATTATTGAGGAATCAAATTGATATTTTATTATTTATAAGGTTTTTAAATTTATCAAAAAAAAAATTAAATTTATGTTTCTACGGCATGTATATGTTCTAAAAAACTCAACACTAGGTGCAGCAAAGCTTCCTGCAAGTGTTGTCGTACCTCTACATCAGCCATAAAAAGAACAAACATCTCCACAATGCTTCAAGATGTTGAGAAATGAACCAGGATACCCACATTAGTCACATTCCTCAAGTGGAAATGCTGCATACAGAACAGTAGCAAGAGAGTCATGATTTACAAGTCTTCGATAGAACACTGCATACAGAACAGTAGCAAGATGAGCTGAAAACACGTCAGTTTCACAAACAAAGTCTTCAATGAAGAGTGGACATAACCTCTACGAACAGAAAGAGAAGTGGCCAGTGAAGAATTTTATTTATATCAATTACTGGTTTCCTCAACACAGCAAGTTCTTGAAATATTGCCTTCCCAATCTTCTTTTCTTTTTTTTCTTCTTTTTTTTTTACATCCCGGGATATCCAGGCTAACTTACACGTACTATGATTAATACCCGAACCCACTAAATAACCTGCAAGCCCAAGCAAGCAAGTAAAACATCACGAGAATGATAGGGGTGCATGCTGAAGCTTGAACCATGAGGCAGAGACAGGGAAACCCAGGCGTGCCTTCCCAATCTTCAATTGAAGAAAGTAGACCCTGAAAACATGTTTGGGAACGCGGTGTAAAAATTTAATTTTTTTTACTAAAATTTAACATGATTTATATGTTTTGGATTGTTTTAATGTACTAATGTCAAAAATAATTTTTTAAAAATAAAAAAAATTATTGACATGCATTTCGGCACAAAAAATTATTTGTAAAGCAACCGCTACTATAATAATAGAACTGATAGTTAACTGTACTTTAAGTTCAAGAGCAGTTGAGTGTTTAAGAGAGGAGATAGGTAGCTTCAAGGTCAGCAATCTAGCTCTGTGTTTTGGCTTCCATCCATAGCGCCATTCCTTTTTTTTTTTTAAGTTGTGTTTGGTTATTGTCTTGGAATAAAAAAAATAAAAATAATAAATATAAAATTATATTTTATTAAGAAAATAAAAATAAAAACATAAAAATAAATGTCTCTGGAATAGTTTTAGAGTGAATATTTGTACTTTCAAAACATGAGTTACAAAGATGACAAGTCTCCAGAAACAATATTTATTATTTTTTATTCGTGAAATATCCTTATAAAAAACTCTCAATTCCAAAATTATCTAACGAAAACATGTAAAAATAAAAATGATTATTATTGTAGTTTTAAAACTCAACTCGGGAATCAATCCAGAGCAAATCCTGGGTCACGGGTTGGGTTGACCTAAATCAACGTAAAAATAAAATAATTATTATAATAGTTTTAAAATCCGATTCGGGAGTCGATCTGGGGCAAGGCCCGGGTCACGAGTGGAATTGACCATTGACACGGGTTAACAAAAGAACAAAAGTGGTTATTATCATAGTTTTAAAACTCAACTCAAGGGTCGACCCAAGATAAGACCTAGGTCACATGTTAGGAGGATCAACTTGAGTTGACCTGGGTCAATATAAAATAAAAATGGTTATTATCATAGTTTTAAAACTTTATTTGGGAGTCAACCCGGGGTAAGAAACTGGTTATGGATCATGTGGGTCAACTCATGTTGACATAGGTCAATATAAGGATAAAAATTATTATTATTGTAGTTTTAAAACCCAACTCGGGGGGTTAAATGAGATAAGGTTCAGGTCACAAGTTGGGAGGGTCAACATAAGTTGACCAGAGTTAACATATAGATAAAAATAATTATTATCTTAGTTTTAAAACCTGACTCGAGAGTCGACCCAAGGCAAGGTTCAGGTCATAGGTCGAGAGGGTCAACTCTGCTGGCCCAAAATTTTTATTTTTTTTTCAAAAAAAATTAACGGGTTTTTGACCCATGTTTTATCATGAGTTGACTTGAGTTTTTTTATTAAGCTAGGGCAATCAATCATTCCTCTATTTTTTTTCTTAAACTTGGGCTTATTCAAGCCCTAGATCAAATCGTCAAGTTTGTCCTGGTTTTATTACTATGATTATTATAATATTATTAATTTTAACACTCGATATAAACTAAAGTAAAAAAAATATTAAATTTTTAAAAAATATATAAGTTTAATAACAATACATATTAAAGGTAAAATAATTTTTTTCATATTTTATTATGTTTTGTCCATCATAAACAAACAGGATATAGAGACAGTCACTTTGTTTTGTACATCATTACCAAACACAATTATCTTAGTCTTATTTTTTATCTTGCCTCCACTGTTTATGTCTCTTCTGTTTCAGGACAGTATTCAAACGCTATCCTAAAAACACACGGACAAAGGAAAAACTATTGACTACTTTCAAGTAGAAGCAACAACAGCTAGCATCGTTGTGGAACCTGTATATCAAAAAATAATTACCTAAAAATTTTCAATGTATCGCGAAAAAGAATGTAGAAAATCGGAGTTGTTACAATCATCATTTGTTCAAATCAGAGAAAGGAGTTTTAGGTTTTTAACCGCATAGTTTGTTTATGGGTTAAAAGGTTTTTGAACTTTTAATTTTTCACTAAGTTATTTTTTTCTCTATTTTTATTTATACTAATTATTATTATTATTATTATTATTATTATTATTATTATTATTACAAAACTAAAAGAGTACTTTTACTCAAAGTTATCAGACTCGGCTTGGCCTGATGGGTTGACTTTAGACCCGAGTGACTCGGGGCCTTGACTTGATATGAAGAAGGTAAAAATCGGGCATGCAATTAGCCTAATGAATTCTGTTTGACCTGCCTAGCCAACCCGCGACTAAAAAAAACCCAGTAAAGACCTATATTTTTTTATGTCAATATTTTATAACAAACTGAAAATTTTAATTTTTGATCTAATTGACATTCTATTTTTCTTATAAAAACTTCTATAGCATGTCCATGAACATTTCAATGTGAAAAATAAATTACATTTTTTAACAATCTAAAAAATTAAGGCAATCATATTTTTTGAAAGTATGTCTATGAAGCTTTTTATGTGGAACAAAAAGAGGGACAAAAAAAGAGGAAAACAATAGTGGTTTTAGTTAAAGAGAGGACTAAAAAAAATGTGGTTTTAGTTAAAGGAGGGACAAAAACAAATTATAAATAAAGGCAAAAGGTAAGGTCGAGAGAGCATAGGTGTTGCCTCGCGCACGCGCACATAAGGGGCAATCAAATGTTTTTATCACGCTCGACCCAATCTTATACACACGAGCCTACCACCTTTTTCTTATTGGTTACTAACTTATATTAAAGTTTACTATATAAATATTAGAAGAGGTTTTATTTTTTCAGTGTGGGATTGGAAACCCTTTAGTATATATTCTTTATGTTTATGTTGTTGTTTTTCAATGTGAGATAAGAAATCTTTTTGATTCAAATACTTCAACTTAAAAGAAGAACATAGAAAGTGGGATTAAAAACCTTCTAAAATAATATTTGAAACTATATTATTTACAACATATGTAGTCTACATCCACAAGGATTGTTTCTAAACTTTTTTATATGGAATATTAAAACCTCAAATATTTTTTTTAAAATTTTCCCGGGTTGACCCAAGTCAATTTGTGTGACCCGGGACCCGGCCCCTTAGCCTGGTCAACCCCCAAATCGGGTTTCATAACTATGTTTTTACTATATATCACCTCACAAGACACTATTTATTGCAATAAATATATTTTTTGCCTTTGATTTTTTATTAAAATCTATGTTTTTTCCTATTATTTTATCATTTAATATTTGGTTTATTAGAGATTGAGTTTCATAATTTGTTGCGGCTTACTTTCTATATGATTATCTTAGTCTTATGACTTATGTCGTGAGTTTAGTGAGTCAACCTAGTTGACTCAAGTTTTTTTTTTTAATTGATGTTTTTTTTTTCAATTTCATCCTTCAACATTTGATTAATTAAAAATTAATCTTTATGATTTGTTTGGTTTGTTTTCCATAAGGTTATTTCGATCTCATAACCTGAGTCACGTATTTTGTGGTTTAACCTCGATAGACTTCGACGGTTTTACTATGTCCTTTTTTAAAATTAATTTGTTTTCAAATTCCATCCTTCCAAAATGAATTTATTTGGAATCAGACTTCATAATATTTTTTTATTTGATTTATATAGGGTTATCTCAATCTCATGGCTCAGGTCACGAGTTTGGCATGTTAACCCAAGATTACTTAGGTTATTTTTTCGATTTAATTTCTATGAGATTATCCAGATCTCATGACCTAAGTCATGGGTTTAGCGGGTTAACCCGACTTAACTCGGGTCATTTTGTGTTTTTTTTTAATTGATTTTTTATTTTATTTCATCATTTAGCATTGGGTTGCTTGGGAATTGAGCATCATAATTTATTTTGATTTATTTTATATGAGGATATTATGGTCTCATGACCTAAGTCATGGATTTAACAAGTTAACCCAGATCGATCCAATAAATTATCGTCTCAATATTTTTTAAAAAAAAGATATCTTGATTTTTTTTTTTTTAGTCAAACTATGTTTTTAGCGATCTTTTAGGTTATTTTTAGACCCTCCAAGTTGATCGGGTCAACCCCCAGACGATTTAAATTTTTTTTCTCCTAGAGAAATGTTAGTGTTATAACCTATTTTTTTATTCTTCCCCAAATTTACTTTTTCCTTTAAAAAATAAAAAATAAAAGTAATAATAACAAAAGACTGGCAACTACGCAGAAACAGACGCAGAAGGGTTTCAAATATGTAGATGAATCAAGGTAGAGTTTTGGATAAAATTGAGATCCTAATCATACCCCATTGTACCCAAGATTGAAGAGACAATGTAAATTCAAGGTCAAATTAAATGATTATTGGATGAATCTATATGAAACAAATTAAGTCCAGGGAGTTAATTAGATTTTTAATAGGTCAATTTGATTTAATCATGGGTTGAATTAAAAGTTTAATTATGTTTAAGAATTAATTTGATGTAAGGACTTAATTATACTTTTAATAGATCAAATTAATTTTTTTAGGGACTTAATTGGTAAAAACTTAAATGTGGGAGTCCAATTTAGGCTTAATCAAGAAGACTGACATTTTAGAGGACCAAACTCAATTTTTACAAAGTTAATTGATTGAAATCAAAGACAAAATTGTAAGAAAATCAAAGTTTAGGATCATTAATAATAAAATTAAAGAAATTCATAATCAGTGACCTTTTTGTTTGCAATTTCAAGGAAATAAATCAGTGGTTTGTTTGAAATAATGTTCTAAGCAATTGCCTTGAAAGAGATGACCAAACAATTCAAAAACATGAAAATGGAAAAACTATCACTCAAAATTATGTCTTGGAGCTATATTTTATATGCATGAATTATAGTTGGTAGTAAATTCACTTGTCATGGACTCGCAAAACATAGTCTCTTACAAATCTAAGTCATTACGCTAGATGTGGACAAAGTTTATTGATTTTAACTGATCTTGATTGAAATGAGTGAAGACCACATTTGATACTCCTTTCACTTTTTTAAAGATAGAGACTGGTATCAGGTGGTGGCGGAAAATTCTATTGTTGGCCAAGCATTAGGCTGGTGGTTGGTGGCTGGTGCCAGTTTTGGATACATCTAAAGGGAGTTTCTTTTCATCTTCACAAAAATCTTGTTCCATGTAACAACATCCTTGTCAGTTTATAGTTGAAGAGCTCATAAAATTAAAATTACTAGGAATAAATACTTGTCAATGGTAAAATGTCACTTGGCCATTGACTAGGATGTTTCATATGCTAGTTTACTAGGAGCCATTGAATAAGGGGTTCAGTCAAATGAAAAATCAATCGGGTGTTGTGACAAGAACTTATAGCAACTTTTCTGTTTTGGAGTTATTGATCTGGACTCCATATATATGGGTGTGATAGGGTTGCAATGGTTTGTGTTAGGACTTGGGGTGGCCTACACTATGAAGATCCCCCACACTATCTTGATTTGGGTGGTTTCATGCATGTTAGAAAGTTGAAATAATGGTTTAGCATGGACAAGTTGGCTTGAGATAAGGATCAATCTATCATGGGGAGGGATGAAACATGATTAATATTTCTTCAGACACACATTTGTCTTGTTGTAAAGATTGAGAAAAGCTCATTGCAAAGTGAGTAAGATCGTGATTCACTTATCTAGTAAAGGTTGACGTTTAAACAAAATAATGTAATAAGAAAGATATCCTTTAATAAACCTAAAAAACTCTGAGGATCGTCTTTTCTTGGGCTCATCTAAGGAATGGACACTCATTACTTGGACATGTTTAAGAGAATGAGCATTTTGTTTTTAGCACGTCTAAGGAAATGGCATATTTTTCATTGAACACACTAAGAGACGGGCCCAATGTCCCTTGAGCACGCTAAAGGATGGACCCAGCCTCCCTTTGACTCAGTCAAGGAAAATACCCACCTCTCTTGGATCTATCCTAGGGGAAGAGCTCGGCCTTCATAAATTCAGCTACATTTAACATCTTAGACCCTAATCTCTCTACACCTTTTAGGAGTACAAAAATCCTCCAATAACCCATTATATTTCCATCAAACATTAATGTAGATATAAGAAGTATTTATTCTTCATTAAATGTTATCAGGGTAAAATTAAACTCTAGACCATCCTCTTAACAAAAGAACAAGACTTATAGACTATAAATACACCATGAAACCTTCAGAACAAAGGTTCACAATCTTCATTACCCCTCATTAAGTGTTATCAGGTTAAAATTAAACTTCAGACCCTTCTCGTAACAAAAGAATAAAACATGGGTTATAAATATATTATGAGATCTTCATAACAAAGATTCACAATCTTAACAAAAAAACAAGACTCAGTGACCCTTGAAAAAGTCCAAAATGGTATATATAAATTCAGCACTAGAAGGTGGGTTTTTTGCCCCATATATTTGGAGGGATCAGTTGAGTCGGACATGGTGCGAGGTGCAAGCTCTCAAAGAGTTCTGCCCCGATCATCATTATCCTAGTTGTTGCTGCAAGAGATGATGACCTCTCCTGTACATCTTGGTCTTTCTTTCTTGTTGGCATTTGAAAAAAGAAAATCGATCACGTAATTTCCAATGTAAAGTCAAAAGGAAGTTTAGGATTCCTCGGACATTGAACATCTTGTATGAAACGTGCTTTATCTAATCCTTCGTGGTAGTAACTCGAGTTAATCAGTCAAATAAAATAGGATATTGGAGGCTAGTTACGAGAAGTACCATCCGAGATCAAGATGTTTGAGCTAAGATATCCAGAATGTTTTAATACTGCTTTTTTCTCTTGCAGGTTGGTCTACAGCACAAACCTGCTGACTCGAAGATAAAAACCTCTATAATCTTGTCCATGCATCACTTCCTCCACCAAGACTTTCTCATATGATTTGAGAGCGAGCATGTACTTCTTTATACTTTTCAAATGTTCTTACTGTTTCCTCTCCCTCTCTCCCTGTAGGGACCGAGCATTTATTAAGGAGACTTTCAATCTCTTAAAAGTCCACTTTCGTTCATGCTTGTTTTCACAAGCTGATTTGCAGTCTTGATTTTCGAATTGGCTTTCAATGGTTTTTGGGTTTGCAGCATTTCGTAGACACACCACTGTTTGCCGTGCTGTCAGGCTCTCGCTTGTCGAGCTTTGAGCATGAGAGCTCCTAACTTGATCATTTCCAAGCCCCGGAGCAATCTTTCCAGATGGTAACTAAGATAATCTAAGCAATGCAGGAAGATGGCCTCGGTTACTGCTGTTACTGACAAAAGGCTTTTGGAGCCATCAACCGTGAATTGGTGATGTTTAGCTGAGAGTTGCAAGGAAAACAGAAAAATGAACTTCGTAATATAGAAACATTTTGATATTGTTTGTAGTATCGGTTGAAGACACATGCAATATGATACAAAAGCTACAAAAATATCTAATATGGCAAATATACAAGACTGATTGGTCACTTGTAGACACGAATAAACTGCTCAAGAATCAGAGTATTCTACAAGTTCAATCACCTTAGTTGAAACCATATTTGACTGCCTTAGATTTTGCAGATGCCTCCACAAGCACCCAATTCCTAATATTTTGAACATTCGTTACAAAAGCTACAAAAATAGCCTAAAAATACATAAACCATGGGCAAAGAAAGCAGATCCTCTTCCAGATTCTCACCATTTTTGTCTCTATTTTTATGTTAGAAACTTGTAGAAGCCATGAAAAACCTATTTTGTAGAAGCCAGGGTGTGATTCATGGAATCACTTCCATGAGCATTGCATGAGAGAAATTGCTATACCTCTGCATATTCATTGATGTTCACTTCAATGTTTCAGCTTCTGAAATAAAATTCAGGTTGATGTAGAGGCAGACCGACCTGACCTTGCATGCAAATAAAAAGCATTGAAAATCAATAGAATGACGGAAGTAGCGCATAGAATTTCCTCAGACATGCCAATCAATTACATTGTCACAACTAAGGAAAAATATTATAAATCCCATTACAGGGAAATGAGTAGCAAATGAAACACACCATCATACTTGGATCATTTTTCTTCATCCTCGGAATCCGACTTTGCAAAAACCGGGTCAGGCTGGGTTTGCGCATATGCTGGAGCAATGTATTTGGGATCTTTTTCCGCAGCATCAGCATACTTCAATATAGCTTCTCGTGGGTCTTCCTCCATCCATGTCTCCTTGATCATTCCCCCTTGCTGTAATGAAATCCAAATGTCAGTTTTTCCCGCTGGCTTCATTAAGAATTAAATAACGACGAGAAAATGGTTAGACGGGAAATATGACCTTAAGAAGATATTGAGTCAATAAGCTTCCTTTACTAGCACCAACTCTTCCACCAAAACCTGGTCCTGTCATTGGAAGTTCAGGTTTGTGGGACTTAAGGGGATCCTTCAATGTTTTCTCTCGCTGACGCTTTCGGCTTGGCTGATCTCTAAACAAGGGTAGTGCATGAGGGTTGTGAATGACGGGCTGCACCTCAAAATCATCCAAAGATTTTTTCCGAGGTGCGGATGCAACACATACAAGAGCTCCTCTCTCACTGAAGGTTGGATCATATAGTACGTGGGTTCCTCCTTGGCTTTTATCTCCAGCTGTTGCAAAGATCTTTAAACAAACAAAGTAGGCAAGGCTTCAGTTTGTATGGATGGGCATGTGTATTAAAAAAAGTGCTACTGAGGGGGGTATGTGTTTTGCGTAAAATATTTTACTAAATTTTCCTGTGTTTGTTATAAACTTTGTTCATTTGTTGAAAAATATTTTAACTTCATAAAGTTCTTTACGCACATCAATCAATTCACAATTGTCCATCTATTTCACCACACCAATACCACCACCACTCTTTTTGTCGTCACTTTCTACACTACTACCTCATCACCACCATCCTCTTTTCACAATTCCATTACCACCATATTTTTCATTTCATTGCTACCACAAATCATAAAATCTTTTCCATGTAAAATGTTTAACCAGAATACCATTTGTAAAATATTTTACACGAAACAAATGCTCCTAGGTTGAGGAAAACTAATGTATCCCTCATTTGCACAAGAATAAATAAATAAACATACAGGCAATGTCTTGGTGCATCCAAGACCACCTTATAGTGACACTAAGAATAAAGCAGCATATATCATATCTTGGTGCATCCAAGACCCCACCTATATTGACAATAAGAATAAAGCAGCATGTATCATTTGGTGTTACCTGATTTAGCTTTGGATGCCAAGCACACTGCACAACACTGCTAGTCAGAGAAATACCAACTCTTGAAACAAGTTCAAGTTTTGCCCGGTTGTAAAAGCACAATACACCTCCAGTTTTGCTCTCCCTTTCAAAAGATGTTCCAGTCAAGAAAAGCTGCTCATCAGGACTAAATGCAATATTTGTTTGAGCATAGTTATTTGGAAGATTCTCAAAGACTTTAAGGGCCTCTTTCATTTGCCGCAAATCCCAAACCTAACACATGAAAATATAGATATGAAGAAGGGTGTGATAAGTATCGAGAATAAACATATATTAGTGAAGTGAAAACACAATACTCTCTAAATGAATGTTTCATCACTACCTTCAGTGAACAATCAGAGCTTCTTGAGAGTAAAATTTGTCCATCACTAGAAAATTTGAGGCAAGTGATGTCATCTGAATGACCCTTCCCAACAAAAACATCTGGCCTGCTTCCCCATCCAGGCTTAAGGCTCCATATCTGTGAATACAAATTAAGCAACATGTGTGTCAAGAAAAATGAAATAACTGAAGTGAAAGAGGGTTCAATGAAAAAAAGAAGACAACAACCACAATTCAGAAACACAAACCTGTATAGAACCATCTCCAATGCCGCCGGCAATGCGCTTTCCTTCACGATCCCAAGCACATGTGGTAACTGGAACTCTTCCAGGCCGAGCAAGCTTTGGTTTAATGACCTAGTTAAAATGAACAACTGCAATGTTAGTTTACCTTCTTTCATATATTTCCTAGTTGAATGAGAATAACACTTTCAAATATATCACAATTAATGTAACCCAAAAGCACACATGGAAACAGAAACATTATAACCCTCCAGTGCACATGCAAAAAAGCATCCTAGGAACCACTAAAACAGCTTTGTTGACTGTCAAATGAAGTGAAACCAAGTTCCCCAAAACAGAATGGTTGTATGGAACTCATCATAATTTCAAGTAGCAGAATTAAGCAACTTGAAAAAACAGCAAACCTGCTTTTGACTTTTGAAATCATTCACATCCCATATACGTAGTGAACCGTCCTCTGATGATGTTAGAATTGTCTCCTTGGCTTGAGGATGCCACTCCCCGCAAGTCAATCCAGAAATGTGACCCTTTGTATTCTTCAAGTCACGAATGTACATATCCCCCTTGACAAACTCACCTAGTGTAAGCCCATCACGGTCAAATATCTGAGACACAAACAAAAACAAACGAGAGTTCCACAATCCTTGCCGTGGTTCCGATCAAATGGTAATAACCAAAGATACCCACATGAAGAAATAAATAAATCATACCTTAGCTTGAGCAGAACCAGTGACGCATAAAAACCGGTCTGCGGAAGGACTCCAGCTCAAATTACGAACTTGATGGCCTTCAGATGGTTCAAGCTGCCTAAATGATTGTAAACGCGAATTCATCCCTTGAAAATCGTACATTCTAACTGTATAGTCATAACTACCAGAAAGAACTCTAGACCCAGTATGATCTACAGCAAGAGCTGAAACAACCTGACAGACAAACAGTCACTCAAATTAAAATCCCAAGAGCAAAATTTCACCATTTTTTTTATCAAAACATAACTAGAGTTACCTTAGAGTGACCTCCAAGTACAATCTCATTACTCGTTGGAATCCGATACAGAAAATCCTCCGAATCCGAATCCGCTGGTTCCGGCGGACGAAGTGGTCCAATCATCACACCATCCTCCTCCTCCTCCTCCTCCTCCTCCTCCTCATCACCATCATCATCATCAGCAGCAGCAGCAGCCAGTCCCGGCGGAGGCCGCGGAGGCCCCACCATAACTTCCCCGTCATCTTCGTCGTCTACACCCCGAGCTTGTGGTCGAGGAGGTCCAATCGAAACATGGGCGACGAATGAATTGGAACCAGTAGGCCGCGGTGGTGGCGGTCCAAGTGAAGGGGTGGGGTTGGAGGATGATTTAGGTGTGGGACGGAGAGAATCGGGCCAGGCTTTAGAAGAGGAGGATTGGGTTTCGGTGTTGGCGGCGGAGGTGGGTGGTGCTTTTCGGATAGTGGTGTTATGGATTTGTTCGAGAGGTGTTTGAGATTTTGATTGTTTGCCGAATGTTAGAGGGAACTGTGCTCTAACTCCGTCGTATATTTCTGCTTCCTCCTCTTCCATCTCTTTTCTTTAATACTATAGTCGTGGTTTTTCCGGAGATTTCTTTTTTCCGGTTTCGTGGATGATTTATAGGGTTTGGTTAAACGCAAGATGTCGTGCCGGTGGCGATACACACACATATAAATAGGGGGGACACACAGACACACACGTATAATAAAATAAAATCAAATAAACTTATATATTACATAACTTAGAGATAATTATTTTCGGTCCAGTTTGATTTTTACTCATAAAAATAATTAAATTAAAATTTTATAAAATATAGAAAAAAATTAAAATCGGTTCCAATCGATCGGTTTTGATTCGGTTTGGTTCGATTCGGTTCGATTTTAGTTCAATTTGATTAATTTAATATTAAATATTGAAAATTATATTTTTTTTGAGTTTTTTTCCTTTCTAATGGGTTCTTTTCGGTTCGGTTTTGTTTTGTTTATTTTTAACTAAACCGGTTCGGTTTCCTTTTTTGATTTTAAGCTTATGAAAGCGAATCGAACCTAATTTTTTTTAAATATTCTAATCAATTTAATCAATTTTTTTCATGATTCAATTTTCTCGGTTTTCTCAGTTTGTTGGTTTTTTTACTCACCTCTAACTCAATTTATTAAGTATGCTCATTAATGTGGTGTAGAATATTAAAAAAAAAAGATTTTTAGATAAAAATATATTAAAATGATATTTTTTTAGATTTTTTATTTTTAAAATCAGCATATCAAAATAATTTAAAAAAATAAGCCAATAAGCATCAATTTGATACCTTTTCAAGTGAAAAACAATTTAAAAAACATTTTGAAAAGTAGTTATAACACAAAAACAAATACTCGTGTTTAGTAATGTGGTGTGGAGTATTTTTCAATTGAAAACGTATTAAAGTGATTTTTTTTAATTTTTTTAATTTTGATATCAGCACATTAAAATAATCATAAAAACATTAATTTGATGTTTTTTCAAGCAAAAAACACTTTAAAAAGCTAATCGAACCACATTATCAAACAAAGCCAGTATTTCACAAATCGATCCTCAACCTATCATGATTTAAGACAAAATCCATCCTTTTAAACTAGGTTCTTTTTAGGGACGGCCATCCATTCCATCTTTTTAGTCAGTTATTGGTAAGGGGATCTTTAATTTCATTAAACAAATTTTCCTTTGATTTGATAAGTGAGTTTTTTTGTTAGACTATTACAACAATTGTTTTTCACTGATTTGTTAGGCTCCTACACTATACATCATATGAGGTGAATCTAATGCTAGGAATTTCTTTTTGTAAGGTAAACTTGTGTAGTTTAATTACTTTGTATGTTGTTTTGGTGGTTGTCTGGTTATGTGCAATGAGTTGAAGCATTTATTTTTTTCTCCTCTCTTTTCATGGAGTTTTTTCAATGAGATTATGAGAAAAACCAATCTATTTTTTTTCAATAATAGGTCTAATTTTGGAAGTCAGTGGTTAGGATGACCTAGCTATGATAAAGCACGCAAGTTTAATTTTAATAGTTAATGGTTGGCATAGCCTATCCATGAAAGAACATATCTTCTCTCTCACCAACTCCCTATGATAAACCCAAGAAGCGAAAGAGATAAACCCTAAAAACGAAAGAGTTGTCCCTATATCTTAGAAGCAAATGTAGAGGTAAATTAATGATAAGAGTCTGCATCTATATTGAAAACAATATATTTCCTTAGGTTTCAATGTATTGTGCGTGTGTTCTTAGTGTATATGCCCTTTCCAATTATTGATTTTGTCCATGCAAAATATATTTATTATTAATAAAAGTAATTTTATCTTTAATATTATTTTATGTTTGATTAATAAATCTAGAGTAAAAATAAAATTCTTAGGACAAAATTCTTTGAAAAGAAAATTATAAAGTGATTATAATTATAAGATTCCTATAACATCGGTTGATGCTCTATTAAGACTTGACATTAATGAAAGTTGTTGAAATCAATACATATTATATTATTTCTGTTATGAAATGAAACAGTTATTCTCATAAGTTAAGGTATGAGAGATACCTAGAACTAATATATAGATGCTTTTTAGAGATCACATGTAAAAACAAATACTCATTTTTGGTAATGTGGTGTGAAATATTTTTCAATTGAAAATGCATCAAAATAATTTGTTTATTATGACATCAATACATCAAAATGATAAAAAAAAACATTAATTTGATGTTTTTTCAGACAACAATTAACCTAGGAAGATATATTATTGGTTCTGTCATTGCGGTTATGTGTGTGTGTGTGTGTGTTGTCTTATCGGCATAATCTCTTATGATAGCAATTATACACAACACATATGAATTTCAATACAAACTAACAATTACAAACCATTTTAAATAATTAAAAAGGTAAAGGGGCAACCCTTACCTTGATCTTCCGCTTTACATACTCTTAAAAAGTTAGGTCTCACTTGTAATAACCCAGAACCATAATACTAAGCAATAACATTGACTCCGTCCTAACGATAGTTTATCACATTCAACATCGATAGTCTACGTCTAAACATCAGACTATAATATAAATATAATTATTTATTGTGTAGGACTTCATCCAAACAACAACTTACCACAAATTAATATCCAGGTCTACATCCAAATAGTAAACCATAACATTTAAGACTTCATTCATGCAGCAGTCTATCAACATTCATACCAATAGTCTAAGTCCAAACGCCATACTATATTTATTTAGTTCAACTACTCAGTCATTCCTTTCTTTCTTTATTGATTCCCACCATTCACAACATCATACTCGTGCTATTTCTTTTTGCATCATACTTAAAGATAAAACATTAATCCTATGCAAATTCTACCTGAATAATAAGCAAGGATAGGTCACCTACCTGCTCCACTAGATCTAGTTGCATGTACTCCTCTTGTTGTGAATGATCTAGCTCTAAGTGCCCTTTCTATTTCCAAGAGAAGATCAACATTAATATTTTCTCATTTTTTATTTCACAAAATACTTTATTCCAATCAAATTCTTAGCTTAATTCATTTTTATTACATTTCCATACGCACACTTACTTAAGTAAGGAAATTAAATTTCCTATACTTACATATATTTTTCCTCCACTTTCCTTTATGAACTTTTTTATTATAACTCATTTAACAATTAATAATTTAACATCATTTATTATTTCTAAAACCTTCTTAATAATTCATCAAGAATAACCATAGCATTTTGTGCTGTTATAAAATCATTCTTTATAAAATCATTCTTTATTCGTAAACCCATATTTTCATCTCAATTCATATCCTTAGCATTGTTTCACATTTTCATAATCCAACACATAATTATAATATATATATCTTTATTATTTTTCAAACTTCAAATTTTGATACACATCTATCATTTAATCACAACTAAGAATTTTAGTTTAAATTCATTCTAGACCCCCATTTAATTATCCACATATATAAATTATACATAATTTCATAAACTTTCATTAAGTTCTCCTTCCTCTTATTATATCCACACATCCATTAAAGTTCTCTTTCCTCTTCTTCTATCCAATTATCCACACATATGGCCCTATCATTCGTGTCCATACCTTTTTTTTTGTTCGTTCATCCAATACTTCTTCATACCATACTTTCTTTTCCTCACTTATTTATCATGTATTTGTCCTCAATAAATTATTTGTATTCATTTAATTATGTACTATTGTTACTTCTAAATTTCTGTAGGGTTTACATCACTCCAAACATCTCTCCTACAACTTTCAAACAATAACAATTAATGTTCATTTATCCAGATACATCATCTCATTATTTATTTAATAACAAAATTAATAAAACACATAATTTCACAAATCATCACATGATTTTACATACTCTTAACCTATTTCGAATCTGTATTTAAATATTGAAATTTAACATCCAACACCCAAATTTATAATTTCACATTACTAATTTCACACTTTAATAGACAATTTAATACTTACATATATCTTAAAATCCCAAATTAATATCCACATATTTCAACCAATAATTAATATCAAAATCCATTAGTTACTATTCATACCATCAATTAAAATCTTCACTTGGAACCTTTACTTTTCAAATTTTAAATTTCATGTTTAATACATCACAACTTAAAAATAATTTTTTACCTTATCAATTTAAGTTTTTACATAGAACTTTCCACACTATTACAAATTTCAATTCCCATTTCCCATATCTGGTCAACATAACCTACTAATCAATTTATTCACATTAAAACAATAATTTATATCAATTGCTCAACTTTTCATAATTTAAATATACTTAACTACCCTAAGTAAACTTTTAATGAACCACTTCAAACGTCAACAACCAGTCTCATATAATTCTAGCATTACTAAATATTAGTTAGCCCATAATTTTATCAATTCCCCAATAACTCGGGAACCATACATATGGCCAGCTACCATGGGGATACAATTCTTAAAAAATTGATTTTCAAATTCTTTTTTTTGGCTTCCAACAAGTCATACACATCTAATTCTTTTATTTTTAATACATAACTTGAACATATAAAATCTAAAAGTTTTAAATCAATTTATCACTTCCCAGATGAAAAATCTAGTTCCATATAACCCTAACAATTAGGGAGAATGTAATCATACCACAAACCTACTCCAAATTTTAAGCATTTTATTTCACATGAATCAAAATCATGATCAAACTTAATTTTATCGTCTTACTAATTAAGTTTAAACATCACAACATCATTAAAAACCCAAAAATTATTTATTCGCTTTCCACATTTTATATCATTCCAAACATGTGAAAATATTAACTAGACTTGCATTAACCTACCTTATAATCGCTAATAAACAATCATAAATATTTTTCACATCATTATAATGCCAAAACAATGTAATTAATTTATATTTCAATCTTCTCAAAATCTCTAATTAATGGTTCCTATATTAAAAACTAATTTACAATAATGATATTTACATTCAAGCATCCTTACATCATTAAGACATCAAGACTAACACAATTCTATCAAATTTAGCCAAAATCTATAATTTCCAACATTTCAATAAATGACACAACACAATTAAACTCCTATTATTTTTCATTAAAATGTTCAACACAAATTTCAAGCATTTCTTAACACAATTAGAACATCACAAGCAATCCATTTTAGTAAATCTCCAAACTACTCTAATCTAACTTTTCAGCCAATTTCCAAACGAACTTGTAATTTGTAATAATTTCCACAATTTATTTATCAACATGCTAATTTTTAATACCAAAACACCACACTCAATCCAATTCAACAATTTCTCATACAAGTTGAACAAATTTCTTAACTTCCATACTTATATTTTTCAAATATATAACACAACATGCCATCGTCTATTTAATCAAGAAGTCTACTTCATTTTCAATTTCTAAGGCTTCCACATTAAACCCTAAGCATTCAAAATAATAAAATCACACAAAAATTCACATTTCTATTTCCCCTAGACACACATACAATATGTAAATCATGTATAGAATCCACAATTGTACTCCAATTTTCATTCTTTAGACCTTTACATAAATTTGACACTCCAAATCACACAATTTAAACAAAGTTTTAATCGTCCCTATTGTCCATGAATAGGCTAGGTAGACAATCTACCTATTGATTCATTTCAAATTTCTCTTGTTTTATCATGCTTTTATCACCTCTTATGCTAGTTAAAATAATTCTCCCCTCCAACCATATTTTCTCTAAATTTTCAAAACTAATGAATTTAGCTGTTCATAGAAAAACCCCATGATTATCTAAAATTCATTACTTTGCTTAGTAAACATCCCATTACATCACACATTAACAAAGAGTTTTCGAATTTAGCATGTTAAAGAACCAAAGATAAACCCTAACAAATTCAAATTTGAGGTTTTTCATTTCTTTTTCAAAAATACTCAGTTAAATGCATTAAAGTTGTAGAAATCATCTTACCCAGCTATTACCGAACTCAATTTAATGAGTTAGATGCACCTTCTTTTACAATCTCCATCATTTCATTCCAAAATCTTCACATTCCCCCTCTTGGTTTTCCAAGCTTCCAACTCTTCTTTCTCTATAATTTCTCCTTAAAAATCCTCACTTCATCACCGAACCAAACTCTCCCCAGATAAATTGAGAAAAGAAAAGGAAGAATGAAGAAAAATGAGAACCCCTGCTTCCTAGAGCTGTTGGAAATAAGGATGAGCAAAAAAGTCAAAAAACTGATTAAATCGAGAAAATCGAAAAAAAATAACAAAAAAAATCGAACCGTGAAAAAAAATCTATTAGAATTTTGAAAAAACCGACCGGTTTGGTTTTGGTTTTATAAGATTGAAACCGAAACAATAAACCAAACCCAAATCGAAAAAAACCGAGCCAAACTAAAAAAACCAAGCCAGACTGGTTTGGATCCAAAAAATCAAACCGAATCGAAACTGGTCGGTTTGAACCGATTTTAATTTTTTTTTTAAATTTTAGTTTGATTATATTTTTTTGATAAAAACTAAACCGAATCAAAAATAATTATTCCTAACTGAAGACCGTCCACGAGCCTTGTAAAAAGGAATGGGCGATTGCTTATAATTACCCATTAATTATTCATGTTATTTCTGTCCAAATCCATGTCCGTAGAAATTTTTATACTTCATCCGGGTTTCCTACTGAAAATTTTCATCACCATTCATTATAAAATTTCTCTAATTTTTTTTTTAAATCCCACCATTAAACACGAGTTTACCCCGACTGTTGATATTCTTAAGCACATATTTGTTCTTTAAATTGTTCTGTGTTTTTACAACAATTTACCAAGATTTTTCATTTCTAATCACAATGATTCCCTTGTAATTTTTCACTAATTTCGATTAAAACTCGCGTGATTAAATACGATGATTATACCGCTAGTTGATATCATTCGCGATCGAGTAAATTAATATATTTATTTATTTGGGATTTCATCGTATTTTTCTAAAAACTTTGCCACAATTCATAAATTTTTTTTCTTTTAAATAATTATTTTACCAAATTGAAGATTTTATATGATTTGTTCTTGGCTGATATTTTACGTACCGATCAATTATTTTATTTCATCTAATATTTAAATTCCGAATCATAATAGTTTTTCTCTGAAATTACTATTTTCAGTTGAAAATTATCTTATTTAATACTAGTTTACTAATTTTTAGATTTTAATTAGATTGGAGGTTTACACGTATAAAATTCAGGAATTTGGATGCGTAGGGTAATTTGAAAGAAAGAAAGAAACTGATGGGCATGGTTATAGCAAACAAGAATGAGCTTTGCTGGGTAACAGCCGGAAAGTTTGCTCATCTTCTTAATGTTTTTGACGACAACACTTGATAATGGGGTAGCTGACTGTATTGAACACAACAAAAAAAATGGTAATTACGACACTACTCTTACTTCTGTTCTTACTTACGCATCACCACTCTTCCGCACCAGGTCCCCCGACGACAAGGCCGCCGGCTAACCCATCACCACTCTTCTGCACCGGTCCCCTGACAAGGCCGCCGACTAACCCATCACCACTCTTCTGCACCGGGTCCCCTGTCAAGGCTGACTCCCTTCCCTTGGGGGGGGGGGGGGGGTTTGATGCGTTGTCATGTGAGAGATGAGAATGAGTTAGGGTTTCCAACTGCATGGTGATCCTCCTCCTCCTCGAGGAATAATGAATCAATCGCCTCAGAAGCTTTAAAATAATATATTTTTAGTTTTTTATTATTTTAATGGGGTGATATAATAATATAAAAATATTATTTTAATATATTTTTAAATAAAAAATATTTTAAAAATAAACTCTAGCACCAATTTTTTTTTAAAAGCTATTGTCTCTCCCTCTCTCTCCCTCTCCTCGTTTTTGCTTTGGAGAGTTTAGTTTTTTCGCTACTCTTTCTCTCCCTCTCTATGCTTGTGTGTGGAGAAGGAGAAGAGGTTTTGTGTTTGAGGTGGTGCTAGTAAAAGGTGGCTATCCATCACATGCTGCTCTTACCTCGACAATCACCGCCGGCTTACCATAACGATTTTTACGGTCAGTTTTTTTGGTGTTTTCTCTTTCTTGCAGATTTCGAGATTTTGCCTTCCATCTCTCGTTGTCTCCTTCGGTTTCTCTCTTTTGCTCTTTAAGATAGACAACTCGCGGAGAGGGGGTGTGTGTGAATCAGGTCACAAAGCAATGAAAGATTCCTTTTCTTTTATATATATATATATATATATATATATATATATATATATATAATCTTTCTCTTTCTGTACTCGTGTCCAGTGTTGATAAAACTCTGTTTGTTTCTTTGTGCAATGTGTCTGCAGATCCTATCTCCAATGTAGCTGCACCTTTCCGTTCATTGCCCAGATGGTGAAATGCCCCCCTTCTGTATTCAATTTGATCTCTTCTCTCCTATTCTTCAAGATGCTGCCTTTAATTAACAACAAGGGCAAGGACTCACTCTCTTCAATCACCGCCTCCTGTTTCCAATAATGGGTATCGCTTTTTTGCTTAATATTATCACCTCACAATCAACCCACCCTGTTTTGAAGGCAATTCAAGGCCTGCCCACTCTGGAACTAGCCTCTATTTGTGTCAATTTGACACTTTTTATTGTGTTTCTCTTCATTAGCTCTGCAAGGCAAACACTTGTCTGTGTTGGCAGGATTAGAATCCTTAAGGATGATTCTGCAGTTGCCAATTCGACTCCAGTTAGAATGTCTAGTGTCGATGGAGATATTCGTGATGTTATAATCGGTACGGGTTTTAAGTTGTGTCTGTTTGGTTGTTTCTATGTTTTGCTTTTGCAATTTTTGGTGTTGGGGTTTGATGGCGTTGCTTTGATTAAAGAGGCTGTTAATGGGAAAGATGTGGATTGGTCTATAATCTGTTTACCTGCTGCAAAAGTTTTAGCTTGGTTTGTCTTGAGCTTTTCAGTTCTTCATTGTAAATTTAAGCCGTCTGAGAAATTCCCAGTCTTGTTGAGGGTATGGTGGTTTTTCTCATTTTTTATTTGTTTGTGTACTTTGTACGTTGATGGGAGCAGTTTTTTTACTGGAGGTTCAAAGCATTTGAGTTCTCATGTTGCGGCGAATTTCACTGCAACCCCAACTCTTGCTTTTCTTTGTTTTGTTGCAATTAGAGGTGTTACTGGCATACAAGTTTGTAGGAACTCTGAACTTCAAGAGCCATTGCTTCTTGAAGAGGAGGCAGGGTGTCTTAAGGTCACTCCTTATTTTGAGGCTGGGCTATTCAGCTTAGCAACCCTTTCTTGGTTAAATCCGCTTCTTTCTATTGGTTCAAAGAGACCACTTGAGCTGAAGGACATCCCCCTTCTTGCACCGAGAGATCGTGCCAAGACAAACTATAAGATTTTGAATTCAAATTTGGAAAGAAGAAAAGCTGAAAATCCTTCCAGGCAGCCTTCTTTAGCTTGGGCAATTCTGAAGTCATTCTGGAAGGAAGCAGCGCCAACCATGCCACAAACAGCTTAGAACCAAATTCTGAAGTCATTCTGAAGTCATCGTAGGCGAGATTCCCAAAATCTCTGGCGAAGTAAGACTGATTTATGGACCTGTTTCTTTATTTTGTATCTTAATGGCACTTTCTGTTAAATGTGATTTCTTCTTTCTTGAATTTATTATGCATTGAAGATTTGTTCCTGTTCTCCCTTTTCCTTTTTCCAGGTGAGAATTAGTGGCACTGCTGCTTATGTCTCACAGTCAGCATGGATACAATCGGGAAATATTGAAGAAAATATTCTATTCGGAAGTCCAATGGATAAAGCAAAGTATACAAATGTAATCAATGCTTGCTCACTGAAAAAGGATTTGGAACTCTTCTCATATGGTGATCAGACAGTCATCGGTGATAGAGGTATAAACTTGAGCGGCGGCCAGAAGCAGCTATATCAAGATGCAGACATTTATTTGCTTGATGATCCCTTCAGTGCTGTTGATGCACATACTGGTTCAGAGTTGTTCAAGGTTGAACTTTCCATGTGGAAATCATGTTGCTTTTCAAATAAATGCAGTTTGCCTAAACGTGTGATGTGAACTGCAGGAATACATATTGACAGCACTAGCAAGTAAGACTCTGGTTTTTGTGACTCATCAGATTGAATTTCTGCTTGCTGCCGATTTAATTCTGGTACGGAATTGTTTTAGTATCTCACTTCTATGCAATGCTTGTGCAATGAAAGAACTGGTTTGTTATCTATGCCCCTCTTTTGTTGCCTTGATCAATGTATTTTTTTTTCTTAATTTTTATTTAAGCTTGGGTTAAATATTATTAGGCTGTGTTTAATTAGAGTATTGGATAGACATTCTAACCTTGGCGCATAGTTATCTCACCTTTTGAACTTGACTAATTTTTTGGAAGTCTCTTTGTTTTTTTTTTTTTTTTTTTAATTCTTTCTTTTCAGCTTATAAGCATCTACAACCAGGCATCTTAGCTTTGTAGAATATTAGCATTTATTTGCCTAAAAATGTTACAACACATTTCAAAAAAATATTAGATCATGTTTGTGCTTCGCTTCATTTTGTAGGACCCCCGCTTAACATTTTTTGGGGGGAGGGGGGGCCTTAAAGAAGGTAAATCAGAGACTGAGTATTTGATGCTTTGGTCTTTTTCTTTGTTCTCTATTCCAAAGAAAATTCATCTGTCATGCCTATCATCATTGCCTCAGGTTCTCAAGGAAGGCCGCATAATACAGGCAGGAAAATATGATGATCTTTTGCAAGCAGGAACTGATTTTAACACCTTAGTCTCAGCTCACCATGAAGCAATTGGGGCTATGGATATTCCAAATCACTCATCAGATGAAAGCTTGTCTTTGGATGGGTCTGCCATACTTAATAAAAAATGTGATGCGTCGGAATGTAGTGTTGAAAGTTTGGCGAAAGAAGTGCAAGACAGTGCGTCGGCTTCAGGTCAGAAAGCAATTACTGAGAAAAAAAAAGCTAAACGTTCAAGGAAAAAGCAGCTTGTTCAGGAAGAGGAAAGGGTGAGAGGAAGAGTCAGCATGAAGATTTACTTGTCCTCTATGGCTGCAGCATATAAAGGCTTATTGATTCCACTCATAATCCTTGCACAAAGTTTATTTCAATTTCTTCAAATAGCTAGCAGTTGGTGGATGGCCTGGGCAAATCCCCAAATGGAAGGAGGCCAGCCTAGGGTGAGTCCTATGGTCCTTCTTGGTGTTTATATGGCCCTTGCTTTTGGGAGTTCGTGGTTTATATTTGTCAGGGCTGTTCTGGTTGCTACATTTGGTCTAGCTGCAGCACATAAATTGTTTTTAAAGATGCTTTCAAGTGTGTTTCGAGCACCAATGTCTTTTTTTGACTCTACTCCAGCTGGACGGATCTTAAATCGTGTAAGTACATCTGTTTTTGCTGGGAATATATGTCATCTACGTGCTCTCCATATACATGTGGTAGATGACTATTTTCTTTTTCTTTGCTTCTCTGTCTCTCTTCTGTCTTTCACTTTGCTTGATGCTGATCATTCACAATCTGACAGGTGTCAATTGACCAAAGTGTAGTGGATCTTGATATTCCTTTTAGGCTTGGTGGATTTGCTTCCACAACCATACAGCTTGTTGGGATTGTTGGTGTAATGACCAAAGTCACCTGGCAAGTTTTGCTGCTTGTTGTTCCAATGGCTGTTGCTTGCTTGTGGATGCAGGTAATTAATTCGATTTCCCTGAGTTAGTAATGTTTTTGCTGGTTGTTGGACAAGATTAGCGAAATGAATGGATATGCTGTGGAATTGTGCAACTCGAAATCACTGATATGCAATGTGTGGTCATGGTTGAAAGTAGACATATCATTGCTTCAAATATACTCTGCAGAGGTCTCATATTTGTTTCACTAAGAATTCACAAGAACCTTGTTTTGAGAAGAGCATAAAAACCATATGGTGGATGTTGAGAGTTAATTGTCAATCTTTTTTTATTTTTTATTTTTTTATTTTGACTTCCATTATGGTAACAATCCTTTGTTCCTTGAAGGTTCACTCAACGTAGTCTTAACCTCTTCAAACATATTACCCTTTTTCAACTGAAAGTCGCGCACACTAGAGCCATGCTCGTTGTGTAAATTGATATCTATAAGGTTGCAGAAACTAAAAGGTTTTTGATTGGATGTTTCAAATGCTTGAAACCCCATCATCTCTCCCTGCACCTGAGCTGTTCCACCCATCACTGTTGAAATTTAATTTCTACCCAATAATTACAGAAGACTGAGGTTGTTGATGATGAACATAAATCATATTGTAATTTGACTTAAACTGCTAATCTAACGATTCATAATCTGAAATCTTTCGATAAAATGCCTTAATATTTGTATGCCCGATTGCAGAAATACTACATGGCCTCATCTAGGGAACTGGTCCGTATTGTCAGCATCCAGAAATCTCCCATCATCCATCTTTTTGGAGAGTCAATTGCTGGAGCGGCCACAATAAGAGGCTTCGGGCAAGAGAAGAGGTTCATGAAAAGGAATCTGTATCTTCTTGATTGTTTTGCTTGTCCATTCTTTCGCAGCCTTTCTGCTACTGAGTGGCTCTGCCTACGCATGGAATTACTTTCAACCTTTGTATTTGCATTCTGCATGATTTTACTTTTTAGCTTTCCTCATGGAAGTATTGATCCAAGTAAGAATATACTTCAGTTCATCTATCTGATAATTTGTAGCATTTGGAATTTGTGAATTTATGATTTTACTATTCACATTTGCTTGTTTTCTACAGGCATGGCTGGGCTTGCTGTGACATATGGCCTTAATTTAAATGCACGCTTATCACGGTGGATACTTAGCTTTTGCAAGCTTGTAAACAAAATTATTTCCATTGAAAGGATCTATCAGTATAGCCAACTACCTGGTGAAGCCCACTAATTATTGAGGATTCTCGCCCTCTATCCTCGTGGCCAGAGAATGGAACAATTGATTTGATTGATTTAAAGGTATTGTGTTAAGTTATTCCAATACGCTTGTGCATCCTCACCTTGAGGAACTCTTTAAATTTTTCAATATTATTTCTAGTCTGATTTATTGGTTTGTTAAATTTTCTGTTCTTTTTAAAGCATACCCCAAGGGAGAATCATCATCCCTTCATTCTGGGATTGATTTCTCTTCTTTTTTGACCATGAATCATTATGAGTCTGTTTCCATGGTTGACATATTTTTTTCAATGGAAGTGGGAGTATGTGGCTCATTTTTAATATAGTAATTGGTTCAAGAAGTGCTGGTTGTTTTTATTTCTTAAGGTTCGTTATGGTGAGAATCTTCCTATGGTGCTTCATGGGGTATCCTGTACTTTTCCTAGTGGGAAAAAAATTGGAATTGTGGGGCGAACTGGAAGTGGTAAATCTACACTGATCCAAGCATTATTTCGGTTAATTGAACCAGCTAGTGGGAGAATCATTATAGACAACATTGATATTTCTTCAATTGGCCTCCATGATCTTCATAGCTGCCTGAGTATCATACCTCAGGATCCTACCTTATTTGAAGGGACCATTAGGGGAAACCTTGATCCCTTTGAAGAGCATTCAGATCAGGAAATTTGGCAGGTCTTTCTCTACTTCCATAAGTAATTTGTTATGCATTTATGTTCCTAAACACACAGTGACCTGGATTTGTGAAACTTAGAACAAAGAGAATCTTAGTGTGTGTTTGTTAATGCAGTGCACTACGTTAACAAACGGGGCCTTAATCATTCTTTAAGCAGAAATTTCCAAGTGGTGCCTAAATTATAAAACTATGACTGATCTTGAAATATCTTTTCTTAATATTGTCGTTGTTATAAATTTATTAGGTTTGTGTTGGAATTGAAATTCAAAAGGAATCTTTTTCCAAATTGCAATTCTATTGCTGAATGATACATTTTAAATCACTATGACTTGATTTCCAGCCTGGAACAATATATTGCTTTTTTTAGGCCAAAATATAAACCACATTGAAACTTAAAATTATTTGCATGCACATTTATGATGATGCGCCTGCCCCAATTAACAGTTCAATTATTTGGTACAGGCCCTTGTTAAGTCTCAACTCAGACAGATAGTCCAACAGAAGGAGCAAAAGCTTGACTCACCAGGTATGTACCACCAGATTGGAATATGTAGCAGTATCAATTTCCTTTCCTCTTCCTCCTGACTGTTAAAGTGTATTGTTGCACTCAAATAAATGATTGGTTGTAATGGAATGCATAATCTGCAATTCTAGAAAATGGAGATAACTGGAGTGTGGGACAGCGGCAACTTGTTGCCCTGGGTTGTGCTTTGCTCAAGCAGGCAAGAATTTTGGTGCTTGATGAAGCGACAGCATCTGTTGATACAGCTACTGATAATCTCATTCAAAAGATTATCCGGACAGAGTTTAAGGATTGCACCGTGTGCACAATTGCACATCGCATCCTGAAGAATTTTGAGAGAAGTCTTTCTCTTTTCTTAATCTTACCAGCAGTATGTTTTTACAATAAATTGGGAATAGAAGCTAACCTACTGACCCTCAAAACAAGAAATAAATACTAGATAGGAAAGTATCCTGCACTAAACTAGAAAGCAATAATTTAGAGAATCTGGATAGTTAATACCAGATTCTCTTTCCTAAACCATATATACTAATACTTCTCCAAGATCCTAACTGATTTTGAGACTGATTTCCACACTCCCCCTCAAGCTGGGTTGTATATGTTATACATGCCCAGCTTGTGACTCAATTCCTCAAAATTAGTTCTTGGTAGAGCTTTGGTGAGGATGTTTGCAATCTGAGATTTTGTTGGAGTGTAGATGAGGTTAACAGTGTTCTTCTCAATCTTTTCTGTGATGAAGTGTCGATCTATTTCAATGTGCTTTGTCCTGTTATGATGAACTGGATTTTTTGCTATGCTTATGGCTGCTTGATTATCACAATGCATCTAGATAGGTGTCAATGATTCCATGCCAAGTTCCTTAAGTAATCTTTGTATCCACATCCCTTCACAGATACCAAGAGCTAGAGCTCTCAGCTCAGATTCTACACTGCTTCTAGATACCACATGTTGTTTCTTGCTTCTCCTAGTTACTAGATTTCCCCAAACATAGGAGCAATATCCAGAAGTAGATCTCCTATCTATAATGTTTCCTGCCCAGTCTGCATCTGTGTAGATTTCAATATTTCTGTTGTCACATTTCTTATATAGAAGGCCTCTACCAGGAGTCATTTTTAGGTACCCCAAGATTCTATTAACTGCTGCCATATGATCTTCTGTCGGGTTGTTCATGAATTGGCTTACAAAACTGACAGCAAAGCCAATATCAGGTCTGGTATGTGAGAGATAGATGAGTCAACCCACAAGTCTTTGATATCTCTCTCTATCCACTGGTATACTATCATTTTCTGCTCCTATCTTCTTTGTTGAATCCATTAGAGTGTCTGCAGGTTTGCATCCAAGCATTCCTGTTTCTTTTAGTAGATCCAAGACATATTTTCGTTGAGAAACATATATACCTTTCCTTGACCGTGCCACTTCCATGCCAAGGAAGTATTTGAGATACCCAAGGTCTTTGATCTCAAATTCCTTGGCTAAAAGTTTCTTCAGTCTCACCAATTCTTCCTCATAATCCCCAGTTAAGATGATGTCATCCACATATACTATTAGGATTGCTATTTCCTTTTCTGGAGAGGTTTTTACATACAGTGTGTGGTATGCTTGGCATTGGGAATATCCATACTGTGCTAATGTCTTTGTAAATCTGTCAAACCATGCCCGAGGGGATTGCTTGAGTCCATATAGTGATTTTTTCAGTCTGCATACTCTGTTGACGTTGGAGGATGTTTCTAGTCCTGGAGGAATCTCCATGTATACTTCTTCTACCAAGTCTCCATTAAGGAAAGCATTTTTGATGTCTAGTTGATGTAATGGCCAGTCTTGGTTAGCTACTAGGGACAGAAGCACTCTGATTGTATTAAGTTTAGCCACTGGAGCAAATGTTTCTTGATAATCTATTCCATAGGACTGAGTAAACCCTTTTGCAACCAGACGAGCTTTTAACCTTTCAATACTTCCATCAGCCTTATGTTTGATAGTAAATAACCATTTACACCTAACTGGTTTCTTTCCAGGTGGAAGTTTAGAAATTTCCCAAGTTCTATTCTTGTTTATGGCACTGATTTCATCACTCACTGCCTTTCTCCACCCTGAATCTTTGAGAGCTTCTTCAATAGACTTGGGAATCTGTACTGTTAATGGCTGACACAAATGCATGATAGGTTGGTGATAACCCTTCATATGAAACAAATTTGCTGATGGGATGACTTGTGCATGATCTAACACCCTTTCTTAAAGCAATTGGAATATTTAAATCATCAATAACAGAGGCAGTATTCTCACAGTCAGAAGTTTTCATACCTGAGTATATTGGGGCAGAATCTGGACTTGGTTCTGAATCTTGGTCATGTGCAAGAGGTATTGTGTGCTCTATCTCCTTTCCAAGTTTTTTCCTTCTAGAATAGGTAAGAAGCTCTTGATTTGTGATCTGTTTTGGTGTAGGATGAATCTGGTCAGGAGATTGGATTGAGGCTGGTGGTGTTGGGATTGATTGGGTTAAGGCTGGAGGTGTAGTGTAAGGACTCAAATGACTTTGGACAAGACTCTGTTGGTTGTCTCCTGAGTTAATTACATGATCAGATTGTATATCCCAATTCTGATACTCTCATGGTTGCCCCCTGAAGATCAGACCTGGGATAGCATGCTTGATGTTCAAAAAATGTGACATCCATAGAAGTATAGACCTTTTTGAGAACAGGAGAATAACATTTATAACCCTTTTGGTGTGGAGAGTATCCTATAAAAATGCACTTGAGAGAGGCTTTTCCTCTATGGTGTATCTGAACAAACACTGAGCAACCAAATACTTTAGGGTTTAAGGAAAAGAGTAATTTAGTGTGTGGAAAGGCTTTTAGAAGGACTTGGCTGGGAGTTCTGAAGTTTAGAACTCTAGAAGGCATTTTGTTGATGAGATAGGTTGCTGTGAGTACAGCTTCTCCCCAGAATTGTTTTGGCACATGAGTAGAGCATAAGGGATCTAGCAACTTCCAACATGTCTATTCTTCCTTTCAACCATTCCATTTTGTTGTGGAGTGTTAACACAAGAGCTTATATGGATAATGCCTTGACTTAGACAATAAGTATTAAGGCTAGAATTGAAATATTCTTTGGCATTATCAGTTTTTAGGATTTGGATTTTAGTCTGGAATTGGGTTTGTATCATGGCATGGAAGTTTTGGAAAATTTGGCTGACTTCAGATTTTTCTTTCATAAGGAATAACCAAGTCAATCTAGTGTGATCATCAACAAAGGAGACAAACCATCGAGTTCCAGTTATATTGTGCACTTGTGAGGGGCCCCATACATCACTATGAATCATTGCAAATGGATGTGATGGTTTATATGAGATGGTGGGATAGCTACTGCGAACATGTTTAGAGAGTTGACATATTTCACTTTTATTGGAAAAGAAGGATGGAAACAGCCTTTCAAGGTACACGAAGTTTGGATGACCAAGACGATAGTGCCATAACAGAACTTCACTATCTTTATTGACATGAAAATTTAAAGCTGATTAACCCTTGCATGATACATAGCTTCTGGTTTGAGTTTGTCTTCTTAAAGGAATCTCACTTTTGAGTAGATAGAGCCCAGAACACATCTTAGCACTGCTAATCTTCTTCCCCGTATCCAAATCCTGAAATATACACAAATGAGGAAAGAATTTAGCAACACAATTCAAGTCACGAGTCAATTTGCTAATTGAGAGTAGATTGCAGTCTAGGTTAGGAACATGGAGAATAGAGTTTAGGATTATGTCCCTTGAGAGTCTGCTCAAGCCTATTCCTTTAACTTGGGAGGAAGACCCATCAGCTATACAGACTGTAGAATTATTAGTGCACTGATTGTACTCATTAAGAAGAGTGGCATCTCCTGTCATATGTTCTGATGCTCCGGAGTCGATGATCCAAGGGCTTGAGTGTTTCTTGCTAACAGTAAGGGTTGTTGAAAATTTACCTTTTTGTGCTAACAGTCCAGATCCAGAACCAGAGGCTGACATACTTGGTTGAGATAGTGAATTTTGACTGAAGAGTTTCTGTAAGATCTCAAGTTGTTCCTTGCTGAAAGGACTTGTTTCTGTTGGCAAAATGGTGTTCTTATCTCGGTTGTTGTCTGAGATAACATTGTTGGCACGTTTGTCTTTGTCATTTATTGATTTTGATGGTTTCCAATCAGCAGGTTTGCCATGAATCTTCCAGCAGTTTTCCTTGACATGTCCTGGTTTGTTGCAGTGATCACACCAAGTTCTTCCTTTCCTCTGTCGATTGTCATAGTTGCTGTTTGAATAGCCTCGAGCAACAAGGGCAAATCCTTCCATAATCTGAGCTGATTTGTGAGGTTCCATCATTACTTTCTTTCTACTTTCTTCACGTCTAACCTCAGAGAATGCTTCTCTGAGATTTGGGAGGTTTGGTTCCCATTATTCTTCCTCTGACTTCATCAAGGTTCTTGTTGAGCCCAAGAAGAAATTTGAAAGTTCTTTTCTGCTCAACAATTCTTCTATATAGGACTGTGTCTTCAGGGCAATTCCAGCTGTAAATTTCAAACATATCTAGGTGCTGCCAATGACGGCAGAGAGTGTTGAAGTATTGAGTAATAGAAAGTTCTCCTCGGCGTAGATCATGTAACACTGCCTCAATCTCAAATAGTTCTGATATATTTTCAGAACTTGAGTAGGTTTCTCTTGCTGCTTCCCAGATTTCCTTTGCTGTTCCATATAGGAGAAAATTTTTGCCAATTTCATTGGTCATTGAATTGATCAGCCATGAAATTACCATATGATTTTCAGTCTTCCATGTTCGAAACATGGGATCATTCTTTTCTGGTATGATGATATCCCCTGTGAGGTAGTCATCTCTGCCCTTTCCACAAATAAACATCATGACTGATGATGACCATTGATGACCATTGAAGATAGTTATATCCATTGAGTTTGTGTCCTGTGATTTGGTGTGATGTGCTTTTAGTGCCTCCTAAAAGGCTACCATGAGAGGTTGTTCCTGGGTGTGACGTCACCTCAGAGAGAGAGCTTTGTCCTGCTGCTGCCATGCCTTAGAGAAGTAGATTAGGGTTCAGGAGTAGACTCTGATACCATGAAGAATTTTGAGAGAAGTCTTTCTCTTTTCTTAATCTTACCAGCAGTATGTTTGTACAATAAATAGGGAATAAAAGCTAACCTACTAACCCTCAAAACAAGAAATAAATACTAGATAAGAAAGTATCCTGCACTAAACTAGAAAGCAATAATCTAGAGAATCTGGATAGTTAATACCAGATTCTCTTTCCTAAACCATATATACTAATACTTCTCTAAGATCCTAACTGATTTTGAAACTGATTTCCACACATCCCAACAGTCATTGACAGTGACCTTGTTTTGGTTCTTAGAGACCGTGTGTATGATTATATTTTGAACTCTAAGCAGCATGGGACAATTAACTTGAACATCTTTGATCAAGTGAAAATTTCATTTTGGAGGAGCTATGAAGTGACTCTAAATTTTTATCTGGACTGAGAGCCAGTTAAATTTTCTTGGGGTTTTTTTGTTTGAAGAATCAAGAGGTTACTTGGTAAATGTGGCTTGGAACCCTGATATGGTCAACAATTTCAATCACTACCTCCAGCTATGAACACCTTTTTTTTTTTTTAAGAATCTAGTTATAACCAGCATAATCCTATCTGTTTTTCATGTTCTATTTCGTTTGTAATCCTAGAGTTTCCAGGTCATTGGTTTCACAAACTTGACAGCATAATCTTTGGGAGTAATTTGGTTATTCAACCGTCCCTATTGCCCCTCTTAGTGAACTCCTTACAATTGTTTAGGACTGCTATGGTTATCCTATGTGTGTAATTGAGCCACTACAAAATGCTCATGAAACCTGTTCTTTTGTGCAGGTCGAGTTGCAGAGTTTGATACTCCACCACGTTAGAGGATAAATCATCCATGTTTCTAAAGCTGGTAATGGAGTATTCTTCAAGGTCAAGTAGCGTACTGGATTTTTAAACTAGAGGGCTTGCCCAAAACATCAGGGTAGAGGCAGCAAGAGGAGGCCAAGGGTTTCAAAACGAAGTGGCTGGTGCTGCTTTCCTTGCTGCTGTTGCTTTCGTCAAACTGGAAGACAAATGGGAAGGCCGAAAGCAAACGTGTAGGTACTTGCTCGTAGTCCCTCTAGGAGTAAGTAACTTATCAAGGCAAGCAATTCGTCTCCCTGAAAATAAGTCTAGTTGGAAAGGTCCAATTTAGCGTTGGCAATAATTACGTGAAAAGAAACAAATAAAAAAGGGAACTGAGTTGTATTTGTTCAATGATGTGCATAAAGTAGGGTCTAGGTTGAGGCAGGTTTCTGTATTTCTCAGGAAGATCTTTAGAGCTGAACTAGTCGAATGCTAATCCCACTTATTCCCCCCCAATTCAGTGTTAGACCAGAAACTTTTGGATACTAAGAAATCTTGTCAACCATTTCTCTCTGAATTCTCTCCACTTCTTTGCATTTGTATCTTATGCATATGCATGAATAGTTCGATTGCTCGGACAAAGTGAAGCTGAGACTTTTGATTCGAAACTCCCAAGTTTTCTAATGTGTACTTTACTTCTACCCCTAGTTAAAGATTAATCTTCTTGAAGTAAATGCTATTTATTGTAACGATGCATGTGACAGATTGTTGATGGCGATGCAAGCAAACAGAAGGGGTTGCTTGACTCTTGGAAAGATGCAAGGCCTGTCAATGTCAACGAATGTTGGATTTAAATCCAACAGAGAACTCTAGTTTGATGTAGGACAAAGGTTATGTGAAGACAAATTTATATATTTTTGATATGGGACAAATGCAATACACTCATACATGGGTCTTTGAAGAGGAAAGAAGAACTTATATCCTACGTGGGATACTCTAATGGTGGAATTTTGGTTTTTTGCCAACTCTATCAAGATTATTTGATATCAATTATTCATTCATTTATAATTAATTTTACACATTTTAACTTTCATATTATAATAAATGAATTGGAGAATATTTTTTAACAAGTCTTAACCCAAAAAATTAGTGTATTTTAACTTTAATTAAGTCCAAACAAGTCTTGAGATATATAACTAACAAAATAAAATAAAGTTCATAATATCTATGTTGTGCTGTAAGAAGAAAAGAAAAAAAGAAAATATCACATAACTTATTCAAGGCTTGTTTATAGCCTTCTATGCTATCCAATAATCTTAGAAACTAAAGGAAAAGCTAGTCGTCTATGTTGTTTCTAGGTTGTAATATGATTAATCTTTTGTTTCCTTTACTATGTTTTTTCCTCATCTAATAAGAAAATAAACAAAATAATAAACCATAATACTTAAAGGAAATAATTAATGTTCTCATATATAATGTCGCGGAGTCGTGCCGTGATGTCGTCGGTGACGGTGGAGACTCGTATCGTGCTTCTTGATGATGATGATGTGTGTGTGTGTGTTGAGAAGTGTTTTTTGGATTTAATCATAAAATTATGATTAAGGTTCAGGAGTCGCCACCTAGTATTATGGTCATTAGGAACCTATGGTATGCGAGAGTCTGGGTAAAAGACTGATTGTGCAAGGGAAAGACGTATCATCCCCAGTGCACCTTACCTCAGGTAAGCTGTATTGTTGTTTGATTGTTTTTAGGTTGAGTTTTTATTTGTTAGTCTTTTTTAAGGTTTAAGACATATCTCCTTTCATGAGAGAGTCTATCTTATCGGGTTAAATCTTAATGTTCTAAAGTTTGAATTTAACATCGTATTTTTTTACACCTTGTATCTTTAATACCTTAGAGTGTACTTTATCATGTAATTTTATACCATCACAAATATTAAAGTCTACATTTACACCCAAAAAAAAGATTGAAAAAAAGATTTTTGATATTTTGGACAAATCCTAATAGATATCATAAACTGGTTACGATATCTATTTTTGGAGTTTTAAAAATATGAGCAAGATGCAATTTTTTTTGCTTTTTTATGAAAAATATGTTTGGAAAATTTTAGGATTTGACGTATGCATGAACACAAAATATTTTTTTTTTATTTTTGAAAAGAGAAATTAATTTAAAAGTTCTGAGATTCTTTTTGAATTTTTGAAATTTTATTAGAAAAGTTTAAGAGAAAATCGGGTATTTTAATACCAAAATTTTTTATCTTACATTGTAAGTATATAAGCCCAATATTATACAAAATTGATGGAAAATATGTGAGAAAATCACAAATTTTTTGAAAGGATTTTTGAATTTTTTTTAAAATTTTTCATTTTTTTAATTTTAAAATATAATATTATAATATATATTATTATAAATAAATAAATATTAAATATACAAGGGCTGGGCCGACCTAGATAACTGGGTCGAGCTTAGCCACAGAAAAGGGTGGGTCGATATCGCCCCAAAATGGTTGGGCCAATCTCGGCCTAACAAATTTTTTCTTTTTTATAATTTTTGGGTTGGATCCGGCCCAGACATTTGGTCTAGGCTAGAATTGGCCTGGCCCAAAGTCAATTGTTACATAAATAGTGAACGTGAATTATAATTCATGCCCACTGTTCACACAGTGAACAGAGAAGGAGAAGAAGAAGAAAAGGAAGAAGGGGAAGAGTAGGCTACCTGACGTGGTGGCGATGTCTGGCTGACGGTCGCAACGGCGGAGGCTAGTGGCAGAGAGAGAGAGAGAGAGAGAGAAAAAGAAGGAGAAATGAGAGGTCTGTAGAGACAGAGAGGGAGCAATGGTGGCTCTTGGTGGCAGTTGGTGGTTGGGCTAGCTTTGGGGGGTGGAGCTGATGACGGACAAGCTAGTGGTACTCCATGTGACTAAAGAAGAAGTGGTGGTTCAAGGCGCAACTGGAGACAAGAACCACGGTTGTCGTGGTGTAAGAGAGCTCACAGAGAAAAAGAAAAGGTTGGTGATGGTGGTGATGGTTTCTGCCGCCGGTGAGGAGTTAGGTTGGTGGAAGAGGTTGAGCTACCCTCAATCACAATGGTGTTGTGGTGGTAGCGGCAGAAGGAACGATGGAGAGAGAGAGAGAGAGAGAGAGAGAGAGAGAGAGAGAAATGGCAGAAAACTGGGGGAAGAGGCTGGTTTTTCGTCAACTTTGGACCCGATTTTATTCCTGCTCAGGCCATAAAATCCACCCCTATTTATAGGGGTTAGAATAGGGTAATCTTGTCTACACAGGAGAAAACTTTGACTCTTGATTCGGTTTAGAAGGATCTCAACTGTTGACTCAAAGTAAGCACCATGAACTATCATACCTGATAGTTCAAGGCTGTCTAAGTTGACCATTTTAGGTCGGCACCATGAACGTTGTGATGTCACTTGGACTGAGCGAGCCATACCTGGGGATAAAGGGTTGTTAGGTGATCATTTTGGTTCAAGAGTTGTCAAATTTGGTGAAGTTTAGAGGCATTGAATGCATCTGCAAAGTAGCCTCCCTGAGTTGTCATTTTAAAGAAAATTGAAGAAAAAGATGAATAGTAACCAAAACGGCGCCGTTTTGGTATAGTTCATTTTAGTCCTTTGATTTTTGATTTTTTGTATATACACACCTCTGATTGACTTCAAACTTTTAATTTTATGCAATTGAGTCTCTGGAAAAACATCAATTTTAACCCCGGATTTTGGCTCTTTTTGTACTTTGATCCTGGTCTCGGAGATATGGAATTTGACTCTCAATTGACTATTAAACTTTCAATTTTTTCAGTTTTACCCCTGATTTTTGTCAATTAAACCCCTATAGTTTACTGCCTTTTACAAAATGGTCCTTGGCTGCGAATTTCTTCAATTTGACACCTAATTGACCCAAAAACTTTAATTTTCTTGCAATTTTGCCCCTGATTTCAATCAATTAATTTGGTAAAAATTAAATTTAGTCTTTTAAAATTCCAATCTTCTCAATTAAGCCCAAATTAACCTTCCAAACTTAAGTTTTTACCAATTAAGCCCCTAATAAAATTAATTTGACCCATTTAAAGTATAATTAAGTCCTCGCATTTAATTAAATCTTTCAATTGGACCCAAATTAATTCATAAACATAATTAAAATTCAATTTGGCCCATGATTAAATTAAATTGGCCTATTAAAAATTTAATTATGTCATTGGACTTAAGTTTTATGAAATTCATCTAATAGTCATTTAATTTAACCTTGAATTTGCATTTTTTCCTCTATTTTTGGGCATAATGGGATATAATTAGGTCTTGAATTTCCTCCAAAATTGCAGCTTGATTTTTTTGTAATCCTCTTTGATCTGCGTTCTCCACGTTGCCAACCTTTATTTTATTTTTTGATTTTTATTTTGAATAAAAAATAAATTTTGGAGAATAACCCAGAATTGGGTTATGATAGTTGCCCCCCTCATTATAATGCTTACTATAGAAAGTCTCGTAAGAGACTTTAGATAATAAGCGTTGTAAATAAGAAAAAGAAAAATGAGAGATGATGGACTCACCATATCAAGAAATAATGGATCCTTCCGAGGGCTGAAAAGCGCACTCAGAGTAAAAACTGGAAGCATTTTCTTTTGAAAATTCAAAGATTTTGAAATTGTCATTATAAAAAGCTGGTTATAATCTAACCCGACATAAAATCAAATAATAATAATAATAATAATAATAATAATAATAATAATAATAATAGAAATAGTAATAGTAATAGTAATAGTAAATAAGTAAGTAAGCTTTGAGAGGGGCAAAATTAAACAAAATAAAAGTTATAAGGTATTAATTTAGTGAGAAGGAAAGGATGGGGACAAATTTGAAAAAGGCTAAACAAAAAGGGTCAATGTGCAAAATTTAAAAGATGGGACTATATAAATGCCCAATTTTTCTTCTCTTGGTCAATGGCTACAAACCTTAAGAGAGGGAGACAATTTGTGTGATTTTCTATTTGTTTTCTTGTTAAGTATATAAAAAAAATAAAAGAAGTGTAATTAGAGTGATTAGAACTTAGTTAGACAATTGAGAGGGGTGATTTAGTGCTTGGAAGTTGTTTTGAAGAAACAAATCTAAAGCTAGGGATTAAAAATGGAGAAGAAGAAAACTTGAATCTTTCTTGCATTCATTCCTTAAATCTTTATCTAAGTAAATTAAAGAACATGTTTAAAATGATTAATTGTTATAATTTTGTGTTTTGATGAAGAAATTAAATTGCTATGATTATATGAAATTGGAGATTTATGGTGTTAATTATTGAAATGATGCAATTTATGATTGAGTCATATTAGAAAGTGTGAATTATGATTGGGCAGATGTTTAATTTAGAAATGGAAGAAGCAAACTCCCACCCCTACCCGGCCCCCCCCCCCGCCCACATGCTAATTATTGGTCTCGGCTAAAGGAGAAGATTTGGGAGAATGAGGCATTTAATGCAATTGAAAGTTGTGGGAATTGAACTAAATGATAAATGTTAATAAATAGAATAGATAAGGATTTTACAAAAAAAAAAAAATGAAGAGGGAAAATTTTCACCATTTTTCCTTGTAGGAATTTCAGCCAAGGCATATAAAAAGGAGAAAAAAGAATTTTGACTTGGATTTTGTTAATGTAAGAAAGTGATTTTAGATAAATGAGATGGATTGGATGAATTTCACAATAATAATAATAATAATAATAATAATAATAATAATAATAATAATAATATATTATTGTGTATGCTTCAAATAATCCTTATTTTAATTGTATATTATTAACTGTAAATTTCTAGTTTTTGCTTAATATTCACATGTTATATAAATATATTATTAGATACCTCACACCCTCGAGCTGGAAAGTATATGCATAGATGAAAATCACTCGTATGTTAAAGAATTGTAAATGTTTAAATTATCGGGGACAACAACGTCTTTATTTTAGCTAGCAATATAGTTTTTTTTGTATTTATATTTGAATGTGTTTGTATTCTAAGAAATTAATGCTTATTATAAATAATTTAGTTTTAAATCTTGTATATTAAATCATACAATGTAAAATTGATTTAACACTAGTTATAATTAAAACCATATAACAAACATACAAAAAATAAGACAACTCTCATGTTATGTTATAGGCTTAAATTATCTTTCAATCAACTTTATGGTCTTATTGAATCATCTTGCTAGGTCATATGTTCTGGTCATTCTCGAACCGATGCCACTAGGTATAATCCCACTTACTAGTTAACTAATTTAACCGCTCAATTACCGAGTACTAATTCGATCACCGGATAACTAGTTGCACTGTCAATTTTCAGGCACTAGCTCCATTAGAGGATAACTAGTTACATTACCCCTTATTAGGCACTAGCTCCATTATAGAATAGCTAGTTCCACTTACATCAATACACACACAGAGATACACACACACACACACACACAGAGAGAGAGAGAGAGACTACATTTATTAAAAGCACAGTTACTTGATTCAACATAAAAGTGTTAAAGTGTTAAATACCTACCTAAGCTTTATGCTCGTGATGTTATCCCCTGTTGTTGTCCTAAGTCGCTAGTCTCTCTTATTCCAACAAGAAACATTATCATAAATACTTCAACTATCATTAAAATTCATTTTCAATTCTCATTAAATCCAAATTTTTTTATTTTAATTAAAAGAAAATCTTGAAATTTCCTACACCCATGTATCTTCCATAACCATAGTTATATTTAAAAATTTATTTCACTTAATTCTTCAATTTATATGAAATTTAATTTCATATCAAACAATATATATAAATATATATGCTCAAAATAATTTCCATATCAATTTTTCTTACATCTATGTCACATTACATAATCATTTCCATGGTCTTTTAAATAATATGCTTTGTATTATTATCCAACATAAGCACACCATCCTCTATCTCAATTTTATTTATTTCACAAATAACTTGCATTACAACTTCATTAACCTCAATAATCACATATGTAAAGCATCCTTGTCAATTTGTTAACTTCCACATCAACTATAATATATAAAATCCATCATCAAAATCACTTAGTTTCTTAATCCACACTTTTTACTTTCCAAATTCTTTAAGTACCTTAAATTATATTACACTAAAATATCATCGCATATAATTGGACTATCATTTTCATGAACAACAATGCCCATATAATAATTCACATTAATTCTACTCAATTACTAAACATTAAAGAGTTTCAAACATATCCTCCATTTTTTTTCCTATTGGCCAGCCTCTCTCCCTATCTCTCTAACATGATTTTCTTTCTTCCTATCATCATAATTCAACATCAAACAAAACCTTTTCCATCCTAATTGCCTCAAATTGATCAATTTTAACAATTTCCTCAATTTATACTAAAAACCCTAATTTGATTTTGCTAGGATTTTGATCAAAGTCAATTAACCTTTATTCAAATCGATATGGATGGGTTCTACACATCTTACCTAGTAATAATCTGAACTTCAAAAGCTACTCTGTTGAATTTTTTTAAGCTTCTTCCTTCTTCCTTCTTCCTTCTTCCTTCTATTTCTTTTCTTTCTCTCTCTAAATTCATTTCCCCTCTATTTAATCTCTAGTGTTTAAGTGTTTCCCTCATTTATGAATCTATTTATCTCAAACATTATAAATAAATAATACAACATTTATTTTTTATATGATTTTAAAAAAAAATTTCGACATGGTTTTGGAATGTCGGCCTATAAAGGTCTTTTTAATTTGTATCAAACCTCAAGTTATAAAACCCAATATGCATGAAATATGATGAAAACATATTTTTTAAGATTTTATTTCTTAGAAATATTGGAATATAAACACTAGAATTACTATGCATGTAAACTTTGTAAAATTTACATAAAAATAAAGTACTTATGCTTTTTTTTTTTTTTACTGAGAAGTTCAATCCATATGCAAAGGATTTTAAAATATATTTTTTAGCATGAACATGAAGATGAAAGCAAGCATAAGAATACAAACTGAAGATGACAACTTAAACCTTCAAATAAGGGATCTCAAGTCTCATGTTATTCATTCATGCATCAAAATCATACATTAAAATTTGATTTTTTTTTTAATTTTAACATAAGAGGCATGCAAAACCTAAATGACACACAAACAAACCCTAAAAGCCAAATTTTATATTTTTATTCATGCATTTTTTCCACAAATTTAGCCACCATATTTTTAATAAAAACACAAAATATCTAGATTAAACTTAACTAAGCCTAAAAACATCATTTTTTTATATTTTTTTATGCATTTAAAAAAAAAGCATATAAAGCATCATTTTGTACTATTTTATCATAAACCCTAAAAAAAGAAAACAAAGGGAAAATGGGTTGTGATTTATCTCAAGGATGGTTTCAGCTGAATAGGGAGGTGTGTGGAGGTTTTTGGTGGCTCCAATGATGGTTGATAAGTGGTGGAGAGGATTATGGTTGTTTTCTCTCTCTAGAATAAGGTTCTTTTTTTTTTCCTTCTTGGTTAGTGCTTTTTTTTATTTGCTTTTCTCTTTCCTTTCTTCTTCTCTTACTCTTTTATACCCTCTGGAATTCTTTGGTTCAAAATGAACCGGTATGGTGCCAAAAACTAACTTTTCCCTCTTATTCACAATTCATTTTTTTATATATGTTTTCCTTTTTTTTCTTTTCTTCTTACTTCCCTCAACCCTTTGGACAAGTTGGTTTAAGTTTAAACCTTCTTCTCCATTATCTTTCTTAAATTTTGGTCTCTCTCTCTCTCTCTCTCTCTCTCTCTCTAGGCTTGTTCTCCCTTCTTCTTCACATGCCTTTCTATTTATAGGCATGGAGAAAGGTCTTAAAACCTTTTTCGATGGGTTAATTTGAATCATCGATCTTCTATGATCAATCTTAGTCATCCACCATTATTGTACACTTTGTACAACATGCTCGATTGGCTTCTTTGACAGGCATTTTTTACCACCACAAAGAGACAATGAAGCAGGTATTTGGCTAAAAATAAAGCACAAGTGTAAAGGAAGAGAATGACTATCTTTTAGCCATTAATGCTAATGTGAAAGAGAGAAATGGTGGTCCAAAGTAGCTCTAAAAATAATTGTAAAAAGAAAAATAAAAAACAAAAATCATGCATGCTTGGTGTGAGGGAGAAGAAAAGGTTGTCTTCCCCTTCAAAACATTGTTGTTTTAATGCTTTTAGCATTTTTTATGGTGCTAAACACTGATTCATTTAATGGTATTTTATTATTATTATTATTATTATCTCTTCAATTAAGTGTTATCTCTACAATTAAGAGTCTAATTGCATTAATTAGGTCCCTAAATTCCAACACCTATTCCATTTTAGTCATTGATCCTTTAATTTATTTTTTCCTCTTCAATTCACCCCTGATTGAATTAATAGGATCCCAAAATTTCAGCACATCTTTCATTTTGGTCATTGGTTCTTTAATTCTTTCAATTATTTTCAAATTGACTCTAAATTTTAATTTCTTTTTCAATTAAGTTTCTAATTGAATTAATTGGAACTCTACATTTTTTCATCTCTTTTATTTTGGTCATTGGCCTGTAAATTTATCAAATTTTGTCTATAATTTCAATTTCCTCATCAATTAGGCTTTTAATTGAATGAATTAGACTTTCAAACATTGCCATCTTTTCCACTTTGTTTCTATTTTTTTTTATTATGACCAATTTCAACCATCTCTTTTGATTTTCTTCAACTAAACCCAAAATTGCATGCTCACATGACTTTTGACCATGATTTTTGAAATCTTGTAAATTAAATTCATGCTTGATTTCAAACCCCAAACTATATTTTATTTCTGAAATCTTTTTTTTTTCTGAATATTTTTCTTGAAAACATTATCTTTAAACATGATTTTTTTAAAATGATTTTTGAAGACAATCTTTTTTGAAAATTTTGAAAGGGTAAAAATTAGGTTATAACACCTCTCGCGCGAGAATATAAAATGCTAAAAACTTTTATACATTTTATTAAAATAATAAAACTCATATTGTATAGTTTTATAACACATGTAACCAATAAATGATTTTAAACTAAATGAAAATCATGAAGCAACATATTTAGTTTCTGTTTTTCAATTAAATAATTCAAAATTATTTGATTAATAAACAAACAACAACAACAATAATACTCAAATGAAAACTAATTGAATTAAATCCTTCATAAATTGTTAATTAAACTAGATTTTCAAAACTATAAAACTTTAAAATTTGACTTAAGATAGTTGGATTTAAATTTAATTTATTTTTAATTTATTTTTCAAAGATAAATAAAACTGAATTTATTTAAATTGAAGCTAATTAATGTTTAAATCTAAATATTATATTAAACATCAAATTACATATTACAAAGAATAAAATAAACATGCATACAAATAAACATAAATTATTAAACTAGCATGCCATCTAAAAGATATTAAAGTAATAGAAAACGTAAACAAATTAAATCACACTTACTTGTTGAAGCACTTATTATAACAAGAACATGTAATTATCGCAAAAATTGTACCATTTGTTCTTAAGATGAATTTTGCTTGTCGATTTATGCAAACGATAGATGCAAATTGTTCTACGTTACTCAACAATTATACTATGTGTTTGTTTTTGTGATTGATGTTGAGTTTTGTGTATAAAACCTATTAAAATAACTAAGAAAAATAAAAAAAATTAGCTTTCATGATTGGATTTTATGCATAATTAAATTATATCCAACCTCAACCACAGAAATAAATATACTATTAATTGATGCGTTTCTTCAACAACCAACCTAAACAAACTTAAAATAACCAAATCACTTTATTTCTACATTAAAAATAGAATAAACAAGAAAAATATTTTTTTTATTAATTAAAATAAACCAACCAAACCTCTATCCATACAACTCGAAAGAGGAGAAGAATTTTTGTACGGTGAATATAAAATATGTATGCACTTGTATGCAAGCCTTGGAAGAGGAAAGAAGAATATATATATATATATATATATATATATTTTATGTATTAGAAGATATATTTTGTAATATGCATTTGAGGTAGGGTTATACTATAAGAATTTATGTCAACTTACGTAATTATCCCGTATTTTTGTTGTAAGAATACAGTATTATTGCCTTAAAATAAAAGAAAAAGAAAAAAAATACCAATCAATTACAAGAGTACAAAATGCTACAGTAAATCTAAGTGGACCGGGTCGCAAATCCAGATCCAGATCCAGATCCTAAATCCAAATCCCTCAATCCACAGCATCTCTCTCTAGCAGAACTTCCAGACTCCATTCCCTGTCCCCTCGAACGAAGAAGGATGCAGGCCATATCGAGGCGATTAGGTCACCAATCCCAGATATCTTCTTTCAAATCAATTTACCCGCTATCCGATCACCGTAATCCTCCGCATTTCTAGGGTTTTTCTTTCTTAATTTCAAGTTACGACGACATTTTTCATTTTATTATTAATTTGCAGTTTATGGAGCTGATCACCCACGATACGGATCTACTCTGGCAACCAGAGGTGTAGGCCACCTTATTCGCAAGGGCACTGGTGGAAGATCCTCTGTCAGGTAATTCTGTATCTTTCATCTCTACAATCTCAGTGAAAAATGTTTTCTTGTTAATTGTATTCGTTCTTATTGAATGCGGTATCTCTGAGGAAACATAAAATAGAATGAGTTTTATTTGCAGAAGATTGCATTGTTTGTTTAATTTTTGCAGATGTTTTAGAGTTAATTAAATTTTTATTTTTTGCAGTGGAATTGTTGCTACGGTGTTTGGAGCTACAGGGTTCCTTGGTCGATATGTTGTGCAACAGCTTGGTGAGTTGCTTGTAGTATTAGTTTATTATCAAAAACTTCAAAAACTTCTTCGCTTGAAGTGTTTTTAGTTTTTGTCTGCAATTCTTATTTCCTGCTTGATTTGTGCTCCAGCAAAAATGGGCTCTCAAGTTTTAGTTCCGTTCAGAGGTTCTGATGATGATCCTCGCCACCTCAAGTTGATGGGTGATTTGGGTCAGGTAGAGTAGTGAATTAATATAGAGTTTTTCATCATGTAAAGTCTGTCTGGACTGAAGCATGGGTTTTTATTGTTGCATGTTCTAGGATGTTGTTTATTATGTTTATGGTATTCCTGATAATGTTGATACGTTCTCGTTTTACTTGTTCAGATAGTACCAATGAAGTACAACCCGAGAGATGAGAATTCCATTAAGGCTGTAATGGCAAAGGCCAATGTTGTTATTAATCTTATTGGTAACCTCTTCACTTGTGATATCTTTGAGCTTTTTAATTCTTAGAGCTTGCAAGTCTACTCATTCAATTATGCGCTATCATTGGCAGGAAGGGATTATGAGACAAGAAACTACAGTTTTGAGGAATTGAATCATGCCATGGCCGGACAACTTGCTATGGTATGTGCAGCACTTCTTGTTAAATCCTGATAATGCTGTTGGGTTATGATACTGCAGGTGTTCTGATTCTCCTGGCTGTGGATTTTGAGGAAGCAACATATGTCCTATGTTGTCTTACTATCTTAGGTCTTCATCATTTGCGACCCTGTTCTCTGACAAATTCAAGTCAGAAGTTTCTTTTTTCCTTTCACTCATTTACTGCATTATCTTTCCCGACTTCTGCAGATTTCTAAAGAACATGGAGGTATAATGAGATTTATTCAAGTTTCTTGTTTAGGAGCATCTGCATCATCACCATCACGACTGCTAAGAGCTAAGGCTGCTGGAGAGGAAGCTGTTTTGAGAGAAATGCCTGAGGTAAATATTTAGTCTTGGTTTTCCTATGGCCTATGCTAATGATGCATCATTTGGATTTCTTTAGGTATCATAACATGGGAGCTTAGTTTCTTCTACCCTACAGCGATCTTGATGCATACACTGCTTATGCTCTTAGGGGTTGTTTTTGCCCCCATACTCCAACCATCTTTTATGTGCTTCGTGCTTATTAAGGTGAACTTGGTTTTCAAGGACATGGGGGTATTGGAGCTGTCATTTTGCTTTAAATCCAATGGCCGTTCCAATCTCCAATGCCAAAATTTCATCACACATTTTAGTATCCTACTTTTGGTGGAAAGGATTTTGTTACCTTGATCCAACAAAAGTATGTTTTTCCCTCAATTCTATCCACTTTAGGATGGAAATGTTTTTGTTATTTCGGAAGGGAAGCTCCTTTGCCAAACAACAAAACAATGGCTGCTCTCTTTCCTTTCACTTCTTTGTCTTGCCTTCCAATTTCCTCCAACCAAAAGGAATGCGGTGGTGGTTTTGCATGCATTTGTGTTTTAATGTGTTTTTATTGATTCAAAGCTAAGTGACAAGGGATTGTTGCATTGTTGTGTTATGTCTGCTTGCTTTTGATACCTGCTTGATTTCTTTTTATTTTTTTGATTGTTTGAAATGGTTTCATATTTGCTTCAGCCAATTGCAATCAGACAGTATTGTTTGAAGATCAAATTTTCTTTACTGCAATAATATTTATGTATCTATATGGTTTTTTTCATGACTTTGCTACATGGGATTAGAGAAGTATTTGGATGCTTAAAATTATAATTGACGACTTGTGCTTTTGTCTCTGGACCCATCAAAAACTGTAAAAAGAGTTTGCGAGAATCAGCCTCTTAATCTGGTTTGAGTTTGGTAACCCCTTTTATTTTGAATAACTTCAACTATGTGCCCTGGGTTGTAAGGGTACTACAAGAATATCATGTATTTTTTTGGAGATGACTCAAGATTTTTTTTAATGGGTATAAATATTTTAACACAAAGAAAAAGGAAAGCTTTATTTCCTTTAGTGTTATCATGAAGTATGTTGCTTCAGGATTGGGTAGACCTTTTAACTGTTGCATGGTCTTCTTGAGTCAACTTAATTGTTGGCTCACGATATTCCCAATAAAAACTGTATAATTACCTAGAAAAACAAAGCAAAATCAACTGACTCTATGTGGAGTTCTTTTAGTTTTATGGTAGCTATTGGTTCTAGACATTGTTGTGAGATATGCTGTCACTTCTTTAGACATTACTTGGAAGATGCATCATATCTGGACATTTTTTAAGTTTGAAGTTCCCACAACAGGGACAACTCAAATACAAATACAGACATGACCTCCTTTAGTTGTCCACTGTGGTATCCATAACATATTGCAGACGGAAAGGCAAAAAAAGTTGGCTGGACAACCATGCTTATAAGGTGCAAATCAAAGCTGATTTAAGACCATGCAAGAAAATGCTCTACCTTCTAGCATTTCCCCCCGCCTTTTAGCTGTAACCATGTTGCTTTTTCAAAAGGCAAGTCTTTACATACATTGACCTTAACAGGCAACAGTCATGAAACCTGCTGTGATGATTGGTACAGAGGATCGTATTTTGAACCGGTGGGCCCACTTCACAAAAAAATATTCCTTTCTCCCGCTCATTGGAGATGGATCTACCAAGTACGTCAATAATGTAATGAAAAAAAAAAAAAAAAACTTTCTGAACTTTTTGTGTATATATTCCTAATAGGGTCTTGTTTGCAGAATCCAACCTGTATATGTTGTTGATATTGCTGCTGCAATTATTGCAGCCTTGAAAGATGATGGAACCAGTATGGGGAAAGTATATGAGCTTGGTGGGCCAGAAATCTTTACCGTGCATGAATTGGTAACCTCTCTCCTGTTTTGTTAATTTTCATACTGTGATACTTGCTGAAAGCCTGAAACTACAGAAGTCTTGTGTGCAATGCAGGCAGAGCTTATGTATGACGTGATTCGTGAATGGCCTCGCTATGTGAAAGTTCCATTTCCCATTGCCAAGGTAATTTAACTCAAAAGAAGAATGTACTTTTAAAACTGGCATCAACTACCAATAAGACTCTAGGTCGTTTGAAAGTGTCTGCTTAACCTGCACTGAGTAGACAATAATGCTTGAGTTTGAGCTGTTTGATCTGAAATTCACATGTACCAAAAAGAGATGATAATGCTTGTATTGGAACAAACAGACTTCTAGTATCCAGCAGATATATTATATTACCATGTAGGCATGTGCTTACGCAGATATGTGCACAAACTTCCTGATACCCAGCAGATATCTTCTATCATGCACAATGCCAAATAAAATTAGTGTTGGCGTGTCTTTCACAAATATTTTTGTGGCTATGCATCCTCATGTCTATCTTTGCTAGATGGAAGCTTTCAACAGGACATCTTCATATCATTGAATTGCACCTGTGTTTTGAATGTTCGTAGGCCTTTGCAACACCACGAGAAATATTGCTTAATAAGCTTCCATTTCCGTTACCTAATCCCAAGATGTTCAACCTGGATGAGATCAATGCCCTTACCATGGATACAGTCGTGTCAGAGAATGGTGAGTTCAGTAAGTTAATGTTTTCCTTCTTTGCTGTGTTGTTTCAATATTTTCTCACATTGTTGGTGGTTGCCTTTGGGGGTCCGGCTTGCAGCTTTAACATTCAGTGATCTTGGGATTGTACCACATAAGCTGAAGGGATACCCTGTTGAGTTTCTAATCTCATATCGTAAGGGTGGCCCACAATTTGGTTCTACAATCAGTGAAAGGGTTTCCCCTGATTCCTTCCCTTAAGATTCTTTGATCTTTCGTTTTGAAATGCTTGTGGTCCATTGCCAATTTGGAAACTTGGAACACATATGACGCTAGCAATTTTTCAAGGGAACAAAGATATGGACCAAATGATCTTGCTTGTAAGTGTTTGAAGAGGGGGCAATTTCCTGATTGTTTGCATAGTTAGGAATAAGCTGAATTGTAGATGCCTAACATTATTCTCCAGGGCTGTATGACTCTCATTTTTGGGACTTTTAGAAAGGAAAAAAGCTGATGGTTTTTTCTTGGTAGCAGAGATGTTTCTGTTAAGTGTTTGTTCTTGTGGTTTGACGATTTTGGTATTCATTCATGTTCTTTGGAGTTCGAAATGATTTATTTATTTATTTATTTATTTTCCATTCTAAAGGTGAAGGGATGGCGTTGTTTCTCTCATGTTGTATGAAGAGTTTGTGGAATTGATTTTTGAAAACTTCGCACCTAATATCATGCTGTTGGAAGAACATTAAATTGTAGCCTACTCGTAACCAGTGAAAGAAACTATGCTCTATATATATATATATATATATATATATATATATATATATGAAATCTATTTTTCGTAATTTGTTTTTTAATTTGTTTATCAAATTTATTGTTCTCGTACCTGAGATGATTCATTTATAATTATTTTTTTTAAATTTATAATAAGTTTTTGCTTAAAAAAACAATAACTATGCATCTCATGAAAAAAAATGCATGAATAAGGTAATTAATTTTTTTTTATTAAGAATATACTCTTTCCTCCTCTTTTTTTATTCAAATCATTATAGTTTTCTCAAAGTTTTTTTCTGCCTTAATGAAACAATGAGTTTCTCTATTATAATTTTATTTGATACCTTTCCTGTAAATATTTATTTTTCATTATTGTAAATACATCACATAAATACAATTTATTTATATAAAAGAAAAAGGAAAAATTAAGAAAAAATTATAATAATCTATTTGAAGCATTGTAAAATTAAAAAAAACAATTAAAATATTAATTACTATTTAAAAAAGGTAAACTAAATAATTTAAAAAAATAAGAGAGAGGGTGTTAAATAAAACTTAAATAAAAATATATGCATAGTAAAAATAAATAAATAAAAGGATATCAAATAAATTTAAATAAAAAATTAATCAAAAGTTTTAAAAAATATGCTAGGTAGTACTAACAAGCTAGCTCCACGTGCCTGTCAGGGATCCAAAAATCCATGTGCTCTTGGCTGAAAATATAAAAAAAAACATCCTAGAAGCATTAATAAACCCATTTCAACCGCAAAGCAACCTTTAATCTCTATAAATAATTGTAAATTAAGCGAATAAAAATAATAGATGGACTTGATCTATCTTTTCTGATATAATTAAAGAGCAACATCATTTCTATTGAATTCTCATCGAAAAAGCAAACTCACTAACACAAAATCAATTTTTATGATGGCTAGAATATCATCGTAATGCTAAAAAATAAGAGCTAAAAAATAGGTAAACCAAAACTTTAGAGAAGAAATTAAGTTTTTCATGCTAATATGCAAATGAGACCTATTGTTTTTAAATTTGAGTTCTTTTAATTTCTTTTTTCAACTACGGATAAAGCTTATTTCATAAAACTCATCAAAAAATTTATCAACCACTTGTATTTGCAATATAATACAAATAGAAAGAAATATCAATATATAAAACTATGATAATATAACTTTGAAGAATGAAATTTCAAATACAAAGATATTTGATAATAAAAAATAATAAATTATATTGTTCCTATGAACAATGGTGTTAATAGTTGAACTTGGTAGGAGTAAAAGTAATAGCTTACTGTTACTTTTTCTGTTCATTAGTATATTTGGTAATGATTTGATTTGCATTTTTCCGTGGTTCAGATATTGTTTTTTAGTGAATAAATGAATATATAGGTTTTTCCAACATGTTTTTGGATATAAAACAATTATCAATCATAAATCAAAATACTTATACATGCATCTAATTAATATAAATTGATATTTGATCAAGAGATAACTAAGATTTATATATTTGATCTCACAATATGAGTTATGTACTTTATTGTTTTCAATAGCTATGTTTCTTAGAATAAATTATTTAATCAAACAATTATTCGTGCTAATAAAAGGTAAAAAAAAATATTAATGAAAACGAATTGAGTAAAATTATAAAGCCCAACTATTAAAAAACTCAATGTTGAATAGAGAAATTAAAAAAAAATATTTAAAAAATAGAATAAAAAGAGATTTGGGTCAACCCATGTTAACCTTTAAAACCCATGACCTTAGTCATGAGGTCGGGACTAAACCCATAAAAAAAAAAAAAAAAGACAGAAAAAACCTTAATAAAAAATTACTGAGGGGTGAAATTGAAAAAAAAATACAATAAAAAAATGATAAACAAAGTAATAAAAAGAATGAGAATAAAATTCAACATAAGAATAAACTAAAATCAAATGTTGAGAGATGTAATTGAAAACAAAATTTAACTAGTAAAAGGATTAAAAAATTAAAAAGAATGTGGACCAAATTTGATATAGAAATAAAATTAAAATAAATGATGGGGGATGAAATTGAAGAAAAAAAATCAATTAAAAAAAGATAAAAACAAAACAAATAACAACCAAAAGAATGAAGAACAAATTAAATATTAAATATAAATAAGAGGACACCTTTATAATATGGCAAAGAAAAGAGAGATAAAAGAGGGAGGAGAAGAAAAAAAGCCCATCGGAGCCTAACCGTCACGCCTCCTCACACACACGTTGTACCACCAGGAAAAGGATGTTGATGTGATTCTAATGCCGTTGTGGAAGGCAAACGTCTCATTGCCATATAACACTGCACACACCGCCTAAAGAGCGCATGTAGTGTCATCTTATTGACGAGTGCTTGACATACACCAACTACCTTTTTTTTTTTATTAATATTTTATATTTACAAAAAGTCCAAATTTTCTCTTATGGAACATGAATATAACAAAACAACCAAAGACCAAAAATTCCATGAAAGGAAGTTTTAATTCTTTGATCTCAAAGGCATTTAAGTAATTTCACTTGCATAGAAAACAAAAATGTCTATAAAGCCCCCTATACACTATCGCACGTCTCCTACGCGGCGTCGGTTTGATGATTTTTTTTATTGTGTTTGCTGTTGATTAGTTCGTTGGGAGTCGCCACCTAGTATTTAATTGAGGGATACTAGGAAACCTGGGTATACTGGTCTTGTCAGAGATTCACGAGTAAGGGACTGGTTGTGGTTAAGGAAGGTATTAGCACCCCTAACGCACCCTACCTGAGGTAAGCTGCTTCGTGACTTTGATGTGTTAAAGAAGTTTTAAAAATTTTGTCTTCTTATCAAATATTATAAATACGACTTCTGTGTAAGTTCATAATTCTTCTTGACCGTGATCAAATCAAAATATTAAATTCTTCTTTGTTTTTTTTGCAATTTTATCATAAAAAAACATCCATAAAACAAATAAAAACACACACATACACTTTTCCTATATTTTTTTTCTTTTTTTTTCTTTACACATACACACTACAAATTATAAAAATTCAAAAACTAAACAAAAATTACATTAAACAATTTAAAAATTACAAAATAGCCCCTAAAACAATCTGAAATTATAGGGAAGGTCTTCTGCATCACCGGAACAGTGCCGAGGAAGGTTCTGGACATTTCAATAGCGGCGGTGTGTCTGCTCCACGCGCCACCGTCACTGGCGATGCGTGGGCTCACGCGCCACCGCAGGCAACGCCTGGAAACGGGTAGATTTGGCCTGCTTTCTTCTTCTCTTCCTTTCTTCGCCGGTGGTACCCTGCAAAACAACCAAAAACGTAACAAAGCAGTGGTTTTTGTTTTGTTTTCTCCTTAGATCTGCTCCCGGTCTTCTTTCTTCCCCCTAGTTTTCTGTTCTCTCCTTCTTCAGGTGGCAAACTTGGCACCTAAGGAAGGAGCTGGAGGCCGGAGCTACGGGTGCAGCCGTTAGTGGGGGAGGAGTTGTTGCGAGGTCGGCTTTGCTGCGGGAGGCCGAAGACGGGTCGATCTGTGGTGTGCAGAGGGGTAGCCTTGGCTGGGCGTCTGTGGTGTCAGCCAGGTGAGGGAGATCTGGCGAGGGGCTCAATGGAGGCCGGTCTTGGCGAGCTGGCCAGTTGACAGATAGGGCTGCTTCGGGTGGAGATGGGAAGGTTGTGAGATTGACGGTTTCAGCCATGTGTATGAAAGGGGAGGCTTGAGGTGAGCCGACCAGGGAAGAGGAAGGTGCAGAAGCCGGTCTCTGTCTGTGTTGGCTAGGAGAGGGAAGGTCTGGTGCTAAGGGTTAGCGGGGCCACCGCTACTGGGAGGAGGATATGAAGGAGAAGATCAGGGAAGTGGGGACGCTATGTGAAGTGGGGTGTTTGTTTAAGGGGGTTATGTGGGTATAGTCTGTGGGTAGCGCCCAGGGAGGAGGTTCATTGGCGGCTGAGAAGGGAGGCTTGTCCGGCTGAAGGAAGAAGAAACCGAATCCAGGGGGGGCGCCGCTTCATTTCCTTTTTAGCCAAGTGGGGGCGGCTGGGTCTTTGGAAAAGATGGGTTTGTAGGGTTAGGGTTTTTTTTTTGTATTTTTCTAATGTTTTAAAATTGCCCTCCCCTTGTGTGTGTTTGAAGACCAGTATTTATAGGCAAAATGTTGCTTGGGCCTCAAAATTGGTCCCTCAACTTCTTTTTTTTTTTGTAAATTTTGATTTTTTTTATTTTTTTGTATTTTTTTGAAAACGAGCAATATCAACATCGACTCAATGAGGAAAATCAATGATTTTAAAAATAACACATTAAAAGTTGAACGCGTTCCAAATATCTTTAAAAATTTAAATTCTTTTGAGACGATGCTAAAAATGTTAAAAACGATGCAAATGTATTAAAAATGTATTTTTTGGATTTTTAATGTTTTTTGCTATTTTTGAATTTTTCTGAAAATTTATCAAAACATGGATCAAAAATTGGGTAACAACATACACAATCCATTTTCTTTTTCGTCCTAAGATTATTTTAGTCATTGAAATGTTCCCAAATACTAATTTGACCCTATTGAATTTGACAATGACTATTGTGTCTCTATAAAAAGTTTATTTTACTTTTAAATGGTCAGTTTATTTGATTAGTTCTTTAAAGATATAATGGAGTTTTCACTACGGATTACTGTAGTAAAAATACCATGCCTTTTAAAGCATTATTAATAGTTAAAAGGACAAGTGCATTTAATTAATAGTTGAGCAAAAACAAATATAAAAGAATGGCATGAAAAGAACAAAAAAATAGAATCAAAGGGATTACATGGTTGTGTCCATGATGGAATTATGAATAAAGTCATAGTAGTGTATACAATAATCTTCTAATCACTTTTAGATTTTACCAGCCAACTTACCTTTTAGATTTTACCAGCCAACTTACTTGCTCCTTGCTACGAGTCCTATAAAAAAAATATTGGCATTGTAACACCTTAAACTTTTAAATGCATTTATTCTCACTTCTAATAATCATCTATGTAAAAATTTAGGTAATTTTGCTTTTCGCGAATCTTTTCATTAATATTTATAGAACTCAATACTTTTCATACTTTGATGCAATACTTAACCTAGTTTATTACTTTTTTCAATGAAATTTTAGCAAAGTTTTCTTTATATGAAAACTTTATCCAGATTTTTAACATGCATAACAATAATAATCAATACATACTTTCATAATCATCCGGATAGCCTCAAGTATACCCTCAACCCATAATCATCCATTATCAACATCACCACATTAAACATCAAATGCATGCAATACTATTCCATAAAACTCTTTAAATAATATATCATACATGCACCATGAAATACAAGTTAACTAACAATTTATTGTTTTTAAATACCACTCCAAAAGATCAAACTAAACTTATACTTCAATTTATTACAAAATAATAGCAAACTCTACCTAATACAACTACAAAAAATCTATTTGATAATCTACTGTTGCAATGCCAAGTGGAAATGACTTAAAACATACATACATAAAATTAGTTATTTAGTAAAACGTGCATTTCATTACAACAACTTGAAAGTATTGACGTTACTTTAATTATCTTTCCATAAAACAATTACTTGGGTTTCGACATTGTCCAACTTCTCACATGCATAAATCCCATCTATATGCTACCATAGTATCCATTTTCATAACCCAAATCGATGTCCAAAACATTATGCCACTTAATCTCACAACTCCATTTCAATATCTATTTCTTTCGTAACCATTTTCCATATTCGATATCAATTTTCACCTTATAAAGGTTTTTTTTTTTATTAAAGTGAGAAATTATCTACTTATAACAAAATTTTGTTCATCCCAATCTAAATTTACATGCAAATAATAACATTAACCTCAACACATTGTAAACACTTAACAAAAAAAAAGAGAGTAAAGTCAGAAATGACTCCACCATCACTGCTGATTTCTGAATCGGCAGCAATACAGTTTTTTCTACTGATCTCTAAATCGACAGAGATAGTTTTTCGGTGTCGATTCATAATCGGCAGTGACGCAATTTTTGTTGCCGATCTCTGAATCGACAGCGACATAGTTTGGCTACCAATTTCTGAATCGACAACGAGATAGTTTTTCGTTGCTGATTTTTGAATCAGCAGCGATGCAGTTTTTGCTGCCTTTTTCTATATAGGCAGCGACAGTTTTTCACTGTCAATTTCTGAATCGGCAGCGATGCAGTTTTTGTTGCTGATTTCTAAATCGGCAGCGACTTAGTTTTTCATTGCTGATCTATGAATCGACATCGACACTGTAAAATCCAACAAAAATTAGTGTTGGACCGGCCTATCCTAGGGGAGAATTAGAATAGAAACCAATCTAAAATAACCTAAAAGGGGGACATGGATAGTCTTTGTCCAGCACCCAAACACCCTACCTCATTTAAGAGGGGGTATAAATCCAAGAAGATAGAGAGAGAGGGCTACTTTTCCCTCTTCCTAAAAGGAGCTGCATACTCTTGGCCCCTTTTCTCTTCCCAAAATGAGCTGCGTACTCTTGCCCCTTTCCTCCTTCCCAAAGAGAGCTCAATAAACTTTGCTGCATGTGCCTTCTCAGGCATGAGAGAGAGAAGGGAGACCTTGAGAGGAGGTTGAATAGCTGCAAGCATGAAGGGAGTAGAGGTTGACAGGAGAAGGAGAAACCAAAAGAGAGGAAGAGAAAGAAGCAAACTGAGAGTAGAAGGGGAGAAATACTGTTAAACCCTTCCTAAAACTACTAGATTCGTGAGGTATGAACCATGTCTTTCTCCACCTATTCTTAAGGCCTTGCAATCAAAAGGAAAAAGAAAACTATGGGTGCAGGCCCAAGAATTTTACATCAACTGTTAAGGAAAAAACTAAGCTAAAAAAAGGGACAAAACGGGGCTGAAAAGGGTGACCTCACTCCAGAACATTCAATAAGGGAAATGGACGATTATGAATATACAAACCTAGAAAGAGGACCGACCATAATGAGGGCTGAAAAAATTATGAACTCAAGTGACAAAATACATGAATGATGATCTTGTTAGAACTCTAGAAACATACTTGAACCAAAAACAGAATACATACATGAGTTAATGATGCAATTTATGCATATTGAGTCGATTAAAATATATGTAAATGTGTTGAATTAATGTTAAATATGAATTTGTGTTGCTAATAAACCTTGAGAGACATGCTGCAGCTGAAACAAGAATTTCTCTAGTTAATGCCTTGGTTCATTGATATGTTGAATGGATATGTGTGGTTGTGAATCAAGAAAGTGAGCATGTGTTTGTGAATTGTATTGGTACATTGTCATAACACAAGTGAGAATGCATGAATTTATGTAGTAGCTATGCTAAATGCCAATGTTGGAAGGAATGAGTTAGGAAAACCTTGCTAAATAAAATGCATTGATGTTTGTGTTGTTGATGATGAATGATGAAGGGAATGTGATTAGGTGAGCCCTATGTCCATCTTGGGCAAGAAGCATGGGTAGAGGGAAGTCTAGCGTAAGCCTTACATTTGGCCAAAAGGAAGTAATGAAACCATAAATGATTCCTTCGCCACTACCGATTCAAAAATCGACAGTGACTTAGTTTTTTTCAATAATTTTTGCGTTAGTCGAAAATCATATGCGCTGCCGAATTGTGTTGTCTACAGCGAATCAGGTTTCACTGCTAAAATGTGTTGTCTGCAGCGAATCAGTTTTTGCTGTTGAATTGTGTTGTCTGCAGCTAATCAGTTTCGCTGCTGAATTGTGTTGTTTGCAGCGAATTAGGTTTTGCTATCGAATTATGTTGTCTTGCTGCCGAATTGTGTCGTCTGCAGCGAATTAGTTCTTGCTATCTAATTATGGTGTCTGCAGCGAATTAGTTCTTGCTATCTAATTATGGTGTCTGCAACGAATTATTTTTCGCTGCCGAATTGTGGTGCCAACAACGAATTAGTTTTGTTGTCGAATTATGGTGTCTGCAGTGAATCATTTTTTCGCTGTCGAATTTCGGTGTCGCCAACGATCACTTTGCTGATGATTCTGTGTTTCAGCGAATCTGTCCGTTGATGAATCTACGTCATTAGCGAACCAACTTTCGCTAACTAACTTCTGCAGTAGATTTATGTATTTGAATAGGTCCAATGATTACATTATGTGGCTGTAATACATGGAACACTTGAATATGAACTTGTGTATGCTTAAGACATGCATGGTGAAGAATTATGCAATTTCTGAATACAAATGTACTGATTTGTGGCCATCGACGTTTTAGGTGGTGCGACTAGGATCGGACCTTCGTCAGGATAAGGACACCCCACGGGTAGAAACAGGTAGGTGGTTTCCACCTTTTTCTCGTATGATGTTAATGTTTTGAAATGAATTGCTTATGGATGATATATCATTGAATCCTTGATGAATGATGAAACAAAAATGAAATGTTTGATTGAATTCTTGATGAATGTTGACACAACTATGAAATGTTGATCGAGTTCTTGATGAATGTTGAAACGATGATGAAAATGTTAATGGCATCCAGGATAGGTGACCAAGTTGTGATTGATGATTAGCTTCGGCTAATGACATGCATGATGGATGACTAAGTTGTGATTGTTAATTAGCTTTGGCTAATGGCATCCGAGATGGATGACCGGGTTGTGCTTGATGATTAGCTTCAACTAATAACATTTAAAATGAATGATCGGGTTGTGATTGTTGATTAGCTTTGGCTAATGGCATTCGAGAAGGATGACTGAGTTGTGGTTGATGATTTGTTTTGGTAAATGACATCTTAGATGAATGGCCGAGTCAATTATGACAATTGGCTTCGGCTAATGGTGTCAGTAAGAGATGATGAGTTTGACTTTTGTGTTTAGTTTCTGGTTAACCGCATTCAAGATAGATAACCGAGTTTAGACATTACGATTAGCTATGGTTAAAAGTATCCCAAGTGGATGACCGGGTTAAGGTGAAGTAATTAACCCCGACCGAAGATAAACTTCGGCCCCACCACTCCTAAGGAGAGGTTGGGGCATATGAATGAGGATAATACATCTAGCAAAATAATAGGGATTGCATAATGTATATGAGAAGTGAATGAAAGAATGTACTCACCTTCAGTTGATAACAAAAAGTAACGATAACGTCCTTCTAGTTGTTATTATATGTTTAGATTATTTACAACTCTTGTATCCATGTTGTTTTTGTAACAGGGACATCACACAATCAAGATGTGTAGGAAAACCGTTCCACGGGTTCATATATTTTTAAAGGTGCTACGTAATAGTATGTCTTAAGTGTTATGTTAAATATTTGCCATTCGACACTTTTGTAAGGACTTGTAATGAAAACTGTAATGGAATATGGACGTGGATGTGCGAATATATAGATATGATGTCATTAATATATTTATGTGGTACTCTATTTTATGAAGATGTTGTGTTGTGAATTCACATGAGGATCGTACGAAAGAATGTACTAGTTGTGTAAAATTGCCGTTCGACACTCATGTATAAACTCGTGTTGATAACGAGACTAAAACAAGAATGCAAACTCACGAGTATGTTACTATAATGTAATGTAAATGTAATGATATAAAAATATAATAATATGGGCATGTGTATTGAGTATCCATCTTATGAGAATGTTGATTTACGAAAACTATATCCGTTTGATGCCATGATAAGGAAGGGAACGTAATTACTAATTCGCGGAATGTCAATGCGAGAATTATCGAGAACAAAAAAAAATCCACCGATTTTGGCTTTGAAAAAGCCGGGTCGTTACAACATTCTTTCACGAAATCCATACTCATAAGTATTGTCTCGGGGCAATGTCAAATGTCGCGCTAAAGCCTCCTGAGAGGTATGTTAGGACATGAAAAGGTTTTGTGTTTAATTATAAAATTATGATTATAAGGTTCAGAAGTCGCCACCAAGTATTATGGTCATTAGAAAACCTATAGTTTGTGAGAGTCCGGGTAAGGGACTGGTTGTGTAAGGGGAAGACACATCACTCACAGTGCACCCTACCTAAGGTAAGCTGCATTGTTGTTTGATTATTTTTCTAGGTCAAGTTTCTATTCGTTGGTTTTTTTCTAAGATATAAAGCAGATCTCTCTTCGTGAGAAAGTCTTTACCTTATTGAGTTAAATCCTAATCATTTTAAAGTCTAAATCTTAGCATCGAATTTATGTTGCACTTTATATCTTTAATACCCAATAGAATACTCTATTATCTAGTTTTACACCCTCAAATATTAAAGTGTACATCTAAACCCTAATATAAAATGAACAAAATGATTGGTGAGGGGTTTTTGATATTTTGGCCAAATCCTAACGGATAATCATAAACTAATTACGATATTCATCTTCGCATTTCTAAACATGAGAAAGATGCATTTTTTATTTATTTATAAAAAACTATGTTTGGAAAACTTTTAGGATTCAACCATATGCATGTGAACAAAATATTTTTTGTTTTTTTAAAAGATGAAATTAATTTAATTTTTTTTGAGAATTTTTTTTTTTTAAAAAATTGTTAGGAAAGTTTTGGAGAAAACTGAGTATTTTAATACCGGATTTGTATCTTACAGTGTAAATATACAGCCCGATATTATGCAAAATTGGTAGAAAAACTTTCAAGAAAATCACAAATATTTTGAAACAACCCTTCAAATTTTTCCCCTTTTCCTTTGAATTTTTATTTTTTTGTTATATAATATTATATAATAATTATTATCAAATATAAATTGGGCTGGACTCGGCCCAACCATCCAGGTTTCGATCCAACTCGAATGACAACCCAATAAACCTTTTTTTTTGGGTGGCTTGGACCCAACCCAATCATCTGGGCTGGGCCTAAATGGGGTCTAGTCCACATGGTTGCTAGCTCGATCCAACAACCATGTTAATTAATTATGCTGCATGCAAAATAAATTTTTGTTTTGCATGTAACAACCTTGCAATGGGGAGAGGGAAGGGAATGAGTTTACCTAGTGTAGGGAGCGATGTGGCTGGCGTCACTAGGAGGCTGACGTGATGTTAGTGGTGGCGCTGATGGAAGAATTGGTTGCCGACATTGGTTATGGGAGGAAGAAGAAACCTTCGGCTGAGAGGAAGAAGGAGAAGTTGGTGTGGTGGTTACTATGCCGATAAAGGGATGGATTGGAGGAGGAGGTTGTGTGGTAGTTGTTCATGGTGGTTTTGGGGTTGTGGTGGTTGAAGAGGCGGTAGAGAGAAAAGAAAGAGAGAGAACTAATAATAGAGAGAGGAAAAAACTAGGGGGATACTAATTTTTGTCAACTTTGGACCTAGATTTTCTTCTCCCTTAGGCCATGAAATCCACCCTTATTTATTAGGGGTGGAAGAGGGATATTTTGTCTTTAATGGTGCTAAATTTTGGCTCTTGATTCGACACAGAAGGATCCCAATCATTGACTCAAAGTGGCCATCATGACCTGAGAAAGTTACTGCAGAAGGGTTGGTCGGGTTGACCACTTTGAGACGGTGCCATAAGCACTGTGGCGTACATTAGCCAGAATGGACCATATTGGTTTGTAGTCAAATGTCAGGCCATCATTTGTGTGCAAGTTTTGTCAAATTTGGTGGCGAGATGAAGCATTAAATGCTTTGAGAAGAAGGCCACTCGAGTAGTTTTTTCGGGTAAAATGTGAAGAAGAAGATGAATAGTAACCAAAATGACGTTTTTGGTCAAGTTTATTTTAGCCCTTCGATTTATGATTTCTCTCAGTTACAGCCCTAATTGAGTTCAAACTTTTAATTTTTTCCCTAACGTACTTCAATCTTACCCTTGGATTTCAGTGTCTTTTTTATTTTGATCCTTGGTCTTGGATTTATATAAATTGACCCTCAATTGACAATTAAATTTTTAATTTTCTTTAAATTCACCCCTAATTTCATCCAATTTTGTCTCCATAGTTCGACACCTTTTGCAAAATGATTATTGGCTATGAATTTCTTGAATTTAACCCTTAATTGACCTTAAAATATTGATTTTCTTGCAATTATACCCCTGATTTGAATCAATTAACTTGGTCAAAATTAAATTTGGTCTCCTACAATTTCAATTTTCTTAATTAAGCTCAAATTTGGCTCCTAAATTTAATTTTTCACCAATTAAGCCCCTAATAAAATTAATTTGACCCATTTAAAGTACAATTAAGTTCTTGCACCTAATTAAATCCTTCAATTGGACCCGAATTAATTCTTAAATATAATTAAACTTTAATTTGGCCCATGATTAAATCAAATTGGCCTATTAAAAATTCAATTATGTCATTGGACTTGTTTTTATGCAAATTCGTTCAATAATCATGTAACTTGACCTTCGATCTACAATGTCTCTTTAGTTTTGGGTAAAATGAGGTATAATTAGTCTCCCGATTCCATCCAAAATTACAGCTTGATTTTTTCTACATGTGAAATTCTCCAAGCTTGCTTTTGCCAAAACACTAGTCTTTATTTTATTTTTTGTTTTTGAAAAGAAAAAAGATGAATTTGGAGAATAACCCATAAATAATTTATGATAGTTGCCCTCCTCTTTACAATATTATGACAGAAAGTCTCGTAAGAGACATTAGATAGTAAATTTTGTAAAGAGATAAAAAAGAATGCTGATAATGGATTCACTAGATCAAGAAATGATCAATGTTTCTAAAAATATTTGAATTGAGAGCTTAAAAGCACATTCAGAAGAAAAAGGGATAAGGCTAGAAAGCGCACTTGAAAGAAAATGAGATAAGGTTTGTAAAGAAAAAGATGATCTTTGTGAAAAACTGAAATACTTTTTTTCAAAGTGGTCTTATCGTAATAGGCGATCTGCCCAGGTAGAAAATAAAAGATTTTCAAAGTGGTCTTATCGTAATGAACGACATATCCAGGTGAAAATGCAATTTTTTTTCAAAATAATCTCATTTTAATGGGCAACTTGCCCAGGTAAAAAAATGCAAAGATTTTTCTAGTGGTGAAAAATGCAAAGATTTTTCAAAGTGGTCTTATTGTAATAGGCGACTTGCCGATAAGGAAAATGCAAAGAGTTTTCAAAGTGGTCTTATTATAATGAGCGACCTGTTCAAGTGAAAAAATGTCAAGATTTTACAAAATGATTTTATTGTAATGGGTGATCTGATCAGGTAAAAACAAATATCAAGATCTTTTTAGTGGTGAAAAATATGAAATTTTTTCAAAACCATTTTTCCAACATATCCATTAACATAAGTATCTTTATATGAAACTTACAATTCTACAAACATGACATTTGTTAGGCATTCCAATACCCAATTCCTTTTTTTTCAACAAATCTTAGTTCCATTCAAAAACCTCTCTAATTGGTTGACCACGTATCCTTAAAGTTCCCTACTTTCCATCTGATTTTTTTCACTTCAATTTTATCATTTAAACTAACTATCACCACATAATTTCACAAGATATTCAACAAAACAAACATTTTAAAAAAAATCCCATAAACCCTAAAGCTTAAGATTTTAAGCTTTTCAATCCTATATATTAATTAACCAAATTGAAACCTTCCCAAGTCATTTTTATAACCTAACATCAATAAAACCAACTTAAATAAGCATTCTAATATACACAGAGCATAAACCCTAACTTCAAGAATTGGATAAATTTCAACCCAAGCATAAAAACCCCTTAATATAAGAAATAAATTGGTTAGAACTTCTTACCACAACCAAAAACACCCAATGGAATGAGTTCATTGCCAAATTCTCCAAGTTTCCCATTTCCTCTTCAATTTAACACACTTTCCCTCACTAACTTCTTCACTTTTCATCGATAAAAGTCCCTCCAAAGGTTGTGTTTATGTGTTTATTCCTCTTAATCTACCATCAACACACTTTAATTAAGAATCCTACTATAGAGAAAATTAATAAAAAATTTGGAGAAAATAAAAAAAAAGAGAGATTTGCTCTTTGTTCATGGCTGCTGGCATTTTTAAGAGGAGAAGGAGCTGCAATATTTGATCTAATTACATTTTTACCCTTATTTATTGTCCACATGCTATTTTCTATATTTTCTCTCGACCACTAGTAATTTTGTATGGCCTTTACAAATTTTAATTGACCTAAAATTTTAACAAAAGTTAGAAAAATATGTCAGGAGACTCCTCGTAAAATTTCAACCCAATTCGACAGTCGGATTGAGAATAATACTTGATATCGTAAAAATAGATAATAGGTAATTTTTCACCAAAATTCCAAATTTGCTTATTTTTTCATTACATAATGAATCATAATTCTCATAATGATTCATTGTAGAATGCCATCCATAATCATAATAAAAATGCTTTTTAGAGTTTTCACCACTTTTAGTCGAAATAGCGTGTATGTACACGAGACTTATACTAGCAAGTTAATGTTATTTGCGTGTAAAACCATATATTGCTTTATTCAAAATTCCACTTCATTCTTCTTGTTGTTTTTTTTTTCTAACCATTTTCACCTCAATTTATAAAAAAAAACTTTCTTTTAAAATGATTATTTTACCAGTCAAAAAGTTTATGCGATTTATTACTAGTTACCACTTTTTCATACTCATTTTATTATTTTATTTCATCCTAAATTTAAGTCGATTTACTATGGACTTTTATCCCATATTATGACATTTTTCTCTTTTAATCTACCTTTTATGTTTTTTCTTTTAAAAATAACCCTTTTAATCTACCATTTTTAGGCTAGAGGTTTACAAGCATTGTTAACACATTCTTTAGCATAAAGAAAATTTTTATTTGTAAACGGAAGATTTGCTGCATCCAATTAATAAAACAAATCAAGAAATATATTTTTCAATAAATATTTTAAAAAATTGTTAATATTAACTAAAGACTAAGTCAGTAAATTGAAAATAGAAGCAAACTAAGATATATGTTCTTGTTGTCATAGAGAGCTCTTAAGTTATTTTAATTATATGACAATAATGTTTTTTTTTATAAGAACAATAATAATTTAAATTTCGTTAAAACAAAATAATTTTCTAACATAATTCCTCTTTTTTATTAATAATTTTTTAACAAAAAAAATATAGCTTTCCATAATCATAAAAAAGTGATTATAAAATCTAAAATAAAGATAAAAAAAGTATATCTTTAATTAAAACCCCTTCACCTTATTAATATGCTCTTTTTTAATATTTTTAATAGAATTGTTATTTTTTTTAATAATAGTTTATCATAACCATAAAATATTTTTTTTTAAACTATGTTTTGATAATTTGAAATGAATGTATTAAAAAAATAAGAATAATATATTTTCATGGAGAGCATTTTAGTATTTTTCTTTTTAATTAATTATGTGATAATAAAAAATGATATTGACATGAAAGAAAACTAATAAAATTATGGAGAAAATGGATTGTTTTTGTCAAATTGTCTTTTTTTTTATTCATGTAATCTTTTGGTTTTTTGATAAAAAAAATATTATTTTCTATAAACGTTTTTTTTATCAATTTTAGAGCCCCACATAAATATACAAAAAATAAAAAACAAAAAGGTTGAAAAAAAAAGAAAATGAATAACACCTATAAAATTGTCAAAGACTAATCAATGAGGATCAAAATATATAAATTTGGAAAAATTAATAGACTAATTTTGACCAATAAAGGCACTAATCATAATAGAAATTAATTGAATTTGGGATCTATTCTTCAAAACATGAAAAAATTGATGCACCAACTTCTCAGTCTAGCAAACATAGCAGCAGCAACGGCTGCACATCTCTTCTCTGATCAGCAACGAGAGCTCAGGCAACAGCGTCCAGCCTCTCCATGCTGGCAATTTCTCCACATCACAAGGCAGAATAGATCCACTCACATAGCAGCATCATCTTACTTTCATTTTAATTTTATTTTATTTTAAATTTATTTTTAATATTTTAAATAATATATTTAGATTAAAATTTTGTTGTTAAGCTAAGGCAAAAAAAAAATTCTGACTCGGCCGTTGTTGATAGCTGGTCTCAGTCCAGTAGCAGCCACAGTGATACGGGTCCAGCAATATATAGCAACGTGATCTCCTTTCCTATGCACCAACTCCAGACCAAGAGCAGCAACATCCATCAACAACTGCATCGCCTTTCCACTACTCAAACGGTTTCTCCACAGCAGTAACATCCGTGGACGACTCCAGCAGCGGCCACGAGCAACAGACGCAGTAGCACTTGCCGTTCAACCCAGTAGCAGCCATAACGACATCTCAACCAAGCAAGCAAGCGGTTTTAATTGTTTTAAGGAAATCATGCAGTGAAGTCCCTTCTTTATCTCATGAAGCGTACGTCGTGTTGTTTTTTCCCCCTAGACAATGAATGTATTAAGCTGTCGTGCATAGTTTCTTGCAGTCGGTACTCCTGCTCTTTGATTCTGATGTTGTTTGAACCTCGTCGTACGTTTTAGCTAGCTTGCATGAATCCTAACTCTGTGTGACAATGTGTGTGCGTCTGGGAAATAATTCTACTGGACATAAGGATCGAAGTTTGGTTTTGAGAGAGAAACCCGTGGATCAGGCTTGGGATCTTGGTAAGGCTTCTAGTTGTTTATATATATACATATAGCTAAAAAGCATCACCGTTTAAGATTACTGTGTCATAATTTATTATGGATTATAGCTGTGTATTTTTTGAATAATTGTTTTTGATCCTTAAATTTTTATTTTTTATAAAATGGCTTTTTGGAGCTCAAATTAGCCTCCAATTGCATATATTTTTAGGAGAAAAGATTAAATTGAAAGCAAAGGGATTGAAGTGAAAATCTCGGGTAATATAAAAGGCAGGTTGAAAGTTTCGTTGAAACATTCATTTTAATCATTTATGTTTTTTAGGTATAAGGTTACTGGTCCCTTGAATTTCAAGACAATGCATTTTGATACCTAACTTTATTTACCTCTTTTTTCAGTCCTTTTCTGTTGGGAGGAGAGAGAGGAAATTGCCAGATTCCAACCTAGAGAGAGAAAATGGTCGTTGGGGAAGATTCTGACCACCAAAACAGTTGATTTTTATGTCAATAGGTTCCATATGATGAGAGGGCTAAATGATCTTAATCACATGGATTGTCATTTCACTTGGACTAATGGGAGCATCTGGAGCAAAATTGACAGAGTATTAGTCTACTCCTCTTGGTTTTCTCTTCAAAAACCAGCTCATATTCATTTTGACAACCCTAGAGCATTCTCGGATCATTCACCAGCAGTTGTCCGGTTTGATTACCAACTTACAAAGGGGAGGAGAAACTTCAAGTTCTCCAATATGTGGGCCTCTCATGATAACTTCCTAGAACTTATCTCTGAAAAATAGCACTCCAATGTTCATGGCTCTCCTATGTTCACTCCATGTAGAAAGTTTAAGCGCTGCTGAAGAGGCCACTAAAAGAGCATAATAAGCTACATTTCAGCATATCTCTAAGAGGGTTGCTAGAGCTGATGCAACTTTAAAGGATCACCAAATAGATCTTCATGCTGACAAGGATGATTTGCATCTTTTGGAATGTGATAAACAACTCAGATTGAAGCTGATAAATCTTAAGTCTGTGGAAAAAATGTTCTTTGCGCAAAAACTCAAATGCAATTTCTTCAAAGAGAGTGACAGAGGCACTAGTTTTTCCCATGCTCTTATAAGTTAGAAAAAAAAAGGAATCATATTCCAACTATCTAGTGTTGTAACGGTATCCTTAGTACATCGGCAGATGAAGTTGGTGAAGAATTTGTTAGATTTTACCAACAACTACTTGGAACGTCCAAGGAAACTCTTCCTATGGATATGGAGGTTGTTCGATGTGGGCCTTGTCTAGATGCCAATTCCCATGAGCTTCTTTTAGCTATTATGTCTAATGAAGATATCAAAAAGGCTTTGTTCAACATTGGAAATGATAAAGCTCCTTAACCCGATGGCTAGTCCTTCTTTTTCAAAAAATCATGGGATATCATAGGAGAGGATTTCTGTGCTGCAGTTCTGGATTTCTTTTCTTCTAGGGAGGTCTTGAAACAAATCAATCACTCTATTATAACATTGGTCTCCAAGTCAGCTAATGTAACTGCTGCAAATGATTTTAGACCCATCTCTTGTTGCAATGTGGTCTATAAAGTGATCTCTAATATTTTATCAAGAAGATTAGCTCATGCATTAAATGACATCATTAGTCCTATGCAAAATGCTTTCCTGGGTGGAAGAATGATGGCAGATAATATTAATCTGGTCCGAGAGTTTCTTCGACATTATGGCATGAAAAGGGCTTCGCCTAGGTGCCTTATGAAAATTGATTTCAAGAAAGCTTTTGATTCGGTTCAGTGGGATTTTATAAGAGAGCTTCTTCGAATGCTTGGCTTCTCAAATCATTTTGTTCACTTGATTATGAAATATGTTAAGACAACATCTTTCTCTGTCGCTGTTAATGGTAGCCTTTATGGTTTCTTTTCTAGGAAAAGTGGTGTGAGGCAGGGTGACCCCTTATTTTCTTATCTTTTTATTTCTTGCATGGAGTACTTCTCTAGGATGCTTAAGTTAGCATCCAGGAAATGTGACTTTCATTTTCACCCGAAATGTGGTGTATATGGTATATGCTACCTTGCTTTTGCTGATGATGTTCTCTTACTAACTCATGGGGATAGAATCTCAGTTTTCACTCTGTTTCAGCAGCTGATGATCTTTGGACAGACTTCAGGGTTGGTTATTAATATGGCTAAATCTTCCATTTATTTTGAAGGAGTTAGTGAAAACTTGAAGCAAGTTATTCTCCAGGATATTAGATTCAGATAAGGTAGCTTTCCCTTCAAACATCTTAGAGTTCCCCCCAGTCTCCACAGACTTCTAGCAAGCTAGTACTCTCCTCTCTTATATAAACTAGAATCGGCAGTCTAGAGTTGGATGGGAAAGCATCTTACTTATACTGGGAGGTTGGAGTTAATGAGGACAGTTCTATATGGAATGGTTTAGTTCTGGCTAAGTATTTTTCCTATGCCAGGTATTGTAATTAATCAGATTATTTGCATTTGTAGAAATTTCTTGTGGATAGGCAACACTGCTAAAGTATCTGTGCTCTAGTTGCTTGGAAAAATATTTGTCTTTCCAAGAAGGAAGGAGGCCTTGGCTTGTTTGACTTAAAGGCTAGAAACAAGAGTTTCCTAGCAAAACAACTCTGGAACATACATCTCAAAACGGACTCCATATGGATCCAATGGGTGCATCACTACTACTTGCATCGCCATTCTATATAGAGTACTGTGCATGCTCATAAAACATCTTCGCCCATGTAGAAGTCCATTATCTCTTTAAAAGATCAGTTAGTTGAGGATTGTGGGGGCCAAACTGAAGCCATGACGTTGCTAAGGAGCTGGAATAGTAGTGATGGCCATTTCTCGGCTAATGCATATGATTATCTTAGACTTTCTAGTATCTAGGTGAACTGGGAATGAGTGGCAGGAAGATGAGTCGCATAGCCATCTCTTTTTCACTTGTAATTGGACATCATACCCATGATGGAGAATTAAGTCCTGACTGCGAATAAATAGGAGGATGATGGCCCTGACCAATGCCATTAGAGGATTAAACTCAGGAAGAAATAAATTAGAAGCTAGAATGAGAAGAGTTTCCTTAAGACTCACATTTTACTTAATATGGGAAGAAAGAAGCAAGAGGATATTTGATGACACTTGTATTACGATGGAAACTATATTTCAAAAATTTCAAGTGTTGTTTTACATAGTATTTCATTTCCATGAAAAAGACCACAACATCCTCAATATTGGCTGAAGTTTATGGTCATGGCTAGTTGACTCTATGGGCTGCTCTGGGCTGAATGCTTGTTATAAACTGGACTTCCCCTTACATGCCTGAGTAGTTTTCAGTGGACATCACTGAGGGCTACATATTGAGAATATAGTGATATAATTGTGACACTAATGTTCATTGTTTTGTGATGATATTGGTTAACTTGGTATTACTAGTTTTCTTGTTGGCTTCATTATCCCAGCCTTGTTGGTGCTGTGGCCGCTAGGTTGCTTCTCCTGTGAATATTGCCACTTGTTGTTGCTAGTGTTTATATGGACCATCATCTGAGGCTTGGGATGATTACTTTGGATATCTTTTCTTACTCCAACTCATCTGCTGGCCTTAAGTGATTTGATGATGTTATGCTCCTTCTAGCCTTCAGTGATGTACTTTGACAACATTTGATATCTGATTCTTGTGTCTTATTATCATGCCTTGTCTGATAATTATGTTGGCTACTGTGATGCTATACTTCTCTGGTTTACTGGAGTATGGTTTATGTGTGTCTTGCTATATTGGATCCTTTTGAACGCAATGATGCATCCTACTACTATGCTGTTTTTTGGGTTGTTCAGCTTTGCTTCATGTTGTCAAGAAAACCAGGTTTGTGGGCTGCCTTCTAGATGCTTCCTGTTGATGTTTAGGTTAGTTTAGACACCATCATCTATGGATTGGTTTCTTCTTTAACCTTTGTTGCACTCGGCCTTGCATGGCCTTTTTCTGTTTTTGCAGAAGCTTGTTCCCTTTTTGTTTTATTTATAGGCTGTATGCTTTTTTCTGTTTTTGCAGAAGCTTGTTCCCTTTTTGTTTTATTTATAGGCTGTATGCTTCTCTTTGTTCTCTAATACAGTTGGCCAATGGCTTGGCTGTATCTAGTTTTGATTTCATTGGGAGTCTGCTCTCTTTTTGTCTTCTCTGTATTTCTATACATCTATATGGACTTGCAGGTTAACTAGCATGGTTACTTTTGATCATAATATATATTTATACTCTGATAATAAAAAAATATATGGACTATACATGGGCCATGATCTTAAATCCTAACAAAAAAAAAAAAAAACAAATAGATAATACCTTTCCTTGTATTTTAAAAAATATGTAAATCCAACCTTCACCAAAATAAAAGTGTTGGCCTTTTAAAATTTAACTCTTATGCATGTTCAACCAAGAAAAGAATATAATAGAATAAGATATACAAGTCGCCACCAAATAAAAGGTAAATGTTAAACCAGTATAACTAAATGGAAAATGAACTTGAAAAAAAAAGTTATTGTGCAAACCAAGATCTAAAAAGGACATCATGTCACTCCAATAGATGAATCTCTAATGATCATTACTTAGATAAAATTAGGATATACAATCATCATTCAACAAATTTTACAATGCAAACCAAGATCTAAAAAGGATATCATGTCACTCCAATAGATGAATCTCTAATGATCATTACTTAGATAAAATTAGGATATACAATCATCATTCAACAAATTTTACAAGTGAAACCTAGGTATTATAGAATAGGTAAATCTTATCAAGGCATCATTTATGGACTTGTCTCAAGATTTGGATCAGATTCAAGAAGTCCAACACAAGCTCATTAGTTATTCACTAATATGACTTAATAGGTCATTAGTCATGAGTTACAATCTTGAGTAATCAACTTTAAACTTGTCTATTTATCAAATATTTTTAAAAGATAATAACTAAGAATTGTAAAAGTGAGCTCAACCCTAAAATGACTAGACTTAAACCTTCAATTGATGATTTAACTTACAACAATAGACCCAGTATCACCTTGTAGATGAACCATTGATATATTAGGCATAACAAATTGTTATGAATAGAAGACAAGTTAGCAATATAACTTATCTTAGATAAAATGTTTTATTGTGATAATATCTTACTTTTAGTATGACCAGTTATTTACCTCAGATCTATGTAGACTAATTAGGATCTTTTAGCGACTATAATACTAGAAAATAACTTATTTTTATAAAGTTAAGACTTTTCTTCTTTTTCACATTAAAAAAAACCTTTTTTAAAAAATGGGTTGGCATGATATTATACGCAAAAAGATTCGCTCTCATAGAAGTCATAAAGATTGGGACATCAGATCCATATTTGTATGATTTCAGTCGATATAAAATATATTCTTGGTACTATTTATTTTATTTTATAAAATTTCATAATTCATAAAAATAAATTTAACATACAATAACCTACTATATATCTGGACTACTAATGGGTATTTCTAATAAATGAATGCATAAAGCCATTGGTATTTTATTTTTATTTTTTAGCCAACCCTGTGTTTATATTCGTCATTTTTGCTCTAATTTTCTCCATTAAAAAATATCCATATTTTAATAAATGCATTTTCATCTTTCTTTATATTATTATTATTATTATTATTATTATTATTATTATATCATCATCATCTATTTTCATTTTTTTTCTTTTCTTTTTGCCTTGATTTAGTTGCAAAGTCCATTAATCACACTCCTTACTTATTAGAGTGCATGATTTATTTATCAAAATAAAAAGAAAAGACAAATTATCTAAAACATCCAACGTGCACACTTTCTCTTCTACATTTAAAAAATAACATTTTAGATATTAGATAAAAGTAAACTTTAAAATTTATTGAAAAAATAAAATATCTCTAACTTGATTTTATTTCCTTTTCACCCTTCTTCTCCTCCTGCTTCTTGTAAATACATAAGGTCTTTGTTCTCCTCCAAGTTTCGATGGCATCTCTCGTTTCTTGAGAGAACTGTTTCATCTGAAGAACACCATTCTTCTTGACTTCTTTATTCTTACAGTTCTGCCATGGAAGGTTTTGCGGTTATTCTCTCTGAATCATAGATCGAGTCATTGCAAAAGTTGCCTAATGTTGTTGCTATTACACCAGATAGGAGGTTCCAAGTTCAGACGACATGTTCCTACAAGTTCTTGGGACTTGGCCCCACTAGAGATGATGCTTGGTAGAAGTCTGGATTTGATCGTGGAACAATAATTGGGGTACTTGACACTGGAGTTTGGCCTAACAGTCGAAGCTTCAATGATCAAAGAATGCCTCTGGTTCCCAAGAAGTGGAGAGGGATTTGCCGAGAAGGGCAAGACTTGAATTCGTCAAATTGCAATTAGGAACTCATAGGTGCAAGGTTCTTCACTAAACGTCATCGTATGGCTTCTACATCAGCATCACCACACACTATTCAGGAACATGCATCACCATTCCCATGGACATGGAACTCACACAACATCGACAACTGGAGGAGTTTAAGTTCCAACGGTGAGTGTGCTTGGTCTAGGTTCTGGTGTGGCTCGAGACTTGGCCCCTGGTGCTCATATTGCAGTGTACAAGGTATGCTGGTTCAGTGATTGTTACAGCTCTGATATCCTAGCGGCAATGTCCGTCATGATTAGAGATGGAGTTGATGTCCTCTCCCTCTCTCTGGGTGGATTTTCATTGCCACTTTTTTCAGATACCATTGCAATTGGCAGTTTCTGAGAAATGGAGCATGGAATTTCAGTTGTATGTGCAGCAAGGAACAATGGCCCCATTGAAAACCCAATTGCTAATGAAGCTCCATGGATTGCTACCGTTGGTGCAAGCACACTTGATAGGAGATTTCCAGCTTTAGTTCAAATGGATAATGGACAATTCCTTTATGGAGAATCCATGTATCCCGGGAATCAGTTATCACCCACAAAAGAATTTGAACTGGTTTATGTAACTGGTGAGGACAATGAGAGCGAATTTTGTTTCAGAGGTTATATCTTAAGGGCAAAAGTTGGTGGAAAAATAGTGGTTTGTGACAGAGGAGTTAATGGGAGGACAAAGAAAGGACCTGCAGTGAAGGAGTCTGAGGGTGCTGCAATGATAATTGGTTTTGATGAAGCACTTCGCTTGAAAGCTTACATAAACTCTACTAGTATTTTGAGGAACTGTTATTAGGAAATCCAGAGCACTAGTAGTAGCGCAGTTTTCAGCTAGAGGACCAAGTTATACCAACCCTTTAATCCTCAAACCAGATGTAATTGCCCCTGGAGTCAACATAATTGCTGCTTGGCCTCAAAATTTAGGTAAATTCATATTTATCTCAACTTAATTTATTCAACAATTAATTAATTTATATTTGAAGATCAAGTATATCATCTAGCAACATGTTATGATCCTTTTAAATATTAGAAAAGTCATTAGTGATTTGACTTAACCTTTAAGTGACCGGTTTCTTAGTGTAATTAATATCATTTCATCAATAATATTCTAATTTAACATTAAACCATGAAGTATGTATGCAATATTAAATCATTTATGTTCTCTACATAATAAGTGATTGATTGTTTGAATAAAATTTGAAACTCTTCTCAAATTTTGTTGGGTGGCAGACCAAGGAAGTTGCTTGTGGGTGGTTACGAGGCAGTTGGTTGTCTTCAGAATGTGCTGTCCAGAGTCAGTGGATTTGTCAAGGGGCAGTTTTCTTTGTAACTTTGACACGATCAAAGAGTTGATGTATTATCCCAAGTGCAGGAGTGTCACAGTAATAAATAACTCGACAAGACCGGGGTCGAACCACAGAGAGGTTAATTGTATAAATTATAATTAATAAAACAACAACAACAACAACAACAATAACAACAATAATAGTAACAGTAATAATAATATTAATAGTAATAGTAA